>Ga0302324_100018988_pt1 | contig 13524 bp, 9 predicted proteins | sample Palsa_T0_1_FD_201949 | JGI IMG/M metagenome (GOLD analysis project Ga0302324, IMG submission 201949) | Peat permafrost microbial communities from Stordalen Mire near Abisko, Sweden - Palsa_T0_1 | ecosystem: Environmental > Terrestrial > Soil > Palsa > Peat permafrost | place: Sweden: Abisko...
GAATCCTGTTCCGGCAACGACGCGTTGATGAGCGAGTCGGACATGCGCCGCACGTCCCGCACGCTGCCGATCGTCCTGGCCGGATCGGACTTCGTGTTCAGCGGCTTCGGATCCATCCAGCGGTACGACAACATGTTCGGCCCCAGCAACTTCAACGCCGAGGACATCGACGACTTCCTGGCGATGCAGCGGGACTGGGGGGTGGACGGCGGCCTGCGCACCGTGCCGCCCGGCCGGCTGCTCGACCTGCGCCGCGAGGCGGCGCAGGTGTGCGCCGACGTCTACCGCTATCTCGGCCTGGCCGACTTCTCGCACGTCGACCTGGCGGCCGACGCCGCTGGGTCGAAGGACCTGGGCGAGACCGACACGCTGGCCGTGCTGGGCGCGGCCCAGGCCATCCGCCATCGCGGGCTGACGGTGGTGGACATCGTGGCCGCCCTCGACGAATGCGGCTATCCGGAATACGCCGAACGGACCCTCGCTTTTGTCCGGGCCAGGCTCGCCGGGGACTACCTGCAGACGTCGGCGATCTTCGACGAGCACCTGTCCGTGCTCTCTCTCGTCACCGACCCGAACGACTACGCCGGCCCCGGCACCGGCTACGTCCCGGCGCCAGCGCGGCAGGCCGAGATCGACGCGATCCGTCAGGTGCGCGGCGTAGCGGACCTGCGCCGGTCCCAGTCCGCGCTGGCCGTCCCCGGCCTGCTCCGCCCGGTCGGGACAGCCTGCGCCGGGACCAGCGCCCGCGACGTGGTGATCGGCGTGTCTCCCGCGCTCGGCGCGGACGTCTGGCGCTGCCTGTCGGGCGCGAGCGTGGCGGACGTGCTCCGGGAGATGCTGGCAGGGCTGGAGGAGGAAGGGTGCGTCGGCCGGGTGGTGCGGTTCCCCGCCACGGTGGACCTCGGGCAGATCGGCCTGGCCGCCGCGCGGCTGTCCGGGTCGGGCATCGCGATCGGCCTGCAGGGCAAGGGCACCGCGCTGATCCACCGCCGTGACCTGGCGCCGCTGGCCAATCTGGAGCTGTACTCGGTCGCGCCGTCGGTGACGCTGGAGCTTTACCGGCTGCTCGGCGCGAATGCCGCCCGGCACGCCAAGGGCGCCACCCCCGACCCGGCCCGCAATCCGTACTCCGACGAGGCCATCGAGGCGCGCTACCACACCACGGTGATCGCCCTGATGGAACTGGAGCGTGCCCGCGTGGTGCCGGGCGCGGCACCGGTGGAGCTGTCGCTGGAGGGACTCCTGTGAACAATGAAACGCGCGCGCTGTCCGGGCGGCCGGTGGACGACCTGACGCTCGACGCCGTCCGCGTCAGTGAAGTCGGCCTCGCGGATCTGCGGATCCACCCCCAGACGCTGGAACGCCAGGCGGTGATCGCCCAGCAGCACGGCAACCCGCAGCTGGCGGCGAACTTGCGGCGTGCGGCCGAGCTGACGGAGCTGCCCGACGAGGAGGTGCTCGCGATCTACGAGGCGCTGCGCCCAGGGCGCTCGAGCGCCGCCGAGCTGACCGCGCTCGCCGGGTCGCTGGCTGACCGCGGGCTGCCCCGCAACGCCGCGCTGGTCGCCGAGGCCGCCGAGGTCTACGTGCGCCGCCGGCTCGCCCGGGCCGCAGCCACCTCGAGCCTCCCGCCCCAGCCTCCCGCCAGCGCACACCCCGAGCCCGGCCCGTCATCCCCGCCGCCCGCGAACTCGCGATGACGGCGATCGCCGGGGTCGATGTCGGCAACGCGACCACCGAGGTCGTCATCGTGGCCGACGGCGCCATCCTCGGCGCGGGGCGCGCCCCGACCCGCGGCCGGAAGGGGTCGCCGGACTCGCTGCGTGGCGCCGCCGCCCTGGTGCGCCGGGTCGCCCGCCAGGCGGGCGCGGTCGTCGACGAGGCCCGCATCGCGCCGCTGCGCCCGGTCGAAACATCCGTGCGCACCGTCCCGGACGTGGCGCCGTTGACCGGCCGTCTCCGCGTCCTGGGGGCTGGCGTCGCCACGCCCGGCGGCGTCGGCGCCTGCGTCGGCGTACCGCTCCTGCTCGGGAATCCAGCCCGGACCTCAGATCACCCCGGCCCGGTCATTGTGGTGGTGCCGCCGCAGACGCGCTACGACCAGGCGGCGGCCGGCATTCGCGAACTGCTCGCGGCGGGGACGCGGGTCGGCGCCGTGCTCGTCGCGAGCGACGAGGCTGTTCTCGTCGCCAACCGGCTGCCGACCACGATCGGCCGCGTTCCGGTCATCGACCAGGTGGACGCAGCCGCCGCGGCGTCCTGCACGCTGCTCGCGGTCGAGGTGCGCCCGCCCGGTCACCCGCTGACGACGCTGGCCGACCCGATGGCGCTGGGCGCGGCGCTCGGCCTGGGCGAGGGCGACCTCGGTGACGCCGCCGCGATCGGCCGCTCCCTCCTCGACTACTCCAACGCGGTCGTCGGGCTGACCCCGGCGGCGAGGCCGGCACCACAGCCCGCCCCCGACCCGTGGCCGCCGCCCGACGCGGACCTGGACGATGTCTTCACCGTGGACCTCGCCGCCGCCGCCGAGTCCGCAACCGCCAGGCGGGGGAGTCTGGGCCGCGCCTTCGTGATCGCCGCCCTGCACCGGCCGCCGCCAGACGCCGGGTCGGCCGCGACGGAGCTAGCCAGCCTGCTCGGCATTCCGGTCACCTCTCCGCTCAGCGAGCCGACCGCCGCCCGGCTGGGCGCGGCCACCACACCCGGCATGCTGCCCGGCGCGCTGGTCGCCGACATCGGGTCGGGCACCATCGACGCGATCGCGGCCGACGGCCGCGAGGCGGTCGTCGCCGGGGCAGGGGAACTGCTCACGGTCGCGGTCGCCGAAGCCCTCGGCGTTCCCCGCGCGGCGGCCGACTGGATCAAGCGCGGCCCCTGCGTCCGGCTCGACGGCGGCCAGCGGTATGAGGCCGAGGACGGCGGCCGGGGCTTCCTGGACGTCCCCGCGCCCGCCCCCGGCGCCGGTATGCTCGCGGTCCCCGGCCCCGGCGGCCTGCTGCCGTTCGCGGGCCGTTCCGGCCGGCAGCACACTCCGTCGGAGTGGCGCGCGATCCGCCTCCGCCTCAAGCAGGCTGTACTCGCCGCCAGCCTGCAGCGTGCCCTGACCTCGCTGGGCGAGCCCGGCCGGGGACTCGCGCGGGGCGGCCCGGTGCAGCTCCTGCTGGTCGGCGGCCCGGCCGCCGACAATGAGCTCGTCGGCGTCCTCACCCGCTCCCTGCCCGACACGATCACCGTCGGCCGCGGCAACCTCGGCGCCACCCGAGGCGGCGAGGCCCTGGGCCACCGCTACGCGGTAGCCCTCGGCCTAGCCATCGCCTGACCGGTGCGCTGGACCTGGCTGGCGCCCGCGCAGATCTGAAGGTGCCGGGCTCCACGACCCAGAGGCCAGGCTCGGGGCCTGGGGAAGACCACGGACACAGGTTGCCGATCTGGCGGAATCTGTTGCACAGAGGTGATCAAAGTTGGACTTTATCCCAGTTGCGCCCACCGATAATCCTGGCTGGCTGGCGGGTCGAAGCCGGCGGTATTGGGCCTGGCTTTACCAAGGAGCTCGAGACACTATGGATAATTCCCCGCAGGGCTGGCAGTACCCGCAGATGCCGGGGTACCCGCAAGGCCCGGCAACGCCGGGTTCCGCGGTGTCCAGTGTCTTCTTCGGCTTCGCGTGCCTGCAGCTCCTCGGCGCTCTTTCCTCCCTCGGAGGTTCCGCGCACCCGCGGCGACAACAGCGACACCTCCGCCGGCACCTTCTACGAAGGCGTCATGACGTCCGGCTACCCGACGGCCGCGACCGAGGCCGCCGTCCAGGCCAACATCGTCTCCGCCGGCTACGCCGGCTACACGCTGCCGAGCAATCCGTTCACCAGCGGCAAGGACATCTCGCTCCAGGCCGCCACGCCGTGCTGCACCGGCGACTACCTCACCGGCGACACCAGCGGCGACGAAGCCGGGATCACCGGCGTGACCTCGAGCAGCTCTACGGCCCTCAAGGCCGACGCGACCTGGATCGTCGAGCCCGGCCTGGCCAACAGCTCGTGCGTCTCCTTCGAGTCAGCCAACGGATCCGGCGACTACATACGCCACTCCGACTTCCAGCTCTACCTCGAACCAAGCGACGGCACGGCCCAGTTCGCGCTCGACGCCACCTTCTGCCCCAGAGCAGGCAACAGCGGCTCCGACTACTCCTTCATGTCCTACAACTACAGCAACCAGTACATCCGCCACTACGACTACGACGGCCACATCGCCAGCGACGGCGGCGCCAGCACCTGGGACGCATCCAGCCTGTGGAACGAGGACACGACCTGGGCCGTGGCCTCCCCCTGGAGTTAGGCCCCTGGAGTTAGGCCGGTACCCCCGCTGGGGGCCGCTGCCCCGTGATGACCGTGCCGGCCGGCCCGCTCGAACGGGATCACCACTTCGAGGTTGTACGGATTCAACCTGGTGTCGTTGGCCCGCCCCAGCGTGGCATTGAACCGCGAGGTGCGTCCTGCGAACTGCCACGAGGGCATCTTCGCCGCAGCCCGCACGGTGGTCGGCTTCCCTGTCACTTTTTTCTTATACACCGCAAACCCGTGCGCGCACGGCCCGTTGGTAGCGCTGCGCCCGTCAGACGTTGCGCCGGTACTGGCCGCCGACCTCGAAGAACGCCTCGGTGATCTGCTGCAGGCTGCACACCCGGGCGGCGTCCATCAGCACGGCGAACACGTTGTCGCCCGACCGGGCGGCGTCCTTGAGGGCCTCCAGGGCGGCCGGCGCCTCCCCGGCGTGCCTGGCCTGGAAGTCGCGCACCCGGTTCAGCTGGGACTTCTTTTCCTCGTCGGTGCCGCGGGCGAGCGGGATCAGGGCGGCCTCCTCGGGGTGCGGGTTGCGGAAGGTGTTGACGCCGATGATGGGCAGGCTGCCGTCGTGCTTGCGCCGCTCGTAGAGCATCGACTCGTCCTGGATCTTGCCGCGCTGGTAGCCGGTCTCCATCGCGCCGAGCGCGCCGCCGCGGGTGCTGATCGCCTCGAATTCCCGCAGCACCGCCTCTTCGACCAGGTCGGTGAGCTCGTCGACGATGAAGGAGCCCTGCAGCGGGTTCTCGTTCACGGCCAGGCCCCACTCGCGGCCGATGATCATCTGGATGGCGAGGGCCCGGCGGACCGACTCCTCGCTCGGGGTGGTGACGGCCTCGTCGTAGGCGTTGGTGTGCAGGCTGTTCGCGTTGTCGTAGATCGCGCACAGCGCCTGCAGCGTGGTGCGGATGTCGTTGAACGCCATCTCCTGGGCGTGCAGCGACCGGCCGGAGGTCTGGATGTGATACTTCAGCTTCTGCGCCCGCTCGTTCGCACCGTAGCGGTCCCGCATGGTCACCGCCCAGATGCGGCGAGCCACCCGGCCGATGACCGTGTACTCCGGGTCCATCCCGTTGGAGAAGAAGAACGAGAGGTTCGGTGCGAAGTCGTCCACCTTCATCCCGTGAGCCAGGTAGGCCTCCACGTAGGTGAACGCGTTGGCCAGGGTGAAGGCGAGCTGGCTGATCGGGTTGGCCCCGGCCTCGGCGATGTGGTAGCCGGAGATCGACACCGAGTAGAAGTTGCGGACCTGGTGCGCGATGAACCATTGCTGGATGTCGCTCATCATCCGCAGGGAGAACTCGGTGGAGAAGATGCAGGTGTTCTGCCCCTGGTCCTCCTTGAGGATGTCGGCCTGCACCGTGCCGCGCACTGTCGAGAGCACCTGGGCCCGCAGGGCCGCCGCCTCGTCCGCGGTGGGCTCCCGCCCGTGGTCGCCGCGGAAGGCGTCGGCCGCCTGGTCGATCGCCGTGTTGAGGAAGAACGCGAGGATGGTCGGGGCGGGCCCGTTGATCGTCATCGACACCGAGGTGGTCGGCGAGGAGAGGTCGAACCCGTCGTAGAGGGCCTTCATGTCCTCCAGGGTCGCGATCGAGACCCCGGAGGTGCCGACCTTCCCGTACACGTCGGGGCTTTCCCCCGGGTCGCGGCCGTACAGGGTGACCGAGTCGAACGCGGTCGACAGCCGGGTCGCGGCGCTGCCCTCCGACAGCAGCTTGAACCGCCGGTTGGTGCGGAACGGGTCGCCTTCCCCGGCGAACATCCGCGCCGGGTCCTCGCCCTCCCGCTTGAAGGGGAACACCCCGGCGGTGAACGGGAAGTAGCCCGGCAGGTTCTCCTCCCGCAGGAACCGCAGCAGTTCCCCGTGGTCGGCGTACCGCGGCAGCGCCACCCGGGGGACGGCGGTGCCGGACAGGGACTGCCGGGTGAGCGTGGTGCGCAGTTCCCGGTCCCGGATCCGCACCACCTGCTCGTCGCCGGAGTAGGACTCGACGACGGCGGGCCAGTTCGCGATCAGCGCCTTGCTGTCCTCGCTGACCGCGGCGGAAGCCTGGTCGAGGAGGGCAGCCACCTCTCGTTCTGCGGCTCCGGGCCCGGTATCGGCCGCGGACGACTCCCGGTCCCCGGCCGGGGTCTGGCTGGGGGACGACTCGCGCAGGCCCGCGAGTTCGGCGCGGACGGCGGTCAGCTGCTGCACCCGCCGCGCCGCCGCGACCTGCTCGTCGGTCTTGCGGTGGCGGTCGCGTACGCCGCCGGCGATCTCGGCCAGGTACCCGGCCCGGGCGGGCGGGATGACCGAGGCGGCGTCGGCGGACGTCTTGCCGCTGACCACGGGCAGCAGGCCCGGCTCCAGCGGCAGGCCCTTGTCCGCCAGCAGCCCGGCCAGGTGCTGGTACAGGGCGGTGACCCCGGTGTCGTTGAACGTGGCCGCGCTGGTGCCGAACACCGGCATGTCGTCCGGGCCCGCGCCGAACGCCTCCCGGTTGCGGACCAGCTGCCGGGCCACGTCCCGCACCGCGTCCGCGCCGCCGCGCCGCTCGAACTTGTTGACCGCCACCACGTCGGCGAAGTCCAGCATGTCGATCTTCTCGAGCTGCGACGCCGCCCCGAACTCGGGGGTCATCACGTACAGCGCCACGTCGGCCAGGCCGATGACCGCCGCGTCGCCCTGCCCGATGCCCGGCGTCTCCAGGATGACCAGGTCGTAGCCGGCCGCGGCGCACGCGGTGATGATGTCCTCGATGCCCTCGGGCAGTTCGCCGCCGCCGTGCCCACCTCGCCCGCCCCGGGTGGCGAGCGACCGGAAGTAGACATGATCGCCGTCGAGCGCGTTCATCCGGATCCGGTCCCCGAGCAGCGCCCCGCCGCCGCGCCGCCGGGTCGGGTCCACCGCCAGTACCGCGATCCGCAGTTTGTCCTGCTGATCGGTCCGCAGGCGGCGGACCAGTTCGTCGGTGAGCGAGGACTTCCCGGACCCGCCGGTCCCGGTGATGCCGAGTACCGGGACCCGCCGGGCGGCGGCCGCGGCGGCCAGGGCCGTCCGGTCCGCCTCCGGCAGGCGGCCCTCCTGCAGGCAGGTGATGGTCCGGGCCAGCGCGTGCCGGTCGCCCGCGAGCACCGCGTCGGCCGGGAGCGGGGCGCCGGCCAGGTCGGTGTCGCACTCCGCGATCAGCTCGTTGATCATGCCGGGCAGGCCGAGCCGCTGGCCGTCCTCGGGGGAGAAGATGTGCACCCCGGCCTCGGCCAGCCGGCTGATCTCCTCCGGCACGATGACGCCGCCGCCCCCGCCGAAGAGCCGGACGTCCCCCGCGCCGGACTTGCTCAGCAGCTGGGCCAGGTACTCGAAGTACTCCACGTGGCCGCCCTGGTAGGAGCTGACCGCCACGCCCTGGGCGTCCTCGTCGAGGACCGCGTTCACTACGTCGCGGACCGAGCGGTCATGGCCGAGGTGCACCACCTCGGCCCCCTGGGCCTGCAGGATCCGCCGCATGATGTTGATGGCCGCGTCGTGCCCGTCGAACAGCGCGGCCGCCGTGACGAACCGTACCGGATGCGCCGGTACGTGCAGCTCGTTGTGCTCCGCCGAAGCTGGCACGGGGGCCTCCTGAACGGATGCTAGGGCGCCCTATTTGTGGAAGCCCAATAGTTGGACGATAAAATAAATACTAACAGGCGTCAAGCGCGCGGCGTTCGGTGGTCAAGCGTGCGCCAGCGTAAAGACGCTGGCTGGCCCGAAACGTAGCTTTCATCATCGCGAAATGCCGTGTCGATCGTGTGGCCGCACAGTGTTGGTGTGACGAACATTCGGCCGCTCGCGAGCCATGCCTGGGCCGCCGCTGCCGTGCGGTGCCCCAAGCACATGACGCACGGCCCGTGCGCCGGAGTCCGCGCCGACTGGTCATGTGAGGTGGCGGGTGCGGGACGGTGTTCATATCTGGACGTTCCAGATCACGACTGGCCGTACGCTGGCGCGCTCATTCCCGCGTCTGGCATCGGCATGCCGATGCCAGACGCCGCCCGGGCCTGTCCGCGTTCGCCTGCTGCGGCGAACTTCCTCGCCACAGCGGCGGCACGGCCGGTCGTGGTCGCCGACCTGGTCGCGCCCGCGTTGTCGGCGGACGGAGTACGCGCATGCGCGGCCGAGATCGCCGGCTTCGCCGACGCGTGCCTCACCGGCGACCATCCCGGTGCCCGGATCCAGTTCCCGCCGTCTTACCGGGCCCGGCTGCTTGCCGACGAGGGAGTCACCGCGTGGGCAGGCATCAATTGCCGTGACAGGAACCGGGTCGCGCTCGAGGGCGAAATCGCCGCGTGCGCGGACGCCGGGGTGGCTGGAGTGCACTGCGTGACCGGCGATCATCCGGGTACCGGGCACCGCGCCGCCGCCGCCGTCTTCGACCTCGACAGCATCGAGCTCGTCGCGCTGGCCCGCACCGCCGCGGCACTGCCTTCCAGGCCCCTGTGCTCGGTGGCGCACGCCCCGGCGGCACCGCCCGCGACCAAGCGCCTCGCCCGGCTGCTAGCCAAGATCAACGCCGGGGCGGACGTCGTGTTCGTGGACCACTGCGGCGGCGCAGGTCGGCTCGCCGACGCGGTCGCCGCGGTCCGTGCGGCCGGCTTCGACGGTCTTGTGCTCTGCTGCGTTCCCGTCGTGACAAGCGCGGGCGCCGCCGAGGTCGTCGCGTCCTTTGCCGCCGAACGTCTGCCGCCCGGATACCTAGACGCGATCATGAGCGCGCCCGACCCAGCGGAATCCGGCGTGACAGCCGCCGTTCACTTCGCGGAAGCCACCCTGGAGGTGCCGGGCGTGAACGGCGTGAACCTGTCCGCGGGAGCCCGACCGGGGCAGGAGCTTGCTGCGACGCGGGCGATGGCCGAGGTCAGCCGCCGCGTACTTGGCGCGCGGGCCTTCGGGCACCCGCGGTCAGCGGGGCGGGTCTCATGAGCTGGCTCAGGTCCGCGCGGACCGCCGAGGGGGAACTGGTCGATGTCGAGATCAACGGTGGCCTCATCGCGCGGGTGACCCCGGCGACGGGAACGCTCGCCGCGGGCGACGTGGACCTGTCCGGCCAGTTGCTCATGCCGTCGTTCGTCGAGCCGCACGCGCACCTGGACAAGGCGCTGACCGCCTCGCGCGCTCCGAATCACACCGGAGACCTGCTTGGCGCGATCAAGGCGATGCAGGACATCGCCGACACGCTGACGCACGAGGACATCGTGGCGCGAGCCGAGGCGGCGATCCGCACCCAGCTCGCGCTCGGCACGACAAGCATCCGCACCCACGTGAACGTCGGCGGCCCGATGGGCATGCGGGCGCTCACCGCGCTGATCGAGGTGCGCGAGCGCTGGCGTGACCTCGCCGACGTGCAAGTGGTGGCGCTGGTGGCGCACCCGCTGGCCGGGCAGGCCGGGCGGGACCTGCGCCACGCGCTGCGCGAGGGCGCCGATATCGCGGGCGGCTGCCCGCATCTCGATCCCGAGCCAGACCGCGCGGTGGGCATCTGCCTGGACGCCGCGGGCGACGCTGGCGTGCCGATGGACCTGCACACCGACGAGACCCTCAACCCCGGCATGCTCACCCTGAAAACAATGGCCGACCTGATGCTGAGCACCGGTTTCCCGCACCGGGTGACCGCCAGCCACTGCGTAAGCCTCGCGGTCCAAGACGAGAAAACCCAGCAGCAGGTGGCCGAGCAGGTGGCAGAGGCGAGGATCGCCGTCGTCGCGCTGCCGCAGACCAACCTGTTCCTCCAGGGACGCGGCCACCCGGTGGCCACACCGCGTGGCCTGACCGCCATTGGGCCGCTGCGCGCCGCGGGCGCGACGGTCGCGGCGGGCGGCGACAACCTGCGCGATCCGTTCCATCCCGTCGGCCGGGGCGACGCGCTTGAGGTCGCCGCGCTGATGGTCACCTGCGGCCATCTCAGCCCCGCGGCCGCGCTCGAGTCGGTCACCGCGGCGCCGCGCGAAGCGCTTGGCCTGCCGCCGGTGCGGATCGCCTCCGGCTGCCCCGCCGACCTGGTCGCAATGCCCGCCGTGGACGCGCTCGAGGCACTGGGCGCGGCGAGCGCCCACCGCACCGTCTGGCGGGCGGGCACGATCGTGGCCCGCACCACCGTCCGCACCGAGATGGCCTCGCCGCCCGCCCGCGACGCTACCCCGCCCGATCAGGCAAAGTCACCCGCGATGAAAGGAGCCGCCTCATGACGACGGCCACGAGCGCGCCGGCGCTGCGCTTCTCCGGCGTCACCAAGAAATTCTCCGGCGGCACGACCGCGCTCGCCGATGCCAACCTGGAGGTGTCATCCGGCGAGTTCGTCGCGGTGGTCGGGCCTTCCGGCTGCGGTAAGAGCACGCTGCTGCGGATCGCCAGCGGTCTTGACGACGTGAGCGCGGGAACCGTCGACGTCGGCGCGAAACAGCTCGGCTACGTCTTCCAGGACGCGACGCTGCTGCCCTGGCGCAGCGTCGCGCAGAACGTCGGCCTGCTCGCCGAGCTGGAGAAGATGGACAAGGCCGAGCGCGGCCGGAGGATCACGGAGGCGATCGACCTGGTCGGCCTGACCGGTTTCGAGAAGCACCTGCCGCACCAGCTGTCCGGCGGAATGCGGATGCGGGCGTCGCTGGCCAGGTCGCTCGTCCTCGACCCGGACTTGTTCCTGTTCGACGAGCCGTTCGGAGCGCTTGACGAGATCACCCGCGAGCGGCTGAACGACGAGCTGCTGCGCATGTTCGAGCTGCGCCAGTTCGCGGCGCTGTTCATCACCCACTCGGTGGCGGAGGCGGTATTCCTGTCCACCCGCGTGACGGTGATGAGCGGCCGCCCGGGCTGCGTGATCGCTGACATTCCCGTCCCGTTCGACTATCCCCGTGTTCCCGAGCTTCGCTATACCCCGGAGTTCGCCAGCTTGTGCGGCGAGGTCTCCCAGCTGCTGCGGGGGCTGTGATGAGCACCGCGGAGACGGGCACGGGCGCACCGGCGGACAGTCAAGAAGCCCTGGCTGCCGAACGGGCCGCGGTTACCGCCGCAGGCCCGTCGCTGCCGTCGCGCGCGGGACGGCGGGTCACGTCGCTCGGCAGCCGGGCCGGCCTGCCGGTCCTGGTGGCCGGCGTGATCATCGGCCTCTGGTACCTGGTCTCCGAGGTCGCACTCAACCAGTACCAGCGGTTCATGCTCCCGCCGCCGAACCAGGTGCTCCAGGTCGGCTTCTTCACCTGGTCCAACTTCACCGCGCTGGTGGGCGCGCTGCGGTGGACGGCGCAGGTCACGTTCATCGGGCTGGCGATCTCGATCGTGCTCGGCGTCGGCGCCGCCCTCCTGATGAGCCAGGCCAAGTGGGTGGAGAATGCCCTGTACCCGTGGGCGGTCGTACTCCAGACGGTGCCGATCCTGGCGCTGACCCCGATGCTGAGCTTCTTCTTCGGCTTCGCGCTGACCCCCCGCGTCATCGTCGCGGTCATCATCGCGTTCTTCCCGATCGTCTCCAACACGCTGTTCGGCCTCCAGTCGGCCGACCGGAGCATGCACGACCTGTTCACGCTGCACAAGACCGGGCGATGGACCAGGCTCTGGAAGCTGCAGTTCCCCGCGGCGCTGCCGGCCATGTTCGCCGGGTTCCGGGTATCGGCGGGCCTGGCCGTCATCGGCGCGATCGTCGGCGAGTTCTTCTTCAAACAGGGCCAGCCCGGGCTCGGTACGAACATGTCGGTCTACACGTCGCTGACCGAGGGGGCCCAGCTCTGGGCCAACGTGCTCACCGCGAGCCTGCTCGGCATCACCGTCTTCGTCCTCTTCGGCTGGCTTTCGCGGCGCGTGGTCGGCCGGTGGTACATGCCCAGTTCCCGCTGACCAGTCAAGCCCCAGCACGTTTCGCCGGCAGCGCGGCCGCGATCGCAGGAGTCCCTGTCAGGCACACCCCCGGCCGCGAGCGGCCTTGAACCATAGTGGAGAGACACATTGCTAACCACCCGTAGAAGATCCGTGCGGATCGCCGCCGCGGCGGCGGTCGGCACCGCACTGGCACTCACCGCCGCGGCCTGCTCGAGCGGCGGTAGCAGCAGCGCAGCCGCCCCGGTGAGCACCGCGAACATCCCGGCCGCGGACAACCTGAAGGCCGCGGGCTGCCCGTCCACAGTCGTTCTCCAGACCGACTGGGATCCTGAGGCGGAGCACGGCGGCCAGTACCAGCTTGTCGGCCCCAACCCGACGATCAACGCCGGCGCCAAGGAAGTAACGGGCGAACTGGTCGCGCACGGCGGCGTCGACACCGGGGTGCAGATCCAGATCCGCGCGGGCGGCCCGGCGATCGGCTACCAGACGGTGTCCTCACAGATGTACAAAGACTCCTCGATCACGCTCGGATATCTCGGCACCGACGAGCAGATCGCGCTGTCGGCGACGCAGCCGACCGTCGCGGTGATGGCCGGCCTTGAGATCAGCCCGCAGATCATCCAGTGGTCACCGCAGGAACACCCGACCTGGAACACGATCGCGGACATCGGCAAGACCAATACCCCGGTGCTCTACTACCAGGGTGCCTCGTACATGCCCTACCTGATCGGCAAGGGCATCCTGAAGGCGAGCCAGGTCAACGGCAGCTACGACGGGACCCCCTCGGTGTTCGTCGCATCGGGCGGTCAGGACGCCGTGCAGGGCTTCGCCACCGCCGAGCCGTACATCTGGTCCCACGACGTCCAATCCTGGGACAAGCCGATGAAGTACGAACTGATCGCGGATACCGGGTTCAACTTCTACCAGCAGGAGATCGCGGTCCGTAAGGACAAGCTCGCGGCGCTCACGCCGTGCCTGAAGAAGCTCGTGCCAATCATGCAGCAGGCCATCGTGGACTACATCGCGAACCCGGCATCAACCGAGAAGCTGATCCTCCAGCTCGTCACCGCGTACAACAACGGCTGGGTTTACACGCAGGGCACCGCGAACTACGCGGTCACCACGATGAAGAAGCTCGGCATCGTCGGCAACGCGCCCGACGGCACCCTCGGAGCGTTCACCGACTCGCGGGTACAGCAGCTGATCGGCATCCTTGCGCCGATCTACGCCAAGCAGGGCAAGCAGACCCTGACCGGACTGACGCCAGCGGACATCGTCACCAACGAGTTCATCGACCCGTCGATCAGCCTGAAGTCGTAACCATGCCAGATCCCGCTTTGGCGGTAGGTTCCGGCG
>Ga0302324_100018990_pt1 | contig 13523 bp, 13 predicted proteins | sample Palsa_T0_1_FD_201949 | JGI IMG/M metagenome (GOLD analysis project Ga0302324, IMG submission 201949) | Peat permafrost microbial communities from Stordalen Mire near Abisko, Sweden - Palsa_T0_1 | ecosystem: Environmental > Terrestrial > Soil > Palsa > Peat permafrost | place: Sweden: Abisko...
GCGAAGCGCTGCAGGCCGATCTCCATCTTGCGCGTCACCTTGGGCGGTTGCAGATAGTCGTTCACCATCCGGCGCGTCTTGTACTCCATCTCGTGCGGCGTGATGCCGTCGTCGCGCCGGGTCGGCGCCAGCACACGCTCGCGCTCGCGCGCGACCGCCGCCTCGTCGAGCGCCGGCAAATCGTTCTCGGCCGCGTAGGCGGCGGCGTCCTGGCCGGCGATCGCGCCGTTGACGAACGCGCCGAGCATGTAGTTGTGCGGCACGCTGCCCATGTCGCCGGCGGCGTACAGTCCGGGCAGGGTCGTGCGGCCGTGCTCGTCGACCCACACGCCCGACGCGCTGTGGCCCGAGCACAGGCCGATCTCGGAGATGTGCATCTCGACCATCTGGTGGCGGTAGTCGGTGCCGCGTCCGGCATGGAAGCGACCGCGGCTCGGCCGCTCGTTGGTGTGCAGGATGCGCTCGATCTCGCCGATCGTCTCCTCGGCCAGATGGTTGATCTTGAGGAACACCGGCCCGTTGCCGCCCTGCAACTCGCGCCAGAACTCCATCATCATCTGGCCGCTCCAATAGTCGCACTCGATGAAGCGCGCGCCCTTGTTGTTGGCCGTGTAGCCGCCGAACGGGCCGGTCACGTAGGCGCAGGCCGGGCCGTTATAGTCCTTGATCAGCGGGTTGATCTGGAAGCACTCGAGGTTGGTCAGCTCGGCTCCGGCGTGATAGGCCATCGCATAGCCGTCGCCGGCATTGGCGGCGTTCTCGTAGGTGCCGAACAGATAGCCCGAGGCCGGCAGCCCGAGCCGCCCGGCCGCGCCGGCGCACAGGATCACGGCCTTGGCGCGCACCACCAGCATCTCGCTGGTCCGCGTGTTGACCCCGATCGCGCCGGCGATGCGTCCGTCGGCGCCGGTCAGCAGGCGGGTCGCCATGTAGCGCTGGCTGGTCGCCACCTTGAGCCGGCGCAGCTGGCGGTAGAGCACCTTCTTGACGTGATGGCCCTCGGGCATCGGCAGCACGTAGGTGCCGAGGTGATGCACCTTGCGCACGCGATAGTCGCCGGTCTCGTCCTTCTCGAACTTGACGCCGAGCGCGTCGAGCTCACGGATCATCGCGTAGCTGTTCTGCGCATAGGCGAGGACCGGCTTCTGATAGACGATCCCGTCATTCGCGATGGTGATCTCCTTGACGTACTGCTCGGGCGTCGCGTGGCCGGGGATCACGGCGTTGTTGAGCCCGTCCATGCCCATGCAGATGGCGCCGCTGCGCTTGACGTTGGCCTTCTCCATCAGGACGACGCGCAGCGCCGGGTTGGCCGCCTTGGCCTTGGCCGCCGCCATCGGTCCGGCGGTGCCGCCGCCGATCACCAGCACGTCGGCATCGGCGTAATGCGTGGTCGGTTCCGTCATGCGGGGTCCTTCCGGTGCGGAGCGGCCGGCACGATGCCAGGCGGCGCCGCGCCTGTTGAGCAACTAATTGCGTCCGCGGCTTCGTCGGCGATCTCGCGCAGATAGGCCCACGGGAAGATCCCGCGCGCGTGGTCGTCGGAAAAGCGCAGGTTCACGGCGTAGCCTCCGATCAGATCGATGCCCGAGACCGCGATGCTGTCGTCGAGCGGCAGCGCGCTTCCATCGATCCGCGCGCGCGTGCACCCGGCGCACCGGCAGGCATCGCGCAGCCGGCGCGCCGACAGGCGGCTCGACCGCGCGTCGTCCCAGTCGACCTCGAGCACCGTTCCCCCGTCGCGCAGCCGCAGCTCGACCGGCGCGCTCATGCCGCAGCCGCGCGGCCCGGCCCGATCGCGAGCCCGGCCTGGTAGGCGCCCGCCAGCCCCGCGAGCATGCCGTCGCTGAGCGGCGGCGCGATCATCGTGATGCCCATCGCGACCCGGTTGGGCAGGAAGCCGTTGGGCACCGCGATTGCGGCGAGGTCAAGCAGGTTGACGAAGTAGGAATACAGACCGAGCCGGTTGTTGGCGCCGATCGGATCCGCATCGAGCTCGCGCAAGGTGGGCGCGGTGGCGGCGGTCGGTACGATCATCAGATCGACCGCGGACCACACTGTCTGGGTCGCCCGCTTGAGCGCCTGCAGGCGATAGAGCGCCGCGAACGCGTCGGCCGCCGACCAACGGCGCGCGCCTTCGATGATTGCGCGTGTGACCGGCAGCAGCGCGGCGGCATTGGTGTCGACGAAGTCGCGCAGCGCGGCGTAGCGCTCCGCCACCCACGGCCCCTCGAACATCAGCGCGCCGACTTCGCGGAACGGCGCGAAGTCGATTTCGACGGCACGGCCGCCAAGCGCCGCAAGGCGCGCGATCGCGTCCGCGAACAGGACCTCGGCAGCGCGATCGCCGAAAAAGACGCGCTGGTCCGGTGCCGGAACGCCGAAGCGGAAGCCGGGCGCGGGCGGCCGCAACGCCAAGTCGGCGTGGTCGGCGCCGGGCCGGCTGTAGGGATCGCGCGGATCGTCGCCCATGGCGGACAGCAGCACGCGGTGCGCGTCCTCGGCGGTCAATGCGAAGATCGACACGCAATCGAGCGTGCGGCAGTTCGGCACCAGCCCGCCGGCGCCGATCACGCCGCGCGTCGGCTTCAACCCGACGATGTTGTTGAAGCCGGCCGGAATGCGCCCCGAGCCGCCGGTATCGGTGCCGAGCGCGAAGCTTGCCAGGCCAGCGGCGACCACGACCGCCGAGCCTGAGCTCGAGCCGCCGGCGGCATAGTCGGCGTTGAACACCGACGCGCACGCGCCGTAGGGCGAGCGCACGCCGCTGAGCCCGGTCGCGAACTGGTCGAGATTGGTCTTGCCGAGGCAGATCGCGCCGGCCGCGTCGAGCCGCTCGACACACGTCGCCGAGCGTTCGGGCCGGTAGGCGAACGCCGGGCAAGCGGCGGTCGTCGGCAGCCCGGCGACGTCGATATTGTCTTTCACGGCATAGGGGATGCCATAGAGCGGCAGTGCGCTGGCATCGCGGCGCTCGAGCGCACGCGCGGTCGCCAGCGCGCGTTCCTGGTCGGCGAGCGTGATCCAGGCGTTGGTCGCGCGCGAGCGCGCGATACGCGCATAAAGCGCCTCGACCACCCGCGACGGCGTCAGCAGGCGCTCGCCGTACTGGCGCCGCAGCGTCGCCATCCCCAGACTGCCATGCTCCGGCGACCAGGCCATCGGACTCGGCCCCCTCCGTTCGGCCCGAAAAATTGCAAAGCACGAGCCAAGTCGAAATGCCGCAGCGGCCCAGCACCAGCGGTGTCGAGCGGGGCTTGACGCAACGGATTTGGGCGGGCGGCCGGAAACGACTGCTCAGGCCGCAGCCATCCCGGTCTGTCGGGTAATTAATCGACAGAGCGGCCGGGTTGCGGATTCCGGGCGATTGCCCCGGCCGCGGTGCCGCTTTGCTGAAAAGCTCGTCGTGCTCGGGCCCCGCCGGGGGATGGCGACCCGGGGGCTGCACCTGCGGTGATCCGCATGGCATCCGGCTTGCTTCGCAGGGCGGCAAGAACCTGGGCTTGGAGACGGGGATGGCCGAGCGCGCGCTGCGCAATGACGGGGTTCCAACGGCGCTGGAAGCCCGCGTGCTGGCGTCAATCACCGAGGCGGCATGGCTCGGGCTCGCCAACGAGCTGGTGCCGGCCGGCCAGCCGGCGGCGGAGAATCCGCTCGATCCCGACATGCCGGCAGGCCGCGAGGAGGGCATCGCGCTGGTGGTCGCCGAGAAGCTCCGCGCGATGGGCTTCGCGGTCGAGCTGGTCGCCAAGCGCGCCGGGCGACCGAACATCGTCGGCGTGTTGGCGGGCGTCGGCGGCAGCCCGTCGCTGATCCTCAACGACCATCTCGACACCTACCCGGCCGGCGATCCGGCCGTTTGGACCATGACGGGCGGCAAGCCGTTCGCGCCGACCCGTCACGGCGACCGGCTGTACGCGCGCGGCACCTCCGACACGCGCGGCAACCTGGCCTGCACGCTGCTCGCCGCCCAGGCGATTCGCGCCGCCGGCATCCGGCTCGGCGGCACCCTGCAATGCGTCTACACGGTCGACGAGGAGAAGAATGGGCCCGACGGCTCGATCTTCCTGCTCGACGAGCGCGGCCTGCGTGCCGATTTCGAGATCACGTGCGAGCCGACCGGCTGGACGCGCGCGGACGGAACCTGGGGTATGAGCGTCGCGGTCGCGAACAGCGGCCACTTCCTGGTCGAGCTCGAGACGCGCGGCACCAAGACCCATATCTGGCGTCCGGACACCGGCGTGAATGCGGTCGCTACAATGGCGCGGCTGCTGGTTGCGCTCGAGCCCACGAGCTTCGCGCATATGCCGCCGGCGCTCTATGGCGGCACCAAGCCGATGCTGACGGTGGTGCGCGTCGGCGGCGGGTTGCCGCGCGAGATGCAGTTCACGCCCGATCGCTGCACCGCCGTGCTCGCGATCGTCGGGCTGGTGCCTGGCATGACGCAGCAGTCCGTGATGGCCGATATCGATGCCGCGATCGCGCGTGCCGTCGCGGCCGATGCGACGCTGCAGGCGACCGCCAGGCCCTACCCGGGCGCGCTGTTCGTCACCGGGACGCACGAGCAGGACGAGGCGGCGGAGCCGGTCGCGTCGGTCCGCCGCGCCTATCGGCGGATCCTCGGCGAGGCGCCGGAGATCTATCGCAAGAATGCCTTCAACGACACCATCCGGTTCGCCGAGCGCGGCATCCCGTCGATCACCTTTGGTCCGGGCGAGGACGGCTGGCCGCCGGTCAACGAGTACATCCAGATCGAGAAGTCCGTCGCGGCGACCAAGATCCTGGCGCTCACGGTGCTCGACATCCTCGGCTGCGTCGAATCATGAGCGACGTTTCCGTCGGCAATCTCGAGACCTCGATCGTACGCGCGGTCCGGGCGTTCCGCGTGTCGCCGGAGATGCTCCTGACCGCGGCCACTATCGTGGCGCTGACGCTGCTGTGGTTCACCTTGGCGCGTCTCAAGCTGGTGAATCCGCTGTTCCTGCCGCCGCCGGAAGACGTCTGGCGCGCGTTCGTGACGGTGCTCACCAAAGGCTACCAGGGCAGCCGCCTTGACCAGCATTTGGTCGCCAGCCTCAGTCGGATCCTCACCGGCTATGTGCTGGCCTGCCTGGTCGGCATCCCGCTCGGGCTCTTGATGGGTCTGTCCACCAAGGTGAAGGCTGTCTTCGATCCCATGATCGAATTCTATCGGCCGCTGCCGCCGCTCGCGCTCTACACGCTGCTGGTGATGTGGCTCGGCATCGGCGATCTGTCGAAGGTGACGCTGCTGTTCCTGGCGGCGCTGCCGCCGTTGACGATCAGCGCCATGCAGGCGGCGCGCGGCATCGATCGCCAATACGTCAAGGCGGCGCTGTGCCTCGGCGCCGGCCGGCGCCAGCTGTTCCGTCATGTGTTCGTGCCCGCGTGCCTGCCGGTGATCTGCACCGGCATGCGGATCAGCCTCGGCTTCACCTACACGGTGCTGGTCGCCGCCGAGATCGTCGCAGCGACCGCCGGGCTCGGCTGGATGGTCTGGGACGCCAGCAAGTTCCTGCTCAGCGACGTCGTGATCATGGGTTTGATCGTCCTGGGGCTGACCGGCCTCGCGCTCGATTTCCTGGTGCGGCGCGCCGAGCGCGCGCTCACGCCGTGGCGCTTTCAATGAGAGAGGACGCATGATCGCGAGACTGTCGATCGCGGCCGCGTTGCTGGCATTTGCCGTCTGGATCCCGACCGCCGCGCACGCGGAGGACAAGCCGGCCGGCATCACGATCGGCTATCTCAACCTGGTCAACGCCCAACTCGTCAGCAAGGCGCTCGGCCTGCACGAGAAGGAGATGGGGGTCCCGGTGAAGTGGCTGAAGTTCGGCTCCGGCGGCGACGTCAATAACGCGGTAGCGGCCGAGCAGCTCGATTTCGGTGGCGTCGGCAATCCGCCGGCAAGCATCGGCGTCACCCGGGATCTGCACTATCAGGCGGTGACCGTGCTCAACATGCTGGGATCGGTCGAGGCGCTGGTGGTGCGCAAGGACGAGCACATCGCGTCGCTCAAGGATCTCGTCGGCAAGACGGCCGCGGCGCCGTTCGGGTCAACCACGCATTATCTCTTCATCGTCGCGCTGCGTAACGCCGGCGTGACGCCGACCGACGTCAAGTTGCTCGACATGTCGCCGTCGGATGCGGTCGCGGCGTGGCTGCGCAAGGACATCGATGCCGCCTATGTGTGGGAGCCGAGCCTGGGCAGGATGGTCCAGGCGGGTGGCGAGATCCTGCTCGACAGCGGCAAGATGGCCGCCGAGGGCTATCCGACCTGGGACGTGACGGTCGTCATGACCGGATTCGCCGCGAAGTATCCCTCCTACGTGACGAAATTCGTGAAGTCGGAATGCGCGGCGATCGACTTCTGGATGACGAAGCCAGCCGAGACGGCCGAGCTTGTCGCCAAGGAGCTCGGCCTGCCGCTCGATGACGTCAAACGCATGATGGCGGGCACGACCATGGTGCCGTGCGCGCGCCAGATCACCGCGGATTATCTCGGCACGTCGGCGCAGAAGGGCAAGTTCGTCGACACGCTGGTCGCCACCGCGACCTTCCTCAAGGAGCAGGGACGGCTGCCTGCGGTCAAGGAGCGCGCGGCCTACGAGCGCTTCGTCAACCCGAGCTTCCTTGAAGCCGCGCTCAAGCCATGAGGGTCATCTTCATGCGCAGGTTCTGGACATCGATCGTCGCGCTCGCGCTGCTCGCGGCGCCCGCGTTGGCCGCGGAGCGCGTGACCCTGGCGCAGAACCTGTCGCCGATCTCCGGCGTCACGATCGTCGCCAAGCAGCGTGGTCTGTTCCTTAAGCACGGGCTCGACGTCCAAGTCAGCAATTTCACCACCGGCAAGCAATGTCTCGACACGGTGGTCGGCGGCGCAGCCGAGATCGCGACCACGGCCGAGGCGCCGACGACGGCCGCCGCGATGGCGGGCCAGCCGATCGCCTTTCTGACGCGGACCGAATATTCGGACCTCAAGACGCTGGTGAGCAGCGCGGCCGGGATTGCCAAACCGGCCGATCTGAAGGGCAAGCGCCTGGCCTTCACCGCCGGCACTGGCGGCGAGGTCTACACGGCGACCTTGCTGCACGCGGCGGGGCTTACTCCGGACGACGTCAAGCTCGTGAATCTACGCCCGCAGGACATGGTGGCGGCGCTCTCGAGCGGCAGCATCGACGCGTATAACACCTGGGAGCCGCATATCGGCAACGGTAAGAAGGCGCTCGGCGAGGCCGTGCGCGAGCTCGACACCAAGGGCACCTACTCGGAAACCTTCAACATCGTGGTCATGCAGGATTTCCTGAAGGCCAGGCCGCAGCTGGTTCGCGGCTTTCTCGCCGCGTTGGTCGAGGCCGACGCGTGGATGCATGCGAACCGCGACTCGGCGATCGATGTCGTCGCCGCGACGGTCAACATGCCGCACGAAGAGCTGGCGCCGCTGTGGGACAGTTTCGTTTATGGCGTGACGCTCGACCAGCGCACGCTCGATATCCTGAATGCGCATGCGCGTTGGCGGCTCGACACGGGCAATCATCCGCCCGGCGCCACGATGCCGGACTGGACCAAGGTGATCGCGGCCGAGCCGCTGCGCAGCCTGGCGCCGGATCGCGTCAAGATCTCCGGGTTCTGAGGCCATGACGCTTGCGCGCACGCTCGACCGGCTGGCCCTCTACCTCTCGATACCGCTGTTCCTGGCGCTATGGCAGCTCGTCTCGAGCGCCGGGCTGGTCAACGCCCGGCTGTTTCCGGCCCCCACCGTGGTCGCGGTCGATCTCTGGCACTCGGCGCTCAGCGGCGTGCTGTTCGTCGACCTCGGCATGAGCTGCACGCGCGTGGTGATCGGCTATGCGGCCGGCGCCGGCGCCGGTATCGCGATCGGCGTCCTGACCGGACGCTACGCGCTGATCGGCAATTTGTTCACGCCGGTGTTCCAGCTGCTGCGGCCGATTCCACCGATCGCGTTCGTGCCGATCGTCATCCTGTGGTTCGGCCTGTCGGAGCTCGGCAAATGGTTCCTGGTGTTCTGGGGCGTGTTCTTCACGGTTTGGATCGCCACCCACCTCGCGGTGCAGCGGGTCGACGACATGCTGATCCGCGCCGCGCGCTGCCTTGGCACGCCGGATCACCGTCTGATCCGCGAGGTCGTGTTGCCGGGCGCCATGCCGGTCATCTTTGTCGGCCTGCGGACCGCGGTCAGCATCTCGTTCTACACGCTGGTCGCCGCCGAGCTCGCCGGCACCTTCGCGGGCCTCGCCTATCGCATCGACATCGCGCATCAGAACATGCAGATCGGCCAGATGATGGGCGGCCTCGTCATGCTTGGCGTGATGTCGGCGCTGGCCGACCGCGGCTTTGGCATGCTGTCGCGCCGCCTGGTGTGGTGGGCCTGATGCTGTCGCTGGTCCGCCCTGCCAAGCCCGGGTCGGTCTCGGCTCAGCCCACTGCGCCGACGCCGCGCCGCGGTCATGTCGTCATCGACCGCTTGCGCGTCAGCTTCGGCGCCGGCGATCAGGCGCGGGTGGCGATCGACGATCTGTCGCTCGACGTGCCGCCGGGCGAATTCGTCTGCATCCTCGGCCCGTCGGGCTGCGGCAAGTCGACGGTGCTCAACGCAATCGCCGGGTTCATGTCGCCGGGCTCGGGCAGGCTTGCGGTCGACGGCGAGCCGGTCGCCAAGCCGGGCGCCGATCGCGGCATGGTGTTCCAGCAGCCGACGCTGTTTCCGTGGAAGACCGTGCTCGAGAACATCGCCTTCGGGCCGCTGATGAGCGGTCGGGCGTGGGCCGACGCCGAGAGCACGGCGCGGAGCTTCATGGGCATGGTCGGCCTGCTCGGTTTCGAGAAGCATTATCCGGCCCAGCTGTCGGGCGGCATGCAGCAACGCGTCGGCATCGCGCGGGCGCTCGCCAATCATCCGCGCGTGCTCCTGATGGACGAGCCGTTCGGCGCGCTCGACGCCCAGACCCGCGCGATGATGCAGGAAGCGCTGCTCGGTATTTGGAACGAGTTCCACACCACCGTGCTGTTCGTCACCCACGATATCGACGAGGCGGTGTTTCTCGGCGACCGGGTCGTCGTGATGAGCGCGAGCCCGGGGCGCATTCTGGCGGATATCCGCGGCGAGCTGCCGCGCCCGCGCGTGCCCGACATCGCGTTCACTCCAGAATTCATCCGCATCAAGAAGCAGTGCTTCGACCTGATCCGCACCGAGAGTCTGCGTGCCTTCGAGCAGCAGACGCAGGGCCGCGGCGCATGACCGGGAGATTTCCGATGAACCGATTCCTGCCGTGGCTGGTGCTGGCGCTGGGCGTCATGGCGCCCGGGCTGGCGCGAGCGCAGCAGGCCCTGACGGTTGGGATCGGCATCCAGAACACGACGTCCAACACGGTCACGGGCGGTGTCGTGATCCAGAATCTGGGGCTGCTCGAGAAGCGCCTGCCCAAGGACGGCAAGTACAAGGACATCAAGATCACGCTCGACTGGCAGACCTTCACCTCGGGTCCGCCGGTCACCAACGGGATGATCGCCGACAAGCTGCAGATCGGCATGATGGGCGACTATCCGCTGCTGGTGAACGGCGCGACCTTCGAATCCAATCCGCAGGGCCGCAGCCTGCTGGTCGCCGTGATCGCCTACAACGCCAACGGCGCCGGCAACGGGCTGGTGGTGCACAAGGACTCGCCCTACTACCGGCTCGACGACCTCAAGGGCAAGCTGGTGTCGGTGCCGTTCGGCTCGGCCGCCCACGGCATGGTCCTCAAGGCGATGCAGGATCGCGGCTGGGGCGAGGATTTCTGGCAGCTGGCGAGCCAGAGCCCGGAGATCGGCGCGACCAACCTGCAGGAGCGCAAGATCGACGCCCATGCCGATTTCGTGCCGTTCGCCGAGCTGCTGCCGTTCCGCGGCTATGCGCGCAAGATCTTCGACGGCGCCGAGACCAAAGTGCCGACCTTCCATGGCGTCGTGGTGCGCCAGGACTTCGCCGACAAATATCCCGAGATCGTGGTCGCCTATCTGGAGGCGCTGATCGAGGCCAATGCCTGGTTCCGCGCAGATCCCAAGCTGGCGGCCGAGAAGATCGAGGAATGGACCAAGATCGAGAAGGAGGTGGTCTACATCTTCCTCGGTCCGGGCGGCATCATGACGCTCGATCCGACCCTCAAGCCGAAATGGAACGAGACCATCAAGTACGACACCACGGTGCTGCAGAAGCTCGGCCGCGTGAAGCCGTTCGACGTCGACAAATGGTTCGACGACCGCTTCATCCGGCAGGCCTTCAAGAACATGAATCTCGATTACGACGCGCAGCTCGGCCGGTTCGACAATTACGCCGTGACGGGCACCGATGCGGTGTGCCACAAGCCGGTGTCGGATCCCAAGCAGGCGGGCGAGCTCTGGGTCGAGGGCGCCGGCCTGTCGGCCTATAGCAGCCCGGCCTGCACCTTGACGGCGATCGGCCAGCTCCAGGCCCAGGGCAAGAAACTGCTGGTCGCCTACACGGTCGATCAGGCGATGGGCATCAAGCTGTTCGCCGACAAGGCCTATTACGCGATCGGCCCGGTCACCGGCGGGGCGCCCGCGATCGAGCCGTTTCTGCTGAAGGCCGATGCCGAGGCGGCAGCCGCGAAGCTCGGCGGCCGTGCGGCCTCCTACGAGGATGCCCTCAAGGCGGCGGCGCGCTGAGCCATGGATGTGGTGCGGCGCATCGACGAGCCCGACGCCGTGGCGACGCCTCGGCCGACCGTGCGCGACGGCCCGACCCCGGTTGCCATCGAAACCGCTTCGGTGTGGCGGCGCTGGCGGGCAGTCGTGCTGCAGCGCGCGCGAACCTTCGCGCTCGGCCTGGTGTCGCTCGGCACGACCCTGCTGCTGTGGCACCTGGCGACGCGCTACCGGCTCGATCTCTATGTGCGCTTCACCAACATCCCGTCGCCCGGCGACGTGTTCGACCATCTGGTGCGCGCGCTGCACAGCCCGTCATACGTGCGCAACATCCTCAAGAGCCTGCAGCGCATCTTCATCGGCTTCGCGTTCGCCGCGCTGTTCGGCATCGCGCTCGGCGTCGTGATCGGCTGGTACCGCACCGCGCGCGAGCTCGTGTTCCCGACCGCCGAGGTGCTGCGGCCGATCCCGGCGATCGCCTGGGTGCCGATGTCCATCATGCTGTGGCCGACCGCCGAAGGCAGCATGGTGTTCATCACCTTCCTCGGCGCCTTCTTCCCGATCCTGCTCAACACCATGCATGGCGTGGCGATGATCGATCCGGTGCTGGTGCGCGCGGCGCGCAGCCTGGGGGCGCGCCCGCGCGCCCTGCTGCTCGAGGTGATCCTGCCCGGCAGCCTGCCCTACGCGTTCACCGGCCTGTCGGTCGGCATGGGCGTCGCCTGGGTGTCGCTGATCGCCGCCGAGATGATCTCGGGCCAGTTCGGCATCGGTTATTTCACCTGGGAGTCCTACTCGCTGATCCAATATGCCGACATCGCGGTCGGCATGATCACGATCGGCCTGCTCGGGCTGGTCTGCAGCGGCTTGATCCGCATGCTCGGCCGCATCGCGATGCCGTGGATCCGCGCGTCCGAGGCGCACAAGTGAAGGGCCGCATCGAGATCAGCCGGCTCGGCGTGCGCTTCGCATCGGGCAGCGGCGACGTCGAGGCGCTGCACGACGTGTCGATGACGGTCGAGCCGGGCTCGTTCGTGTCGATCATCGGCCCGTCGGGCTGCGGCAAGTCGACCCTGCTGAACGTGGTCGCCGGCTTCGTGCGGCCGACCACCGGCTCGGTGCTGATCGACGGCAAGACGATCGATGGGCCGAGCGCCGAGCGCGGCGTCGTGTTCCAGCAATATTCGCTGTTTCCGTGGCGCACGGTGCGCGGCAATGTCGAGTTCGGCCTCAAGATGAAGGGCATCGCCAAGCCGGAACGCGAGGTGCGGGCGCGCACCCTGCTCGGGTTGGCCGGGCTGCTCGCCTTCGAGAACCACTATCCGGACGCCCTGTCGGGCGGCATGAAGCAGCGCGTCGGCATCGTGCGCGCGCTGGCGCCCGGGCCGCAGATGCTCCTGATGGACGAGCCGTTCGGCGCGCTCGACGCCCAGACCCGCTCGGTCATGCAGCAGATCTTGACCAACATGTGGCAGCGCCTGCGCATCTCGGTGCTGTTCATCACCCACGACATCGACGAGGCGATTTTCCTGTCCGACCGCATCCACGTCATGACCGCGCGCCCCGGCGTGCTCAAGACCGCGATCGACGTGCCGCTGCCGCGCCCGCGCACGCCCGAGATGGTGACCAGCGCGGGCTTCATGGATCTGCGCGGCAGCCTGATCCGGCTGGTGCGCGAGGAGAGCCTGAAGGCGATGGGCGGCGAGCTCGCCGACGGCGCGCTCGACGGCCTCGGCATCGAGATCGGCCCCGAGGGACTCGGGCGGATGCTCTAGGTCCAATCGACATTCAGGATTCCCGCGGACGTGAATGTGTGATTCATGGGACTCCAGATTCTCGAATCTGGAGTCTGGGCGATGGTCAAACGGTATGAGCTGTCGGATGTGCAGTGGAGTCGGATTTGCGACTTGCTTCCGGGCAAACCCGGCGATCCAGGGCGGACGGGCACCGACAATCGTCTCTTTGTGAACGGGGTTTTGTGGATCCTGCGGTCCGGGGCACACTGGCAGGATCTGCCCGAGCGGTACGGTAAGTCGAAGACCGTGCACAAGCGGTTCACGCGCTGGGCCAAAGCCGGCGTGTGGGAGAAGGTCTTCGCCTCGCTGACGGGAGATGCCGACAACCAGTACCTGATGCTCGACACCACCCTGGTTCGCGTCCACCAGCAGGCCGCGAGCGGAAAAGGGGGGCCAAAAATCAGGCTCTGGGGCGCTCCCGAGGAGGATTGACCACCAAGATCCACACCCTCGCCGATACACTCGGCCGACCTTTGCGATTCATCCTGACCGGAGGCGAAGCCGGTGATATCACCACCGCGCCAGACCTGCTCTCCGGCATGACAGCCGACGGCGTCATCGCCGACAAAGCCTACGACAGCAACGCCCTGCGCGAACTCATCACCGACGCGGGCGCTGAGGCGGTCATCCCCTCAAACCGGACACGGAAGATCCTGATCCCCCACGATGCCGTCGCCTACAAGCTGCGCAATCGGATCGAACGCCTCTTCAACAAGCTCAAGCACTTTCGCCGCATCGCTACACGCTACGACCGCCGCGCCATATACTTCATGGCCGCTCTTCACCTCGCCAGCGCCATGATCTGGATGCGTTGAATGTCGATTCGTCCTAGGCCGCCGATAGGTCAGGCGCTTGGCTTCGGCGCCCGCCATGATCGCGGTAGCGCGCTGGTCATCATGGACACCGAGCCCGACGCGGTTGTTGTAGCGGAAGTCGAATTCATTGCAGTAGCGGCGCAGATGCTTGGCCGAAACGTGCTGGTAGGTGCCGTTTAGGCCACGCTTGAGGATGCTGAAATAATTCTCGACCGTGTTCGTGTAGGCATCG
>Ga0302324_100018992_pt1 | contig 13522 bp, 16 predicted proteins | sample Palsa_T0_1_FD_201949 | JGI IMG/M metagenome (GOLD analysis project Ga0302324, IMG submission 201949) | Peat permafrost microbial communities from Stordalen Mire near Abisko, Sweden - Palsa_T0_1 | ecosystem: Environmental > Terrestrial > Soil > Palsa > Peat permafrost | place: Sweden: Abisko...
CGGGGCTGATCGCCCGCCAGAAGCCCGGGAGTAGCGGGGCTGGGTACGCGCCGCCGGCGCTGGGGTTGCCCAGCACGACGAACAGGATGAGCGTGAGGCCGACGCCGAGGGTGCCGAGGAGGACTTGGAAGCCCATGGTGACGGTGGCGGCGCAGTAGACGATGAGGGCTCCGAGCGCCGAGATGGCGACCAGGTGGCCGGTCAGCAGAGGTGTGCGAGGCGGCGGGCTACACCCGCGGCGCGTTCTACTCAAACTTCGACAGCCTCGACGAGCTGTTCTTCGCCCTCTACACCGAACGCAGCGAGCTGCTCGCCCACCACGTCGCCGCCGGCCTGACACACCCCCCCACCGACATCTCCGAACTCGTCGCCCAAGCGGTGCAAGCGCTCATGGTCGACCGCGACTGGATCCTCGTCAGCACAGACTTTCGACTCTACGCCGCCCGCAATCCCAAAGTCGCCGCCGCGCTCCGCGCCCACCGCGACAGGCTTCGCGACGCGCTCGCCGCCTCGCTGACCCCCGCGATCGACCGCTCCGGCCTACCTACGTCCCTGCAGACCCCTGACGGACTCGCCCGGGCTGTCATGGCCATCCATGACGGCGCGACCACCGAACTGCTGCTCGACAACGACCCAGCCCAGTTCAGCTCCTGGCTCGCCGATCTGCTCACCGCGCTGCTCGACCACCCCCACCAGACACGCACCTCGTGATGGCATCGACGAGCATCGCGGGCGTGTTTCCCACCGCAGATCATGACTGAGTCCGATCAGGCAGAGTATGCCCGGTGATGATGGGGACCGCATGATCTCCGCCGCGAGTCGCGCTGGTGTGCTCGCCGTGATGGTCGTGATGTTTGCGTTCCCGTCGATCAGCCGCGCGGGGTGTGGTGGCGTCGAGACCGCGCAGGCGGCGACACATCTGCCCGGGCAGCTCGCGCCGCTTGCGATCGGCGATTCCACGATGCTGCTATCGCTGCCAGGCCTGGCCGCGGATGGCTACGACGCCAACGCACACGGCTGCCGACAGTTCTCTGAGGCGCTTGCGCTACTTAGTCAGCTACGTGCTCGGGGCGCGCTGCCTCACATGGTGACGATCGCGCTCGGGGCCAACGGCGATATCACGGCAAGCGATATCGACCAGGCCCTCCAGATTCTGTGCTGCAACCGACTGCTCGTTCTTGTGACGCCACGGCAACTCGGCGGCTCATCCGGTGAAAACGCCGCGCTCGAGCATGCCGAGGCACGCAGGCACCCAGGTCAGATCCTGCTGCTCGACTGGGTCAGCGCGAGCGCAGGGCACGGCGACTGGTTCCAGCCCGACGGCCTTCACCTGACACTGCCGGGCGTACACGCGTTCACGGACCTGCTTGCCCGAGCGCTCCCTTACGCATACCTGCCATGCCCGCCGGTCAAGCGAAGCGAGCGTGCACACGCACTGGACGCCACACCAGCGATCTCGATCGATACCACGCTCGCGCACGTCGGCTATATCGGCGTGAGCATTGCGGGCCCGCCCGGCGTGCAGGTGCAGCTGAGCGAGCAGGTCGGGGGCTCGACGGTGCCGATCGAGGTGGTCCAGCTGATCAATGGCACCGCTGAGGTGCCGCACGCTTTGCCCTGGCTCTGCGACAGGCGCACCAGAGAGCTCGTCGCAAGCGCCTTGCCACCAGCGCTGCCGGAGCAGGTGACCGCGACGGTCCTCACGCCAACGTGCACCAGACGCCCGGCCACGAGTATCGGCCGCCGCGTACAGGTCGGCCACTCGGCGAAGGTCGCGGTGCGTGACCGCTGGGGCATCGGCGGCATGCCGTTCGATGTCTGCGTCACCGCCCCCGGCGCCAGGAGGGCGTGCCGGCGCAAGCAGCTCCCGGCCGGCACGCGGCGGCTCGTCATTCGGGTACCGATGCCGCGGCCCGGAGGGTGGCGGATCACGGTCAGGACCGCCTACGGCTATAACGCCACGAGGCTTGTGTGGGCATCTCATCGGAACGGTCGCATCCGACTGCTGGCCGCAGGCGATTCTGAAATGCAGATCCTCGACACCTTCCTCGGCCAGGACCTGCAGCCATACGGTGTCGATGTGACCAGCGACGCGCGGATCAGCACGGGGCTTACAAACTCGTTCTTCTTCAACTGGCAGACCCACGCCCGCGAGGACGCCGCCGGCTTGCGCCCTGACGTGACCGTTATCTTCATGGGCGCCAACGACGGCTTCTCCGTCGCCGGCCCTCACGGCCATCCGGTCGGCTGCTGCGGCCCCGCGTGGAGCGCCGGGTACGCGAACCTGGTCGCGCAGATGATGACGACGTTCCTGCGCGGCACGCGCGGGCGCGTGTACTGGTTCCTCCTCCCCGCTCCACGTCCGGCGAACTTCCAGCAGGTGTTCGATGGCGTCAACTCAGGCATTCGCCAGGCGGCCGCGCGCTTCCCGGGACGGGTCGGGCTGATCGACGCGAACGCTTTCTACACGCCTCACAACCGCTACCGCGACTACATGACATATCACGGCCAAGGATTCGTGATCCACGAGCCCGACGGCGTCCATCTTTCAACCGCCAGCGACCGCATCGCCGCGACGTTGGTGCTGCATCGACTGCTCTCCGACCACGTCATTCGCTGAGCGCCAGTGCCGGCAGACGCGCCATCCTCGCGCTCGCTGAGCGCGCTCCGCGCTCAGTGGCAGCCGGTGCTCAGTGGCAGCCGGTGCTCAGTGGGTGGGCGGACGCAATCGACGCCTGCGCCGCGAACTTGCCGCGGCGAACCGGCACGGGAACGATGACCGCCGATTGTCGACCAGCGCTGCCGGTAGCGCCGACGACGAGTAGGTGCTGATTGCAGCGGAACATCGCGAGGGCCGTGACCGCTGGCGGCACCCTGTCAGTCAAAGCATGCGCGTCTCCTGATGTCATCTGCGCGACGGTCGCCTGCCCCCGCGGAGTGCGGATGAGAGCTGCGCACGAGCCCGGCCCGAGCGGGACAAGCCCTGTCAGCGATCCCGCCGGTGCATTCGCGGCGGTGCCCGCCGAGCCGGTGGCGTACGGGGAGATGCCGGTGTGTGACGGGGCCGTCGTGGCGATGCATGACGCGCCGCCGGAGGTGGCGATCACGCTTGCGCTCGCCCCCGGATCGGGTAAGGCCGGTGCGGGCGGGCCGGGCGATCCGACCGGCTGCAGGTCTGAGCCGAGCGCGAGGATCAAGCTCGCACATCCGGATCGTGCTGCCGTTCTCGTCGTCAGAAACTCTGCATTGACACTCACGAACACTGCGGCCGTCACGGCCACGTGGCAGCCGCTGGGTGCAAGATTCTCGGGCGACAGCGTGGAGGATGTGATCAGCCTGCCGGTGCGCGGGTCGCGGATGCTGAGCGAACATCCGCGACATGGTGTCTCACCGGCCGCTATCAGCAGGGCACCTTGTCTCCATGCGAGCGCGACCGGCCCTCCATCGTCCGCCGCCGGGAGTCGCAGAACGCCTTCGTTGGCGAAGCTCCGACGTCGGGCGCCGTTGCCGTTCAGCGCGATGATCTCGCCGCGTCCCGTCTGCCCGATCCGCGCGCCAATCCACGCCTCGCCGCTCGCCGGATCGATCGCTAGCGCAGTAGGCCGAAGCTGAGCACTCACCCGAAGCGTGGAGAGCCCCTCGGACCCGTAGGCAAGACTGAGCGCGCCGTCGGCGAGCAAGCGTGCGACAACCATCCGCCCGCGCGAAGAATCGCCTCCGTTGGTGATCCTGGAGGCGAGGATCGCGCCGCCGTCGTTAGTGCGAAGCGCACCGGCAACCTGGATGTGCCCGCCCGTCAGCCCGGGGATCGGGACCACAACCTGTGCGGCCAGCGCGCCTAGCACCGGGCCTGCCAGCAGCACGCACAGCGCGATGAAACCGATGACGAACCGGCCCCGCAAGAGGGGTGCATCGTACGCGGTAAGACGGCCGCGAGCGTGCGGCTCCAGCTAGGTGTTCTCCGTGAAGCCGTAGGTCACACGTCGATCGCCGCTGCTGCAGCTCTCCCGCGCGTCGTACTGGACAGGGCTTCTATCGAGCACTTTCCGACTGCAATGCCAGCCAGGCAGCTTGCCTTTGTGGCGGACCAGAGATTTGCCGGTGGCGCAACTGGTTCGCTCGACCGACAGCGAGGTCAGATAGGCGTAGCCGTATCCCTCTCCTGAGCCGACGTTACAAGCCGAGGCGATTCTGGCGGGCACGGTCTGAGGACTCGCGAACGCGGGCGCGCTGTACGCGAGGATCGCGGCGCCCAGCACCCCGATCAAACCAATCTTCAACGACATAGCTCTGACGCCTCCTCATACTTCCATGATCGAGTTTGCGCATCGTAGCGTCCCCGGCACCGTGCAGATGGCCACGATCACGACGACACCTTCTCGAACCCGAGCAAGCCGAACTGCGCTGGCCCGCAGTGCAATCACCTGCGCATTATTGCTTCTCACAATCGGCGCTCCAGGCGCCGAGGCCGCCCCGACCACGGGTTCGACGAACACCACCACGGCCCACGCGACCACGATCAGTACCGCGTCCACAAGTACGGTACCGCCGCCGCCGGGGTCCTATTGCGGCCAGATGGTCACGGTCCAGCCCAAGCGAACCCTCGGGCCCGGACCACCGCCACTGGCCATCGGGGACTCGGTGCTGTATGACGCCGCCCAGGAGCTTTCCTACTACGGATTCGAAACCAACGCGATGGTCTGCCGCACGATGGCACAAGGGATCGCCTGGCTACAAGCCCACGACCAGAACCTTCCCGTCCTGGTCGTCGTGGCGCTCGGCACCAACGGTGCGGTCACCGACGCCCAAATCGACGAGCTACTGAGCATCGTCGGCCCGGACCGGATCCTCGCGATGGTCACACCCCACAACGGCAACTACGCATACGTCCCCGGGCTGATCCGCGCAGCCTCACAGCAAAATCCCGGCCGGATCGAAGTTCTCGACTGGGACCAACTCAGCGCCGGCCATCCAAACTGGTTCGCCCCCGACGGCATCCACCTCGGAGGACCGGCAGGCATCAACGCGTACGCACAACTTGTCGCCGGCGCACTGCTGGACATGCCAACTCCAACGACGTCTGGCGGCATCGGGAGCCCGACCACGATCGGGACGCCGACCACGATCCAGCCTTCGCCACCTCCGCGGAGGCCGGCTAAGCACGCATACCACCGAGACTTAGCCGGTGCCGCCTTCGGGTCGGCGATGCGAGCCTTGGTGGCGACACTTCTCTCAATCGCGGACTTTTGAGCATGGGCGCGCGTGTTGACGCCGCGTCCACATCTCAGTCGGCGATGCTATCTTGTCCTCCCAGTTCGTCGATCACGCGATCAGCGCACTCGAGTGAATCCAGGCACTGAAAGGGCAGGGCAGCGTGCGCGACAACGAGATTCGTCCATCGAGGCTGGGACGGGCGGCGCGGATCACCGGCGCGGCCGCCGGGATCGCCGCACGCGAGGCGAGCGCGCGCGCGATCGCGGCGACCGGGTCGTCCGACAAACGACGTGCCGCGGCTACGCGCCAGCAGCTCAAGTCAGCGCGCGCGCTTGTGAAGGTGTTCGCCGGTATGCGCGGGGCGGCGATGAAGGTCGGCCAGACGCTGTCCGCGATCGACCTTGGCCTCGTCCCCGAGGAGGTTCGCCCCGAGTTCCAGGAGATCCTCGCGACGCTGCAGCAGAACGCGGATCCGGTGCCGTTCCGGGCAATCCGTAAGGTTGTCGAGCAGGACCTCGGCGAGCGGCTGGGGTCTGCGTTCGCCGACTTCGACGAGGAGCCGCTCGCGGCGGCATCGATCGGACAGGTCCATCGCGCGACGCTCCACGATGGACGCGCGGTCGCGGTCAAGGTGCAGTACCCGGGGATCGCGGAGGCGGTCCATGCCGACATGCAGAACCTCCGCCTCGCGCTCAAGCTCCTGAGCCTGATCGCGCCCGGGATCGACACCGGCGCGATCGCCGGTGAGATCCGCGAGCGGATCACCGAGGAGCTCGACTACGAGCTCGAGGCATCCAACCACCGCGAGGTGGCGCGTGTCTATCGCGAGCATCCGTTCATCGTGGTGCCCGATGTGGTCACCTCGTTGTGCCGCGAACGCGTGCTGGTGACCGAGTTCGTCGATGGCCGGCGCTTGGCGGAGATCCGCGACTGGCCGCGGCCCCAGCGCGACCGGATCGGCGAGATCCTCGTGCGCTTCTACCTCAACGGGCCGGTGCGCCACCGTTTGCTGAACGGCGATCCGCATCCGGGTAACAGCCTCTTCCTCGATGACGGCCGCGTTGCCTTCATCGACTTCGGCTTCTTCAAGCACCTCTCGGATGCGGATGTCGGGCAGCTGATCGCCTCCACGCGCGCGACATACGAAGGCGACGCGAAGGCGCTGCTCGACGTCGTCTCGGGCCTTGGCACGCTCCCCGCCGACCCGGCGCTGGCGGAGCCGTTCCTCGAGAGCTACGAGCGCATCTTCGGTTGGCTGGTGGTCGACGAGCCGCTTACCACCGACCCGCGAAGTACCGCGGCGGCGACGCGCAGCTACACCGAGCTGCGGAAAATCGAGGGGTTCGACGAGTTTAAGCTGCCGTCCGAGCACTTCGTGCTACTGCGCTCAGTGTTCCTGCTGATGGGCCTGCTCGGCCAGCTGTCCGCCACCAACGTGTGGCTCGATATCACCCGCGAGTGGCTATTCGGGGACGCGCCGGTAACCGAGCTAGGCCGGCAGGAGGCCGACTTCTTCGCCGGTCGCTACGAGTACACGCGCGGCGCTCTGGCGTGACCTCGACCCGGGTCGAGCGCGTGCTTTCATGACCGTCACGCCGGCGAGCGTCAAGGCGACCGAGGTTCGGTTGGGTGACCGCCTGCGCACCGGGTCGGGCGCCGAATTGACTGTCACCCGGATCGACGAGGAGTTCATGGGGCGGGCGAACATGCTGGCATTCGTCGAGGACTCCGAGGAGCAGTGGTTCAAGATGCCCGCGCTGCGGGACGGTGACGTCGAGCTCGTCCGTCGCGGCGACGCGGTGGGCTGATGCGATGCGCATCGGCGTCGTATTTCCGCAGACCGCCCCTCTGGATCGGAGCTCGCGCGGACGGCGCGCTGCGACGAGCCGGCAGGATCGCCGACGGCTGGTTCCCGATGGACCAGCCCGGACCCGCGCTCACGTGGTCCACCGCGATCGTGCACACCGCCGCGCTCGAGGCAGGGCGCGACCCGACAACTTGATGGCGACGAGAGGGAGGTCTTGGCATGCGTAAGTATTGCTGCGCGATCATGGTCGCTCTGATCGCGGCTGTGACGATCGTCATCACAGCCGCCGGAGCAGCGGCCGCGGAGCCGCTGCCGCCGTCCCAGGATCCGTTCTACGCCTACAGTGGCGCCACGCCGCTTGGCCAGATCCCGGCGGGCACTGTGCTCAAGACCCGCACGGTCCTCTACCACGTGCTCGGGGTGCCGACCCCGGTGTCCGTCGTGCAGCTGCTCTACCGGACGGTCAACGCCCAAGGGCAGCCCGCGGTGAACGTGACATCGGTGATCAAGCCGCCCGTCAGCGCGAGTTCCGCCAAGGTGGTCGCATACGGTTCGTTTTACGACTCACTGAACCCGTCCGACGAACCGTCATACCAGATCGCCGGCGGGGTCACGCTAGGCGGACTCATCCCCGACGCCGAGACGCTCTTCATCGCGCCGTTCCTGCTTCAGGGCGACACGGTCGTCGTCGACGACACCGAGGGCGAGCACGCCGACTTCGCCGCCGGCATCGAGTACGGGACCAACACACTCGACGCCATCCGGGCCACCTTCAACTCGCCGGTCACCGGCGTCCCGAGCGACGCCGAGGTCGCTCTGCTGGGCTACTCGGGCGGCGCAATCGCGACCGAATGGGCCAGCGAGCTGGCGCCCACCTACGCACCCGATGTCAACCGCCGGCTCGTCGGCGCGGCCATGGGCGGCGTGTTCGTCGACCCGCTGCACAACCTCTCCTACGTGAACGGCAGCACCGAGTGGGCCGGGGTAATGCCCGCCGCCGTCGTCGGCATCGCGCGCGCCTACGGGGTCGACCTCAGTCCCTACCTGAGCGCCTACGGACAGCAGATCGCCGAGCAGGTGCAGGACGCGTCGATCGTCAACGTGCTCGGCCATTACCCGGGCCTCACCTTCGCCGAGCTGGTCAAGCCCCAGTACGCCGAGCCCACAAGCATCCCCCCACTGCTGCAGCTCGGCAACGACCTCATCATGGGATCACACGGCACCCCCACGACTCCGCTGCTCATCGGTCAGGGCGCCGACGGGCTCCTCGAGGGCACGCCCCCGGGCGGTCCCGGCATCGGCCCCGGCGACGGCGTCATGGTCACGGGCGACGTCCGAACCCTCGCCCGCGAGTACTGCCAGCGGGGCGTCCCGGTTCAGTACGACGAGTACGACCTGCTCAGTCACACGACGGCCATGGCGGCGTGGGCACCGACAGCGGTGGCGTGGGTCGACGGCCGGTTCGCCGGCACCACCGCCCCGCAGGACTGCTCGCAGATCCCCATCGGCAATTCACTCACGCCCGAGACGGGGCCGTAGGCACGACACGCCGCAACTGCCCGGACTGGCCCCGCAGAACGGTCGCGGCGCGGCTTTCCCCCGAAAATGCGCTCTACCGCGCAGCTTTGCCCTTCGAGGGCCTAATCAATGGGCGCTCCGGTGTCGCGCTCGCGCCCACTTTGCATCGTCTGTTGATTGAGGTCGCTGGCTCGGTTGAGGTAGGTCTGCTTCTGACCGGGGTCCACGGGCGGCAGGTTGTCCGGCGGAAGGGTCTTCTGGGTGGCGGGCGTTGCGAGGAAGGGAAAGTGGTCGTCGAACCCGCCTGGGGCGTAGAAGTTCAGCGCGCGACATGGACCTGAGGTCACCGTGAAGGCGTGCGGAGTTCCGGGCGGGATCCAGACCGCGGCGCCGGGACCAGCGACGAGCTCCTGCTCGTCGACACCGACGGTGTATGTGATCTCGCCGGCGATGACGTAGAAGCCTTCATGCATCCGCTCATGGACGTGCGAGGTCGGACCGGCGCCCTCGGGCATCGTCTGGTCCATCAGCGTGAAGGTGCCAAGGGTCTGATCGGCCGAGATCAGGATGTTCCACAGGTTCCCGATAGACCAGTACGCGGGTGCATCCTCGTAGGCGGTCACGAATGGTTGGGGCGTAGTAGCGGCGTTCATCGAACTCACCAATCTTGTTGGGGGCATACGGCGGGGTGGACGGCGCCATTCGGCGTATTTGCGTAGGACCCGTGGATCACGCAGTCTGTATCCAGACGAAACTGCCTCATTTAGTTATAGCCGTTACGCCTATTGGGCCTGCCTGACGAACCCACCGCCAGGTCGCGCGTGTGATGGCTGACGCACTCGCGGGCAGTCTTGCCGGCTGCTCACCACCCAGTAACGCGCAGGCGCTCGCCGCACCGCAAAATGCATGGTTCGTGCGTGACGCGTTGTCCAGATTCGACCTCAGCCCGGAGGGGATCGCAGCGATGCAGCGCCGGCCCCGTCATCGGGTTGTGCAGATCTCCGACATCCACCTCCTGGCGGCCGGCGAGCTGTACCCGGGCGTCGACCCGGAGGAGCGTCTCCGCGCGATCCTCGCCGAACTCGTCGGCGTCGGTTGGGCGGCCAGTGTCGTCGTCGTCTCGGGTGACCTGGCCGACCGCGCCGAGCCGGAGGCCTACGACCGGCTCCGGACGATTCTGAGCGATGCGGTCGGGCTGCTCGGAGCCGAACTGCTCGTCGTGCCCGGGAACCACGACGACGTGGCCCGCCTGCGCTCGCTCGTACTCGGGCTCAAGCCAAGCGAGGACCCACTCGACAGCGTTGTGAACGTCGATGGTCTGCGTGTGATCGGGCTCGACTCGACCGTGCCGGGTTTCGATTACGGCGAGCTGGGTGACGATCAGCTCCAGTGGCTCGCGGGCGAGCTTGCCAAGCCGGCGCCGGACGGCACAATCCTCGCGCTGCATCATCCGCCGATCTGGTCCACGACGCCGCACAACGAGTTGATGGCGCTCCGGGCCCGCGGACGACTCGCCGACGTGATCCGGGGCACCGATGTGATGCTCGTGCTCAGCGGCCACACTCATCGCACCAGTGCAGGCGTCCTGGCCGGGATCCCGGTGTGGGTCAGCCCGGCGACCGCCACTGTTGAGGATTCGTTATTCGACCGAGGGTTCCGCGGCCACGTCGGCGGCGGCTTTACGTGCGTGGACGTACTCGAGCCGGGTGAGGTGGTCGCCACGTACGTCCCGCTTCCCGGTCGCGAGACCGTCCTCTACGAAGCCGTGCTGGAGGACCCGGCGCCGCGGTAGGACCCGGGGCCGGCCGCTCACACTTGTACCTTGTCTGGTTGGCCTACTCCGACGCCCCCGAGGAGATCTTCCATGACCACCACCGACCCTCCCACCACCGGCCCCATCACCACTGGCCGTCCAACCGCCAGCGAACGCATCACCGCCGAGGTCACGTCCTGGCCGGGCGTCGCGGCCGGCCCAGACCGACGCGGCAAGGTCGCGTTCACCGTCGGCGGACGGGCGCTGGGCCACCTACACGGCGACACCGCGGCGCACTTCACCTTCCCCGAGGCTGTCTGGGCGCAGCTGCACGCGGAGGGCCGGATCACCGATCATCCGGTCTTCCCCGGCAAGCAAGGTCCGGCCGAGCGCCCGATTGAAAGCGAAGCTGACGTCGGCGACGTGATCGCGCTGCTGCGGCTCAACTATGACCGCAAGGAAGGGTGACTCGGTTGCGCACGATCGAAGTGACCCGCTTCGGCGGCCCGGAGGTCCTGGAGCTCCGCGAGCGGCCCGATCCGGTTGCCCCCCCGGCACTCGATCCCGAGGCGATATCGACCGTCCGCATCTGACGGCGCCCGCGAGCCGGCTGGGAGTTGGTCGACGCGTACTACCTGATGGAGCGCTTCGAGTCCCTGCGACGGGACCGCGGCGACCAGTCGAACCCGAAGACTCCGGGAGAGCTGACCCGTCATCTCGCGGCGCTGATTGGGCGCAAAGGCGCGGTGCAAACGCTGGTTCTGCACCCGTTTCTGATGCTCGACGAGGCGTGGCGACAGGGGGTGAGCCAGCTCTTGGCCCGGCTGGCCGCGCTAACGGCAGACGGACGCAGCTGGGTGGGATCCGCCGGGGCTTTGGCAGACGGTCTGCGTCAGGAGGACGCGTGACCCGCGGCGGGAATCCCCATCTGGCGTTCGAGCCTGTGATGGCCGGCGTCGGGCTCGAGCAGGCCCGGGCGGCGGCCGTGCTGGTTCACGGTCGTGACCAGGACGCGGAGGTGATGCTGGATGTCGTGCAGCGCCTGGGCCTGGACGACGTCGCCTATGTGCTCCCGGTCGCCGCGCAGCGCAGCTGGTATCCCGGCCGCTATTTCGATCCAATCGAGGTCAATCAGCCGCATGTGGACTGGGCACTCGAGGCCTACGCCGCCGCCGTTGCCTGCGCCACCGAGGCCGGTGTGCCTGATTCGAGGATCGTCCTGGCCGGCTTCTCCCAGGGTGCCTGCCTCATTGCCGAGCTGATCGCCCGGAACCCCCGCCCGTTCGCGGGGGCGGCCGTCCTCACCGGCAGCCTGCTCGGACCTGACGGTGCCATGACCGAACCTGCGTTCCTGGATGGGCTGCCGATGTACTTTGGTGCCAGCCGGCACGACGAGTGGGTGGCGATCGAGCGCGCCCAGCTCACCGCTCGAATGTGTGAGCGGGCCGGCGCCCGCACCAGTATCGAGATCTACGAGGACCGTGTGCACCACATCAATGACCGCGCGGTGAGCGGCTTGGCCAAGCTGTTGGCCGCGGTTTGAGCGAGGACCGCGCGCTGGTTACGATTGAGCGCACCCGGCAACACCTGGGAGGGAGAGACCAGATGCCCAACCGAGGCTTCGTGCGCGGGACCCATCACCTGACCTTCTGCGTGGGTGGAGCCCAAGAGGACTACGACTTTCACGTCGGGCTGCTCGGGCTCAAGAGCGTCAAGAAGACGGTCCTGTTCGACGGTGAGATCCCGATCTACCACCTGTACTACGGCAACCGCCTCGGCGAGGCGAGCACGCTGCTGACCGCGTTTCCCTACCGTCAGGCGGGCTGGATGGGCAAGCGGGGCACCAACCAGATGAAGGCGCTCAACCTCTCGGTGCCCGCGGACTCGATCGGCTTCTGGGCCGACCGGCTGGCGGTAGCCGGCGTAGAGCATTCGCGCTCGGCGCGGTTCGGCACCGAGCGCCTGCACTTCAGGCACCCCTGTGGGATCCACTACTCGCTGGTCGGCGACCCAAATCCGGATCCACGCGAGCCCAACGAAGGGTCCGTCAAGGCCGAGCACGCAATCCGCGGCGCCTACGGCACCACGACGTCGGTGCGCGACAGCGAGCCGATGACGTTCTTCCTGACCGAGGGGCTGGGTGCCAAGCTGCTGCAGTCGGATGGCGTCCACCACCAGTTCCAGCTCGGCGACGAGGGTCACGGGCGCATGTTCGAGTTGGTCGAGGAGCCTGAGCTGCCACAGGGCAGCTGGAACTTCGGCGAGGGCACGATCCACCACCAGGCGCTCGACGCAGTCACGGCGGCGAACCAGGCCACGGTCAAGGACTGGATCGTCGGGCTGGGATTCACCGACGTCTCAGATGTCAAGGACCGGGGCTACTTCTTCTCGGTCTACATGCGCAGCCCCAGCGGGGCGCTGATCGAGCTGGCCTACTCCACCCCGGAAGGGTTCTTGATCGACGAGTCCGAGGATGAGCTCGGAACGCACATGTGCATCCCGCCCCACTGGGAAGACCGTCGTTCGGAGATCAGCCGACTCGAGCCGATCGAGACCGGCCACTTGATACCCGCCTGACCCCCAGGGCCTGGCAGGACCCCCGGTCCGTCAACCGCCCGCGCGTCAAGCGTCGGCGAAGACCGGGGCCCGATGCTCAACATGGAAAGCGTCCAGACGCAGGAGAAAGCGTCTGTACGCGGCACCGCCTTCGGAGAACCCTTGGGATACTCCCGGCGTGAAACCCTCGCAGGCAACGACGATCGTCAACGCGAGGGTCTTTGACGGCGCCCGGCTACGGGACTGGACGTCAGTCCGGTTCGCCGACGGCATCGTCACCGACTGCGCGACCGGATCCACGGCTCAAGACGGCGACGAGCTGATCGACGCGGAGGGCGGCGCCATCCTGCCGGGGCTGATCGACTCGCACGTGCACCTCGTGCCCGGCGCCTTGTCGCAGGCGCTGATCTTCGGCGTGACCACTGTGCTGGACATGTTCAGCAAGCCCGACGTGGTGGCCGCGGCCAAGCAACAAGCCGGAACACGGTCGGACGTGGCTGATGTGCGTTCCGTGGGGATCGGCGCAACTGCGCCCGGCGGGCATCCTTCGGTGATGTACGCCCCATTCCCGACCTTGACCGGTCCGGAGCAGGCCGAGCAGTTCGTCGCGGACCGCGTCGCCGAAGGCTCGGACTACTTGAAGATCTTCTCGGGCACAGCCGGTCGGTGGCCGT
>Ga0302324_100018993_pt1 | contig 13522 bp, 7 predicted proteins | sample Palsa_T0_1_FD_201949 | JGI IMG/M metagenome (GOLD analysis project Ga0302324, IMG submission 201949) | Peat permafrost microbial communities from Stordalen Mire near Abisko, Sweden - Palsa_T0_1 | ecosystem: Environmental > Terrestrial > Soil > Palsa > Peat permafrost | place: Sweden: Abisko...
CCAGCCGGGCCGGCCCAGGACGACGTTGCCGCCAAAGTCCACATGCGCGCCGCCGTGAATCTCCAGCTTTTCGAGCGCCTTGTCAAACTCCTCTTCGTCCATGCGCGAGGCGGCGCGCAGTTGCTCCACGGGCTGCGCCTCGGGAGTGAGCGCTCGGTACACCTGGTTCAGGTTTTCGACGGGCGGATAGTCGCGATTGAGCAGGAAGTCGTGCGTGCGCTGGTCGGCATAGCTGTGCATCAGATAGGTGCGGCTGGGCGCGGCATCGCGGCCCGCGCGGCCAATTTCCTGGTAGTAGCCCTCGAGTGTGCCGGGGAGCCCCGCGTGAATCACGGTGCGAATGTCTGCCTTGTCGATGCCCATGCCAAACGCAATGGTGGCGACGACCACCTCGAGCGAGCCGGCCTGGAATGCGGTCTGCACGCGCTCGCGCGTGTCCGCATCGAGGCCCGCGTGATAGGCTGCCGCCGCAATGCAGCGCTGAGCCGCCCCCGTGGTCTGTGGCTCGCCAGCCGGGACAGGAGTATTGAACGGAATGGGCGGCGTATGCGCTCCCTCAGGGGCTGAAGCCCGCGACGATATTGCGGGTTCAATGTACGGGCTGAAGCCCGTACCCTTCGTTGCCCCCGCTGAGAGAGTCAGCGAGAGCTCTTCGGCCAGCCGCTCGGCCTGCTTGCGCGAGGTGGCATACACAATGGCAGGCCGCCGCTCGGGGGCAGCCAGCAAGCTGCACAGAATGCCCGCACGCAGCGGCACCGGGACTTCGACCACCTCGATGCCGAGATTGTCGCGTCGAAACCCGTGAATGAATTTGACCGGATCGACCAGGCCCAGTTGTGCCACGATGTCGGCCTGCACAGCGGGCGTGGCCGTGGCAGTAAGCGCCAGCACCGGCGGCCGATCGTCGCCCGCGCGCAAACCAGGCAAGTGCTGGCCCAACATGCGGTAGTCAGGACGGAAGTCGTGGCCCCATTGCGATATGCAGTGCGCTTCGTCGATGGCGATCAGCGCCAGCTTGCGCTTGGCCAGCATCTCGGGAAAGCCAGGAACGCGGAGCCGCTCCGGCGCGATGAAAAGAAACTGCAACGCGCCCTGCAAGTAGTCGACGCAGGCCTGGCGCGCCACGCTGCGGTCGAGGCCGGAGTGAATGCGCGCCACGCGCAGGCCGAGCGAGGTGAGCTTGGCAGCCTGATCGTCCATGAGCGCAATCAGCGGCGAGATCACCAGCGCCGTGCCGCCGCGCGCCAGCGCCGGAAGCTGATAGCACAGCGACTTGCCCGAGCCCGTGGGCATCACCAGCAGCAGATCGCGCCCGTCAATGGCGGCGCGGCACACCGCCTCCTGATTGGCGCGAAACTCCGCAAACCCGAACGCAGTCCGGAGCAGCTCGTTGAGGATTTCGGGATTGGATGTGATTGGCAAGGACTTTGTGCCTGGAGTGCGGTTGATTGGATCGAAGGTGAGAGTGCCTCCTTCAATTTTACAGGAGAGGGGCGACCGCGTTCGCGGCTACGCGGCGAAAGGCATCGCCGGACCGGCCTGCGGCACACATTCTTCCGGTCCAGCGCCCGCGCCAAGGCCCTACAATCAGCCATGCTCATGGCCACCCCTGAGATCGCACGCACGCGCATAGCTCTGCTGCGGGCATTGGGCGCCTCCGTGCGGCCCATGTCCTCGGCGCTTGCGCTGTCCATGACAAGCCTGGCGATCTGGGTCAGGGCCGGTTTTTCGCTGCGCTGCGCACTCGCCGGCGCAGCCATGTTCACGCTCACCGCATTTGGCTTTCAGGTAAACGACATTTTCGACTACCTCAAAGACTCTGCCGCCCAGGTGCAGCGGCCCATTGCCACGGGTGAGTTGTCTCGAAGAAACGCGGCTTTCTTCGCCGCCGCGCTGCTGATCGGAACATTCCTGATCGCGGCCTGGGTGGGAGATGGCTGGCCATGGGTGGCGGCGGCGGCGACGGCATTGATGCTTTATACACATGCGGCGCGGACGTTCCCGCTGGCAAAGGTGCGCAAAGTTCTGCCGCAAGCGGGCAATGGTGCGCCATCCGTGTTGGATCGCGTTGCGTGCTTCACGTATGCCGTCATTCCGTGGATTCCCATCGCAGCCATTATCCGGTTGCAAGCCAATCCGTTCGCAGGCAAGTCCGCGTTCATAACATCCGGAGCGGGCAACCTGATGCTGCGCGGTGCGGCCGCAGTCGTCATCGGCTCGTATGTCGCATTTGCATTCGCACCGGCAATCGCTCGCTCACCGAGCGATCTGCGCAGAGTTGCGTTACGCAGCCTCGCATGCATGGCCGTTGCCTTCGCAGTGTGTCTCGCCATTCCGCTGGTTCTCAATTCTCACGTAGTCTCAGTTGGCGTGCTCTGGCATCTGACAGGTCCCGATACCGGCGCGGAGGGTCCATGGAAATACTTTCCATCGCTTCCTGTCTTGTTTGCATTGCTGTTTGCCGATTGCCTTTCGAAGAATTCGCGCTGGACGAGATTGCCTGCATACTGCTGGATTGCGCTGGTGACGTTGAGCTGCATGATGCTGTCCACGCCAAGCATTCTCCTTGTTCAAACGGAGTTGGTTCGATTGGAAAGCGCGCTGATCACTTATGCCGTTGCATGTAACCTTGCATCGATCTGGCGAGCGATCCGATTTACATCGGAGCGCATCGCCAACTCATGGCATGAGTGGCGCTTTGGCCCGGTGCGCGTCATCAATCATGGCGCGTTTGCGGGCCTCGCCGCGTTTCTTGGCGTGTGGATCAGCGGCGCGCTTGCCGGACCAGGTCATCTGACGGCCATTCTGTTTGCCGCAAGCTGCGCCATCGTGGGCTCCGCGCTGTGGGCGCAATATGTGGAAGGCTCGGCCCAGCTATTGCGCCCCTATGGCTTCTATGGCGGATTGCTGGGCGGCACACTGGGCGCGCTGGCGGCTCCACTCTTTCACACCAGCGTGTGGCTGCTGCTTGGCGTATTCTCCGCCAGCGGATCACTGGTGCAGGCCGCGGGCAGACTGCGGTGCCTGGTGCAGGGCTGTTGCCATGGGAGACCTGCCTCGGAATCTACTGGGATTCGCTACGTGCATCCGCGATCGCGCGTCTGCCGCTTGTCACAGTGGACAAATGTGCCTCTGCATCCCACGCCGGTCTACTCAATCCTGTGGAATTGCGCGGTCACTCTGCTGCTGTTTCGGCTGTGGCTGGCTCACTCATCGCTGCATCTGATCGTGGGCCTTTACTTCATGCTGTCGGGACTGGGCAGGTTCGTTGAGGAGTCGTGGCGCGGAGAGCCACAAACGAAAACTCTGGCTGGTCTCAGGCTTTATCAATGGGCCGCCATCGCCAGCCTGGTGCTGGGCGCATTGTTTACCGCATTCGATAACGGCGAACTCGCTCCGGCCCCAAGCCTGCAATGGGGCACACTGCTGGCAGCGGCTCTGTTCGGACTGGTTGGCTTCTGCGCGATGGGCGTCGACTTCCCGGAATCGACGCGCAGGTTTTCGCGGCTGACTTGATGCGATGGTGTTTGAGTCGGAGGCTACGGCGTCCCACCCATGCGCCAGAAAAAAAGGCGCAAAGGTGGGGCACCGTGCATTCGTTTGGATTGCCCGATTTATCACGCGAGATCGAAGCGATCGAGGTTCATCACCTTGCTCCAGGCCTTCACGAAATCATGCACAAACGCCTCCTGCCCGTCCGCGCACGCATAGACCTCGGCGAGGGCGCGTAGCTGGGAGTTTGAACCGAAGACCAGATCGACGACCGTGCCTGTCCACTTGACCTTGCCCGTGGCGCGGTCGCGGCCTTCCAGCACATGTTCCGATGAGGTCTTCTGCCACTTCGTGTTCATGTCGAGAAGGTTCACAAAGAAGTCGTTGGTCAGCGTCTCGGGCCGCGTGGTGAAGACGCCATGTTCCGACTTGCCGTGGCTGGCGTTGAGCACGCGCAGGCCGCCGATCAGGACTGTCATTTCGGGAGCGGACAGGGTGAGCAGGTTGGCCTTGTCCACAAGGAGCTCTGCGGGCGAGCCCTCGTGGCCCTTGCGGAGATAGTTGCGGAACCCGTCCGCAGCCGGCTCCAGCACCGCGAAGGAGTGCACGTCAGTCTGTTCCTGCCGGGCATCGGTGCGCCCCGCCGAGAACGGAATGGTAACGGGATGGCCGGCCTTCTTCGCTGCCTCCTCGATGGCCGCGTCGCCGCCCAGAACGATCAGGTCGGCAAGCGAAACTCTCTTCCCGCCCTTCTGCTCTTCGTTGAATTTCCTTTGAACGCCCTCGAGCGTCTTCAGCACCTTGGCCAGGTCGTGCGGTTGGTTGGCCTCCCAGTCCTTTTGTGGCTCCAAACGAATGCGCGCTCCGTTGGCTCCGCCGCGCCGGTCGCTGCCGCGGAAGGTGGAAGCGGATGCCCAGGCCGTCGAGACCAGCTGTGCGATGGAGAGCCCCGACGCCAGGATCGCGCCCTTGAGGTCGGCGACATCCTGCTCGCCGATCAGTTCATGATCGACAGCGGGAAGGGGGTCCTGCCACAGCAGCGCGCCCTTGGGAACGAGGTGCCCGAGATAGCGCGAGACCGGTCCCATGTCGCGGTGGGTGAGCTTGAACCATGCTTTCGAAAAAGCCTCGGCAAACTCCTCCGGGTGCTCAAGGAACCGCCGCGAAATCTTCTCATAGGCCGGATCTATTCGCAGCGAAAGATCCGTAGTGAACATGATCGGCGCGTGCTTCTTCTTCGGGTCGTGCGCATCCGGCACGGTATCGGCCCCCGCGCCGTTCTTGGGCTGCCATTGGTTTGCGCCGGCCGGGCTCCTGGTCAGTTCCCACTCAAAGCCGAACAGGTTCTTGAAGTAGTCGCCATCCCACTTCGCGGGGTTGGCGGTCCATGCGCCCTCCAGGCCGCTCGAGATGGTGTGTACGCCGTGGCCGTTGCCAAAGGTGTTGTTCCAGCCCAGGCCCTGCTCCTCGATGCCGGCTGCCTCGGGCTCGTGGCTCACGTACTTCACCGGGTCGGCCGCGCCATGCGCCTTGCCAAAGGTGTGGCCGCCTGCGATCAGGGCCACGGTCTCTTCGTCGTTCATCGCCATGCGGGCAAAGGTCTCGCGAATATCGCGCGCCGCAGCCACCGGATCGGGCTTGCCGTTGGGGCCTTCCGGGTTCACGTAGATCAGGCCCATCTGCACCGCGCCGAGCGGATTTTCAAGCTGCCGGTCGCCCTGGTAGCGCTCGTCGCCCAGCCACTTGCCCTCCGAGCCCCAGTAGATGTCCTCTTCCGGCTCCCAGATGTCTTCGCGTCCGCCGGCAAACCCATAGGTCTTCAGCCCCATGGACTCGAGCGCGACGTTGCCGGCCAGAATCATCAGGTCGGCCCACGAGATTTTGCGGCCGTATTTCTGCTTGATGGGCCAGATCAGCCGCCGCGCCTTGTCCAGGCTCACGTTGTCGGGCCAGCTGTTGAGCGGCGCAAACCGCTGCGCTCCACGGCTTCCGCCGCCGCGTCCGTCGGCGATGCGGTAGGTGCCGGCGCTGTGCCACGCCATGCGGATGAAAAACGGCCCATAGTGACCGTAATCCGCCGGCCACCACGCCTGCGAGTCGGTCATCAGTGCGTGCAGGTCCTTGACCACCGCGTCCAGGTCGAGCGACTTGAACTCCTCCGCGTAGTTGAAGCCCTCGCCCATGGGGTTGGACTTGGGCGAATGCTGGTGCAGCATCTTCAGATTGAGCTGTTTGGGCCACCAGTTCACGTTGGTGGGGGCGCCGGCGAGCGTGCGGCGCCTGAGGTCGCTCGAAAATGGGCACTTGGCCTCTTCGCCAAGCATGGCGTTCTGGTCGTCAACTATGGGTGGTCCCGGCTTCTGCGTAGAACTGTCGGACATGGGAAATTCTCCTCGATTGCTGCGTGTTGAAGAATGGCTCTGGAAAATGGGCTCGAAGGGCCCATCTGCGGCCCGGATGGGGCCAGTACAACCCTTCAAATTAAGCTTCCCAGCGAGAGAAATCAAATCGGGGCGAGGGTGACTGTCATGCGAGGATGTCGACCCGAGCGGACTATTTAATCGCGCCATCGATGCCAACCCAACGCGGACCGTCGCAACCAGTAAATGAATCGGATAGCATCCGTGATGGACCATCAACTGAGTCATCACCGAATAACCGAACGTCGTCAACCACGAATCTGCCGTCTTCTGACTTCACAAGGGCTGAGACATGCCAGGTTTTCCACCGGGATGTGGGCGGAGCGGAATCTGGTACAGCGGAGTTTTCGTGTGAAAGCCACACAAAGACTTGAAAAGAACCGTCCTTCTGCCGCTCCTTGTGGCCCACAAGTTCGGCATCCGGCAAAGCCAACACGCCATCACCGGAGAAGAGTCCAGCGTTGAACCAGGCAGGTCTTGGCATTTCGGCGGCACGAGGATGCTGGCGGAGGTAATCCGCCTGACAGGCCTGCGCGGTCTCAAGCTGCTCACCGAGGCGTTTACTCAGGAAGGGGCTCATCCTGACCTTTTCTGGCCCATGTGGGATGCCGAGCGGATGGAGTACCACCACCGCATCGTAGAGGTTTCGCGTTACATCGATGACAGCTTCTTCGTCCAGAAGACGATGTAGATCGGAGAGCCGGTCTGAGTCAGGGGCCTTTTCCATGTTGCCATCAGTGGGCACCGGCGTCAGAAGACCGTCGTCTTTGTCCGTGACTCCGATGTAGGTTACCTCCGGCGGCCCGGGGTTCCCCTTTGCAAGAGTGCTGACATTGATGGTAGCTCGGGCGTTGCCACGATGAAACCAAATGCTGGCACAAAGGCTACCTGCCGGTTCGCGTGTGACGGCGTATTGGCCCTCTTTGCCGTGCCCGCCTTCTTTGATGTTGCACTTGTTGGCGTCCCACTCGATGCGATTGACATGAAGAGAACTGGATTTGAGCCAGTCTTCCAGACGCTGGGAGGGCAACGATGGGTCGAGCTGGTGCACATCGAGAGCCTTGGCGAAGGCTACCTCCTCGTCATATGCGGCACTTCGCAGGGCGTTCACCGCGTCCCAGTCGGTGTAGTGCGGAGGAGGGAGGGGAGCGCGAGGCTTGTTGTCGACGTGTTCTCCGGTCCAGTGGGCGCCGTCGCAGCCAGTGAAGGATTCACTGAGCAAATGGGATGGGCCCTCAGTGTTGAGTCCGTCAAAGAGGCGGACATCATCAATGACGAATCGATTGTCCTCCGGGACGACGCTGGCGACAACTCCCCAGCTCGCCTCATCGGGAACGAACCCGGGAAGCTTCACGTAGGTGAGTTGGACGGATACTGCGAAGGAGCCGTCCTTCTGTGGCTCTTTATGGGTTGCGAACGCAGACAGTGGTAAAGCGCGTTTGCTATAGCCGACGAATAGGCCTGTGTCGAGCCACTTTGGCTTCGGACCGGCGTCTGCATTTGGGTGTTGGCGAAAATAGTCATCCTGACAGGCTTGAGCCGTCTCAAGTTGGCTAGTCAAGCGTCGGCTGAGGAATGGCGAGAGCGCTGTCTTGTCCGCGCCTGTGGGAATGCCGAGCGGGTGCAGTTTCACGATCCTCTCGTATAGATCGTTTACACCACCGGCGACTACTGGTTGGTCGAGAAGTTGGGGAAGGCCTGAGAGCAGTTCGGCCCATCCGGTCTGCACGAACCCTTCCTCTTGAACGCCAATCCCTTCATAGAGCTGAGGAGCGCCAATGATCCCCTTTTTGAGAGTTCCGATCAGAACAAGAAAGTATCCGCTTTGACCGCCTCGACGGAATGCGATGCGCACACAACGCGGGTAATCAGTCTCAATATTGAAGCCCGGATGGATATCGCAAGTGTCATCGAGCATCCAATTGACAAAATCGGTGTGCGGCGGCCCCGACTTTAGCCAGTCTTCCAAACCCTGCGAGGGCAGTAACGGATCTAACGTCTTGACATCGATTGCTTTGACGTAGGCTACGTCCTTCTTCTCGGTCTTGTCGTAGGCCGCAGCTGCTTGCTTTTTGGCAGTGCTGCCCTGCGCGGAGCAGGAGCAGGCGCATAGGAACAACACCGTCAGTAAGGAAAGAGTCTTCATGTGCATCCGCTTTTCTATCGCTTTCACACTTACACGGATGCCTACGAAACACAAGTCAAAGCGGTAGCGCTCTACGGAAACGCAGGCCCTTCGACTGCGCCCGGCGCAAAAAGACGCGCCGGACTCCGCTCAGGATGACAGCTTTAGCGGCAGGGGGACGGAGGTGCAAACGCGGGTCCTTCGGCTTCGCTCAGGAGGACAGCGGTGGTGGTCAGGACGCGCCGGACTGCGCTCAGGACGACAGATCTATTATTCGACGGAATTCGAGGACAGGGCACTCGTTTCACCGGCAGAAGCGAGTGTCATTCACGATAGGATGAACGAATCGATAGAGTTTCTCGGACAGTCGAGATGGGGAGGCACCCTGGATCACAAAGTTCCGGACTTTTATGACTCACTTGCGCCTCATTATCACTTGATCTTCGAGGACTGGGATCGGTCGATCGACCGTCAGGCGAAGGTTCTCGACCATCTATTGAAAGCTCAGCTCCAGGACAGGCCTCTCAAGATTCTGGACTGCGCATGTGGCATCGGAACCCAGGCGATCGGGTTTGCATTGAACGGCCATCAGGTGACCGCGTCGGACCTGAGCGAAGCAGCCGTCAAGCGCGCCAGGCACGAAGCCAGGATTCGCGGCCTGGATATCTCGTTCTTCGTCTCAGACATGACATCGATGGCGGAGATTCGGGAGGACAATTTCGATGTGGCCGCAGCAATGGATAATGCTCTGCCGCACTTAACCGGCGAGCAGGTTCGATGCGCGCTTAGAGTCGCCGCTTCTAAACTCGCACCGAACGGACTATTCGCAGCGAGCATCAGAGACTATGACGAGCTCGTTCAACAAAGACCAACCAGTCAACAGCCCGCGTTTTATGGAGATCCGGGAGAGCGGCGCATCGTGCATCAGGTGTGGGACTGGCTCGATGCGAAGAGGTATGCCGTACACCTTTACATCGGCGAGGAATCCAATCAGGCCTGGACAACTCGTCATTTTGTCTCCGAATATCGATGCATCCTGCGCAGCGAACTCTCGAACGAGTTGGAATCTGCCGGTTTCAAAGACGTACGTTGGCTTATGCCGGGCCAGAGCGGGTACTATCAGCCGATTGTGCTGGCGAGACTGGATCGTCAGGCATCTTGACGGTGCAAGGAATACGACGGCCACCGCAGGTCCGCGACCGGAGCAAGACGGCCGCGCTCGACCAGCTTATGCGGGAGCAGGGGACACCAGCCAATGAGGGCTCGCTGCCCCCATCCGCTACACTGAAACCGCATGGTTCGCGTCGCCATTGTCTGCAAGCCGCACAAGGAAGAGCTGGCACGGCTGCTGCCGGAGCTGATCGCGTGGCTGCGCGGGCACGGCTACGAGCCGGTGCTCGATCTGGAGAGCGGTCCGTATGCCGCCGATGCGCCCGCGGTGGACCGCCGCGAGCTGCCCGCGTGCGAGCCGAAGCTGGTGATTGTGCTGGGCGGCGACGGCACGCTGCTGGCTGCGGCGCGCACCTTTGCCGACACCGGCACGCCCATTCTCAGCGTCAATCTGGGATGGCTGGGCTTTTTGACGGAGGTGCGCCTGGCCGACCTCTACGCCACACTGGAGAGCTGGTGCGAGGGCTGCCATCAGCTCGACAGGCGCATCATGCTGGGCGCGGAACTGTGGCGCGCCGACGCGCTGCATTCGAGCTACGACGCCCTCAACGACGCCGTGGTCACCAAGGGCGACATCGCCCGCATGGGCGACTTTGCCGTGGAGCTGGACGGCAAGCTGGTCGCCCGCTTCCGCGCCGACGGCGTTATCGTGTCCACGCCTACCGGCTCGACGGCCTATTCGCTGGCCGCCAATGGCCCCATTCTCACACCCGACGTGGACGCGATTGTGGTCACGCCCATCTGTCCGCATCTGCTCACGCTCAGGCCCATCGTGGTGCGCGGCGACGCTTCGTTAACCGTACGCGTCGAGGGCATTCCCAATCAGGCGTTGCTCACCGTGGACGGCCAGCAGGCCATCACGCTGCAATTAGGCGACGAGGTTCGCTGCCAGCGCTCCTCGCACACCGTGAACCTGGTGCGGCTGAGTGAGAGCAGCTTTTTTGAGGCGCTGCGCAGCAAGCTGAGCTGGGGCGAGCGGTAGACCGTTTCGTCTGAGAGGGTCAAGTCATCCCAGGTCCCAAAAGCGGGACGTGGAGCACCCAGATTGGAAGCCGAACAGAGGGAACCGCAGACAATCGCTCCGCGTATCAATCAAAGTGCGTTCAAAGCCGGTTCCACACGGCCTCACGTCCAATCTCCATGCAAAGCTTTGGCGACACTCTCGGGCAGGTCTTCCGCGCCATTGCGGCCAACAAGCTGCGCAGCTTTTTGACCATGTTCGGCATCGCCTGGGGCGTGGGGTCGCTGCTGGTGCTGGTTGGCCTAGGCGAGGGCTTCCGCTCGGGGCAGCATCGCCAGCTCGCTACCTTTGGGAATGACATGATCGCCATGTGGGACGCCACCATTCCAGCCCTCCCCAACCAGCACACCGGCATGAGGCCCTACCAGTTCACGCCGGGCGATGAGGCTGCCATCCGCGCGCTGCCTGAGGTGCGCGCCGTCACCGGCACTCTCCAGCGCAGCGACCTCTACCAGGTGAGCGCGTGGGGCAATACATCCGGTCAGGTGTGGGGCGTGGAGCCGAATTTCCCCCAGGTGCGGTTCATGGACATGGCCGAGGGCCGCTTCGTCGACGCCAACGACCTGAGCCAGCGCCGCCGCGTCGCCGTGCTGGGGTCAAAGAGCGCCACGCTGCTGTTCCCGGGCCGTCCCATGCTGGGCGAAACCATCACCATCAACGACACCAGTTTCCTGGTCGTCGGCCGCGCCGCCTCCATCAGCCGCGGCAACAACGACGGCGACAACCAGAAACTCTACATCCCGCTCACCACCATGCAGGAACTCTTCGCCATGAAGGGCGACAACGTGGAACAGAACGCGCTGACTTCTCTTCAATATCAGCCCACCATCAAGGGCGAGTCGGACGCGGCCAAGGCGGCGGTGCATCGGGTGATCGGCGAGCGGCACGGCTTCGACCCCACCAACAAGGACGCGTTCGACGAGTTCGATACCATTCAAGAAGAGCACATCATCGGCGCGATATTTTCCGCAATGGACGTTTTCCTGGGCGGGGTTGGCATTGTGACGCTGGGCCTGGGCGCGGTGGGCATTATCAACATCATGCTGGTGAGCGTGAGTGAGCGGACGCGCGAGATCGGCGTGCTCAAGGCCATCGGCGCCACCAAAGGCAGCATCATGGCACAGTTTTTCTGGGAGGGGCTGCTGCTCACAGGCATCAGCGGGCTGATCGGCATTGGCGTGTCGGCGGGCGCAATGGGGCTGATGCAGAGGTTTCTCACCGGCAAGATGCCGGGATGGGATCCGCCGCGGCTGGTGCCGTGGTCGGCGGCTCTGGCGCTGGGATCGCTGGTGCTGAGCGGCGTGGCGGCGGGCCTTTATCCAGCCAGCAAAGCCGCCGCCATGGATCCGATCGAGGCGCTCAGGAGAGAGTGAACGGCAGCTTACAGCGGACAGCTGACAGCTAACAGTGCTAAAGGCAGCTCACAGCAGACAGCTGACAGCAGCCAGTTAAGTGCCCATGAGCTGTCCCCTGTTAACCGTCAGTTCTTAAACTGTCTGCTGTCAGCTGAACAGGGAAGCGGAGCGAATATGTTCAAAGACATTCTCGGCCAGGCTTGGGAGGCACGACAGCTTACAGCGGACAGCAGACAGCTGCCAGTTAAGTGCCCATGAGCTGTCCCCTGTTAACCGTCAGTTCTTAAACTGTCTGCTGTGAGCTGTCAGCTGAACAGGGAAGCGGAGCGAAATGTTCAAAGACATCTTCGGCCAGGCTTGGGAGGCACGACAGCTTACAGCAGACAGCAGACAGCTGCCAGTTAAGTGCCCATGAGCTGTCCCCTGTTAACCGTCAGTTCTTAAACTGTCTGCTGTCAGCTGTGAGCTGAACAGGGAAGCGGAGCGACCATGTTCAAAGACATCCTCGGCCAGGCGTGGGAGGCGATGGTTTATAACCGCCGCCGCACCACCATCACCATGATCGGGATGGCGTGGGGCATTGCCACGGTGGTGCTTCTCTTGGCCTATGGCGCCGGGTTCAGCCGCGCCATTGAGAATATCTTCGCGCAATGGGGCACCAACCTCATCGGATTCTTTCCGGGCCGCACCAGCGAGCAGGCCGGCGGCGACAAGGCCGGCGTGAAAGTGCGTTTCACGCTCGACGATGTAGACCGCGTGGGCGACAGCGTGCACGGCATCTATCAGATCTCGCCCACGGTCAACCTCGACGCGGTGGTGCAGAACGATCTGCACACCTACACCTGGACCGTGAATGGGGTGCGCGCCAATTTTCAGGACATTTTCAAGCTCGACACCGACCAGGGCCGCTTCTTCAACGGCGCAGAGGACCAGCAGCGCGCCCACGTGTGCGTGATCGGCTCCGAGGCCAAGACCAAGCTTTACTCCGGCGGCTGGGCGCTGGGCGAGACCATCCGCTTGAACGGGGTGATGTTCACCATCGTCGGTGTGCTTGCACCTAAGATGCAGGAGGGCGACAGCGACCGCAACCGGCAGATCTATGTGCCGTTCAACACCATGAGCGACCTCAAGGACACCAAGTATCTTGACGGCATCTGGTTCAACTACCGCGGCAACAACGAGCTCGTCGAGAAGAGCCTGCGCGAAAACATGGGCTTAGCGCACCACTTCCGCCCGTCGGACCACAACGCCATCTACGTGGCCAACCTGATGACGCAGCTCAGCCAGTTCCACATTCTGTCCATCGCGCTGGAGGTGCTGCTGTCGCTGGTGGGGGCGCTCACGCTGGGCATCGCCGGCATCGGCCTGATGAACATCATGCTGGTGGCGGTGCAGCAGCGCACCCGCGAGATCGGCGTTGAGAAAGCGCTGGGCGCGCGCAAGCGGCATATCCTGCTGCAATTTCTTGCCGAGGCTTTTGTCATCACCGGCGTCGGCGGCGTCGCCGGCATCGCGCTGGCCTACGCGGTCTCGCTCATGGTGGGCCGCATCACGTTTTACAGCGCGCTGGCCTCGCACGCCGAGGATGCCGACATCCGGCTGATCATTTCGCCCACGTCGGTGATCGTGGCCACCGTGATCCTGGCGGTTACGGGCCTGGTCAGCGGCATGATTCCCGCGATCCGCGCCGCCAACCTCGACCCCATCGAAGCGCTCAGGTATGAGTAGGAGGGAAAGGGGAACAGCTTCACTTGTTTGCGCGGGCATCTCAATGCGGTTGCCTCCGATACCGGTTGGGCGCGCCGGGCGTGGGAAGGTTGTCACTCACCTGAGACCCGCTGGAGTGGGTCCTGGTCAATGGAGCGTTCAGGGTAATGCCGGAGCCGGAGACCTGTGCACCTGCGGTGTGCGCGTGACTGAGCGGTGCGGCCACGGCGAT
>Ga0302324_100018997_pt1 | contig 13520 bp, 7 predicted proteins | sample Palsa_T0_1_FD_201949 | JGI IMG/M metagenome (GOLD analysis project Ga0302324, IMG submission 201949) | Peat permafrost microbial communities from Stordalen Mire near Abisko, Sweden - Palsa_T0_1 | ecosystem: Environmental > Terrestrial > Soil > Palsa > Peat permafrost | place: Sweden: Abisko...
TTTTCGCAGAGCGAGGTTGCGGAACGTGGTTTGTCCTGTCAGGTCAGCCGCCCAGGCGAGAGCATCGGCTTCGCCCGCCGCGCCCAGAGCGAAGCTGTCATCCCATGCTTCAGGAGCCTCTCCTAGGCGCTTGAAAAAGTCGAGCGCAGGCGCGGCGTCAGGATCAAGCTTCAACGCGACCACCGCCCGGCCGACAGCGCCCTCGGCCCAATCGAGCGGGGCATCGAGTATCTCCGGCACTGCAGAGGGGCAGCGAATGCCGATCGCCTGGGCTGCAAGAAGAACCCCAACCGGGCCGCGGAGGAGTCCTAGACTGGCCAGCGGCTTGGATGCGCTGAGGCGAGTTGCTCCGCGCTGGACTGCTTGATCGAGGGAGGCATCGCCAGCCTGTTTCTGGATCGAAGCGATTCCCAATAGGGTTCCGGCCAGGCCGTCGCCGAGAGACATATCGCGCTCCTCGTCGACTGCCCTGGGGGCGAGATTGCGCGCCGCCTCTCCGGCGTGCCGGGACACCTCTTCGCTGTCAGCCATGACAGCGATGTGCGCTGCCGCATAGAGCACTCCGCCGAGCCCCGCGCTGAGCCCTCCCGCAATGTGACCGCGGTAGGCCGCGAGGTCGATTATGGGCGCGAGATAGCTGCGGGACAGTTCCGTTGCGGCGTCGCGCCACTTCCCTTGCCCGGTCACGCGGAAGAGGGCGGCGAAAAAGTAGGCAACACCCATGCCGCCGTCGGCAAAGCTCGCACCCGCTTCGCCCACGGTGAAGGCGCCGGCCGGGTTGAGAAAAACTGCTCCACGCCACGGCGGCGGATGCATGGTGGAACTGTGGGCTTCTTCCAGCAACTCTCCGCCGATTCGTTCTGCGGCAGCGATCAGCATCGGGGCAGACGGCGATTCTCGAACGCTCTCCTGCTTCCCTGCGCAACGGCGGGAGTCCGTGCTTCCGGCAAAATAAGTGCTCAGGGAGTAGCGAACATTCTCACTCTGAAGCCGCAAATCTAACTCACTCATCTCCTCGATGCGCGTGCGCATCACCTCCAGCGGCGCTCGCTGCATGACATCGGCCGCCACCATCCCGGCGGCATCTCTCAGGTCTGTTGTGTCTGTCATCACCATGAAGCGCGGAACATCGAGGTTCAAAAGCGCCGTCTTTTCCCGGGTAACCATATCCACAAAGCTGGGCGGCGCTTCGGCAACTGCGATGGAGTGATGGAGCCGCTCCAGGAGAATCTCACGGTCTGCAGCGTCGCGCAGGACTGCAGGATCGATGGATTGCCTGAGAAGGTGGAAGTAGACGGCGGTGTCGCGGAGAACAACGCGAATCGGACAGCCGGCGAAAGCAGTCAGCGGTCCGTCTCGGGCGAGCAAGTCATCATGGTGATGCTGGATGAACTTATAGGCTGAAACGAAGCCTTCCTCAATGGTACGCGCGTGATCCTGAAGAGTCTGCCTCAGAAGCGTTTGCTCCACCGGCAGCCAGTGGGCGGCTCCCACCTTCACCGCCTGGGCAGTGAGTGCGCTGAGATCGACGAAGACGCCGCTGGGCGCGCGGTGAAGGAGCGGCAGCAGCACGCTCTCGAGCACCGAGGGCGCCATGCCCTGGTAACCAGATCGGGGCGCACCGCTCAGCGCAAACAGGTTATTCCCGCGCGGGCGCGCGTGTAACAAGGTTTCCAGGTCGATCAGGATGGGGTAGCCGCCGTGCGCGATCAGGTTTCCGTTGTGCAGGTCGGTTGCACCCATCACGTAGGCGATGCAGGCGAGCACGCCCATCCGCCGGTAGTAAGACTCGAGCCCGGCATTGTCCGCGGCCGGGCTATGCGCGATGAATTCCGCCCAGCCATACCCGTCGCGGCAAAGTACGAGGGGGCTCCGCATGGTGGGCGATAGTCCACGATTGTTAAGCCAGTGGAGCAGGGTGCTGAAGGCCCGATCGAGAGCGAGAGAACGAGGCTTGTACACCACCTGAAATCCGTCCTCGAATAAGAGGATGAGCACTTCGCGATGGCCATCGTGGAGATCGGCATCGCCCACCTGGATGTCGATGAGTGGGCCGGCATCGCGGCCTTCGTGAAATTGCTCGAAGACGCGCTCGCGATCGCCGGCAAGCCTGCGTAAGAGTTCGAGAGACGCGGAGCACCAGTGGTTACAGACCAGCGTCAGCAGCCTCGCCAGAACCGGATATTCGGTAAAGAGAGTGGGAAGCGGAGGCTGCAACACGCGGTCGGCGAAGCGGCGGGCCCGTGTCACCGGCGAGCCACCGGCGCGGCTGTCCCCACGCGCATAGAAGTCATATTCGCGGTCCAACACGGGACCGGCCAGGCGGGTCAAGCGAAGCAGGAGACAGCGTTCCAGCGCCGCTAAGGCGCCGTCTGTCACACGTACCCCGTCAGGGATTGTCCGGCAGAGCTGGTTTTTTGCGGCGTGAGCAAAGCAGACCATCACTGCCGTGCGATGGTCTTTCGGTGAATCACCTCGCCGGTATTCGATGCCCGCCGCCTCCAGCAGTTCGGCGAAATGAAGGACCCAGGCGGCCGGCGCGGACTCCGGCGACAAAGATACGGTCCCCAGCGCAGGAAGCATGCGATCGAGGTCTATGCCGCGCCAATCCAGGCTAAAGCGTAGCCGATCGCGATCGCCTTTGGCGCCGAGCTCGGCCCAGCGATGCAAGCGCGTTTCGATGCGTTGGTGTTGATCAAGTTCGTCCGCCACGAAGCCAGGCGCAAGCCGCTCGTCGAGCGTGCTGGCACGAGCGGCGAGGCGGGCCAGAGCTTCTGCGGAAATCATGCCCTGCTCTGGACGTAAGGAGGCAGAGCGAAGCCTTCAATGTAGGCGCTCGGGCTGGCAGCAAGGTAACGCGGATGCGGTGCGGCCGCGAGCGGAGGGACCGATTCGGCGGGGTCAAACGGCGCCTGCAGCGCCAGCATTGCGAATGCGTGCAGCACCATGCGGTGGGTGTCTTCGTAAAGCGAAAGTGCATGCCTCTGCGTCCCCACAGCAAGTATGCCCCGGCCGCGAAGGGCGCCGTGCATCGCATCGGCCGCCACGCTGCGGCTGGAAAAAAACGGGGTAGTAACGGGGCCATGCCCCTGGGCCTCGAGGCAGCCGAGCAGTTGCAGTTGGGCCACGCAGATGGCGCGGCTGCGATGCCCGAGCGCCGCAAGAGCGGCAGTGGCGGCGGCCGTCGACAACGGCGGATCGAAGCGCCCGAAGGAGCCGTCGGGATTGCGGCTGGAGAGAATTTCAGCGGCGAGCGCCTTACGCAGCGAGGCCGCATCTTCATCGCCGGCGAGAGCCCGTGCGAGAGCCCAGTCCACCAGATATGGGTTGGCGAAAAACAATCCGGCGCGGCGATCGAACCGCTCTGCCAGCCACGCAACCGGCGTGTTCGGGGCCAAGCCAGCTGACCGGCGTAGCGCGCGAACGAGGCAAGTGGTGACAAGATCGGGCTGGCGCCAATGCAGCGTGGCTTCCTCTCGCCGCATATGCAGGGCATCGCCTTCGTCGCTCGAGAGCTGGGGCAGGTAGCCGCCCGCGCTATCCGAGAAATCTTCCAGCGACTCGATCGCTTGAGCGTTTTTTTGACTGAGAAGAACCAGCGCGCTGTCGGTAGCTGTGGGGAGGCGGCCATGATGAAAGGGCCAGAGATTGCCGACGCGATGGCTCACTAGAAAGCGGTCCGCTAACACGCACGCCGCCTTCACCGCAGGCGTGGAGTTCGGAATACTGCCGAGCGCATATGCAAGAAGCCCGAGTGGGACCACGTCTCCGCAGGGATAGGAAGACTGCGGAGCCGGGGGAACGCAGGTCATCGCCAGTTGATTCTGCCGCGCAGTCAGAATCAACTCCACAGCGCTGGCCGCCGCCGTGCGCAATCCATGCTGGATGCGGGCTGCCGCGGCTTCCAGTAGCCCCGCCTCGAGCCGGTCATCGATTTGGCCATGATTCAGAAAGAAGAGATTGCAGTGCGCAGTCCGGGAAAAAGCGGCCAGCCCCGCGGACAGCAGATGATCGCCGAGGCGGTTGCTGAACCGCGCGCACCAACGGCCACCGCGCCATTCGCCGCCATGGGGATGAATGCCTACCGCGGACAAAAGATCGTAGCCACGCTCCGGCGGCCGCTGGTCGAACAACGCCTCAGCGGTCGCGACCCCCGCCTCGTCGATGGTGAGGGCCATCACGACCGGCGAGGCTCCAGGAAGCTGCCCAAAGCCGATGCAGTCTGCATCCTCGACAGCGGTTAGCAGAAGCAGCTGCGGTGCTAGGCGATGCTCGACCGTAGTGTCAGAGGGATGCAGCGGCCAAGTCCAGGGCCCGTGCGCGTCGAATGCGAGACATTTGCCCCGCGACGTGAGCGCCACCGCGACGCATTCCAGGATCTCAGTCCCGGCGGGAAAGCCCAGCATGGCTACGCACTGAGCGGCGGAAATTTGTTTGAAAAGCGAATCGGCCCGGAAGACAACTGCCCAGTCGACGGCATGCGGAAGCTGGTTGACCAGTGCGATCAACGAGAGACTACGGCCAGCAAAGGATGTTGTCGGAGCAGCTTTCATTTTTCAAGCAAATTATTTTCGCAAAACCGAAGATTAGGCTAAATTAATTGTCGCCAGCCACGGGGCAAAATTCTCGACCAATTAGCAAGGAGGAGACAAAAAATGCCGGAGATTGACGGGACACCTAGCCGACACGACCTAGAAGCGAAGATCATCAAGCACTGCTGGGACGACCCAGCTTTCCGGGAAACGTTCGTCGCGGACCCGAAAGGAACGGTCGCCAAGTATACGGGACTTGCGGCCGCCAACTTGCCGGAGATCGTGGTGCATGAAGAGGCGCCGGGGTCCTGGCACATCGTGATACCTGCGAAACCGGGCGATGCGCAGGAGCTTTCCGACGCAGACCTGGAGAAGGTGGCAGGCGGCACGACGCCGACCATCACGCTGGTTTCGACCGTGAGTTCTTTGATACTGACTCCGACCCAGAATATCTCAAAGAGTGAGGGCGGCTGGTAGAGCCGCGTGCGGACCAGGCTCCCCCAATTGAATTCCGTAGGGGGGCGAGGTAGTAGTACCCCAGGATTGCATCCTGGGGTACTTTCGGCCGTCCCTGAGGGACTACATCTGGAATGCGAGTTCTCGCGCAGTCACTGGTCGGCCATTTCCGTTGGGGCCCGCTAGGAGCGATCGCCATACGCAATTTTGCAGTGTTCAGTACGCCTCAATTTCCTGCCGGCGGGTTGAGGAAGAGGGTCACAGTCGAGGGCGTGGCTATCGACTGCCGCATTGTCGAAACGCCCGATCCCGTTTTTGATCCTGACGCCTTGAGCCATCGCACCCGGGTACTGGTGCGCAAAACCGCATTCTCACTCAACTATCGCGACCGGGCGTACGTTCTCGGGACTGCCCTCAATGCGCCGCCCAACACTTTTGCTGTGCTCGGCTCGGAGTTCGCAGGGGAAGTTGTGGCCTGCGGCGCGGAGGTGGAGGGTTTCCGTCCCGGTATGCGGGTGATGGCAAACAACTCCTATCCTGCGGCCCAACCTGGCGTCCCGGGCGGTCTTCCTGGGAATAATCTGTCCCGCGAGTTGGAGATCATACCGGCGGCCAAGCTGGCGCGCGTTCCCGACAAGATGAGCGACGTGGAAGCAGCTGCCTTTTCGATTGGAGCGCAGACGGTGTTTTCCATGATCCGCAAGCTGGCCCTCACACCCGGCGCGGCTGTGCTGGTCACAGGAGGTCGATCCAATACCAGTCTCTTCGCCATTAAGGCGCTTAAGGCGCAGGCTCTCGACCCTCCGGTAGCGATCTACGTAAGCACTACATCGGAGCGCAGCGAGCGAGCCTTGCTGGAGATGGGAGTGGCGGGCGTGATCCGCATCGATCCGGTCGCGCCCTCCTTCGCAGGCCAAGGAGATGAGGGCTTCGATGCCGTGATCGACCCGTTTTACGATGTGCATTTGGCGCCCGCGGTGCACGTCATGAAGCAGGGCGCCCGGTACACGACTTGCGGCCGCTACAACCAGACAGGTCACCTAGCGCCGCTTCTGCATCCGGTCGAACCCCCGTCTCCGAAGGGACTGCTCAGCCGGATACTGTTTTTCAATCTGCAAATCATCGGAAATTGCCTCGGACTCACCAGTGACCTGGAAGCTGCGCTCGCGGCTTACAAGGAGGGGCGCTTCCCCGTTGTCATCGACAGCGTGTTCCGCGATGGCGATGCCGCCGGCTTTCTTGATCGCAGCTACAACTCGCCGGAAAGGTTCGGCAAGGTTGTCTACGCCTATTTTTAGAGCAGCTGCTTTCTGGCCAGCTGGGTGAAGACGCCACCGAGCGCGAGCAGATGGTCGTAGCTTCCGGATTCGACGATACGGCCCTGGTCGAGAACGAGAATGCGGTCAGCTTTGCGAATGGTAGACAAGCGGTGGGCGATGACGATGCAGGTTCGCTCAAGGCCGGCGAGTGTCTCACTCACGACGGCCTGGGTATGATTGTCGAGCGCGCTGGTGGCCTCGTCAAAGAGCAGGATGCGCGGTTTGGCCGCCAGCGCGCGGGCGATGATCAGACGTTGCCGCTGGCCGCCGGAAAGCACCGTCGCAGCGTCTGACAAGTGCGTGTACATGCCCATCGGCATCGCCTTGATGTCGTCATCCAGACCAGCAAGCCGAACTGCTTCCCACGCTTGCTGCATCGATACGGAGTGCGAGCCGGCGATATTTTCGTACAGACTGCCGGTGCGCAGGCCTCCGCTCTGCAGTACCACACCAATCTGCCGGCGAAGGGCGCCCAGATCGAGTGACCGAATATCCTGATCGTCGAAAAAGACGCCCCCGGATTGCGCCGTCTCAAACCCCAGCGCCAAGCGCACGATGGTGGACTTGCCGCTGCCCGAAGGTCCTACCAAAGCCACGAATTCGCCGGGCTGGATGTGAAACGAGACGTCGTCTAGTACCCATGGCATGTCGTCGCCGTAGCGGAAGGTAACGTTGCGGAACTCGAGGTGGCCGGTGAGTGTGCCTGGCGGATGGGAAGTGTCCAGAACCTCAGGCTGACTTTCGAGAATCGGCCGGATGCGCTCGAACAGCGGAACGATCGCGACCATGGAGGTCAGCTGGGTAACCACCTCCATGAGGGCGGAGACAAACAGGCCAAACGCGGCGCTGAAAGCGAGGTATTCGCCCACGTCGAGCAGCGGCAGCCTGGTGTCGGCCTCCCCAATCGGCTCGCCGAGCGTGATCATGGCTACATACAGCGCGAGCGCGGTGAGCGGAGGAAACACCTGGGTGAGGGTGTGCTGCATGGCGGCTATGCGGCGCGCGTCGTAGGCATGCTTTTTCTGCCGTCCCAAAATGGCTGCCCAGCGGCCAAAGGCTCGCGGTTCTGCGGCCGCAACGCGCAGTTTACCGATGGCGGTGAGCAGTTGGTAGGTAAGGCCCTCGGTCTCACCCATGATCTTCATGGCAGCCCGCTGGGGTGCAATCTGCGCCGCGGTGAGCGCCAGCGTGAGCAGCACGGCAATCAGCCCCAGCCCCAGCGCAACCAGTGCCAGGCGCCAGCTGTACCACAGCATCAAGACGAAAGTGACGAGCGAAAACATCGCATCCATCACCGACCCGCTGAGGGCCAGGGTCAGCGTGGACCGGATGGTGGTGACGTTCAGAACGCGGTCGGCAAGATCGCCGGTGGAGTAGCTGCGGAAGAATCCGGGCGACAGCCGCAACAGCCGATCCCAGATCGCGGCTTGCACGCTCGCCTCCATGTGGCCTTCTATGCGCAGCAGAGAGAAGTTTCGCACCAGCTCGAACGCGGACACACCAAGCGCCGTCATGGCCAGAGCCAGTACCACTGTGCCCAGCGTGCCGGTTTCGGCGCGGGGCAGAACGCTATTGAAGAAAGGCGCGGTGATCAGCGGCAACGCGAGGCTGAGCAACCCGGCGAGCAAGCCCATGAGAAGGGCGCGGGTTACATCCCTGCGCATGCCCGCGAGGCCAAAACGCAGCAGATCCCGTGCCCCGACCGGCCCGGGATCCAAGGGGCGATAGAACATGTACGCATCCGGCAGCAAGCCAGGAGCCTCGCGGCCGCCGATTTGTTGCTGTGTTCCCTGTTGCGGGTCGAAGGCGTCATATCCCGAACTCACACGGGGAAGCAGCGCGACGGGGCGAGCCGCACCGTCCGGATCTGCGACCACTCCGACCAGCGGGCCATGGTCGCCATGAAACCAGCCGTCTTCCAGTGCAACGCGGCGCAGGTTGATCTGCGAGGCGCGGCAAATTTGCGCCAGGCGTTCGCCAAATGTCTGCCCGGGGTCCGCGGCCGGCCTGATCCGCCTGAGGGTAATTTTTTGGTGGGCCGCGACAACACTGGCGGCGGCGAACATAGGATCGTCAGCTGCGCCAGCTCCAGGCGCATAGAGGCTGCCGAGCCTTCCGGCAAAAGAGGTTGGAGAAGTCTCACTCATACCGGCGTGTCTTCCTCGACAGTCACCAAGCGACGGTACGGACCATCGCTCTGGATAAGAGCGTCGTGAGTTCCGTGCTGAACAATTCTTCCCTGCTCGAGAACGATGATCTGATCGCAGGCGCGAACTGTGGAGAGGCGATGCGCGATGAGAACACAGGTTACGCCGCGCATGCGTATACGATCGAGGATGTATGCTTCCGCGATCGTATCGAGCGAGGACGTGGCTTCATCCAGGATCAGCACGCTGGGGCGGGCGGCCAAGGCACGCGCTAACTCGAGCCGCTGCCGCTGTCCACCGCTGTAGTTTTTTCCGGCCTCCAGTACTGTTCCGTCCATGCCGCCCGGCCTCCTCATTACGACATCGAGCATGTCCGTGTCGCGCAGAGCATCCGCGATATCTACATCGGCAACAGCTGGATCCCACAAGGTAAGGTTGTCGCGCACCGTGCCCCCGAATAGAACGATCTCCTGATCGACGGCGGCGACCGATGCGGCGAAGCGCCGATGGGAGATGTTCGCGAGGGGAAGATCGTCGTAGAGCACTTCGCCGGTCCATGGCTGGTAGAGACCGGTAAGCAATTTTGCCGCAGTGGATTTGCCGCTGCCCGACGCGCCCACGATCGCCACGAGCTGCCCGGGTTTGATGGCGAGATCGAGATCGTGAAGCAGCGCCGGCCCAAGGTGGTTGTAGCCAAAGCTGACTCCGCGCATTTCGATCGCACCCTCCAACTTGCCTTCGGTCGAATGGTGTACCGCCGAGGCACGCGCGGAAGGATAAAAGGCAATGTCATCCAGGCGGGCTATGTCGCCCTTTGCGGTTTGCAACTGGTTGGCAAAGCGGACCATGCCATTGACCGGCTCGCTGAAGCTGGTCATCAGACTTTGAAAAGCCACCACATCCCCAACCGTCATGCCCCCGTGCATTACGCGCAGTCCGCCCAGGCCAAGAATGGCCGCCTTGGTGAGACCGTTCAGGGCGCTGGGCAGAAGTTGTAGAAACGACGATTTCACGGACAGCGCCTGTTGCACGTTCACGTAGGCGGCGAGCTGCCCCGCAAAACGGCGGAAGTAATCGGGCTCGGTGCCGCTGGCCTTCAGCGTCTCGATCAGGGCAATGCCGCCGACCGCGGTGGACTGCATGAGGCCGCGTTCCCGAGCCAGGCTCTGCGACATATCCTGGTTTTGGCGGGCGGTGAAAAGGAGCGCGACCAAATTGAGCAGAGACAGCGCAACGCCCACCGCCGCCAGGCCGGCATCGTAGGCAAACATGACCGCAGCAAAGAACACAAGACGCAGCATGCCGGCCACGTGCACAGCAAGCTCACCGGAGAGCAGAGCGGCCAGCCGGTCGTTCGCCATCACGCGATAGCTGACATCCCCAGGATGGCGCTGGCTGTAAAAGACCATGTCCAGCCGCAGCACATGCCAGAAGAAGCGCGTCATCTGCGTCAGCGCGAGCTTGGTCTCGAGCCGCGCCAGCTGCATCTGCTGCAGCCACGCCAACGCGCCGCGCAACACGGCCGTAATGGCGAGACCGATCACTAGTGGGACGAGCCAGCTCTGATTGCCGGTAATCAACACGCGGTCGACGAACGCCTTGGCAAAGCCAGGGATGGCGATGCCTGGAACCACCAGCAGGATACTGACCAGGCCGATGTACACCAGTGTGGCTTTGGATCCGCGGAGGCGGGGCACAACGCTGCGGATCAGGCTTGGCGGCTGGCCTCCCTTGCGGAACTCAGGGCCGGGCTGGAAGGTCAGACAGATTCCGGAGAAGCCGGCGCGGAACTCTTCCAGTGAGACGCGCCGCCGGCCGGATGCTGGATCGTTCAGCCACACTCGTTCGCGGCGATCGTCGATGCCTTCGACCACCAAAAAATGATGGAATTGCCAGAAGACGATGTACGGCGCGGGCACGGTGGCGAGCTGGTCCAGCGACATACGCCAGCCTTTGGCGATCATGCCGTAATTGCGCGCCGCGGCCAGCATGTGGCTGGCCCGCGAGCCGTCGCGCGAAACTCCGCAGGCGGAACGCAGCACTTCCAGCGGGACCCAGAGGCCGTAAAAGCCGAGCACGATGGCCAGGCTGGCAGCGCCACATTCGGTTGCTTCCATCTGCAACACGGTGGGTGTGTGGACGCGGCGGAGATTCGCCGAAAGCCGGCGGCCGCCGCCCTGCGTGGAGCTCAAATTCCAGTCCACCGGCGGAGTACGGGAATGGCCAAGCTGATGGGCCGCTGCGATTTCACCCGCACCTCCGCCTCGCCGAAACTGCCTGACTCGACGGGCACCGATGCCCCTCGCGACGATGTCCACGCATAGCCGCTGGCGGTGGAATTGTCGTGTTGCAATACGACAATCACCATGAACACCGGCCCGGTATCGGAGAAGTGCCGTACGAGGTCATCGCTATGCAAGAGCGTCCGCAACCCATCCTGTGTGATCGGCAGCTTCGAGGTCCCCGATACGCTTCCAATCATGGTTCCTTCTTCTTCGCGTACTGTCCAGTTGGGAGAGATCCTCACTTCCTGGCCCGGTTGGATTTGCTCGCCGTCGCGCAGCGGTGCGAAGAGAATGAAGGTAAGGCCTTCGCCCTGCGTCTCGATCGTCAGAATGGATTGGCCACGTGCCACCAGGCTTCCGGCCCGCAGCTGAAGTTCCTCCACGTTTCCCGCAACCGGGGATCGCACTTCCTCGGTGACGCGGGCCGTTGCCATGCGCTCGCTGAGTTGCCGCTGCGCCTCGGCTAGAGCGAACTCGGCGTTCTTCACCCGCTGCTCGCCCTGGACTATGGCATCGCGGAGCTCGAGGTCGAGCTGGATCATTTGGTCGCTGGCCGAAGCCGCATCCTGCTGCGCCTGATCGAGCCGCGACTGGATCTCGAGTACCGCGCTGCGGGTGACGATCTGTGCCTGGAACAGCTCCTGCTCGTCGGCGAGTCGTTGCTTCATCGCCTGCACGCGCCGCTTGGCGTCGGCCTGCACCTGGGCCAGACCCGCGGAGCGCTGGCGGAGAGCGGCGCGCTTGGCTTCAAGGTCAGCCTGGGTGGAGCTTCGTTGCCTTTGTAATTCGCTGTCCCGTTCCACGACCAGCGCTCGCAGGTTGGCGACCTGCTGTTGCAGTTCGGGGGATGCGATGCGCGCCACGAGCTGGTCCGGGGTTACATGATCTCCTTTGGCGACCAGCACCTGGGATAATGTGCCGGGTCCGGCTGCGGCTGCCGACGCAATGCGGCCGCCAGCGCGAAGAAAAACGCCGCGGCCCTCGACATAGCTGGAGATTCTGCCGACGAGACTCCAAGCAAGCGCCACGCCGATTAGAGCCGCTATGGTCGCCAGCGCTATCCAACTGCGGGGCGTGGTGACGGTCAGCAGCCGGTCGAGCCTCTCGGTTCCGGTGGCGTCTTCGCCTGCAATGCTTTGCAATGGCTCGATTTTTGTTTGCGGCGTCAGAGCGTGTCCCCCGGCTTAGGGATAGCCCAAGCGCGCAATGGGCTGGGCTTCGGCAGGCAAACGTGAAGCAGCAGATGGTCTTCCATGGAGAGTCCTGTGCGCCTCGTCCTCCATTGTCGCCATATTCTAGATCAGGATGGATCACCTGGGCGCGGCCCAAGCGGAAACTGTTCGTGTACCCCAGATTCCCTTAAATGTCTCTTCTACCTCAGCTTCGCACCCACATCTCGCAAAAAGCGCGAGATATGGGGCACCCATTGTTTCTTAGCCCTTCAAATGGGGGTCCCCTTGGCTTCGATAAAGCTCTTCCAAAGAGCCATTGCAGCATACGCACGCCAGGGGCGCACGCGGTTCACATCCACCTCCAGGTGGCGCTTCAGTTCTTGTTTTAATCCGTAGTCTGTCGCAGGGAATGCATCGTCGTCGCCAAAGGCACGCATGGCGATGTACTCGGATGTCCACGCTCCGATACCAGGAACCGAAAGCAGAATTTTACGCAGTTCTTTGGGCGGGATGGGATGCTCCCACTGTAGTGTCCCATCCGCTACCAGCACAGCCAAAGAGCGAATGGCGGTCCTACGCGCCTGGGAGGTACGGACCGAGGCGAGATCCGCGGTTAGAAGCCGTTTAGGGGTTGGAAAGAGATGAATCGATTCGCCTGTTTTCGGGTGACGAGCTTTGGGCCCGGCCGCACGCATCAGTTCATCCGTGAGCGTGCGGCCGAAACTGACGGAAACCAATTGCCCGAGAATCGTCGTCACCATCGATTCAAAGCCGTTCCAGGAACGAGCAACACGAAGCCCAGGGTGCTGCGTCCAGGCCGCAGCCAGGTAAGGATCATTGCTCATCGCCTGGCTGACGGAAATGGGATCAGCGTCAAGGTCGAACATCCGGCGCACTAACTTGGCGATCGCTTCAACGTCCCGGTCGCTCCCATTCCAGACGGAGAGACGCAAGGCGTGTCGCTTTGCATCGTGGATAACACGAACCCATCCTGTGCCCTGCGTCGTGCGGACCACTCGCTCATAGCTCAGATCATCGACAGCTTCCAGGTGCGGGAGCTGATGCGCCCGAAAAACCGATAACACGGCATTCCAATTGAAGGGCGGGATGTAAGGGAGGTCCAGACCCAAGGTCGCCGGATGAAGCGAGTCGATCAGAGATCTCCGCGCTTCATCTGGTTCACCGCGTAGTCACAAGCTCTTGCAGTCATGGCCATGTAGGTTAGCGATGGATTCTGGCAGGCGGAAGAAACCATGAAGGAACCATCTGTCAGGAATAGATTCGGGATGTCGTGGGCCTGGTTATAGGAGTTGAGAACCGAAGTCTTCGGGTCGCGTCCCATGCGGGCGCTTCCCATTTCGTGGATGCCTTCACCCGGCGCAGATGGGACCGAAGAGAGCTTAATGTCCTTGGCGCCCGCAGCCTCGAGCATCTCGGCCGCCGTCACCTGCATATCCTTCACCATGGCCAATTCATTCTCGCGCCATTTATGACTGATTTTCATGGTCGGGATACCCCAAGCGTCTACTTTGTCCTGGTTCAGTTCCATGTAATTCTGGTGGTTCGGCAGGCACTCGCCAAAGCCGGCAAAGGTAAATCGCCACGGCCC
>Ga0302324_100018998_pt1 | contig 13519 bp, 14 predicted proteins | sample Palsa_T0_1_FD_201949 | JGI IMG/M metagenome (GOLD analysis project Ga0302324, IMG submission 201949) | Peat permafrost microbial communities from Stordalen Mire near Abisko, Sweden - Palsa_T0_1 | ecosystem: Environmental > Terrestrial > Soil > Palsa > Peat permafrost | place: Sweden: Abisko...
CGGAAAGGACGCGCTCTTATCCTGGCCCCGCGAAGCGGGGAAGGGGACCATGCGAAGCATGGTGGAAGGGGCCTCGGCCGCAAATCGTGCGTATTCGCGGACGCCCCCTCCACCGCCCTTCGGACGGTCCCCCTCCCCCGCTGCGCGGGGGCGGATGATGCGGCAAAAGCAACCGATGAAGGAAAAGCTCGAATTGAGCTTCGTCGCTCCCGCGGTTGCGGCTGAGTTGGGCGGCTGGCTCGCTCACCTCGGCGGCGAGCGCAATTATTCGCCAAAGACCGTCGAAGCGTACCGGCGCGACGTGGTGCAATTCCTCGGCTTCTTGGCCGAGCACCTTGGCGGATCGCCGTCGCTGAAGGCGTTCGCCGGCCTCGCGCCTGCGGACGTGCGCGCCTTCCTCGCCGCACGGCGAGCGGAAGGCGTGGGCAGCCGCTCGCTGATGCGCACCCTCGCCGGCTTGCGCGGCTTCGCGCGCTATCTCGAACGCGCCGGCAAAGGAAAGACCGGCGCGCTCACCGCGGTGCGCGGCCCGAAGATCGGCAAAACGTTGCCGCGGCCGCTGCCGGCCGCCTCCGCTAAGCGCCTCGCCGATCCTAGCCTGGCGGACGCAGATGCCGAGCCGTGGATCCAGGCGCGCGACGCCGCGGTGCTGGCGCTGCTCTACGGCAGCGGGCTGCGCATTTCCGAAGCGCTTGGGCTGTCGCGCGCCGATTTCACGCGGCTGACCGACACCGTAACGGTGACCGGCAAGGGCCGGCGGCAGCGCATGGTCCCGGTCCTGCCGCAAGTCCGGCAGCTGATCGCCGATTATGTCGACATCTGTCCGTACGATTTGCCGGCGGACGGTCCGTTGTTTATCGGCGCCAAGGGCGGACCGTTGTCGCCGCGCATCATTCAGCTGGCGATGGCGCGGATGCGCGGCGCGCTCGGGCTGCCGGAGACGGCGACGCCGCATGCGCTGCGGCACTCCTTCGCCACCCACCTGCTCGCCCGCGGCGGCGACTTGCGCGCCATTCAGGAACTCTTGGGCCACGCGTCGCTGGCGACCACGCAAATCTATACCGAAGTCGACGCCGACCGGTTGATTGAGGCTTACCGCGCCGCCCATCCGCGCGCGTAAGTGTGGTATCCGTTATTCCGGGGTCGAGAATGGATTCCGGAGCGGCAATCGGGAATGACGGGCCAGAGGGCAACAACATGTCGGACGCGCACGAACAAATCGAAGGAGCCGAAGCGACCGAAGAAGTCAGCCGCCACGACAAGAGAATTGCGCTGGTGATCGCCATTCTGGCGCTGTGCCTGTCGTTCTCGGAAACGCTCGGCAAAGGCGCGCAGACCGAGGCGATCAGCGCCGACGTCGAGTCGGCCAATCTGTGGTCGTTCTTCCAGGCCAAAACCGTGCGCATGACCACGGTGCGCACCGCCGCCGAAGCGCTTACGCTCACGGCAGAGGCGACGTCCGATCCGGCGGCGAAAGCGGCGATCGACAAACAAATCGAGGCCTGGCGAAAAACCGCCGCGCGCTACGATTCGGAGCCGGACACCAAAGAAGGCCGCAAGGAGCTTTCCGCGCGCGCCGAGGAGGAACAGAAGCGCCGCGACCTTTCGCTGGATAAATACCATCACTACGAAATCGCCTCGGCGGCGTTTCAGATCGGAATTGTGCTGTGCTCGGCCGCGGTGATTACTGGCATCATCGCGCTCGTTTGGTTTGCCGGCGCGCTCGGCGTCGCCGGTCTTGCCGTCCTTTCGCTCGGCCTGTTCGCGCCGCACATTTTGCCGTTGCCTTAAATGAGCACGATGGCGCGCGGCAAACAGGAGCAGCAGGCGAGGCGCAAAGCACGCCTCGCCGCGGCCTTGCGGGAGAACCTCAAGCGCCGCAAGGCGCAGGCGCGCGGCCGCGCCGAAAGTGAACCAAGCGACGGCGCCGCGGCGGCCGAGCGCCAAGTCAAGGCTCCCGACTTTCGCCGCAATCGAAGCAGCGAGTAGGCCGTAAGGGTTTAGCGGGAGATTCCCGCGGGGGTGATATGGATCGCATACGCATTGTCGGCGGCCGGCGGCTCGAGGGTGCCATTCCGATTTCCGGGGCGAAGAACGCAACGCTGCCGCTGATGATCGCAAGCCTCCTCACCGAGGAGATGCTGATCCTCGACAATGTGCCGCGACTGGCCGACGTCGTGCTGCTGCAGCGCATTCTCAACAATCACGGCGTCGACATCATGGTGGGCGGCAAGCGCGCCGGCGAAACCGCCGATCACGGCCAAACGCTGCACATCTCGGCCGCCAACATCGTCGATACCACGGCACCCTACGAACTGGTGTCGCGCATGCGCGCGAGCTTTTGGGTGATCGGGCCGCTGCTCGCGCGCTTCGGCGAAGCGAAAGTGTCGTTGCCGGGCGGCTGCGCCATCGGCACGCGGCCGGTCGATCTGCACCTGATGGCTCTGGCGCGGCTCGGCGCCGTCATCGACATCGACGGCGGCTACGTGGTGGCGTCGGCGCCGGGCGGACTGCACGGCGCGAACATCGTCTTTCCCAAAGTCACCGTCGGCGGTACGCACACCGCGTTGATGGCGGCTGCGCTCGCCCGCGGCACCACTGTGATCGAGAACGCCGCGCGCGAGCCCGAAATCGGCGATGTCGCCGATTGCCTCAACAAGATGGGCGCGCGCATCAGCGGCGCCGGCAGCGGGCGCATTGAAATCGAGGGCGTCGACAAACTTCACGGCGCGCGCCACGCGGTGCTGCCCGACCGGATCGAGACCGGCACGTACGCCATGGCAGTCGCCATGGCTGGGGGCGACGTGCTGTTGCAGAATGCGCGTCCGGAATTGTTGCAGGCGGCGCTCGACGTGATTACGCAAACCGGGGCGACGGTGACGCCGACCAATCAAGGCATCCGCGTCGCCCGCAACGGCATCGATCTTCATCCGGTCGACGTCGCCACCGCGCCCTTCCCCGCCTTTCCGACCGATTTGCAGGCGCAATTGATGGCGCTGATGACGCGCGCGCGTGGCACCTCGCAGATCGTCGAGACCATTTTCGAAAACCGCTTCATGCACGTGCAGGAACTGGTGCGGCTCGGCGCCCGCATTGCGCTTTCCGGCGAACGGGCGACTATCGAAGGCGTCGAGCGGCTAAAAGGCGCGCCGGTCATGGCCACGGACTTGCGCGCCTCCGTGTCGCTGGTCATTGCCGCGCTCGCCGCCGAAGGCGAGACCATCGTCAACCGTGTCTACCATCTCGACCGCGGCTTTGAGCGTCTCGAGGAAAAGCTCAGCCGCTGCGGCGCCGAGATCGAGCGGCTGTCGGGCTAAGCCTTATAGCAATCGTGGTCTTCGTCATGGCCGGGCGAAAGGGCGTTCACGCCCGTCTTCGACAGGCTATGCCCGGCAATGACGGCGTAGCAAAGCGGCGTGATATCGCTTATCTCTAGGGCGAACCATAAGAAAAATGCCCTTGGAGAGAAGCATGGCCTCTTCCCCCTCTTCGCTGGTTGACCAAGCCGGGCTTGACCGGAATGAGCTTGCCAAAATCGTTTCCCGCGGCCTCGACGGCGCCGACGACGGCGAATTGTTCCTCGAATACCGCCAGGCCGAGATGCTGGTATTCGATAACAGCCGGTTGAAGCAGGCGACTTACGACACCTCGCAGGGGTTTGGCCTGCGCGCGGTGAAAGACGAGGCGGTCGGCTACGCGCACGCTTCCGACCTGTCGGAAGCGGCGATTGCCCGGGCGGCCGACGCCGTGCGCGCGGTCAAAGGCGGCTATTCCGGCCAGTATGCCGGTCCGCCGCCGCGGACCAACGTCAAACTCTACGGCGAGGATAGCCCGCTCGGCAGCCCCGCCTTCGAGGCCAAGGCGCGTCTTCTCGAAACCATTGACGCCTATGCCCGCGCCAAAGATCCGCGGGTGCGGCAAGTTTCCGCCAGCCTCGGCGCTACCTTCCAGGCGGTGGAGATTGTCCGCGCCGACGGCCAAACCTATCGCGACGTGCGGCCGCTGGTCCGGATCAATGTCTCGGTCGTGGTCGGCGATGGCGATAAGCAGGAAACCGGCAGCGCGGGTTACGGCGGGCGCGAAGGCTATGAGGGTTTCCTTGTCACCGATCGCTGGCAGCACGCCGTCGACAGTGCGGTGCGCCAGGCGTTGACTAACCTGGAAGCGATACCGGCGCCGGCCGGCGAGATGGATGTCGTGCTCGGCTCAGGCTGGCCCGGCGTCATGCTGCACGAGGCGGTCGGCCACGGGCTGGAAGGCGACTTCAACCGCAAAAAGACTTCAGCATTTGCCGGCCTCATGGGCCAGCGCGTCGCCGCCAAAGGAGTGACTGTCGTCGACGACGGCACCATTGCGCTCCGCCGCGGCTCGCTCTCCATCGACGACGAAGGCACGCCGACCAACCGCACCGTCCTGATCGAGGACGGCATCCTCGTCGGCTACATGCAGGATCGCCAGAACGCGCGGCTGATGGGCATGAAACCGACCGGCAACGGCCGGCGCGAAAGTTTCGCGCATGTGCCGATGCCGCGCATGACCAACACCTACATGCTCGCCGGCACAAGCGATCCGCAAGAGATCATCGCTTCGGTGAAGAACGGCATCTACGCCGTGCATTTCGGCGGCGGCCAGGTCGATATCACGTCGGGCAAATACGTATTCGAATGCACCGAGGCTTATCGCATCGAGAACGGCAAGCAAGGCGCGCCGATCAAGGGGGCCATGCTGATCGGCAACGGACCGACCGATTTGAACCGCATCTCCATGGTCGGCAACGATCTCGCGCTCGACGACGGTATCGGCACCTGCGGCAAGAACGGACAAGGCGTGCCGGTCGGCGTCGGCCAGCCGACGCTGCGGATCGATCGCATCACCGTCGGCGGGACTGGCTAGCGCTCCGCGCACTCCCAAATTCGCCACGGGGCGGGTCGACGGACACGTACTGGACTGGCAAGCGCCAAAACAGGAAGGATCATCACCACCGCATAGCGGCGGTGTGGACGGGGTCATCCCAAAGCGTTGTCAAATTCTGATCCAGTAAAGTGACCGTAATCGAGCAGCCCGCCATGTCGAGCGACGTCACGTAAGAGCCAACCAACGAACGGTTGATTTTCAGGCCACGGCTTTCCAGAATTTTCCGCGCCGCGTTGTATATCAGATAAAGCTCGATCGCCGGCGTACCGCCAAAACCATTGACGAACAGAAGCGCACCGTCCGAACGTGGGTGATCGAAGTCGGCAACGATCGCGTTGACCATCTCGTCGGCCAGCGCGTCCGCACTTGCCAGCTTAACGCGCCGGCGGCCGGGTTCGCCGTGAATGCCGACGCCCATCTCCATCTCATCGTCGCCAAGCGAGAATGTCGGCGTGCCGGCGGCAGGTACCGTGCAGCTTGTCAGTGCGACACCGAGTGAGCGGGTCTTCGCGTTGACCTCAGCGCCGAGCTCCGCGCACGCCTTCAGATCGGCGCCCTTTTCGGCTGCAGCGCCGACGATTTTTTCGACAACCAGCGTTCCGGCGACGCCACGGCGGCCGGCACTGTAGGTCGACTTCTCCACGGCGACGTCGTCGTTGGTCACGACGGTCGCGGATGTTCCCTCGAACACCTCCGCAGCCATCTCAAAATTCATGCAATCGCCGGCATAGTTCTTGACGATGAAAAGAACGCCGGCTTTGCCGCCAACAGCCGCCGCCGCTTCGACCATCTGATCCGGCGTCGGCGACGTAAACACTTGTCCCGGACAGGCGGCATCGAGCATCCCCGTTCCGACGAGACCCGCATGCAGCGGTTCATGGCCGCTGCCGCCGCCCGAAATCAGCGCCACCTTATCGAGATTGGGCGAGCGGCGCCGGACGAATTTGCGCTCCGGCCCGAGGCTGACGATGCCAGAATGCGCGGCAGCAAAGCCATCAAGACTCTCCGCAAGCAACGTATCGACCGAGTTGATAAACTTCTTCACGTCTGCCTCCCGGACTGGCGGCGCCGCGGCCGTTCATTTCTCGTATTGCAGAATGACGACCAGGCGACGCACGAACTCCTGCATCAAATCGTCGATTTGCCGGTTGCGAGTGCCCGTGCCGAGATCCGGCACGTGGAGCGTAATGGTCCGCTCTCGCGGTGTAGCTGCGAGCCGGCTCACCCGCCGCGGGTGCGCACGGGCGTAGGCCTTGAGGAATGCGGTTTTGTGCTGCGGCGAAAAATGGCAGACGTCGAAAATCGTGTTCAGATGCTGGATAGGGATCGGAACGGGATAAGCCGGATTGGAAATCTGGCTGACGAAACTGCGGTTTTTCCCGATCGCATGCGCCAGACGAATGCGCATGCCCGAGGGCCGCGAATCCAGCACTTCCTTGAATATCCGTTTGTACTCGGCCACCGCGCTGACTGCCCCGGCCCCGTCTATCGCAGCCTCACTCACAGCCGCCCTCGCTGCCAAGCTCATCGATCGTCCGTTTTATGTGCGCGAGGGCCGACGGATTGATCGAAAGTTCGCGCAGACCTCGCGACAATAACGCCGGTACACAACGCGGGTCGCCCGCCATATCTCCGCAGAGGCTGACCGCGATCCCGCTCCGCGCGCCGAACTCGGCGACGCGGCCGATGAGATCGAGCACCGCCGGATTAAGCGGATCGATCAGCGCCGCAAGAGCTCCATTCGACCGATCGCACGCCGTCACATATTGCGCGAGATCATTCGATCCAATCGAGAAGAACGCCGCTTTGAACCGGTCAATCGTCAGTGCCGCCGCCGGCACCTCGACCATGATACCGAGCGGCGGAAGCGCGGCGTCAACGCCCTCCGATTGCAAAAGGCCAACGGCCTCGACAAACAACGCGCGGCCCGCTTCCAGTTCATCCGGCGTGGTGACCATAGGAAACATGACTTTGAGATTTCCGCGTACGGCCGCGCGCGCCAGCGCGCGTAGCTGAACGCCGAAAATGCCGGGGTGTCTTAAGCACAGCCGCAGGCCGCGAACACCGAGAAAAGGATTGGCCTCGCCGTCCTCGGTAAATCCCGACACCGGCTTGTCACCGCCGGCGTCGAAGGTCCGAATGGTCACCGGGCGATTGCCGGCCCAGCGGAGCACGGCGTCGTAAGCCGCGTATTGCGTATCCTCGTCGGGCAATTCGGCTTTTCCGGCCAGCAGAAACTCGGTGCGCATCAAGCCGATGCCGTCGGCATATTGCGCATCCGGATGATTGGTGTCCTCGACCTGCTGGATGTTGATCAACAGTCGTATCTTGTCGCCGTTCCACGAAGCTGCCGGTCGCCGCAGGATCGCTCGCGCCGAAGCGCGGTTTTTGCGATGCAGCTCCCACCGCCTCTCAAACAAACCAACTCGTTCAGAACTCGGATCAAGCTCGAGCGTCGCACCTTCCCCGTCCAAAAGCGCGCTGGCGGCGCCCGTCGACACGGCGCCGAGCTGCACGACCATCGGAATGCCGCGGGCGCGGGCCAGCATGGCGACGTGACTCGTGGGGCTGCCGCGAAGGAGCGCGAGCCCGCCACCGTTCGACCAGTCGATTTCGAGAAAGCGCGACGGCGGCAGGTCGTCGGCGCAGACAACAGCCCCGCCTGGAACTTTCAACGTTTCGCCGTCGCCACCGCGTAGCGTGCGCAGCACCCGATCGCGCAGATCGGCGAGATCGGATGAGCGCGCTTGCAGGTATTCGTCGGCAGCGGAGTTGTAATCTGCGATCTGTTCGGCGAGCGCCGACGCCCAGGCCGCATCGGCAGACGCGCCGGCACGGATGGCAGCGAATGTCGGTTCAAGAAACTCTTCATCCTCCAGCAATGCAACTTGAAATTCGAGAATTTGCGCCGCCTCGCCACCGGCGGCTTCGGCGAGCGCCGCCACTTGCCGGCCGGCGGATGAGAGTGCGGCGCGCAATGCGTGTTCCTCGTCCGGCGGCGTCCCGACTGCTCGACCATCAGTCGGAGTCGCGTCGACGCGCACGAAGGGCCCATGAGCGAAACCGATCGACGCGGTTCTGCCTTTATAAGTCTGTCCTGCGATGTCGGGCCGCACGTTCACGGGTCGCTGTCCGGAAAATCGGCGGCGACGAGCTCGACCAGCGCCGCGACGGCCGCTTCAGCGTCTTCTCCAGAGGCCTCGAATTCAATGACGCTGTCCCGCGCGGCGCGCAACGTCATGATCTTGCTGACGCTCTTGGCGTTGATCCATTCGGCGGTCGCGGACGTGCGGACGGAAATCTGCGCTTGGAATCTCTTCGCAAGCTTCGTGAGCTTCACCGCCGGGCGCGCATGCATCCCCGCAGCGTGAATGAGCTTGACGCTGCCGGTAATGACTTCGCCGTTCGCCTTGCGGGTTTCCAACATTATCGCCCTTCCTGAAAATTCTCTCTGTCCCGATTGCGCGCCTAGCTTGCCGAAAGCTCCTCGGCGACGGCCCTGACTTCATCGAGCGAACTGCCGCCCGCCGCCTCTGTGGCCGCCATGACGGCGCCCTCGACGATCGGCGCGTTACAGACCACGACCATGTTCCGACGGTCGGACTCCAGCATCTCGACCGCCATTTCGCTGTTGGTTTCGGCACCGCCGAGATCAACTAGGATGGCAACGCCTTTGGGCGACCACGCGTTGTTGATGGCGTCGATGATAAACGACACATTGGTACCGAGGCCGCCGTCGGGATCGCCGCCGCAGAACGCGACCTTGACTTCACTGCCGACCATCTGGCGCACCATGTCGGCAGTGCCTTTGGCGATGTCCTTGGAATGCGACACAATGACGATCCCGACTGTGTCACTCATGGCCGGGCCTCCAACGCGTTGCAGACTGCATGCAAAAGAACGCAGCTCGAGCGCGCACCCGGATCGGCGTGGCCAACGCTTCGGGCGCCGAGAAAAGCGGCGCGGCCCTTGCTCGCCTGCATCGGCACGGTCCGCTCGACCGCTTCGCGCGCAGTCGCGCGCACGCGCTCGATCACATCAGGGCGGTCGACCCCGGCTTTAAGCGTTTCCAGCACCGGATACAAAACATCGAGCATCGTCTTTTCGCCGGCTTGCGAGCGTCCGCGATTACTCACCGCGCCGACCGCGCTGGCAAAAACCTCGACGATGTCTTCGGGTAAGCTTCGCTTTTGCGACAGCGCATCGCCCGCCGCCAGGAAAAAAGTGCCATAGAGCGGGCCCGACGCGCCGCCGACCGTCATCACCAATGTCTTGCCGATAGTCTTGAGCGCCTCATCGAGCGGTTGCGCACCGATCGTGTCGAGTTTCCCGAGCACAGCTTCGAAGCCTCGCTTCATGTTGGTGCCGTGATCGCCGTCGCCGATGGCCTGATCGAGCGCGGTCAATTCCGGCGCGCTGGCGATCACCTGCTCGGCGGCCGCTTTCACCAGCGATTTCAGCGTTGCGGGCTCGACCGACATCAGCCTTGTCCTTTAATGAACCGTCGCCGCAATGCGCCGCCCGGCGGCGTCGAAAAACAGCGGATCGATAAGTTTCAGCCCGACGGCCTGGCTCGCTTGCAGCGGCTGGTGCGGGTCGGCAAGGGTAATCAGCGTCTGGCCCCGGTATTCCAAGTGCACGTGATTCTGATCGCCGAGATGCTCGATGCGGTGCACGCGGCCGACGATGCCGCCGCCATCGGTCGCCGCGATCTGAAGGTGTTCGGTGCGGATGCCAACGACGTCGGTGGCGGGCGGCATGGCGATCTCCGGAATGAGGCCGGCCGGGAGGAAATTGATTTGTGGCGTGCCAAGCCGGCTCGCCACGTAACGGCTGTTGGGATTCTCGTAGATCTCCCGCGGCGTGCCGAGCTGAAGGAGTTCGCCATCTTTGATCACGCCGATCCGGGAAGCCATGGTCATGGCCTCGACCTGATCGTGGGTGACATAAAGTATCGTTGCGCCGAGCTCGACCTGAATGCGTTTGAGCTCGAGCCGCAGTTCGGCGCGCAATTTTGCGTCGAGCGACGACAGCGGCTCGTCCATCAGATAGATCGAGGGATCGCGCACCAGCGCGCGGCCGATGGCAACCCGCTGCATTTCGCCACCAGAGAGCCGCGTGGCCTTGTTGCCGAGCTTTCCGGCAATGTGAAGAAGCTCGGCGGTCTGTTCGACCCGCTTGCGGATCGCCGCTTCCGGCACGCGGCGCGCGGGCGACCGCAACGGGAAAGCGAGATTGTCATAAACCGACAGATGCGGATAAAGCGAGTATTGCTGAAACACGAACGCGATGTCGCGCGTCCCGGGTGGATCCTGCGTCACGTCGCGGCCGTCGATTGAAATCGACCCGGCGTCAGGACGCTCGAGGCCGGTGACCAGCCGTAGCGTTGTGGTCTTGCCGGCGCCGCTTGGGCCAAGCAGCACGACGAACTCGCCGTCATTGATGGCGAACGACAAATCGCGGACCGCTTCGATCAACCCGAAGCGCTTGCTGACTTGGCGAAGCGCTACATTAGCCATGGCCGGCGCTCCGGTGCCTGGCGGTCCGGATCGCTGCGCCGGTCTGCGCGTCGAACAAAGAAAGCGCATCGGAGCGAAACGTCAGCCCAACCATCTCGCCAACTTGCACCGGCAAGCTCGACGGCAGCCGGGCTTTGACTTGCCCCTGCTCGGTATCGACGGTGACGATTTGCGTCGTGCCGAGATATTCCGCGCCGAACACGCGGCCGCGCACCGGCGCAGCGTCGGCAAAGCGGATGTGTTCGGGACGCACGCCCAGCGCCAGCGGCCCCGGGGCCCTTGCTTCACCGATTTCGGGTATGGCGACGCTGGCGTTGGGAAATTTTATGACGCGGTCGCCGGCGGCGAGGCCCGCTTCGAAGTGCAGAAAATTCATCGGCGGCGAGCCGATGAAGTCGGCGACGAACATGGAGGCCGGCCGGTCGTAGATCTCCTGCGGCACGCCGAGCTGCTCGATCCGGCCGGCGTTCATCACCGCGATCCTATCCGCCATCGCCATGGCTTCGTGCTGGTCGTGCGTCACATAAACCGTCGTCGCGGAAATGCGATCATGCAGCTCACGAAGTTCGCCGCACATCAGGGCGCGGAATTCGGCGTCGAGTGCACCCAGCGGTTCGTCCATCAGGAATGCCTTCGGACGCCGCACTATGGCGCGGCCGAGCGCGACGCGCTGGCGATCGCCGCCAGACAATTTCGAGGTTTTGCTGCGCAGGAGATGCTCGATGCGCAGCAAGCGCGCTGTTTCGAACACCCGTTCGCGCGCCTGGCGCCGTTTCATGCCCTGGCATTTGAGCGGGAAGCCGATGTTCTGCTCGACGTTCATGTGCGGATAAAGCGCGAAAAGCTGAAAGACGAAGGCAATGTCACGCTCGGCGGCGCGCTGGAAGGTGACGTCCTCGCCGTCAAGCAATATCCGACCGTCGGTCGGCAGTTCGAGGCCAGCAATCATGCGCAGCGTCGTGGTCTTGCCGCAACCGGAGGGCCCGAGCAACGCAAAGAACGAGCCATTCTCGATGGTGAAATTCGAATCTTCCACCGCCGTGAACTGATCGAACGACTTGTGCAGATTTTCCACCCGGATTTGTGCCATGCGTGCCGCCTATTCCGGAAAGTGGCTTACGGCGACATAGCCAAGCGTGCCGGCGAGGATGGTTACGAACGAATAGCCGTAGAGATCGATCGACCAGGGCTGAACCAGCATGAAGATGCCGAGGGCGATGAGCGTCATGGCTCCGTTCTCCCATGGCCCGCGGCGGAACCAGCGAACAAGTCCGGATCTGGTGACCGTTGCGGCGTTCATTTGCGCACCGCACCGAAGGTGATACCGCGCAACAGATGCTTGCGCAGCAGAATGGTGAACAGGACGATCGGGATGACGAAGAGAGTGGTGGCGGCCGCGACCGCCGGCCAATCCTGACCGCCTTCGCCGATAATGAAGGGAATGAACGGCGGCATGGTCTGCGCGTCGCCGCTGGTGAGGAGAACGGCGAAGGCGTATTCGTTCCACGAGAAGATCAGACAGAAGATCGCGGTCGCGGCGATCCCGGTCACCGCTTGCGGCAGCACCACCTTGCGCAGCGCCTGCAGCCGTGTGTAGCCGTCGACGAGAGCTGCTTCTTCGTACTCGCGCGGGATTTCGTCGATGAATCCCTTGAGCAGCCACACGGCGAGCGACACGTTGACCGCCGTGTACAGGAGGATCATGCCGGTCCAGGTGTCGGTAAGATTGAGTTGCCGGTACATCAGATAGATCGGGATGGCGACGGCGACCGGCGGCATCATGCGCGTCGACAGAATGAAGAACAGAAGATCGTCGGCGAGCGGAATGCGAAAGCGCGAAAAAGCGTAGGCGGCGAGCGTCCCGAGCAGGACCGCAAGGAAGGTTGAACCGAAACCGATCACCAGCGAATTGATGAAGCGCGGCACGACCTTCGAGGGGCCCGCGATCACCATATCGTGCTTGCGCACGAGCTTGTCGTACCAGGTCGTCGCCGGCGGCAGGCCGGCGATGAAATCCGGGGTCTGCCGCGTCCGCACCGTAAACAGGTTGACGTAGCCTTCGAGTGTCGGCTGGAAAATGACCTTGGGCGGATAAGCGATGGCGTCGCTTTGCGACTTGAAGGCGGTCACCGCGATCCAGAGCAGCGGTAAGATCGCGACCACGGCATAGATAATGACAAGCGCGCCGGCGACGGTCTTTACCCGAGGCGAAGCCTCGACGATCGAGTGGGCTGTGGTGTTGGCGGCGGCCGTCATCGCTGCTTCACCCGGTTGAGCGCCTTGACGTAGATGTTGGCCGCGCCAAAGACGGTGACGAACAGGATAATGGCGAGCGCCGACGAGTAGCCGGTGCGCCATTTCTCGAACGCGGCGCGTTTGAGCGTGATCGACACGAGCTCTGTCGTCGAGCCGGGCCCGCCCGACGTGAGCAAATTGACCATGTCGAACATCTTGAAGTTCTCGATGGCGCGGAACAGCACCGCCAGCATCAGGAAGGGCAGCGCCATCGGCAGCGTGATCGACCAGAATTGCCGCCAGGACGAGGCGCGATCCACCTCGGCGGCCTCATAGATGTAATCCGGGATCGAGCGCAGCCCCGCCAGGCAGATCAGCATCACGTAGGGCGCCCACATCCAGGTGTCGACCAGCACGATGGTCCACGGCGCCAGCGCGACTTCGCCGGTCATCGAAAACGAGCTCGGCGGAATGCCGGTGAACAGGCTGATCACGTAATTGAACGGGCCGATTTGCGGCTGAAAAAGCAGCGTCCAGAAATTTCCGACCACGGCCGGCGAAAGCATCATCGGCAGAAGAATGATGGTGGTCCAGAAACTGTGCGAACGGAATTGGCGGTTGATCAGCAGCGCCAACCCAAATCCGATGAGCATCTCAAGCACCACAGTCGAGATGACGAACTGGGCCGTTGTCTGCAGGCGAACCCAGAGATCCTCGTCGCTGAGAATGTCGGCGTAATTATCGAGGCCGACAAAGCGCAGCGGCAGATACGACATGCTGAGGTTGAGGCTCGTGAACGAGAGCCGGATCATCCAGATCAGCGGGAAGATGTTGATTGCAAGCAGAAGCGC
>Ga0302324_100018999_pt1 | contig 13519 bp, 9 predicted proteins | sample Palsa_T0_1_FD_201949 | JGI IMG/M metagenome (GOLD analysis project Ga0302324, IMG submission 201949) | Peat permafrost microbial communities from Stordalen Mire near Abisko, Sweden - Palsa_T0_1 | ecosystem: Environmental > Terrestrial > Soil > Palsa > Peat permafrost | place: Sweden: Abisko...
CATCCAACAGCTCGAGGAATTTCATCTAAGGCGATTATAGTTATCGCTGTCGCGAGGAGCGCGGGGCTGTATCAAGGCGGTTACGTGCGATTGATTTGCGATACGATGGGCGAGGCGCGCCGAAGCCAGGTTTCGGCGAGACGGCTATGAGCGGCAGTCCTGAAGTGGTTCGCGTCAAGATTGGCGAACGGTCTCTGATTATCGTGGGACCCGGCGATATTACGCGCGAGGAAACCGATGCGATCGTGAATGCTGCGAACTCGTCGCTGCTCGGTGGCGGCGGCGTAGATGGAGCGATTCACCGCGCCGGAGGACCGGCCATTCTGGCGGAGTGCAGGCGAATTGTCGACCGCATCGGCCGGTTGCCGGCCGGGCAAGCGGTTGCAACCTGTGCCGGCAAGCTCGCAGCGCGATATGTGATCCACACGGTGGGGCCGTTCTGGAGCGGAGGCGAGCGCGGCGAAGCGGAGACGCTGGCGAGCTGCCATCGCGAGTCGATCCGGATTGCCGATGAGCTGCAGCTTGGCTCAATTGCGTTTCCGGCGATCTCGACCGGGGCATATCGCTATCCGGTGGAGCAGGCGGCCCTCGTGGCCATCGGCAGCGCTGCGGAGGCGATGGAGACAGCGGCGCACCTGCGCGAAGTGCGATTTGTGCTGTTCGATGGGGGAACGACGGAGCAATACGCGATGGCCGCGAGGACGCTGAACAGGCCGGCAGTTTAAGTGAGGACTGCGATGCGACCTGGTTCGGGAAAGCAGATCCCTCGTCGGCCTAAAGGCCTCCTCGGGATGACAAATTTAAGGGACTTGTGACGGCGCACCTGAAGGTGCGCCCCTTCAAAGGCCGCCGAGATCGACTTTTTCAGCGGTCGGTGAAGTCGTGCTCCACCCTAGATTAGTACGAAGTACGATGAGGTAATACAGTTTGACAGATCGTCTCTATTACACCGATTCATTTCTGCACGAATTTGAGGCGCGCGTGCTGGGTGTCACGCCTGGGTCGGGAGGAATTTCCGTGGTGCTCGACCGCTCGGCGTTTTACCCGACCAGCGGCGGCCAGGTATTTGATACGGGGTGGCTCGAGGTCATCGCCGATGCGGGCAGCTCCGCGCGTCTACGCGTGCGCGATGTCACGGAGAACGAACGAACAGCTGACGTGATGCACATCGTCGAAGGCGACAGCTCGGCACTCCTGGCGGGCACCGTCGTACGGGGCGTGATAGATGGCGAACGCCGCCGTGATCACATGCAGCAGCACTCGGGCCAGCACGTCTTGTCGGCAGTCTTCGAGAAGTTGTATGACATGGCGACGGTGTCGTTCCACATGGGCGACGAGAGCTGCACTATTGACCTCGCAACAGATTCCGTCAGTCCGAAACAATTGCGGGCGGCTGAACGGCTGGCCAACGAAGTTATTGCTGAAGATCGGCCAGTGGAGATTCGCTTCGCCACGCCAGAAGAGGCACGCACAATGGGTGTGCGCAAAATTCCTGCCGCCGAACGCGAGAAGCTGCGCCTGATCGACATTCGTGATTTCGATTTGAATGCTTGTGGAGGGACGCACGTCGGCAGCACCGGACAGACCGGAAGCATCCTGCTGCGCAAAACCGAGAAAGTGAAGCAGGGCGTGCGCGTAGAATTTGTCTGCGGACTGCGGGCGGTAGACACTGCGCGGCACGACTTCGAAAGCCTGACCGATGCGGCGACGCTGTTCTCGACGCATATCTGGGAAGTTCCGCAGCAAATACGCAAGTCTCAAGAGGAAATCAAAACGGCGCAGAAGGCGCAATACCGGCTGCTGGAGGAAGTGGCGGAGCTCCAGGCGGGGTCGCTGCTGCAATCGGCGGAGGAGCGCGGCGGGCGGAAGGTCGTGGTGCAATACTTCGCCGATCGCGACCTAAGCTTCATCAAGATGCTGGCGCAGAAGGTGACGAAAGCGGGACGCGTCGTAGCTTTGTTGGCCTGCGGCGGCGGGCAGCCATCGCTGGTGTTCGCACAGACGTCCGGGCTTGGCAACGACATGGGCGCGCTGATGAAGCAGACGGTGCAGGGGTTGGGCACTCGGGGAGGCGGCAATCGGGATATGGCGCAGGGCGGCGCGCCCGATGGCGACAGGGCAGAGAGCGCGATTGTCGAGGCGGCGAAGTCGGTCGCGCAGTAGCCCGGCCTACACGTGGCGGGACAGCAGGTCCCTCCACTCGGACTGAAGTCCTCGGTCGGGATGACACTTCGGATAAGACAATTTCGTTATGCTCTAAGCTGACAACTGACCACTGACTACTGACAACTGACCTTGGACCAACGGCTCATTCTCGTTACCTTGCTGATTCGCCTGGGCGTGGCTGCGGCGATCAGCAGCGTATTGGTTCGCGCGCGGCGATTTCGGGTGTTGCTGTTCCGTGAGGAGCGCAGCTTCGGCGAGAAGCTGGAGATCGTCCTCATCGTGGGGACACCGATTGCGTTAGGCGTCCTTGCCCGCCATTGGGTGCACAACTTCTATGCCGCCGACATCGCGTTCGAAGGCGCGATCCTGATGGGTGTGATCGGCGGACGGCTGGTTGGCACTGCGGGAGGAATGCTGGTTGCGCTGCCATCGCTGTTCTGGGGCGAGTGGCTGGCGCTTCCGATGTACGTTTTTGCGGGAGCCGCTGCGGGCATGGTGCGCCACATCGCCCAAGACCGTGAAGCCATCTGGTCGTTCTCGCCGCTGTTCGATCTGAGCATCTATCACTGGATTCGGCGTAGCATTCGTAAATCGTTCATCGATTGGCAGACATCATTTTTCTTTCTTATCCTCGGCTTGGAGTTCCTGCACATCCAGCTTCATCAGGAGTGGCCCAGGCGCATCTTCGCGCTGTATTCCCCGAACCTGTGGGTGAAGTTCGCCATCTATGCCGGCACGGTTATGGCGGTGGCCATCGCGCTGAAGGTGCTGAACAATGTTCGCATCGAGATGAAACTGGAGCAGCAGGAACGGCTGCTGCTCCAGGCGCGCATGGAAGCGCTGCAAAGCCAGATCAATCCACACTTCTTGTTCAACACGCTGAATTCGATTTCATCGCTGGTGCGGGGCAATCCCGACTCGGCGCGAGACATGATCGTGAAGCTAGGCAACATCCTGCGGCGCCTGCTGCGTAAGGGCGATTCTTTCATTCCCTTGCGCGAAGAGCTGGAATTTCTGGACGATTATCTGGACATCGAAGTGGCTCGCTTTGGCCGCGACAAGCTGAGAGTGGTAAAAGAGCTGGAGCCGGCATCGCTCGATCATTTGGTACCCAGCATGATCTTGCAACCGCTGGTGGAGAACGCAGTGAAGCATGGCTTCGCGACGAAAGTGGAGTGCGGCAGCATTTATCTGCGCAGCCGCTGTGCCGATCAGCGGCTGGTGATTGAGGTGGAAGACGACGGCGTAGGTATGCCGGTCGAAGGCGCGAGCGCTTCTTCGGGGACCGGCATCGGCATGCAAAACGTTACCGAGCGGCTGCAAGTGCTGTACGGCGACGCAGCGGAGATCACGGTGGAGAGCCAACCTAACCGCGGCACCCTGGTACGGCTGGTATTGCCGGTGGTGAATGCCGAGGAGATGGGCGGCTCGGTTGTCGGCGCGATCTACGAAGAGCGGTCCAACACGGCGCGGTAGTGCTTTTCATAGAGCGGAATGATTTTGCTGGCGCAGAACCTGGCCTGCGCGCTGGCGCGTGCCTGCTCACCCATCTGCTTTAGCTTCGCGTCATCGGAGAGGAGATCGATGGCGTAATTCGCCATCGTATCTACATCGCCTACAGCGGCGAGAAATCCCGTCTTGCCGTGATCGATGACCTCGGGTACGCCGCCTTCGTTGGTTGCGATGGGGACAACTTCGCAAGCCATGGCTTCGAGCGCGGCCAGCCCGAACGATTCGAGTTGGCTTGGCAGAAGCATCACGTCGGCAACGCCCAGCTTTTCGTGAATCTGGTCCTGCTTGCCGAGGAATTCCACCTTGTTATGAATCCCTTTATTGACCGCCAGCCACTCAGCGCGCGAGCGTTCGGGGCCATCGCCGATCATGAGCAGGCGCGAGGGGACTTTCTTCTGCACGCGATCGAAGATCTCGATAACGTCGGGAATGCGTTTTACCGGGCGGAAGTTCGACAGGTGGACAAGAATCTTTTCGTCCGCGCGGGCATAGTCGGAGCGGCGCTGCATAACTTCGGGCGTGCGCTCGTAGAGATCGCAGTTGACGAAGTTGGGGATGACTTCGATGGGAGTCCGGACGTCGAAGACCTCGAGCGTGCGCTGCTTGAGATAGTTGGAGATGGAGGTGACGCCATCACTCTGGTCGATGGAGAAGCGGGTGATGGGGAGATAGGACGGATCGGCGCCGACCAGTGTGATGTCCGTGCCATGCAAGGTTGTGACATACGGTAGATGACGGCGATTGCGGGCATGATCGCAGCCGAGCATTTGGCGGGCCAGCATGGCACTGACAGAATGCGGGATGGCGTAGTGCACGTGCAGCAGGTCGAGCTCGTAGATCTCGGCGACCTCGGCCATGCGCGTGGCGAGCGCCAGATCGTAGGGCGGATACTCGAAGAGCGGATAACGCGAGACTTCAACTTCGTGATAGTGGATGTTGGGTTGCGGCTCGGTCAGCCGGATAGGCTGCGAGTAGGAGATGAAATGGACCTGGTGACCGCGCTGGGCCAGCTCCAGTCCGAGTTCGGTGGCAACCACGCCACTGCCGCCGTAGGTGGGATAACAGGTAATACCAATTCGCATCATTCTGACTGCACCGGTCGCTGGAAGTTGATTTAGCTTCTCCGTGATTAACCGCGCTGCTGGAGATTGGATGGATTTGAGGCAGGGGAGATTCAACGGCGCATCGGAGGCGTTGCCGGGGAGCAGCTGAAGCCGATCTGCTCCGTCATAGGTTGTAAGTAACGTTCGTTCGAATGTGGAGCCCACAACAACTGTTCCGGCTGATTCGAGCGGACGATCAGCCGGCCGGGACTGATCGTCAGGCTACGAGCGCTTGCCCGTCCGAGTAGGCGTGCGCGTCTCCGGGGGCTTGGTTCTGCCGCCGAAGCGCTCGACGATGGCTTGCTTCATGTCGTCCTTCTTGATCTTCGCAACCATGTCAGGAGTCAGCGGCGGAACTGCATCTTCAACAGCAACGTTGTTTTTCGACATTCTTCCTCTCAATTTACTTAGGTTCTGGTTCGAGCCGGGGCTTGGCTGCCCCGAAGGGTCAGCACCGGGCATGACGACTCGCACACAAGTTCATAGGCATGGGGGAACATCAGGCGATCCAGCACGCTACTGGAGCGGTGAACACCGATTACCAGGAGATCGACGCTGCTCTCGTTCAAAGTGCGAAGGATGGCCGGAACCACGGGTCCAACCTCGATTTGAGTGGAGTAATTGACGGCGGCGCCTTCTTGTCCGAGCAGGTCTGCGAGCCGCAGTTCGATGACACGCTTGACGGCGGGATCGGGGACGTGGTCGAGCTGCTTATGATCGACGACGTGCAGGAGGGTCAACTTAGCTTGGTTTTCGCGCGCCAGCATGGCAGCGTAGCGGGCGGCCCGGGCGGACGAGGGGGTGAAGTCCGCCGCTACGAGGATGTTCTTGGGCCCATTATCCCGAGTCGGGCGACGCAAGTGAGGTCCGAGGGTAAGCACCGGTACAGGCGACTGGCGGAAGACGCGCTCGGCCACCGAACCTATGAAGGCTTTGCCCAATCCGCCGCGGCCATGAGTGCCAACCACGATGAGGTCAATCTGCTTCTGCTGGGCGAAATCCAGGATGGACTGGGCCACGTCGCCTTCCAGCAGATAAAAGTGAAAGTCCTCGCCCTCAACGTGGGGGTGGGCCCCGCGCAATTCGTCCTGAAGTTGTTCCAGGTCGCGGCGTGCGGCGTCTTTGGCGGCGACGAAGGCCTCCGGGCCGGCGATAAGGAACTGATCGGTGGGGACAACGAAGACAACATGAGCCTGGGCGCTATAGGCCTTGGCTACTTGCAGACCGAAGTTAAGGGCGGTGTTGGAGTAACGGGAAAAGTCCGTCGCGATGAGCACATTCTGAATGCCCACCCGGACTGGTGTGAGCTGTGCCGTGGCCATGCTGCGACCATTCTCCCCACGCGGTGGGGACGTTCCGAAGGTGTACCCAGCGCCCGATAAGGGGCAGCCGGCGGCTTCCGTTAACCTTGCACTTATAGTTGTAGCGCGAAGCGCGAGGAAAGGATGTGACGCAGGTCAAGTGAGGGGGTGATGGAGTACCTTTCGGGGAAGAGCCCATCCGAGGGGTTGCCCCGCCCTAGCCAAAAGAAGGCTAGAACGGGGCACCCATATGTATCTGGCTGCTAAGGATCGAGCCAATTTGTTACGTGGTCGTGGCTGGCGCTTTTTCGCGCTCGACCATTGACTTCACGATGACGTAGAGCACGGGGATGAAGAACAGGTTCAGGACGGTGGAGAAGATCATGCCGCCGAAGACGGTGGTGCCGACGGAGTGACGGCTTTGCGAGCCAGCGCCGCTGGCGAAGACGAGCGGCAGCACGCCGAGTATGAAGGCGAACGAGGTCATCAGGATAGGACGCAGGCGGATGCGAGCGGCTTCGACAGCGGCCTCTTTGACGGACAGCCCCTTGTGGCGCAACTGTTCGGCGAACTCGACGATCAGAATGCCGTTCTTCGACGCCAAGCCGATCAGCATCACCAATCCGATCTGGCAGTAGACGTCGTTCAACTGGCCGCGCAAGGTCTGCGCGATGAGCGCGCCCAGCATTGCCATGGGAACGCTCAGCAGAATGATGAAAGGCAGCACCCAGCTTTCGTACTGCGCGGAAAGCGTGAGATAGACGAGTAGCAGACCCAGGCCGAAGAGAAGCGCCGACTGCTTGCCTGACTTAATTTCTTCCAGCGAAAGACCTGACCACGAATAGTTGAAGCCGAGCGGCAACTTTTCGGCAACCTGGTCCATGGCCTGGATGGCCTGGCCAGAGCTGAAGCCGGGCGCCGCGGAGCCGTTGATTTCAGCCGAGCGAAAGAGATTGTAGTGGTTGATGACCTGCGGCGAGGTGGACTCGGTGATGCTGACGACGTTGTCCAGCGGAATCATCTGGCTGGTGTCAGAGCGGACGTAGAACTCACGAATATCGCGCGGCTGACGGCGGAAGGTCTGGTCGGCCTGGACGTAGACGCGATAGGCGCGATTGTTGAAGTCGAAGTCGTTGACGTAGGACGAGCCCAGGTAGACCTGAAGTGCGTCGCTGATCTGCTGGATAGGCACCTGCAAGCTGCGCGCTTTGGCACGATCGATGTTGACCACGAATTGCGGATCGTTGGCGGTGAAGGCGCTGAACAGGCCGCTGAGGTCCTTGCGCGAGTTGCCGTCCCGCACCAGGCCCTGGGTCACGTTGTAAAGCTGTTCGACAGTATTGCCGCCTTCGTCCTGCACCTCGAAGGTGAAGCCGCCAAAGCTGCTGATACCTGCAATCGGCGGCGGCAGAAACGGGAAGGCCTGGACGTCGGTCAACTGGCTGAGGGGCCCGCGCAGGCGGTTGACGACGGCGGCAGCGGAATTCTGGTCGCCCTTGCGCTTGTCGACATTGGCCAGGTTGAGGAAGATCATGCCTTTGTTGGCACCGCTGCCGGTAAAGCTGAAGCCCACAACGCTGAATGCGCCGGTAATGTCTTTCTCGCGAGCGAGAACGGCCTCCACTTTCCGCATGGCCTGCGAGGTGTATTCCACCGAGGCTCCCTGCGGCGCCTGCACCGTGATCATGAACCAGCCCTGGTCCTCGTCGGGAACGAAGCCGGTGGGCACGGTCTTGTAGATGACGTAGGTGGCGGCCAGTCCGCAGAAGAAGATGGCCAGTACGACGTAACGCACCTTCAGGGCTTTCTTCGCGCTGTAAACGTAGTAGGCAGTGGTGCGATGGATGACGTGTTCGACGCCGCGGAAGAAGACGTTCTTCTTACTCGTCTCCGGCCGCAGCAATAAAGCCGAAAGCGACGGTGTAAAGGTCAGCGAGTTGAAGGCAGAGATAGCGATGGAGAACGCGATGGTCAGCGAGAACTGCTTGTAGAGCAGGCCGGTGGTGCCCGGAAAGAAAGCGACAGGCACAAACACCGCAACCAGCACCAGGGAGGTGGCAACGACGGCGCCGGTGACTTCGCCCATGGCTTCGGATGCGGCTTTATGGGAATCGCAGCGCTCCTCGGACATGTGGCGCTGGATGTTTTCGATGACCACGATGGCATCGTCGACGACCAGGCCGGTGGCCAGCACGATGCCGAATAGCGTGAGCGTGTTGATGGAGAAATTCAGCAGGCTGATAAAAGCGAAGGTCCCCACCAGCGAGACGGGAATGGTGACGGCCGGAATTAAAGTGCTGCGCCAGTCCTGGAGAAAGAGGAACATCACCAGCATGACGAAGATGATGGCCTCAACCAGGGTCTTGAGCACTTCGCGGATGGAGTCGCCGACAAAGGTCGTGGTGTCGAAGGCGACGGCATAGCGCAGTCCCGGCGGAAAGCGCTTGGAGAGCCGCGCCAGTTCGGAGCGGACAGCTTTGTCCACGTCAAGAGCATTGGCCGTGGGCAATTGGCTGACGCCGATGCCGATGCCGTTGTAGCCGTTATAGCGAAGTTTGCCGCTGTAATCTTCGGCGCCAAGTTCGGCGTGACCAACATCGGACAGTCGCACCAGCGCGCCGTTGCTACCCGGCTTCAAGACGATGTTGTCGAACTGTGCGACTTCGGTGAGCCGGCCCAGGGCGCGCACGCTGATCTGATACATCTGGGTGGTCGCAGTGGGTTCGGCGCCAACCTGGCCGGAGGCGATCTGGACGTTCTGTTGTTGCAGGGCGTCGACGACATCGGAGGCGGTGAGACCGCGCGCCGCCAGCCGCGAAGGATCGAGCCACAAGCGCATGGAGTATTTGCGCTCGCCAAAGATCTGCGCGTCGGCGACGCCGGGGATGCGCTTGATGGCGTCCTTCACATAAACGTCGATGTAATTGCTGATGAACTCTTCGTTGTAACGATTGTCGTCGCTGTAAAAGCCGGCGGCCAGGACGAAGGAGGTGGAAACCTTGTTGATGGTGACGCCGGTATTCTTCACTGCGTCGGGCAGACGTCCGGTCACGCCCTGCACGCGGTTCTGCACGTCGACGGCGGCGAGGTCGAGGGGCCGGGTCAACTCGAAGGTGACGTTGATGGAGGAGCTGCCATCGTTGCCGCTGGTGGAAGTCATGTAGCGCATGCCTTCCACACCGTTGATGGCCTGCTCCAGGATGGTGGTGACGGAGGATTCGACTGCGGTGGCGTTGGCCCCGATGTAAAAGGAGTTGACGGAAATCTGCGGCGGGGCCAGGTCAGGGAACTGCGCGATGGGGAGGAACGGAATGCAGACCGCGCCCGCGATCACGATGAACAGCGAAGTGACGGTGGAGAAGACCGGACGCTTGATGAAGAAGTCAGAAAACAAAGTGGAGTCCCTTTGATATAAGCAGCGATTCGAAACAGCCCGAAGGAGGCGATTGTGCCGTCCCTACGGGACTCAGTGCAATTTTCTGACCCACCCAGCACTCCGCTTGCCGTCCTGGCTGCGCTGCGTGCTGGGCTAGACTATTTCGCGCATACGGCCGCTCCGCCTTCAGCTATTGCTCAATGCGGACGGGCATACCATCGGCAAGGTTCTGGCCACCGGCGACGACCACCTGATCGCCGGACTTCAATCCGCTGAGCACCGCATAGTCATTGCCGACGATCTCTCCTAGCTCCACCGGGACCTGATGGGCCACCAGCTTGCCGTTGTCCTGCTTGGCGACGAACGCGAAGAACTGTCCGCTGACCCGGTTGACTGCGATCACCGGTACGGTGGCGCCGGAATGAGTGCTCCATACAATGCGCGCGCGTACCAACTGCATGGCACGGAGCACGTCGGCGGCTTGGTCGGCCGGAGCCTTCACCAGAATCGATTGCGTGCCGGTTTCGACCTGGGCGGAGATGAAATCCACCTTAGTGCGCAATAGCACCTTGCCAGTTTGGTCGACGACTTCGACAGGCGCTCCCAGCTTGATATCTGCCGCGTGCTCGGAGGGAATCGAGACGTAGACTTCGAGGCCGCTGCGTTCGTCGATGGTGGTGAGCACCGTGGTGTTGGTGACGCGATCGCCCACGTGGACGGGAACGTCGCCGACTATGCCATCGGTAGGAGCGAAAACGTTGTAATACTTCAACTGCACTTGCTGCTGAGTGATCTGGGCATCCAACGACTTCACGTCATTCAGGGCGCCGTCATAGGCCGATTGCGCCTGCTGAAGGTCCTGCTGGCTCATAACGCCGCTGGCAGCCAGAGCGCTGACGCGATCAAACTGGGCTTTCGCCCATGCCAAGGCCGCTTCCTTCGACTTCCGCTGGGAGTCAATGTTGGAAACCATGGCCACCTGCCGACGCGGATCCACCTCCATCAGCGTGTCGCCTTTATGGACAAACTGACCGGAGTGCGCATGGATGCCGACGATCCAGCCTTCCACGTCGGACATGATGGTGGCGGAGTTGCGCGATTTGATGGTGGCTTCGTACTCCGAGGCATTGCCGATGGATTGGTCCTGCACGGTTTGCACTTTGACCGGCATGACGGGAGGGCCCTGAGGGGCATCGGCACTGCTGCGACTGCAAGCGGTGAGGGCCAACGCCAGCGCGAGAGCTAGTCCGAAGATTGGGGCATGGGCGCGGCAAAGGCGCGAGGATGCCCGGAGAGTGTGAAATGCCATAAGACGTTCGATTCGCCCGGAAGCAAGATGATTCGGCAGTAGCCGATTTCGGTTGCTCAATTCTAACCTGAGCTGCCGGTTTGCGGGAGTTGAGGGTGGGAAGATGAGATCAAGTCGAGGTTGGCGGGGACGGGACGCCAGGAGATGGCGAGAGACGGATTGGGCGAATGCCGGACGGTCGCAGGCAAGGTGTGGTTAGAGATTGGGGACCTGCTTTTCCTCACGATCCACAGCAATCCACATACCTGCACTATGAATGGGCGTTGAATGCGGAGGGTGGCGGGTCTAGAGTCGGGGTAGGGTGGAAAGGGAGCGGGATTTGAGGGGGAAATTCGAACGGAAGTCGGAGAGGGGTTACTAGTTTAGGTTCTGGCGATGGGTGGTAAAATAACAATATGTGGTATTCGGCTCTTGACATCCACAAGATGTCGGGAGTAGTGTTCGTCAACAGCTTGGTTGCGAAGGCGACCGAGATTCCTCCCCCAAGCAAGCCGATGTCGGGCAGAGGTGACCGCAGCGGCGATTGGTTGGGCCTTCGAGCGAAGCGTTTCTCGAGTTTGCGAGAGTGTTGTCGGGCCCCAACGCGGTGGCAGTAGACAACCGACGAAGTCATCGCCTAGACGATGGCATCTGCGGTTTCGGGGTTCCCAACAAACGCCGGTTTTGCGTTTGTTGGGGTGAAGGCGTTCCTTTCCAAGTCCGAACAGTCCGTCGTGCGGCCCGTGCTTCGGGGTCCCCAACAAACGCCGGTTTTGCGGTTGTTGGGGTGAAGGCCGCCGGCGAATAGTTTTGCGGTGACATCCACCGGGGGCTTCTTCCTCGCCAACGATACGCAGGCGAGCGAAGAGGCCCTCGCACTCTTGCAAGTGCCTTTCGGATTCAGGGCAGGTTTTCGACTCCGGGCGCGTGCAGCACAAGCAGTCTCCGCGTCGGAGGACGCAAGGATCAGGGCCAGGACACATGTAGCGGCATCGATATAGCGCAAGAGCAGCAATACATAATTCGTATCAGGGAGCAAGCACCATGGCCGAAACAACTACCACGACTACCACGAGCGCCGCAGTCTCCACGACCAAGAATCAGGCGCCCGGCCAAGCACAGCCCATCAACGCGACTGCGGGAAGCGGCAAATCCAGGTTTGCCTTCTCCAACCCCGGCCTCACCTTCAAGCGCTATTTCACCACTGCCGGCGTTTCCCCCTATGACGAACTCGAGTGGGAGCTGCGCCTGGCCCAGATCACCGACTCGCAGGGCGGCATCATCTTCGAGCAGAAGGATGTCGAGGTCCCCAAGGACTGGTCGATGACCGCGACCAACATCGTGGCCAGCAAGTATCTGCATGGCCCACTCGACACGCCCGAGCGCGAGAGCGGTGTTCGCGCCCTCGTCACCCGCGTGGCTGAGACCATTCGCGACTGGGGCATCGCCGGCGGCTACTTCCGCTCGGCTGAAGACGCGGCCATCTTCCACGACGAGCTCGCCCACCTGCTGCTCCAGCAGAAAGCGGCCTTCAACTCGCCTGTGTGGTTCAACGTAGGCTGCGATCGCATTGAGCCCGACTCCGACGCCCGCAACTGGCACTGGAACCCGCAGGCCCAGCGCGTGGAATACGGCGTGACCGGATACAAGACTCCGCAGTGTTCGGCCTGCTTCATCAACTCGGTGCATGATTCGCTCGACTCCATCCTGACCCTGGCCAAGACCGAAGGCATGCTCTTCAAGTGGGGATCGGGCACGGGCACCAACCTGTCGTCGCTGCGCTCCTCCACCGAGTCGCTCTCCGGCGGGGGCACCGCCAGCGGCCCGCTCAGCTTCATGAAAGGCTTCGACGCCTTCGCCGGCGTCATCAAGAGTGGCGGCAAGACCCGCCGCGCGGCCAAGATGGTCATCCTCAACGTCGACCATCCCGATATCGAGCAATTCATTACCTGCAAGCAGGAAGAAGAAGCCAAGGCGTGGGCCCTGGTGCGCGAGGGTTACGACGGCAGCGGTCCCGACAGCCCTGCCTACTCCTCCATCTTCTTCCAGAACGCCAACAACTCGGTGCGCGTGACCGACGACTTCATGTATGCCGCTCTGCGCGACAGCGAGTTCCAGACCCGCGCAGTGAAGGACGGCCGGCCCATCAAGACCTACAAGGCCAAAGAGCTGCTCAACCTGATCTCCGACGCCACTTGGCACTGCGGCGATCCCGGCATGCAGTACGACACCACGGTCAACCGCTGGCACACTTCGAAGAACACGGCGCGTATCAACGCCTCCAATCCGTGCAGCGAGTACATGTTCCTGGACGATTCTGCCTGCAACCTGGCCAGCCTTAACTTAATGAAGTTCGCGCCCAACGGCACCTTCGATGTCGAGGCCTATCGCTTCGCCTGCGCCGTCATGATTACCGCGCAGGAAATTCTGGTGGACAACAGCGGCTATCCCACCGAAGCCATCGGAAAGAACTCGCACGACTATCGTCCGCTGGGACTCGGCTACGCCAACCTGGGCGCGCTGCTGATGGCCGCTGGTCTGCCCTATGACTCCGATGCTGGCCGCGATTACGCTGCCTGCGTCACCGCCATCATGTGCGGCGAAGCCTATCTGCAATCGTCGAAGATTGCCGAGCTCTGCCAGCCACTGGCTCCGGCAACGGAACCGACTGCAGCCGCGGAGATCACGGGCGCTGCTTGTCCCGGCTGGTACATCAACCGCGAGCCTTTCCTCGACGTCATCCGCATGCATCGCGCCTCGGTGAACAACATCA
>Ga0302324_100019001_pt1 | contig 13518 bp, 11 predicted proteins | sample Palsa_T0_1_FD_201949 | JGI IMG/M metagenome (GOLD analysis project Ga0302324, IMG submission 201949) | Peat permafrost microbial communities from Stordalen Mire near Abisko, Sweden - Palsa_T0_1 | ecosystem: Environmental > Terrestrial > Soil > Palsa > Peat permafrost | place: Sweden: Abisko...
GTGAGCTCCAGGCCCGCCGCCGCGAGCGCGGCATCGGTGCGCAGCCCGGCCGCGGTGAGCTCGGCCCAGACTTCCTCGGTAAACGGCGCGGTCGGGCGCGGCTCGTGACCGAGGCGCTCCACGTTCATGGAGAAGACCACGCGGTCCGCGGCGACGTCGCTCGTTCCCTCGATGGGGGAAGCCGCCGCCGGTCGCGCCGTGCTCGCCAGCGGGATGTGACCCTCGCCGCAGAGCAAGCCGCTCGTGGCGTCGAGGCCCACCCAGCCGCCGCCCGGGACGTAGACCTCGGCCCAGGCGTGGAGATCCACCACGTCCCTGTCCACGCCCTTCGGCGCGTCGGGGATCATCCCTTCGTCCTTCAGCTGCACCAGGTAGCCGCTGACGAAGCGAGCGGCGAGGCCTCGCGCGCGCAACATGGCCACCAGCAGTACCGCCGAGTCCCGACAGCTCCCGCGACCCTCCGTGAGCGTCTGCTCCGGCGTCCAGACGCCCGTCTCTTCGCGGATGACGTAGCGAAGACGTCGGTTCGCCGCCGCGCAGAGGGCCACGATCAGGTCGACCGTCGGTCCTTCGCGCGGCTGATCGTCGAGGAAGGCCTTGAGGAGCGGACCGCCGGCGAACGCCGGGTCGGTCGTATCGAGGTACGGCGAGAGGTCGGAGGCGATGGCGCTCGGGTAGGCGAAGGGAACTTCCTTGGCGAGAGGGTCGACGAAGAAGTCGAAAGGGTTATTCGGCCTCACGTCGACCGCGAGCTCCACCCGCAGATCGAGCGCCAGGGTGCGCCCGAGGGGCGGGAAGGTCAGCCGCGCGACGTAGTTGTTGGCGGGGTCTTGCTGCCAGCGCAGTTTGCACTCCGGCTCGACGCGGAGCGCATAGGTCTCTACCTTGGCCTTGGCGTGCGACGTCGGCCGGAGGCGGATGGTATGAGGGCCTAGCGCCGCGGGCTGGCCATACTCGTAGCGGCTGTGATGTTGGATGAGTAGCCGCACGCCGTGGACCTTATCGTGGCTCCGTTTCGCGGGTGTTTCGGCCTGCGGGGGTTTCGGCGACGTCGTCCTGCAAGTCGCGAAGGCTTCGTCGTGAGCGCGACGCGGGCGGCGCTGGCAGCTCGGGATCGACGGCCTGCGCCAACGGCGGAAACGCGTTTCAGGGTTGAGCCTGCGCTCTCCTCCGAGGCAGTCAGCCGCCTGCGGGTTGGCGGTGCAAGCGGTGTAAGACGCGGCCTGGAATGCAGAGAAGAACGCTTCGAGGGCGTTCTGCTAGGCAGACGTGCTAGGTTGCGCCGTTTAGGAGGGTCAAATGATAAACGTGCGCGCGGTCTGGATTCTCGGCGTGTTCGCGGTCGTGGTGAGCTGCTCCTCGAACTCTCCATCGGGGGCGGAAGGGCCGGTTCCACCGGGGCCGGATGGGTCGGTACCATCGGGGGCGGATGGGGCGGTAGCGGACGCGCGTGACGCGTCTAGCGCACCCGATGTCGTCGAAAGCGGAAGCGACGCCGTGGCCGAGGCTACCGGTGACGCAAACATGGACTCGCTCGCCCCGGAGGGCGGCAGCGAAGCCAGCGCGTGCACGCTGCCCAGCTGTCTGACGAATCTCGAGATCGGCTGCATGCCGAGCGACACGTGCACGCAGACGGTCGACCCGGCGACTGCGAACGTCTATACGTGTTACGATAACGGGGTCATCATTGGGAACGAGACCGACTCGACCACGAACATTTCGACTCTGACCGTGAAGAAGGGTGCATCCCCGGATGGGGGGGGCAAAACCTCCACCTGTTACGTGTTCACGTTCAACTATTATGATATCGGCAGCTCCGACGTCACCAACACGTCGACGGTGGATAATGGCTCCGGCGCCTCCGTGGCTTCGCTGCTCATGACCGCAGAAGACGGGGGTGCCGACGTGTGGTCCGTGACCTGTCCGGTCAAGGGGGGCAAAGCCATCGAGCTCGATGCCGCATGCCAGAATAATCAGTGGCCGATCTCCTTTCTGTTGCAGCCCGGGGTGGGTTCTCCGTGCGCGAACATGACGACGTCCACGACCTGTGCATTGTAGGAGGGCGGGCGCTGTTCGGGTTTCGCATGCCGAAGCGTTCGACTTGGTCGGCCCGCGTCACTCGCCGATGGGATACCGATCACCTCTTGGTCCGCCCCAAACGGGTCCCCGGCGTCACGGACTCACCCAGAGCGCCGTCCCAGTGGACCGTTCAGTCCCCGTCGATCGTCGCCGGTCCGTCCATGACCGCGGGGGCGTCGGTAGCCGTCTGGGCGTCCGTCGCCGCTTCGCTCTGCGCGTCCGTCCCCGCATCGAGGCTCGGGCCTGCGTCGATCGTGGCAGGGCCGTACAACGGCACGGGCGCGAAGGACGGTCGAGCCGCCGCCTCGCGGCTCGCTCTCGGGAGCTCGGGCTCCTCGCCTTGCTGCTCGGGCTCGACGCCGCGTGCACGCGGCGACCGGGCGGAACGCGCGGCCGTCGCAATTGCTATCTTCGGGTGCGCGGCGCCGCCCTGCCGCGTCGAATCAGGCGACAGGTCGACGTGCAGCGGGACCTGCGCCATGCGAAGCGCCATTCGAGCGGTTGTCCTCCATGGCGCGAGTGAGTGTTCCATCGATTCGGCAAGGGACCCAGTCGCTGCGTTGTTGGTTCTCTGCGACGAAATACTCGAATGGGAACCGCTTCGCCGCCCGGCGCGCGGTCCCAACGCGGGGAGCCGGAGTCCGCACGCCGATGGCCGTCGACGTTGGACCGCAAGTGTCGCGTTCGGCGCGTGTGTGGTTTCATGACGTTACGGTCGCCGCCGAAGGCGACACCCTCAAAGGGAGGCTTGCTGCCCAAGCGGCCACCGGGTGGCCACGGATATCCGATTTCTGAGGCACCCCGAGTTTTCTTGACGTGCCGGTCTACCGGACGTGGATGATGGTCGCGCAAAATCTCGGGCGCGTCGGGGCATTGGAGTCCGGCTGGCGGCCGTAGGTGGCGCCCCCGTCCCACGTGCTTCGTAGTTCGACAGCCCGGCACGTGTCCGTGGCGGGCCGCCTCTCAGCTTTACCTCGTGAGTGTCGGCCACCGGCGCAAGGTTACGCGCGCTCCCTGCATGGTAGCCGACTCACGTCACTAACAGGCCGAAAAATCGGTGAATTCAAAAACTTCATTTGCATAATTTTCAGCACACCATCCACCGTCCGATAGGTTCCAGTTAATGAACCCTCCCTGGAAATCCTGCCGTATGTGCCTATCACCGGCGAAGAAGGCTTCGTCCTCGGGGCCCTGCAGGATGGGCAGACCGTGCCATGCCGCTCCGATTGCACCATAGACTTCGCAGACATTGTCCGGGTGAGCCGTGCACTTGGCGCCTCCCCCGAGGGCCGGGTTCCAGGCAATAAACGTAGTGGCGCCACACGGGACCTCGCCGGAGCCACCGCAACTTGTCTCGACGTCGAATATGCTCAATGCACCGTAGTCAGTAGACGCTTCGTCGGCCACGGGCTGACCGGTGACTGGGGGCGAGCTGCGGCAGACCCTGGACCTTCACCCGGTGGTCGCAATCCCCCCGCCCGAGCCTGCGCCCGTCTCTGCCGTGCTGCCAGCCCCCGCCCCTGCGCCCCTGCCGATTCCGCTGCCGCCCCCCGCGAGCTCGGAGCCTCGGTCCCCGATGTCCCCGCTGGCGTGGGCGCTGCTCGGGGCGGCAGGCGCTCTGGTCGCCGGCGGCGTCACCGCGAACGTGGTCGGCAACGCGAACGCGGCCGTCTACGACGACGACGCGCGCTGCCTCTACGGGGATCTCACGCGCGACCAGCGCTGCGGGAGCTACCGAGACCGCGCGGAGGCGGCCAGCGCCCTGGCCATCGCCGGATACGCCCTCGGTGCGGCGACGGGGATCGCTTCGGGGGTGGTCTTTCTCCTCGCGTCGAGACATCGGGCGAAAGCGGCGCTGCTTGCGTGTTCCTTCGTGGGCACGGCGATGGACTGTGGGGCGCGGTTCTGACGGTCGAGACCGCGGGGCTCGCTGCACCCCGCCGCGCAAGCGTGGAGCGAGCATCGGCGCACCGTGTATAGTCAGGATGCCGTGACGCGCTCGCGCCTTCCCTTGTTCGCGCTCCTCGCGGCCGCAGCAATGGCGATCACTCTCGGCGCCTGCCCACGCGAGCCGGGCGACCCCCCGCCATGCGCGCGCGCGCCGACGGTGACGGTTGCGACCTCGGGGCAGAAGGTCTGCCAGCTCACCGGGGACGAGGATCGAGCGCTCGCCGAGCCGACATTGAATCGAACGTTCACCCGGTACGGGCTCTCGAATACGGACCTCGGCGCGTCGTTCGAGTACGACGGCAAGCTGTGGTTTCTTTTCGGCGACTCCTTTCCCACCGGTGGGGGGGCGCCGAATCCGCTTTGCGGCGACGCCATCGCGTTCACCGCGGCGACTTCGTTCGCGGGGTGCCCACTTCTGAGCTTCGTCGCGGCGCCCAGCGGCACGTTCCAATCGCCGGTGGTCCCGGGAATCGACTTGGGGTGCTACGACGTGCCCCTACACGGAGTCAGCACTGGGACGGCGCTGTACGCGTGGTTCTCGACGGGGTGCATGTCGCGGTCGATTCTGGCGCGCTCCGACGACGCGCAGAGCTTCTCGGCAGTCGGCACGCTGAGCGACTGCAACTGCGACACGACATGCTCCGCAGGCCCAGGCGCGAGCTGCCTTGATCGGAGCTGCCATTTCGTGAACGTGTCCGCAGCCATCGTCCCTGAAGGCGCCGCCGTGGGGCTTCCCGGCGACGGCGACCGGCTCCTTCTGTTCGGGAGCGGCGTGTACCGCCAGAGTAACGTATACCTCGCGGTCACGAGCCTCAGCCAAATCGAAGACTTTGCGGCGATTCGGTACTTCGGCGGCGCCGATGCAACGAGTTGCGCGCCTCAGTGGAGCTCCGTCGAGGCGGAGGCCGCGCCGCTTTTCGACACGACCAACGACAACGGCAATACCGAACCGTGCGTCGGCGAGCTTTCGGTGCATTTTGACACCGCGCTCGGCCGCTGGGTCGCGCTCTACAACTGCAATCACACCCTCGACGCGATCCGCGTCGCCGATTCGCCGTGGGGCCCGTGGTCGGCGGCGGCGCCCCTCTTCGAGTCGTCGAGTGCATACTGCGACTACATCTTCCGCCCGGACGCCGGGTGCCCACAGCTCGCCGACCACCCTGGCGACGAAGAGGCAGCGGGCGATACGTACGGGCCCTACGCGATCGGCAGCTACTCGCAGGTTACCGACGCCGGCGCGCAACTGTTCTTCACGATGTCGCCCCGCAACCCGTACAACGTCATGTTGATGACAGCGACGGTAAGCGCATTGCCGTAGTCGCGCGCGCGAGGTGAGCGCTTGAGCGAGCTTCTCCGTGGCGGACTGGCGCTACCGGGATCGCGGAGGCGGCCAGCGCCTTGGCCATCGCCGGACACGCCCTCGGTGCGGCGACGGGGATCGCCTCGGGGGTGGTCTTCCTCCTCGCGTCGAAACATCGGACGAGAGGGGCGCTCCCTGCGTGTTCCTTCGTGGGCACGGCGATGGACTGTGGGGGGCCGCTCTGACGGTCGAGACCGGGGGTCTCGATGCATCGACCTCACGGGCGTGCCTCACCCGGCGCTCAGCGCCAGCACCATGGCCTCCGCGGTCACGCCGAGCTCCCTGGCGCGCAGCAGCGCGGCGCGCAGGGCGAGGCGGGTCTTGCGCGGCGCCAGATCGGCGGCGTCGGCCGCCGCGTAGATGACCGCGTCGATCAGCTGTTGCGGTGGAGGCCCGACGGGTTCTGGCAAGGGCGCGGGCGCCACTGGCTCGACGACCTGCACCGCCGGCCCGGGAATGGGCAGATTCGCCGCCTCGAGCAATCCGTCCGCGAGATCGTCGTCGCCACTTGCCCGCACCAGGCCCGCGAGCTGCTCTACCTGGAAGGGCGCGGGGACAGTGGCGTTGCGCCCCCAGCGAATGATGGTCCGGCGCGAGACGCCGAGCTTCTCTCCCAGCTCGTATTGCGTCATGCCCACCTCGTGCTGGGCCATTCGAAGTAGATGGGTGAGGTGAAACCGGCGGCCATCCGGCGTTCGAGGCACCATCTGTCACACTTGGCACACGATCCAGGGGACATCAAGGGCGCGAGGACACCCGAAAGGGTCGGCGAGGGGATCCTTCGAGGTCATCGGTCACCCGCCGGGCGTGCCCTGGCACCTCCGGGAGCGGAGCGATGAGTTCTGCGGCGCGATCCGTCACCCGATCGAGCCGCCGAGGGAGCCGGGAGATGCACGGGCGTGCCCGATCGAGTCGATCCACGAGCGGTTCGAGTCGGCGTGTCACCTGATCGACCCGGTCCATGAGACAATCGCCTCGATGTGACACCCCATTGACTCGCTCCATGAGTCGATCGTCTTGATCCAGGACCCGATCGACTCGAGGTGTCACCCCATCGACTCGAGCAACGAGTCGAATGGCTCGATCCGTCACTCGCCTCGACCGACCCTCCTTTCGAGAAGGTCGACATGGCACCCCGTCGACGCGAGTCGAAGCCGAGTGGCTCGGATGGCCTCTTCGCTTCGCCGGCCCATCAGGGCGGCGGACACCCCCAGGGCTTCTCGCCGGGCGCGAATCCCTTCGGCTGGTCGGGCGGCCCGGGACCGAGAATGCCCGACGGACCGGTGTCGACGATGGGAGGCATCTGGCAGGCGATGGGCTCGCCGGAGTGCCCTCTCGGAGGGTGCGGGCAGGGGAAGTACGGCGTGGCGCACGCGGCCCCGTCACGGCGGCGGTAGAGGTCTACCGCGCCGATGCGCGCTTCGAAACAGTATTTGGCGCGGAGCCAAGTGGCGGCGGCGGGGTAGGCGAGCATCGGGCGCGCCATCATGATGCTCCCGGCGTCGGCGACCAGCACCGGTCGCTCGCGATCGAGATCGCCGAGCAGCCCCTCCATGCTGCCCGGGACCACGCGCGCGGCCTCGTGGGGTAAGTCCCGCCAGATCCAGGGGACGAAACCGGTCACGTAGGTCTCGAAGAGGTACCGCCCGGCCGGCCGCCGATGGGAGTATTCGTAGAGCCACGGGGAGAAACCCCATATGAAGATCTTGTCGTCGGGCGCGGTCGTTCGTTCGATGTAACTCGCCGTGGAGAGCACCAGTGGGTCGTGCGTGAGGAGACCGTCCCCGTCGACCGTCTGGTACACGAAGACTCCGCCGTAAACGGCAAAGAACGCGGCAGCCGCAGCGAGAACGAGGCGAAGCGCCCCATCGACGCGGTGAGGGCGCAGCGCGCGGCGCGCCACCGATGCCGCCGTGAGGGCGAGCAGCGGGGTCGGGACGACGTAGTAGTGGCCGAAGTGTTGCGGGAGAAGCGCCGCCATGACCAGCGCCACGAGCGCGGAGAGGCCCACGTAGTCCTCCGGCGAGAAGCCTGATACGAGTGCGGCCGCCCGTCGCGAGCGAACCGCGAGCGCGACACGGCGGCCCCAGCGAATCCCGACGGAGGCGACGGCGACCGCCACCAGAAAGAAGTACGCCGTGTGGTCGCGCAGGTGCTCGTAGAGCGGGTTGAACCAGTCGGCGAACCGCCCGCTGCCCGCACGGTGCACGTGGAGATTGAAGGTGACGCAGTAAAACCAGAGGTTTGCCAGCGTCCCGTCGAGACCCGCGTGCACGAGGAAAGCCGCGCCGGGGAGGACCACGCCCAGCAGGCAAACGGTGCCGTCCACCGCGGCCGCAGCCCAACGCCGTCTGCGGAAGGCATCGATCGCCAGCCAGAGCAGCAGCGGAAATGGCATGAACAGCACGGACTGCTTGATGGCAATCGCGCCTCCGTAGAGGAGGCCCGAGCCCAGCAGGCGCCACCGGCGGCCTGGCGATCCGCGCGGGAGGCGCATGGCGAGACCGCCCAGCAAGACGGCGCCGAGGATGAAGGGAAGCTGCATGTGCTCGCCGTTGAGCGCCATGCCGTCGTAGGGAAACATCCCCAGGGTGATGGTGTACGCCGAGACCAGCACGGCGACTGCCGCGACCCCTTCTCCCAGGAGCCTCCTCCCGACGGTCCAGACCAGGCCGAGGTGCGCGAGGGCGAAGAACAGCGACACGACGCGCAGAGCGCGCACGTTGTCCCAGTGGGCGACGGCCGCGAAGAGCTCGAAGAGATAATACATCAGCGGGCCGCGCTGGCTGATGGCCCCCTGGTAGAGACGGAAGCCTTCCTCCAGCCGCTCCGCGAGCGCAGACGCATACGCTTCGTCCACGTTGACGTATCGACCGAAGACGAAGGGCGGCACGTGGATGGCCACCACGACCGCCGCGGACACTAGGGCGAGCCGACGATAAAAGCGGCGCGCGCCGCCGGTCACGGGAAGACCACGACGTCGAGCGCTTGCAGGGCCTCGTCCGGCGACAGGCTAGTCCGCACGTACGACGGACCCACCCGACGATAGGCATAAGGCAGCGCTCCGGCGTCGGCCTTGGCCGTGGGTCCCCCGGACCGAGCCAGGAGGGCGGCCAGAGTCATCGTTTCGGGCCACCAGCGCTCCCCGTAGCGATAGACGTTACCCACCACGTCGATGCGGTTCCACCGCGGCTCGAGGAGGCGCACCCGGGGAACGCCGAGGTTATTGTGCGCCTCGGGAGCCTCGCTACGGCCGAAGGACTCGGTCATCAGCCGCGGAAGATCGGCGATGGGCAACCCGCGAGCGACCACGGGCGCGGCGTACGGGAGCAGCAGCGAGCCGTCCGGGAGCACCGTCGCCACGAAATCCTCGTGCTCCAGTCCGGACACGCTCAGCAGCATCGTATCGCCCTCGGACAGAACGTAGTCCGGCTCGTCCGGCGGAGTTACGGGAACATCGAGATAGAGACCTTCCGCGTGCACGTCCTCGGGGAGGTACGGAGTGTAGTCGACCAGCGCGGCCATGACCCGGGGGATGTCTGCGGGATGAACGGCATAGATGCTCACCACCGGCGCTGCGCAGGACGCGCACGACAGGATGTTCCATCGCCCCAGAAGCGTCCATGTCGTTGGCTTATCCGGGACCCATGCGTCGTACACCACCGCCACGGGCGACGACTCCGTGAGGCGTGCCACGTCCGCCGCGGGCATGGGACGGAACATCTCGAAGTGCTTGGCTCGCGCGGCCTCGAGCGTGGCCAGGCCGCCCAGATCGACCATCGGTCCGTCTCCGAAATAACTCACCGCGCCGATGTCGTTGACGGCCGCCGGCTCGCCGTGGAAGGAGCGCCTGAGAAACCGTGCCGTCTGAACTTGTTGGTCATAGATGTTGCGACTCGCCGTCGGTGTCAGCTCGGCGGCGAACAGCGCCCGCCGCACCAGCGGCCCTCCTGCCAGGATGGCGACGACCAACCCCGCGGTGATCACGGCCGCGCGCTCGCGGCCGCCCGCAGAGGCCGAAAGAAAGAACGTAGGCCCAGCGTCCATCAGGCAAAGGCCTACGTTGGCGACGAGCAGCGTGATGGTGTAGGCCTCGTAGCGGAAGAACCAGCTCAGACTGGCAAATTGAATGTGCGCCACGGCAGCGAGCACCGAGATCGTGATGCGCATCGCGTGCGGAGAGAAGAGGCCGTACCGGCGGATCGCCAGCAGACCGACTGCCGCGCTGCCGAGAAGCACGGCCAGCATATGCGACTCGCTGCAGATGCGATCCATGAAGTCGCCGCCGAGGAATCTCGTCGCGTCCGAGAGACCGTGAAGGTGGATGCGGTTCCCTTTCAGCAGGACCGAGTTGGGCAGGAAGACGCCGCCGTGGGTGATGGAGTAGAGGCCGAAGAGCACGACCGGGGCCGCCGACGCGCCCAGCAGCCAGGCCGCCGCCCCGAAGCGACGCCGCAGCAGAGCGAAGAAGGCCACGATGCCGGCCAGAAACAAGGCCTCGTAGCGCAGCGACGTCGCCAGCGCGGCGAGAACGGCGACGCGTTGCGGCCCCTGGCCTCGATCGCGGGCGAGCCACCGCGCGGCCTCTGCGACGAAGACCACCGAGACGAGGATGTGCGCCGTATGCTCCATCCCGAGAAAGGCGATCGTCGGCAATGGGGTCAGCCCCACGACGGCGGCGATCCACAGTGTGCGCGACAGCGAAGAAGAGCGGGGCGCAGCCTCGACGGGTTGCCTCGCGAGGTAGGCGATCAAGAGCACGCCCGCCAGCAAATTGAGCACGAGCGGCGTGAGCAAGCGGTCGCCCACGACGGCGTCCACGGCGGCCAGAGCGAGCGGCCAGAGCACCGAAGACGACGCAGCGGTAAAGGCCTGCGGCGTGACCCCGAAGACGCCGTGCCGCGCCAGGTTCCGGCCGATGGCCATGTGGATGAACGCGTCGTCGAGGGGGTAACAGAACGACCCGCCGGTATGGCTGACCGAGGCTCTGTAGAGCAGCGCCACGTGACCGAGGAAGAACGCGAGGCCGACGGCGAGAGCCAGGTGCGTGAAGAGCGCGGTCCTCGCGGCTTTCAGGGTCGGGGTCTGGGGCGTGGTCACGGAGGCGGAGTCGAGGGGCAGCATCGGGAATGCACACGGACCGCACGTGGACGCAAGGACCGGAGCCGCGCTGACCATGCCACAGTCCCGCGTCCCGACCAACCCCATTAGCGCCGTCCCGCTCGACCCTGGAGGCGCGACTTTCTGTGCTATCAGCGGTCCAGCATGGGCTCGAAGCCGCCGATTCGCGTCCGCGCCCGCAGCGCCCGCACCCTCACGCTGGGCGCCGCCGGAACCTCCGTCCTCGCGGTGGCCGTCGCGGTCGCGGGCCCTTCGTGGACGGCCTGCACCACGCACCAGTGCGACACGCTCTTCATCACTTGGAACAAGGGCGAGATGGTGGGCCCCGACACGTACGAGACCAGCGCTCTGAACGCGGACTGGATCGACTACCCCGGGCTGGAGACCGTGCACGTGGAATTTCCACCCGTGAACGGGCGGGCTCCCGTGGCGATCGCCGCCTACGTGGGAAACGGGGTGAGCCCAAACGGCGGCCCGGACTATCAGCCTGGCGACGAGTGGAGCGCCGCGTCGGGGCTGCTCGCCATCTACGGCGGCACGGACTCGTCGGGGTTTTACGTGACCAACGGGTCGTGCGCACAATACTACGCGCGCTTCGTGGTCACCTTCGCGCCCGAGGCGGTGACGCTCTTCGGCGGGGTCGGTCCCGGCAGCGACGGGGGCACGGCCACGTTCGACGACACCTGGACGTGGGCCAACGGCGGGTGGACGGCCCAGGCCTTTGCACCGGATGCCGGTGCTCCGGCGCGTGCGCTGGCCACCTTCGTCAGCCTGCCGACGGCCACGTTCCTCTTTGGCGGCACGGTCGGCCCCCTCGACGACAATGACACAAGCTACCTGCTCGACACGAGGACGTGGGACGGCGTCGCGTGGAGCCCCATCGGCTTCCCCGACTTTCCGACCAGCTATCCGAGCGGACGCGCCGACGCGGCGTCTGCAGCCCTGAACGGGCGGCTGGTGATGTTCGGCGGACACGGCGTCGACGGCAGCGGAGCCGTTGCCGATCTCGGCGACACGTGGACCTGGGACGGCAAGGTGGGCGACGCCTGGGTCAAACCGTCGAACGGCGCGGGCGGCTCGAGTCCTCCCCCGCGCTCCGGCGCCTCCGCGGCCACGTTGAACGGCAACGTGGTGCTCTTCGGTGGATGCTCCGACCAGACCGCCGCCGGCTGCGCCAGCGGAGCGGTCCTGGGCGACACCTGGCTGTGGAACGGCTCGTCGTGGACGCAGCTCTCCGTCTCCGGTCCCAGCCCGCGCTTCCACGCTGCGGCGACGTCCGTGGGCTCCGCGGTGCTCCTCTTCGGCGGTGATAGCGGTAGCGGGGACCTGGGCGACACGTGGCTCTGGGACGGCACCACATGGACACCGCTGGCCATCCCCGGTCCGAGCGCACGCTCCGAGGCCGCCATGGCCACCCTCGACGGAACCGCGGTGCTCTTCGGCGGCAGCAGCGACGACGGGGCCCCTCTCGCGGACACCTGGACCTGGACCACGGGTACCTGGACGCAACAGAACGTCGCGGGTCCCTCCCCGCGAGCCGGCGCCGCCGCCGCCGGCCCCTGATGCCCCGCGGGCCGCGTCTGGTGGCGCGACCCCTCGACAACGGTGATACACAAGGCCCATGGTCGACGCCCCGCCGCCCGCCGTGCCTCCCGTGCCCCTCGGCACGAAGGAGGAGCTGAAGGACGTCTGGGCGCGCTTTCGCCAGGGCGCATCCATCCCCTGCCCCGCCGACGGCGTGGCCATGGCGCTGGCCGTCGACGCGGCGGCGGGCGCTTACCGCTTCGTGTGCACTCACTGCGGCGTGTCCTCGGCGTGGTTCGAGTCGGGCCCCCACGGCATCGTGGTTCGCGGTCACTCGCTGCCCGGCTCTTCGGGGGTCGGGCCCGCCGACGACTGAGCGTGCTATTCCACCGGGCATGAAGCGGCTGGATCTCGGCGGGCTCCGTGTACTGCTCGCGGGCGGGACGGACGGCGAGGGAGGTGGTGAAGGCGCGCTGGTCGTGCTGATGCACGGCTTCGGCGCACCGGGCGACGATCTGGCGTCGCTGTGGCGCGTCGTCGCCGCGCCGCCAGGCACGCGCTGGGCCTTCCCGGCCGCGCCTCTGGCACTGCAGGGGATGGGCCCCGAGGGCCGGGCGTGGTGGAAGATCGACATCATGCGACACCTCATGGAGGTCGAGCGCGGCGGAGGTGCGGCGCAGGAGCGCGACGCGCCAGCCGGGATGAGCGAGGCGAACGCCCACGTCGTCGCCTTGCTCGACGAGCTCGACGCGCGGCTCAGGCCCTCCAAGGTCGTTCTGGGCGGCTTCTCGCAAGGGGCCATGCTCGCCTGCGACGTGGCCTTGCGGACGGACCGACCGCTCGCCGGGATCGCTCTCCTCTCGGGGACGCTGGTGGCAGGGGACGACTGGACGCCGCTCGCCGCGCACCGCCGCGGGCTGCCGGTGTTCCAGAGTCACGGCACGGAGGACGCGATGCTCTCCTACGCGCAAGCCGAGAAGCTGCGCGACCTGCTGAGACAGGGAGGCGCGGAGGTCACCTGGGTTCCCTTCAAGGGGGGCCACCAGATCCCGGCGCCGGTCATCGATGCCCTCGGGCGCTGGATGCGCGCGGCGCTGGCCTGAGAGCATGCTGGAGAGCGAGGCCGCAGCAACCGCGCCGGTGGGACCGCCGGCTCGGTCCTCCCCCGCCGCCTTGTGGCCGGTCTTCGTCGCCTACCTCGTCGCCTTCTTCCTCGTGCTGTTCGCGGGCACCGTGTACGTGCTCGTCCCGGCCATCCCGCGCTCGGGGTGGGACCCTGCGCGCCTCGCCGACCAGGCGTCGCGGTTCGCCTTCACGCCTGCCGGCCTCCTCGGCGTCGCGCTGGTCAGCGCCGTCATGCTGGCCCTGGTCACGCTGGTGACGGCGCGCCTCCTGGGTGGCGACGTGGTGGCCCGGCTGAATCTGCGCCCGACGCGCGCTCGACCCCTGGGGATCGCCGCGGCCGCCGCCGGCCTGGCGGGTCT
>Ga0302324_100019002_pt1 | contig 13518 bp, 13 predicted proteins | sample Palsa_T0_1_FD_201949 | JGI IMG/M metagenome (GOLD analysis project Ga0302324, IMG submission 201949) | Peat permafrost microbial communities from Stordalen Mire near Abisko, Sweden - Palsa_T0_1 | ecosystem: Environmental > Terrestrial > Soil > Palsa > Peat permafrost | place: Sweden: Abisko...
ACTCCATCTTTACCAAGACGCACTCGTTCGCCTTAACCATTGAGTAACACCCCTCAGAACTACGGTTAGTTAAGCTTCTTCGACCAACGAGTCTGTCGGTGCGATTGTCACTGAGCCCGCGCAAATCAGAAAACATCCGCGCTTACCGTCTTCGTAAATGGCTCGTACGGGAATGCCGTTGTACGGATTCCGTTTACCTACTTCCGCTACGAGAACTTTCCCGTTGTGCTTGAAGGAAATCTTCCGTACTTTCCGCTTTGTGATTTCCGCGTCCATTTCGGTCCGCAGGTGGGCGCGGTCTGATTCCCAAACGTCCATTTCACACCTCAAATGCCATCCAAGCGTCGGGCGTTCATACTCGCCAGCATCTTTTTGTCCAACTCCAGCAACGCCTCGCGATACGCAATGAAGAATTGTTCCAAGGATGACCAAGAATTCCAATCTGGTTCATCGGCCCATTTTACTTTTACATTGCTTGAAACCTCGCTTGAAAGAGACTCTTTTCTCAGGTCGAAAAGTTTGCGAGCCTTTTCAATGTCGGCAAGGGTCGGCTGTCCCTGAGCCTGTTTAGCGGCCTCAGCAAATTGCCGGACCTCTCGTGTGAGTTCAGCACGGTTCATAGGCGATAGTTTACCACCCTGGCGGAACAGTGGCGCTATCCACGTGCGAGACGCGTTGATAGAATCTCGGGATGCAAAGGGGCACTATCATCAAGCACCGGGCCTCGTGGACGCTTCTTTATTACGATACACAATACCGCGATGGTAAAAAGAAGCGCGTCCGGGTAAGCAAGAAGCTGGCCCCGGTTGGGAAAGAGCACCCGAGCAAGGCCAGCGTCCGGCACCTCGCGGATGAAATCCTCGCCCCCTTGAACCGCAAGCAACTCCAACCGGAATCGGCTCTACTCATAACCGAGTACATCGAGAACCATTATTTTCCCTCCGTCGAGCCGGAACTGCGTCCATCAACGTACAAGGGCTACAAGGACTTCATCTACGCGGCGCACTTGAAAACGCGCCTAAACATCCGGCTTCGAGATTTCCGAACCGTGCACGGGCAACGCATCCTACGGGATATCCACGTGGGCCGCCGGACGCTGATGCACATCAAATCTTTTCTCAGCGGCGTGTTCAAGCACGCAAAGCAGAACGGCGTTCTTGACGGCTTGAATCCGATGGTGGATGTCAGCATCCCGAAGAAAGCTGAGAAAAAGTTCAAAGGCGCGGCCTACACCATCGACGAGGTCATGAGATTTATAGAGGATTTGGAGCCGAAGGAATGGCAGTCGGACAAGGAAAAGCGAGCGTACGAAACGGCGGGCGATGTCATTGCGATATTGAGCCTGACAGGTTTGCGGCAAAGCGAGGCGAGAGGACTGCGCTGGTCGGATTGGGATGAAGAACAGCAAACTTTAGACATCTCGCGCGCGGTATGGCAGACCAAAGTTGGACCGACGAAAAATCCAGCAAGCGAGAGCACAATTCCGGTCATCCCGTTACTCAAGGCCGCGTTGGATGCGCGCCGGAAGAGAATTAACGCGCGGCCCGGCGATTATATTTTCGCAGGGGAACGCCGAGGTACACCGCTCAATTTTCATAACCTTGAAAATCGGGTGATCAAGCCAGCGATTGAAAATGCGCGTCTGATTGGCGAGGTGGGTGGTGTAGAATGGAAGGGCTTTCACGGATTGAGGCGTGGCTTGGCTTCCAACTTGTTCGGCATGGGCGTGAACCCAAAGGTGATCGCGGCGATTTTGAGGCACGGTGACGTGGCCTCGACTTTGCAGTTCTACATCCAGACACCGGACAGTGAATCAAGGCTGGCGATGGAAAAGCTTGAAAGCCGTTACAACGCTGGCAGCCTGATTTTGAATCAAGGTTGTGAGCCACAATAGTATCCGCCGTTGCCGTTGTCTGTGTAAGTGGCTTTTCTTCAATACGCGCCTGTAGCTCAGATGGATAGAGCGCTGGTCTCCGGAACCAGAGGTCGGGAGTTCGAACCTCCCCAGGCGCGCCATATATCCCTTTTGCTTTGAACCGACTGAGTCAATGAGGGAAGTCGGACAATCCTCGAAAAAACCTAGACGTGATAGAAACGTGATAGTTCTACGTTCAAATCGGCGCAGAACGAGTACAAACCTAAACGCGTCGAAAGTCGTGGGGAAGAGCATTGGCGTTCGTCGCTGCTTCAAAGTTTCTCGGCGATCTCTCTTGCCGTCTCGATCGACGTCGCCCTGATGGGAGTGTTCCTGGGCGACTCCGTGAGTGAGCATGCAGGAGTTTGTTATCAGGGATCAAAACGCCTGTTCGACGAATCCGCCGATGAGGCGGTTCATTGGGGACCACTTCCGAAAATATTTGAGTAAATGGTTGCGTTGGCCTTTCGGCTGGGTACGAGAACCGACAGCCGCAGCCCAAGCCAGCCAATCGGAGTGGCCCGACCGGAGCTGCTCTGCTCGTAGGTCGGCGAGGCCGAACCGTTTCTCTGGAATTTCCAGTATTTTTGCTTTGCTAATGTCGGTTGCGTTCGGGTGATCGTACAGAGACACCAATAACGAACCTACTGAAGAAGTCTTGAGTAGATAATCTTCTGCCATCATTCCGAACCAAAAGAGCTGGTACTCGGTCACCTGAGTCCCGCTTTTGACAAGGTCCAGGAGAACGCTGGCGACTTCACGTTTGTCGTGAAGTTTGCCGCAGAAGTAGTACATGCGTTTCGCGAGGCCGGGGAAACTCCGAACTAAAATCGGGAGGTACTCTAAGACATCTGAGGAATGGTGCTCAAGTAACCTTAAAACCAGTTCGGCATCCTCCTCAGAAATATCGTCCGCCCGGAGCAGGGATAGGAGGTATTCGTGTTCCTCGGTATTGAGTTCGAATTCCTCGCCGTCATCCGAGCCCTCGGAGTTGCCATATCCGTGGCCCTGACTAAGTTCTTCGCTTCGCCGTCGCAACAAACGAATTTTCATCTCATCTATGTCTATGGGTAGTCCGAGTTGTAGCTTGGTGTTCTCAACTATCCCGGATTTCTGTTCGTTAATAAAAAGTCCCCGGTCGCTTAGCAGGGATTGCGCCACCACAAAATCGGCAACCAATATTGCAGGGTCGTTGTCGAACATCCAGAAGTCGTCCATGAGTCTAACCGACTCTGCGCAACGAATCCTGCTCGAATTTTCTAGGAAATTCAAAAATGCAGAGCCAATCATTTTCGAAGGATAAATGCCTTGAGGTAGACAGTCGATGCTGCGACCGCTTGCGGCATCTCGAAGAAACTTCCCGAGAATTGCCGCATCGATGCGGTCCCCTCCTACGTCTTCCCACCATGTAGTCAGGTCATGATGGTAGATTCGGTTGAAATATGAGGCTACATCCAAGCATGCATGATGCTCGTACTGGCTTCTACACCTAGAAATCGCATTCTTGTAGTCTCGATAGGATTGCCTGCCCGGAATTGGAACGCCGCCTGTTATGCGATACCCGAAAATACTTCTGTTTAATTGAGGCGACTGCGCGAATAGGGAGCGGTTTCGATATACGAAGTCGTATATGAAGAGCTCTGCGGCGGGGTCTAATTTTACTGTTGGTCTGAGAAACCATCCCCGTTTTGTCGCGTAAACTCGATGTTGGCTCTGAAAGCCTCTCTCTGCGGCTAGGCAGTCCGATTGGATGAATTCAAGCGTCTCCTGAGAAAACCTTTCGACCATTAGGCGATTGATCTTCAATGGGAATAGTGTGCTGTCGTAGTCTGAGAGAAAGAATTGCGTCGACGTGGTGATAGATTGTGTCACGGAGTAGCGATATGACCGATTGCCCGCATATACAAATCACTGTCGATTATTCGTGAACCGGCTGAGAATCCATCCGAAGCCGGCATATGCGGTTATGACCGTTGCCGAACAGCGTGCCTCTGTCGATTTAATGGAATCCAGCGGGTGGCTGTTCGTCATCTCCTGCTTCGCATTCCGCCTTTCGACACCTATGACGGATGGTAAAGACGTGTCCAATATCGGTTTTGCGTCCGTTCAAACCACCATGGGCGTCCTGTGGGCGGCTCAGGATCGAGAGCTGGTCCAAGGATGGGGAAGGGCAGGACGCTCCTTTCTGAGCCTCAGATTCTGATTTGTGCCGTGCCGCTTTTCCCTCATCGTCTCTATCCCTCATGTCTCCCTCTTTAATTTCAAGTGTGTATTGGCATTGCTGAAAGTTAAGCCTTCACGTGTCATCCATAGCAGGACTGCCGTCCACTCGGATTGCTCGGCACTGGCTACAAGTCCGAAGCCGCAAGATCTGGCCGGCGATCGCCGCCCCGTCCCGTTGTGAGATCCGCGCGCCACTAAGACGTAGAGTTCTGAGGCGCTTGCAATTTAGTGGAGCTTCGAATGCGCGTTAGGGATAATTCTTCAGGACCGCTTGATCGTTCACGAAGCGTTGGCCAAAGTTCTCATCTAACAAGCACTTCTTCACCGTCGCTCTGAGAAGCGACTCCAACTTATCGTACAGCGGTCGGTGTTCACTTTGCGTTAATACGCCGTCCAAGGTATGGAGAAAACTTCGACCGTGGACCACTTCCGACCGCAGCGCATACGCCTGCTCTAGTTCCTCTTTTGATAGATTTATTCCGAACTCTGACGCAACTTGTCCGGCCCGGCGGATGAACCTTGCTGTGGCACCGGGACCTTTTTCCACGGTGGTTAATGCCTCTAACCCCGCGACAACAATCGGGAATCGAAAGTCGAGGAAATAGCTTCGCATTGCATCTTCGTGATTCCAGAATGCTCGATGGACGCGCGTGTGAATTTGCTTATTTGGGGAAACCCACGGCATCAACTTACGTAGCTCGCGGCCGTCTGCAGGTGACAACCAATCTTGTGAACCGTCAGCGATGGTTACATCAGGATTCGCACCGCTCATGAGCAGAGCTTGAATTGGCGGATCTGTTGCGGGTTGTGGATAAATCTTCGCACAGTATCGATTTCCGATTGTCGTAGGCCTAATCAAACGAGACAAAGCCATGACCGCGAACAGAGGGATTATCCCTTCATTTCTTACGACCGTCCTCGCGAGGCACAGCCGTTCATTTTCAGGCTGGCGCCTAACGAATGCGTAGAGATGGCGGTCCCATACGTGATTGTCGAGACGGTGATTAGCGGGCTCGCATGCCTCTTGAATGTGGATTGCAAATTCTTTGTCAAATTTCTCTATCCAAATATCCTCGGACAATTCAAACGGTGCGTCCGCGGCAATCTGAGGTGCCTTGGCAGGGTCCGGCCAAGGAGGTCCGGAGCGGATGTGGAGGATGACGTAGCAATCCAGCGGTAAAGGACGTTGAGTAGTCGCCATGATCTTGTCGGGATTTCAGTTGACGATTGCGGCCCGCGAGACACTGTCACTATTTCCGGGGGACTTTGTACCCTAGCGACTTGCCTTTCTCCCAAACCAATTCGTAGGAAACTCCATATTCCTTCGCTACTCGGACGATTGCGGATTGCGTTAGTTCGCGACCGGCTTTCTCTTCGGGCTTGAAAAGGTCCAGCGGATCGAAGGGATCTTTCAGCAATTTGCTCCACTCACCATCTGAATTGGTCGCGGATGATTTTACGATCTGGTTCACCGCCGTGACTTTGGTTTCGTCAATTGGCAGCTCGATTCGATAGTGGTTCACCTGATCCAACAGAACGAAACCGTCGATGTCTTTTGATTGCTCGCGACCGAACTGAGTCAACTGACTTTCGGTCGGGGCTTTATGGGCCGAGGCGTCGAAGAATTGATAGGAAAGAATGAATACCACGCGAACGGCCTGCCCTGGTGGAAGCAGAATGGGTTTGTCGACATAGGTTTCCGGACCGCTAATCTCCTCAGTTCCTTTTAGCGTTCTCCAAACTAAGCCCGAGCCGTCGATTAACGTTCCACTAGATTTCAATTTTTGCATGGCGATCACGCTTTTTCGAGGCGGCTCAAGCATGTAGTCGGCATTAGTGGTGTTGTGAAGGTCAAATTCATAGGACACATCTGTCCCGGGGAGAGCACTTGTGTGATCTGCGTCGGAAACTGGATAGAAGTTCAACACGTCGAAGTTAATCATTGATGCTTCAATCGCGGACTTGTTCCAGGGCAAGAGCGAGGCCGGCCGCGAACTCCGCCAGATGAAGAAGCCAACAAGGACTAGAATTAGGCCAACGCCGGTGCCGATAGAAAAACCCACAACAACAAGGCGTTTCCACCATGCAACACTTGTGACGGACGCTTTGTTCGAATCATTCACGCCTAATCTCCGGTGGGCTGAAGGTTACGCTCTCAATCTGTGATGGGTCAATAATGCCTGCTAAAATTCCCGGACAATGACCGGGCCTGGCCGAATCACTGGACGAAAAAACGTCTCATACAAAACTTGTTTATTGGTATCGGAACAACAGTAGGTCCTATATAGTACGCCAATTGAAGCTAGCTTTTTCTTCACGGCAACTCTTGCAGAGGTTTCCTGACTAAAATGTACTTCTAGCCAAAGAGTATCGTTGGTTTGGCTTCGCGGCGTTTAGTGCTGGGCCATTCCAGCCACCGTAAGGAAGAACGAAGGTATAGATCGTGACATCATGACCGCCTCAACAGGGAAGAAACCCAAGAACAGGTGGGCATCAGTGAGACGCTTTGGCTCGGCGGCGTTGCTCTTTCTATTCGCTGGCATCCACGCCGTCTATCCGACAAGATTTGTGTTGGATTGGCAGACCGTCACCTTGTTGGCTATTGCCCTTGGCGTTTGTCTTATGCCTGAATTGCGGGCTTTCGTTCCACACGTGAAATCGTTCAAGGTTGGCTCCGCGCAAATTGAGATGCGCGAGCTAACCACAACGGCGCGATCCGCCCAATTGGGTATCGGCCGAACCGGCATAATCCAAATTGGAGCTCCTTGCAGCCACGCATTTCGATCCAATTCACCACGGGCGTTCCGTGGGGTATGACACTCAGGACACTTCGCTACTTCTTCCACCAAATAGCGTCCGCGTTCGATCTCGTTCTTATAGGCCGCTCGCGGATTTTGTGGCGCGCTCTGAGAAAGCGTCAGCCAACCGATTAGCGAAAGCGAAACAAACAGAGCCGTGCGTCCAATGGATCCCATGGTTATTACTCCTTTACCGGACCTATGTGTTTTCGTATACCGATGTGGCTTGTATATCGCGTCCATTGACCTGATTTGCAGTCACACGATTGTCGGGATCGGGCAAATCTTCCGATCGAAGCCAGAAATCGATGGAGTGCTCGGCCACGTTAGTCTATGGCAAACTCGGGGCCCGGCAAAGGCCGACAGTGACCTTGTTACTCGGCCATCCCCGATCCGCTAGCCAGTATTCTAGTTCGACAAGGGAAAAATGGCTCTGTGATGTTATCCCAGACGCTCGAGCAAGTGATCGCCCACTCGCAGCGCATTGGCGATAATCGTCAAGCTTGGGTTCACGGCCGCAATCGACACGAAAAAGCTGGAATCGACCACATAAAGATTGTCCAAATCGTGGGCCTTGCAGTTCAAATCAAGCGCTGATGTTTTGGGATCGCGGCCGAATCGAATTGTTCCGGCCTGATGAGCTGTCCCGGCAATGGGAATTTTCTTTCCCAGATATAGATCTCGCGACATTAAATGATCGTGAAGACCAAGGTCACTGAGCATGCTCTTCAGCTTCGCAATCAATCGATGATGTCCTTCAACATTGGTCTCCCGAAGGCTCAGAGTGATCGCTCCGCTTCGGTTCACGGTAACGCGGTTTTCAGGTTCGGGCAAATCTTCCGATTGAACCCAGAAGTCAATGGAATGCTCTGCCATGTAATCCATGGCGAACTCTGGTTTCCAAATTGCCCAGCCGGGCGCTTCTCCTTTGAGCATTTCGCCATCGGTCTTTCCCAGCATTTGAATACAGCCCAAGGGATAATCCCAATCATCCGAGCGAAAATAAAAATCGTTCAGGCCCAGGGTTTTCTGAAATACCGTCGGATTCGGCGTTTTGGAAATGGCCATGAACGCGGAGTTGTTGTGGCGCATGTAGTGGCGCCCCACCACATCCGCACTGTTCGCGAGCCCATCCGGATGCATGTCGTTCGCGGAACGCAGCAACAGAGCCGCAGAGTTAATCGCTCCGCAAGAGACCACAACGACGTCTGCTGAATATTCTTCCGACTGGCCATCCCGTTCAACCAAAACTTTGGTTACCACGCGGCCGGCCACATCGGTTTCAAGCCGCTTCACATAGGCATCTGTGAGAAGGCGGACATTTGGATGTTCAAGGGCCGGGTCCACGCAAATAACCTGCGCGTCTGCCTTCCCATTAACCAAACATGGAAATCCATCGAACGCGGCACACCGCACACAAGCGCTTGTGTGCAGCGCCTTCCCGCCGATCTCGTCCAGAAGAATACCGAGCGGCAAAGGAAATGGATGATGGCCGAGCCGTTGCAAGTCGTCGTGAAGTTCCTGAATGCGTGGCGCATGACTTACCGCGGGATGGCGATAAGGAGCGCTTGCCGGCCCTTCTGTTGGATCAATGCCGTGCTCTCCATGGACGTGATACAGATTTTCCGCTCTGGTGTAATAAGGCTCGAAGTCCTGATAGCTGAGCGGCCAGGCGGGCGAAATTCCGCCATGGTGCCGGACTTCCCCGAAGTCTTCCTCGCGAAATCGCAGTAGCGCAGCTCCATATACTTTGGTATTCCCCCCAACGTAATATTGAATGCCTGGATGAAACGCATTTCCATGCTTGTCGTACCAGATTTCTTTGGTGCGATACTTGGATTCCAGAAAGACAGCGCGCGCGTCCCAGTTGTCTTTCTCCCGGGGCAGATACCCTCCCCGTTCCAGAAGTAGAATGCGTTTGCCCGAGGGAGCTAGATGGTACGCGAGTGTTCCACCGCCGGCGCCCGTCCCGATGATGATAACGTCATAATGATTCTCTTGTGCCACGCTTATGCTCACTTACCAAGACGATTTTGATAATCGTGGTCTCTTCGACTCTTATGGGCACCGACCAATGATTGGGATTACTGTTCGATTTCTATCACGTAATCACGGCCATCCCAGGAGTTACTCTCAAGCCAAAGGAACGTAAATCGGATCGGTAATTGCTGGCCTTCCGAAATCGGGATATCGGCAAACGCAATTCCGAACGTCGTCGGAGTTGATGCAGTATCCTTAATCGTCGTCCACTCATCGCAGGTCCAATGCAGACGAAACGCCGACGGGACTTGAACGCGTAAGGTGTAGCCTCTTTTGACTTTCCGCACGTGTCGATTTGGCTTCCAAACCTCGAATAATTCGCACTCCTTGCGATCTCCAAGGTACCGCTTTGCTACTTCGGGAATAAGATCGAAGACGCAACCGTCGGATCTGGACCGTAGCAGTTTCACGTATTCCGCGTGCGCCCACATGAGTGGCATGGCCGACCCAGTAGGTTTGCCGAGAAACATAAATACGTCCGGGTGATCCGGCTGATCCCAAACCTGCTCCGGCAAGAGACCGGTCGGCGACGCGAAGCTTTCTATCGCTTTTACGTAAGATTTAACATCCCGGCCCGTGGCAAGTTCCCAATGTGCGCGCTCGCCAACCAGCAACGGCCATGCGCGGCCTTGGCCCCATCCAGCATAAGGCCCACCGTCTTCTCGCTGACCGTACCCGTCGTGATTGTAACGATGCCAAACCGGCCCCATGGGGGTGTCCACCTTGAGGACTGCGTCGACTACCTTCAATGAATCAACAATTAGCGGGTCGTTTGGCCTTCTTACTCCGTACCGAACCAGTTCAAGAAATCCGGCATCGACGATCTCTTTTGCGGGAAACGAATTCTGAGCGCCTGACGGAAGATTCGCGATTGTCAGGATTCCCGAGTTGGGATCCTCTGCGGGATTAACATTGTCCACACTCTCTGGAAGGATGCGAATGTAGTGCCTTCGAATTTCCGGCACCAACGTTCCTTCCGTTGTGACCGTCCACAATTCGACATGCGATTCCAGGAAGTCGGCGTATTGCTCTAGAAACTTCCCAGCTGCTTGATCCCCTCTCTGCCGGCAGAAATACGCTGCCCCCACCAACGCAGCGACATTCGAAGCCAAGGTAGACGGTGAATAACCACTAGCTTCTTCCCATCGTTCCTGTTGCGTCACCGGTCCATGCCGCAGTAGATAGTTCGCAGCCTTTAACACCATCGGATAGGGATCGAAGTCGTTCAGCGCATTCTGCTGGCTTAGACGCAAGGCCAACAATATAGGAAAAGCCACTTCATCCAATTGAATTCCTCGCCAGTAGGGAGTTCCGTTTACCCAGAAGTTTTGCGCAAAACCGCCATCTTCCTGCTGCGAAACCGCGAGGTAGATCAGCGCTCGCAGCGGAGTTGCACGTTCACCGGCGGCCAGCAACGCCAAGGCGCTGTTGACCATATCCCTTGTCCAGACCAGGTGATATCCACCCTGGTCATGGTCGCTCCTCGCTTCGCCCCACGGGATTGCGAGAGAGGCGATCAAAGCTCCGGGATACGACTTGTCTTCGTGCGCCAGAAGCAAACTAAAACTGCTGTGGTACAGGTTGCCTTTGTCGCCCGAATACTTCTCTAGCGGAAGCTGATGCGCCTTAGTGCGCTCCCATTGTTCAGTGTATCGTTGGTGGTGCTCCTCGAAGGGGATTCCTAAGGACTGAAGAAGTGTTGCGATCGCGTGATGCTGCGTATCGCCGAAAGCGAGTCCTAATGTGAATTCGCGGTGGCTCTCCAGATCCAACTCCCCAGTGAGCGCTATGTTTCCGTCAGTTGCGTGGTCAAATTCCCAGTCCATCTGAAAATTGTGAGCTAAATCTGTCCAGCCATCGCTGCTTCCAACATAACCGCATGAAGTGCGGATAAAAGGTACATTGGCCGCCAAGGCCAGCCACATTCCATCTTTCTGGGCCATTAGAATTTTGCGGCCATCCAACTCGGCGACATAGCCATTGTTTCCCCAACCTCCAACTTCCAAGTGTGGCGCGCACAGCGCGAACAGATGCAGCCTGGAAATGAAAGCTTTATCGCCCGTTATCTTCGTCCGTTGCAGCACGCAGGCAAGGTGAGGCGCGGTGATAATTTCCTTGACGATGGCGTAGCGGCCTTCAGGATCGGAGTTCGCGCATCGATATCCTAGAGTGTGATCGGATAAGCGCTCGAATTTGGATTTGAGATGACGCTTTTCCTCGTGAAAAAAGGTCTTACCGTCGGTAATCAGGTATTGCAGATCGCGGAGTTGCGGCCGATCCACGGTTGGATGGTAAACCTCGGTGATGATGCCGTTCCAGAGTGTGAACCAGATATGGCTGGAAGCAGCGTAGGCCGTCCCCACTCCGTCCTTGGCGCCATGGGTCCAGCGAGGTTGAATCCCGGGGTGTCCGAATGCGCCCTTTTCATTTTCAACCCTGGTCATGTTGATCTCCCCTCGCTCACGCCGCCCGTTCTGCCTCCGTCAATGGATGATCGGAGCAAGCGCTATACACGTCAGTCCCAATACAAAGAACAAAAACATGGCAGCCAGAAGACCCTTAACCCGGGGGCCCGCGCCGTGAAATTCCTTCCATATAAAGACCCCCCAGATCGCGGATATCATCGTGTTGCCCTCTCCGAGAGAAAAAGAAGTGGCTGGTCCAATCATCGGCACGTAAGAAGCCACGAAATTGGCAATCGTACCGGCACCCCAGATCGCTCCACCTAGCATCCCTATCGCGTGCAAACTCGCGCGTCCTTTGAGGTAATCTTTCATTCGAAGCCGTGGACCACTTACAGGCCGCCGCATGAATACATAATTCATAGGGAAATTGGAAAGCGCCACACCCAACGCGAAGATAAAATAAACGGTATAAGGACCCAGGTGGTTCGGTCCGGTTAGCGCCTTGGCCACGAGCGGGTAGAAGAGGCCAACAGCCACTCCACACGCAAGACTAAGTCCAACCCCTTTTGCGCTGGCCCTCCCGCCCCCGGAGAGAACCCGATATGCCAATGCGTCGAGCAAAATGGCGATGCAAATCAACACAATTCCGCCAAAAAGGAAAATCGGATTTCCTTTTGGCGCAATGATGTAGTCGATGACTGCTCCAATCACCAACCCCAAACCGGATCCAATCGGAAATGCCACCGCCATGCCGGCTACGGATATTGCCGCCACCAGCAGCAGGTTTCCGAGATTAAAAATTACCCCTCCGAAAAAAGCTTCTAGTAAGCTCTGGGCACTTGCGTTGCTCATGTTGTGCAAAAAACTGTCGGGGGATGCATGATCCGTGCTCCCGAAGGTCAAGCCAAATATCAGCGCACATGCCACGAGGCCCCAAACGTAGTCCCAGTAGAAAAGTTCAAATCGCCAATCTCTATCTATCTTTTGGGTGTTTGCCCAGCTGCCCCAACAAAGCATGCTTAGCAGCATGAGCGTAAGCGCGGTCGCGTAAGTGTGTGGGACAGCCAAGACTCACCGGACCAGCAGTTGGCGCATGGCGAGCAACTTATCTACACTTGCGACAGAGTTAATGTGCATTTCCACGCCGATTAATTCAGTAGGGTTTTCAGCCAGCCACTGATCCCAATAAACAATGAATTCGAGTGGGGCATTAAGCAGTTGCGTCTATCTTGAATTACGTTGAATTTGTTCGAGGCAAGTTCAAGAGGTGCCTGAGTGATAGAATCCTTTCCATCACGTTAAAAGCTGACTCATCAATTTCCGCTGCCGAAATTTGCCAGGTATATCCATTCATTGAGGCAAGAAATGCCAGAGGATTATTGCTCGCCAGTCTTTAAATTACTGTGCAAAATTGCACAGCGAGTCAGACTGAATGACGGCGCTCCAGAGTTGGACACCTAGCCTCAGCTGACGATGCACCGGGCGGTCAAAGGCCGTCCACCGTCCCCACCATTTAAGCTGCGGTTATAAAGCAACTAAGGCTTCTCGATAACTTTTTCTACCTGGCCTACCTTCTTCTGTATCTTTCCGCCGACCTTCTCCGCCGTGCCCTCATCTTCGAGATCGGGGTTGTTTGTGGCCTGGCCAACCTTTTCCTTGATCTTGCCTTTTACCTCGTGGAATTTGCCTTTTACTTCGTCTTTGGTCCCTTCACTCATATTGACTCCTTTCGTTCCTCTGAACGACTACAAAGCTAGATATGACCATAGGGAGAGGACGTTTATCGAGGAATACGTTGCGGCGGGTATGCCCGACGGTCGAATAGCTGTAGAACCCCGGAAGCTGACGTGATCATTTCGGCGTTTCCGGACCCCGTGGCGACGGTTCGAAGACGTGATAGAAACGTGATAGTTCTACGTTCAGATCCGTTCAAAACGACTGCAAACGGTGCAAATCCGGATCGTTGTAAGTCGTTGACGGGTATAGTAAAGTCCAATTTTCATAACCAGTCTAAAAGGGTGGGTGTTCTCCGGAACCAGAGGTCGGGAGTTCGAACCTCCCCAGGCGCGCCATATATCTCTTTTGCTTTGAACCGACTGCGTCAGGCACTGAGGTCGACCAATCCTCGAAAAAGCCC
>Ga0302324_100019003_pt1 | contig 13518 bp, 13 predicted proteins | sample Palsa_T0_1_FD_201949 | JGI IMG/M metagenome (GOLD analysis project Ga0302324, IMG submission 201949) | Peat permafrost microbial communities from Stordalen Mire near Abisko, Sweden - Palsa_T0_1 | ecosystem: Environmental > Terrestrial > Soil > Palsa > Peat permafrost | place: Sweden: Abisko...
GATAACCCGAGCGCGCCTTCGGCAGCAGGTACGGCGCATTACTCATGGACTCGAAGCCGCCGGCCGCGATCACGCGCGCGGAGCCCGCCAGAATCTGATCGCACGCCAGCATGACGCTGCGCATGGCAGAGCCGCACATCTTGTTCACGGTGGTCGCCGGCGTGCTCAAGGGAAGGCCGGCGCCCAGGGCCGCCTGGCGCGCGGGCGCTTGCCCGAGGCCCGCGGACAGCACGCATCCCATGATGACCTCGTCGATCTCACCGGCCGGGATCTTGGAGTCCGCGAGCGCCGCCTTGAGAGCCGCGGCACCGAGCTGCGGGCCGGTCAGGCCGGCCAGAGCGCCTAAAAAGGCGCCGACCGGGGTGCGCCGGGCGGACAGAATGACGACGGGATCTGAGCTCATACGGATTCCCCAAATTGACGCGATAAGCGTTAAGTATAGCTGTATGGCGGAGAATCAACCCGGTTGCGCAGCGCCGCAATTCAGGGCGCGAGCGGCTCACCGACCGCCTCCGCAATCAAGCGTCGGCTGTGTTCACGCGCACCCTCGGCATCGAGCACTTCCAGGACCTCGAAGCGCAACGGATTGCGGTAGATCGTGACGCCTCCGGACGGCAGCACATCGCGCGTTCCATGAATCGCCACCGCCACCACCGGCATATCCGACCGCTTGGCGGTCGCGAACGCGCCGCCGAGGAATCGGCCCACCTGTCGCGTCGTGTCGAAGGTGCCTTCCGGGAAGAACACGAGCGATTGTCCGGTCGCGGCGAGCTTCCAGACGCGTCGAGTGTCCGCTCCGCCCCGGTGACGGTCGAAGCGTTCCACGAACGCCGATCCGAGGCGCCTTAGCAGCAAGCTCGCCAGCGGCACACGCGACATCTCTTTCTTGATCACGAAGGCGAACGCCGGGGGCAGCGCCGCGGCGGCCACGATGCCATCGATGTAGCTCGCGTGATTGGCGACCAGCACACACGGTGCCTGCGGCAGCCGCTCGAGGCCCTCGATCCGCAACGGAATGCCCGCGAGGCGGAAGAACGTGCGAGCCAGCGTGCCCGCCACCCGCCGGCGCGCGCGCAGCGTGGGCAGAAAGAGGTTGACCGTGAGGGCCGTCAACGCAAGGATCACGAATAGCACGAGAGAATAAGCGGTGAACGCGCTCGTGCGCAGGCGCGCGCCGAGCGTCCGAAATTGCGCCTCTGTGATCTGGTTCTCCTTATGTCAATACTTGCAACGTACTGTGAGACCGATCACGCCCCCCTGCAACCACCGCTCGCATACTGAAGTAGCGAGTACAAGCACCATTTCGTGCGACTTCGACGCGGGACATTATGGCGACGGCTCTCAAACGGTCGGTTTATACACGCAGCTCGGGCGCAGGAGTACCGCCCCGAGAGGCGCCCGATCCCGCTCTGCAGCGCTTCCTGGACGCGGTGTGGATGGAGCGCGGGTTGTCCGCCAACACCTTGGCCGCTTACCGCGCCGATCTCACGGCGCTCGCGCGCTGGCTCGACGAGCGCGACAGCGCCCTGCTCAAGGCCACCCGCATCGAGCTGCTCGGATTCATCGCCGCGCGCGTCGAGGGCGGATCGCGACCGCGCTCCACGGCGCGGCAATTGTCGAGCTTTCGCCGCTTCTTTCGATTCATGATGCGCGAGGGCCTGATCACGGTCGATCCGACGGCGCAGATTGCGATGCCCAAAATCGGCCGATCGCTGCCGAAGTCCCTGACCGAGGCGGAAGTCGATTCGCTCCTCGAGGCCCCGCTGGTCACCGATCCGCTCGGCCATCGTGACCGCACCATGCTCGAAGTGCTCTATGCCACGGGACTGCGCGTCTCGGAGCTCGTGAGCCTCAAGCACAATCAAGTGAATTTGAATCAAGGCGTGATGCGCGTGGTCGGCAAGGGCAACCGCGAGCGGCTTATTCCGCTGGGCGACGAAGCCGTGAAGTGGCTGCAGCAGTTCATGCAGGGACCGCGCGTCGAGATCCTGCTCGAGCGTCAGACCGACTATCTGTTTCCGACCCGCCGCGGCGACCGGATGACCCGCCAGGCGTTCTGGCACATCATCAAGCGCTATTCCAAGAAGGCCGGCGTCGAGAAAGAGCTGTCACCGCACACCTTGCGGCACGCCTTCGCGACGCACTTGCTGAACCACGGAGCCGACCTGCGCGTCGTGCAGATGCTTCTGGGACACAGCGATCTGTCCACAACGCAGATCTACACGCACGTCGCGCGCGAGCGCCTGAAAGATCTGCACACGCAGCATCATCCGCGCGGTTGATTCCGCACCGGGTGAACCCGCGGGCTGGCGCAGAGTCCAACGGTTTCGCGTCCTTCGCCGGAGTGCTCGATGTTGAGAAGCGCATGCCTGATGGCGGTCTTGGCTCTGGCTGCGTTCGCTGGCCAGGCGCGCGCGCAGGCTCCCGCGGAAACCCGCGATCCGCACGCCGCGGCCGACCCGCGTGCGTCGCAGGACCCACACGCCTCGCAGGACCCGCATGCCTCGCCGGACCCGCGCGCGGCCCTGGTGAAGCTGCTGCCGGCGGGCACCAGGGTCGACGATCTGGTGCCCTCACCCATCCCGGGCGTCTACCAGCTCGTGCAGGGAGCCGAGGTCAGCTATCTCACCGCCGACGGCAAGTACTACCTCGACGGCAACGTCTACGACATGGCGACCCGTGCGAACCTGACCGAGGTGCTGCGCGCGCGGGCGCGAGTGGCATTGATCGCCGCGGTCCCAGAAACTCAGATGCTGATCTTCTCGCCGAAGAATCCGCTCTACACCATCACCGTATTCACCGACGTCGATTGTCAGTACTGCCGCAAGCTCCACGGCGATATGGCGGAGCTCAACAAGCTTGGCGTGCGCGTGCGCTACCTCTTCTACCCGCGCACCGGGCCGAACACCGAGAGTTGGCGCAAGGCCGAGGTCGTCTGGTGCTCGGCCGACCGCAACGACACGCTGACACGTGCCAAGGCCGGGGGGCAGCTCGACATGAACAAGACCTGCGGACCGACGCCGGTCGCGCGCGAATACGCGCTCGGTCAGAGTCTCGGGGTGCGCGGCACGCCCGCGATCGTTACGGAGAGCGGGGACTTCATCAACGGCTATATGCCGCCGCGCGACCTATTGCAGGCAATCAAGCAGTTGCAGCTGGCACAGCGGTAAGCGTCAACGCTCGAGCAGCTTGAGCTTGTCCTTCACGCCTTCCCATTGCTTCGCATCCGCGGGCGCTTCCTTCATCTCGCTGATCACGGGCCACTGCTTCGCGAGCTCGGCGTTCAGCTGCTTGAAGTTTTCCTGACCCGCGGGAATCTCTTCCTCCGAATAGATCGCCTCGACCGGGCATTCGGGCTCGCACAGCGTGCAGTCGATGCATTCGTCGGGATCGATCACCAGGAAGTTCGGACCCTCGTGAAAGCAGTCCACCGGACACACCTCCACGCAGTCCATGTATTTGCACTTGATGCAGCTTTCGGTGACCACGAACGCCATGACTTACCCTTCTGATTGAACAATATTCGTCGCGAGTACCGGCGCACGGGCCGGCTCGATGAGACCGCTATTCTGCCATAGTGGAGCGCCCCATCCACGTTTGCTCCAAGCCGTCAGGTCTTGAGAGGCCGTGTCAGCTCGGTGAAGTGGTGGTCCTCGCGGCCGGCGCCGCGGTCGGCAAAATATCGGCGCAGCGTGAATTCGCCGCTCGGAAACGCCAGCTCGCCCCAGGGAATGTCGGCCTCGTCGTACAGTCCCACTTCCAGGCTCTCAGATCCCGGCGCGAACTGCGGCGCGAGCAGCTTGGCCCGGAACATCACGTGAACCTGTCCGGCGTGGGTGACGCTGACCACGGCAAGCAGGGAGCCGATCTCCACCCGCGCCAGCGCTTCCTCATAGCACTCGCGCGCCGCCGCGGCCTGCAGGGTCTCGCCGTTCTCCATGAACCCCGCGGGTACCGTCCAAAAGCCCAAGCGCGGCTCGATGGCGCGGCGGCAGAGCAAAATCCTGCCTTCCCATTCCGGGACGCAACCCAGCACGAGCACCGGATTTTTATAGTGGATCATGCTGCAGCCGGTGCACACGAACCGCGGCAGATGATCCCCTTCGGGTATTTTCGAAACTACGGCCGAGCCGCAGTGGCTGCAGAAATTCAAATGGCTTCCAAGAGTTAGAACAGGGCGCGCCCCGCCCAGCGGCCCCAATCGGGGCATTGCGGCGGTCTGGTGTGCCCGGAGAGGGAATCGAACCCACACGGTGTCACCACCACCGGATTTTGAGTCCGGCGCGTCTACCAGTTCCGCCATCCGGGCATGCCAGGCAGGGCAGTATATGCGATCGCATCACTTGGTAGTATTGGTTCAGGATGCAGCGCACGGACTTTCACTTCGAGCTCCCCGAAGAGCTCATTGCGCAACGCCCCGTGACGCCGCGCTCCGCGAGCCGATTGCTCGTGCTCGACGGCGCGAGCGGGGTGCTCGGCGATCGTACATTCCGGGAATTGCGGCTGCTGCTGCGCGAGGGGGATGTGCTCGTATTCAACGACACGCGCGTCGTACCGGCACGCGTGCACGGCACGAAGGATACCGGCGGAAAAGTCGAGCTGCTGCTCGAGCGGGCGGAAAGCCCCGACACGGCGCTGGTACAGGCGCGCGCGAGCAAGGGCTTGAAGCCCGGAGCGACGGTGACACTGCCCGGCGGGCACAGCGCGCGCATGCTCGAGCGGGACGGGGATCTCTTTCGGCTCAAATTCTCGAGCGGCGTGCTCGAGTTCTTCGAGGCGCACGGCGAAGTGCCGCTCCCGCCCTACATCGTCCGCTCGCCCGACGGCGCCGATCGCGAGCAATACCAGACGGTGTATGCCCGCATCCCCGGCGCGGTGGCGGCGCCCACCGCGGGGCTGCACTTCGATGGAGAGCTGCTGGCCGAGATCGAGGCCAGCGGCGTGCGCTGCGCATTCGTCACCCTGCACGTCGGCGCCGGAACCTTCCAACCGGTGCGCGTGGACGACCTCGATGAGCACGAGATGCACCGGGAATATCTCGACGTGGGCGCGGGCGCGTGCGCCGCCATCAACGCCGCGCGCGCGGCGGGGGGGCGGGTGGTCGCGGTCGGCACGACCGTCGTGCGCAGTCTCGAGACGGCAGCCGCTGCCGCCGGCGGCACGGGACGCGTGCACGAGCTCGCGCCGTATCGGGGAGCGACGCGTCTGTTCATCCGGCCGGGATATCGGTTCCGCGCCATCGATGCCTTGGTGACGAACTTTCATTTGCCCGAGTCGACGCTGCTCATGCTGTGCGCGGCGTTCGTCGGCACCGCCGCGCTCAAGCGGGCCTACGCGCACGCGGTGGCGGCGCGTTACCGCTTCTTCAGCTACGGGGATGCCATGTTCATGACGCCTGCGCCCGCCGCCCTCGCATGAGATTCACCCTGCTCGCCGTTGACGGCGCCGCGCGCCGCGGGCGTCTCGAATTCGCGCGCGGCGCAGTCGAGACTCCCGCGTTCATGCCCGTGGGGACCTACGGGACGGTCAAGGCAATGACGCCGGAGCAGCTCGTGGGGGCGGGCGCGCAAATCGTGCTCGGCAACACCTTTCATCTGTATCTGAGGCCCGGCCTCGAGGTCATCGAGGCGCACGGGGGACTGCATCGCTTCATGCACTGGGAGCGTCCGATACTCACCGACTCGGGGGGCTTTCAAGTCTGGAGCCTGAAGGACATGCGCCGGTTGAGCGAGCAGGGCGCGAGCTTTCGTTCGCCCATCGACGGGGCGCCGGTGTTTCTCTCGCCGGAGGAATCGATGCGCATCCAGCGCACCCTGCGTTCGGACATCGCCATGTGCTTCGATGAGTGCACGGCGTATCCGGCGAGCGAAAACGAAGCGCGGACCTCGATGGAGCTGTCCATGCGTTGGGCGCAGCGCTGCGCACGCGCTTACCACGAGACCGAGCCGCCCGGCACGTTATTCGGCATCGTCCAGGGGGGCACACACCCACCGCTGCGAACGGCCTCGCTTGCGGCGCTCGAACAGATCGGGTTCGCGGGGCTCGCGATCGGAGGGCTCGCGGTCGGCGAGAGCGAAGCGGAACGGCTCGCGGTGCTCGAGGGGCTCACGCCGCAGATGCCCGCTCACAAACCCCGGTATCTCATGGGGGTGGGCCGGCCGCAGGACATACTCGAGGCGGTGCTGCGCGGCGTCGACATGTTCGACTGCGTGATGCCGACGCGCCACGCCCGCAACGGCCACCTGTTCACGCGGCGCGGAGTGCTGAACATCCGTAACGCGGTGCATCAGAAAGACACCCGGCCGATCGAGGAGGGCTGCGGCTGCTACACCTGCGCGCACTACAGCCGCAGCTATTTGCGCCATCTCGACAAGTGCGGCGAGATCCTCGGGTCCCACCTCAACACTGTCCACAACCTATATTTCTATCTGCGGCTGATGAGCGAAGTCCGCGCGGCCGTGGAGGAGCGGCGGCTCGTCGCCTATGCCGCCGACTTCTATGCGTCGTTGCGGGCGAGCACGGCGTCCCCGGGCGAAGACCCGGTGTAAGGTCCGCCGCGCCAGCCGATTCCGGGCTGCTCCTGTATACTGCCCGGCTTTGCGTTGCGGCATGCGCCGCGCAGACGGGGGAAAACACTATGGACTTCTTCATCAACACCGCCCATGCCCAAGCGGCCGCTGCCGGCGGCGGTCAAGGAATCATGAGCGCGCTGATGCTGCCCTTGGTGCTGCTGGTGGTGTTCTATTTCCTGCTCATCCGGCCGCAGAACAAGAAGGCCAAGGAACAGCGCGAGATGCTCTCGAAGATCGCGCAGGGCGATGAGGTCGCCACCACCGGCGGAATTCTCGGCAAGGTCACTGCGGTGGGCGATCAGTTCCTGACCGTGGAGATCGCGAACGGCGTCAACATCAAGCTGCAGAAGCATCAAGTGGGGCAGCTTCTGCCCAAGGGGACGGTCAAGAGCGCATGATCTCCTATCCCCGCTGGAAGATGGTGCTGGTCGCGGTTGTGATCGCGCTCGCCGTCTTGCTCGCGTTGCCCAACGTCTTCGGCGAAGAGAGCGCGCTGCAGCTCGTCCGCGACCGCGCTGCCGTGCAAACGAGCGACCGCGATTCCGTCGTCCAGCTCCTGCAATCGAAAGACGTGAAGCCGACCGGCGTATTCCTCGATCAGGGGCGCCTCACACTGCGCTTCGCGAGCAAGCAGGATCAATTGAAGGCGCGCGACGTCATCACCGAGGCGCGTCCCAACGAATTCACCGTGGCGCTCACCCAAGCCTCGCGCGTGCCGGACTGGATGCGCAGCATCGGCCTGAGTCCCTTGAAGCTCGGCCTCGACCTGCGCGGCGGCGTGTACCTCGTCTATCAGGTCGACGTCGGCGGCGCCGTCAAGCAGCTGCTCGATCATCGCGAGCAGGACTTTCGCGCCTCGCTGCGCAACGCCCACGTGCCCTATCAGGACGTGGTGGTGGACTATCCCGGCAACCGCGTGCGCGTGCTGTTCCAGGATGAGGGCAACCGGACGAAAGGCAATGCCGCCATTCTCGCGGACAACCGCAACCTGCATCTGACGGAGACCACCGTCGGCGGTGCGCCCGCGTTGGAGCTCGCGCTCACGCCGCAGGAGATCAAGGACCGGCAGGACTCCGCCGTCCAGCAGAACATCGTCATCCTGCGCAACCGCTTGAACAGCCCCGAGCTCGCGGTCTCGGAGCCGCAGGTCGCGCGTGAAGGCGTCGATCGCATCGCGATCCAGCTGCCGGGCCTGCAGAACTCCGCCGAGGTGAAGAAGATCCTCGGCAAGACCGCGACCCTCGAGTTCCGCATGGTCGACGAGAACGACAATCCGCTCGAGGCCGCGGCGACCGGGCACGTCCCGCTGGGCGCGAAGCTCTACTACTCGCGCGACAAGCAGCCGGTGCTGCTCAAGCGCGAGGTGGTGGTCACCGGCGATCAGCTCACCGACGCCTCCTTCCAGCCGAACACCCAGGACGGGCCGGCCGTGTCGGTGAGCCTCGATGCGCGCGGCGCGGCGAAGATGCTGAAGAACACCGAGGAGAACATCGGCCATCTCATGGCCGTGGTTTTCATCGACCGCTCGCGCGAGAAGAGCGCGCAGGGAGTCGAGGTCGACCGCACCACCGAGGAGGTCATCAATCGCGCGACCATCCGCGGCGTGTTCAGCAACAATTTTCAGATCACGGGTGTGAATCCCATCGAGGGGCGGGAGCTCGCGTTGTTGCTGCGCGCCGGCGGCCTGGCGGCGCCGCTCACGCCCGTCGAGGAGCGCGCCATCGGTCCGAGCCTCGGCGCGGACAACATCGCCAAGGGCGTGCGCGCCATGGTGTTCGGCATGGCCGCGGCGTTCTTGTTCATGGGGATCTACTACAAATTATTCGGGGTGATCGCCGATCTCGTGCTGCTCTTCAACGTGGTGATGCTCACGGCGCTGCTGTCCATGGTGGGCGCCGCGCTGACCTTGCCGGGCATCGCGGCGGTCGTGCTGACCGTCGGCATGGCGGTCGACGCGAACATCTTGATCTACGAGCGCATCCGCGAGGAGCTGCGCAACGGGGTGTCGCCGCGCGCCGCCATCACCGCGGGATTCGACCGGGCGTTCTCGGCGATCTTCGACTCCAACATCACCGCGGCGATCGCGGGATTGGTGCTGTGGCTGTTCGGTTCGGGCGCGGTGCGCGGCTTCGCCGTGGTGCTGGTGCTCGGCATCGTCACCTCGATGTTCACGGCGCTCATGGGGTCGAGGACGCTGGTCCAGCTCATCTACGGCGGTAAGCGCAAGGTCGAGCGGTTGTCCATATGAGCCTTTCGAGGATCTAAAGTCCATGGAGTTCTTCCACAAGGTCACGCGCTTCCCATTCATGCGCACCCGCAAGGTGTGGTATGGACTGTCGGCGGCCCTGATCGTCGCCTCGCTCGCCCTGGTGGTGGTGCGCGGCTTGAATCTGGGCATCGACTTCACCGGCGGCGTGAACATCGAGACGAACTTCTCGCAGTCGCCCAACATCGATCAGCTGCGCTCGGCGCTCGCCAAGGCGGGCGTCAACGCCGCGCAGGTGCAGGCTTTCGGCAGTTCGCGCGACATCCTGGTGCGCTTGCCGCCCGACCCGAACGTGAAGGGCGAGCAGATCGGCGCGAAGATTCTCGAAGTGTTCAAGAGCGTCGACCCCGAGGTCAAGCTGCAGAGCACCGAGGTCGTCGGACCCCAAGTCGGCCAGGAGCTCTTCGTCCACGGTGCGTGGGCACTGGTGGCGACACTCGTGCTCATCATGATCTACGTGCTCGCGCGCTTCACGTTCAAGCTTGCGGCCGGCGCGATCCTCGCGGTGCTGCATGACCCGATCTGCGTGATCGGATTCTTCGCGCTCTCGCAAATGACCTTCGACCTCACGGCGATCTCGGCCATTCTCGCGGTCATCGGCTACTCGCTCAACGATACCGTCATCGTGTTCGACCGGGTGCGCGAGCGCGCGCGCAACGCCAGGAAGCTTGCGGTCTCGCAGGTCATCGACGAATCCATCAACCAGACCTTGTCGCGAACCTTGATGACCAAGCTCGTGACCTTGCTGGTGGTGGTGTTCTTGCTGATTTTCGGCGGCGAGACCCTGCACGGATTCTCCGCGGCGCTGGTCATCGGCATCATCGCGGGTACGTACTCCTCGATCTACATCTCCGCCGCGGCTGCCCTCGATTTCGGCCTGCGGACGGACGATCTGCTCGAGCGCAAGCTCACGCGGCCTGAAGAGGTCGACGGTCTGCCGTAGCGATGGCGCTCCTTCTCGACCCCCAGGCGTGGCTGTCCTTCCTGACGCTTGCGGGGCTCGAGATCATTCTCGGCATCGACAATATCCTGCTGCTGGCGGTGCTGGTCGATCGGCTGCCGCAGCGCCGGCGCGCGAGCGCGCGGCTCCTCGGCTCGGGTTTCGCGATGCTGACGCGCATCGGCTTGCTGTTCTCGGTGGTGTGGATCACCACCTTGCGGCGGCCGCTGTTGACCCTTGCCGGGTTCGATATCTCGGTGCGCGACGTCGTGCTGCTCGCCGGCGGTGTGTTCCTCGTCGTGCAGAGCGTCGAGGAGATCGTCGGCATGCTCAAGGGGCGCGGCGCGCGGCGCACGGTCGGCACGGCGCGCGGCTTCTGGCTCATCATCGTGCAGATCGGTCTGCTCGACATCCTGTTCTCGCTCGATTCGGTGTTCACCGCCATCGGGCTCGCGCGGCGCGTCGAGGTCATGGTCGCGGCCATCGTGGTGTCGGTGTTCGCGATGCTTGCCATATCCTCCACGGTCAGCCGCTTCGTTGCCCGCTACCCGACGTTGAAGGCGCTGGCCCTGGTATTCCTGGTGCTCGTGGGGTTGTCGCTCATTGCCGAGGCGGCGCACATCGACGTTCCGCAGGGCTATTTGTATTTTGCGATCGGTTTCTCAGCCGTCGTGGAATCGGTCAACATTCGCTTGCGGCGGCGGGGGTAACGTGTAGAGTGCGACGAACGCCGGCCATCGGGATATCGATATGAATATCAAAGGGATGCTCGCCACCAAGCCCATCTCGGACTATCAAGAGGAAGCGCGCGACAAGCGCCTGGCACGCGCTCTCGGCGTCCCTTCGCTGGTCGCATTCGGCATCGGCGCGATCATCGGTACGGGCATATTCGTGCTGACCGGAGTCGCCGCGGCGACTCACGCCGGACCCGCCATCGTCATTTCCTTCATCATCGCCGGCATCGGCTGCATGTTCGCCGGCCTGTGCTACTCCGAGTTCGCCTCCATGGTGCCGGTCGCCGGCAGCGCGTATGCCTACAGTTACGCGACGCTCGGCGAGTTCATCGCCTGGTTCGTCGGCTGGAATCTCATTCTCGAGTACATGATGGCTTGCTCGGTGGTGGCAGTCGGCTGGAGCCGGTATTTCATCAAGCTGCTCGATCTCTACGGAATCAATTTCATCCCGGATTGGCTCAGCTCGGCGCCGTTCGCGGCCGGAGATGTCGGGTTCTCGGTGCATCGAACCAGCGCCGTGCTCAACTTGCCGGCGATTTTCGTCATCGCTGCCGCCACCGCGCTTTGCTACAAGGGGATCAAAGAATCGGCGATCGTCAACACCATCATCGTCGCGATCAAGCTGTGCATTGTGGTCGCGGTGATTGCCTTCGGCGCGTTCTATGTCGATACCGCCAATTGGCATCCCTTCATTCCGACGAACACGGGAACGTTCGGCCAATTCGGCTGGACGGGTATCCTGCAGGCTGCGGCCATCATCTTTTTCGCCTACATCGGCTTCGACGCCGTATCGACCGTCGCCCAGGAGGCGAAGAACCCGCAGCGCGGAATGCCCATCGGTATGCTCGGCAGTCTCGGCATCTGCACGATCCTGTACATCCTCATGTCGGGCGTCATGACCGGGCTCGTGCCGTTCCAGCAACTCAACGATGCCGCGCCGGTCGCGGTGGCGCTCGAGGCGCACCCGCAGCTCAAGTGGCTCACCACCTGGGTGGTCTGGGGTGCGCTCTTCGGCCTCACCTCGGTCATCATCACCATGATCATCCCGCAGGCACGCATCTGGCTGTGCATGTCGAATGACGGCCTGTTGCCGAAGCTGTTCGGCGCCGTGCATCCGAAGTTCAAGACGCCGCACAAGTCGACGGTGATCACGGGACTGTCCGCGGCGGTATTCGGCGGCTGCCTGCCCATCGGCCTGCTCGGTGAGCTGGTCTCGATCGGCACCCTGATCGCATTCATCGTGGTCTGCCTGGGCGTGCTCATCCTGCGCTATACGCGGCCCGACCTGCCGCGCCCGTTCCGCGCGCCGGCCGTGTGGTTCACGTCGCTGATGGGCGTCATCTTCTGCGCAGGAATGGCCGCATCGCTGCCGGTGGGCACCTGGTACCGGCTACTCGTGTGGAGCGTCATCGGGATCGTGATTTACGTGCTTTACGGCTACTCGCACAGCCGCTTGCGGTCGCCTGCGGAGCGCGAATCCGCTGCGGGTCCCGGCTTTACCAAGCCTGCCGAGGACCGGACGCTTTAGCCGCGCAGGGCCGCCGGCGTGAGCGGCCCGAGCATCGCCAGCAAGCCCTCGTAGACTTTCGGATTGCCGACCACGATGTTCGGTCCGAGCGCGTACTCCTCACCCGTGGGTGTGCCCACGCGTCCGCCCGCCTCGGTGATGAGCAGCGTCCCCGCCGCGGTATCCCAGGGCTGCAAGCCGAACTCCCAAAATCCGTCCATCCGACCGGCCGCCACGTAGGCGAGATCGAGCGATGCGGCACCCGGGCGGCGCACGCCGGCGGCGGTGCCCATGACCGCTTTCAGCATGGCGAGATAAGGATCGATGTGCTCGGCGTTCATGCGGTAGGGAAAGCCGGTGCCGATCAACGCGCCTTCCAGCGAGCGCTGAGTGCTCACGCGAATCTTCTTGCCCTCGAGCTGCGCCCCCTCGCCGCGCGAGGCGGTGAAGAACTCCTGACGGCTCGGGTCGTAGACGACGGCGTGCTGCAGGCGGCCGCGATGCTCGACCGCGATGGATACGGCGAAGGTGGGGAAGCCGTGCAGAAAGTTCGTCGTACCGTCGAGAGGATCGATGATCCACACGTACTCGCTGTCGCCGGAGCGGCCGCTTTCCTCGGCGAGGAACGCGTGATCCGGGTGGCTGCGGCGAATGGTCGCAATGATCTCCGCCTCGGCCTTGCGGTCGATGTCGGTGACGAAGTCGTTGCGGCCCTTGGTGTCGATCTTGAGCGAGTCGAGACGCGACAGGTTCCGCACGATGAAATCGCCGGCGCGGCGCGCGGCGCGCATGCCGATGTTGAGAAGTGGTTGCATGGCGATAGGCGGTAGAATAACAGAGTGACCTCCTCCGTTCGTATCGTACTCATCGACCCGAGTCATCCCGGCAACATCGGCTCGGTGGCGCGCGCCATGAAGAACATGGCGCTGGCCGACCTCACGCTGGTGCGCCCGCGGTCGTTTCCGCACCCGGAGTCGAACGCGCTTGCCGCGGGCGCCGAAGACATCCTGGCAAAGGCGCGCGTCGTGGACAGCGTCGTCGAGGCGATCGCAGACTGCGCCTTCATCGCCGGCACGACCTCGCGTCCGCGCTCGTACTACTGGGAATTCAGCACGCCGCGCGAGGTGGCCTCGCGCATCGCCCTGCTCGGCAAGGAGAATCGCGCGGCGCTGCTGTTCGGCTCGGAGCGCTACGGTCTCGGCACCGAGGATCTCAACCACTGCAACGTGCTGGTGCGAATCCCGGCGAATCCCGAGTATTGCTCGCTCAACCTTGCGATGTCGGTACAGTTGCTCGCATACGAGCTCTTCATGGCGCGCGAGCAGCCGCAATCGCATGTGCAGCTCGAGCAGCCGCTCGCGCCGGCCGGCGACGTCGAGCATTTCTACTCGCACCTGCACCAGGTGCTCAACGAGATCGATTTCGAGGATCGCACCGGGCATTTGATGGAGCGCCTGCGGCGGCTGTTCAATCGCGCGCAGCTCGACCGCAACGAGCTC
>Ga0302324_100019004_pt1 | contig 13517 bp, 10 predicted proteins | sample Palsa_T0_1_FD_201949 | JGI IMG/M metagenome (GOLD analysis project Ga0302324, IMG submission 201949) | Peat permafrost microbial communities from Stordalen Mire near Abisko, Sweden - Palsa_T0_1 | ecosystem: Environmental > Terrestrial > Soil > Palsa > Peat permafrost | place: Sweden: Abisko...
GAACGGATTGCCGCTGATCCTGGGACAGTGAGATTCGGCGCTGAGCGACCTCGTCGTTATCTCCAGCGAATAGCAGGTTCCTCCACTCCGCCGTCGCTTGCGCTCCGGCTTCGGTCGGAATGACAACGCGGGAAGGATCTACTTGTTCTTTTGCGGCTTGATTGCCTGCCAGTCTTCTTCTGTTAGAACTCTTCCCAGATTGCTGAATTCGCCTGCACCTTGCAGGAATTCGCCACCGTCCATGCGGATGACTTCGCCGTTGATGTAGGCGGAGCCGTCGCTCACCAGAAATGCGGCGAGGTTGGCGAGTTCCTCGACGGTGCCGAAGCGGTGCTGCGGGTTGCGGTCGAGGGCGATGGTTTCGAGTTCGGGACGCGGCAGGACACGGGAGAATGCTCCTTGCGTGGGAATGGGGCCGGGGGCGATGGCGTTCATGCGGATGCCCCGGTTGCCCCATTCGACGGCGAGGCTGCGGGTGAGGGCTTCAACTCCGGCTTTGGAAACCGCCGACGGAACGACGTAGGCCGAGCCTACGGGTGCGTAGGTGGCGGAGATGCTGAGGACGGTGCCGGGATGTTTGTCGGCGAGCCAGCGGCGTCCGCACGCCAGGGTGCAGTTGAGCGTGCCCATGAGGACGATGCCGATGACGGAGTTCCATGCGCCCGGTGAAAGTTCTTCGGTGCGGGCGATGAAGTTTCCGGCGGCGTTGTTGACGAGAATGTCGAGCGGGGCTTCTTGCCAGATGGAATCGATCATCGCCTCGACGGCGTCGAGGTTGCGAACGTCGCAGGGGATGGCGTGGATTGTGCCGTGCGTTTTTTGGGAGAGTTCGGCGGCGGTTTGCTCGAGAACTTCTTCGCGACGGCCGCAGATGTGGACGGTGGCTCCGAGTTCGAGGAAGCGTTCGGCCATGCCCTTGCCGAGGCCGGTGCCGCCGCCGGTGATGAGGATGCGCTTGTCTTGCAGAAGATCGGTTTTGAACATAGAGAATTGAGTAATTGGGAAATTTGGTAATTGAGTAATTGAAAAACTTGGCTGAGGCTTTGGCGACTTTCAATTGCTCAATTACTAAATTACACAATTACTCAATTGTTTCATCAACTCAATCACGTGCGACGCGGAAGCCGTAGTCGGCGTACTGAAATTCCGGGGGGATGCTGGAGCGGGCGGAGCAGCGGGACACTTTGATCTGGTGGCGCCATGATCCGCCGCGGGAGGATTTGCGCTGCGGAGTCATCGAGCTTTGTTCGGGGCCGCGCGGGTTGCGGTCGGGCGAAGCGGCGTAGTAATTCGGATCGTACCAGTCGCTGCACCATTCGTGGACGTTGTCGCAGATGTCGTAAAGGCCGAAGGCGTTGGGGGCGTAGCGGGCGACTGGTTCGGGGCCGGTTTGCCAGCGCGTGGCGTAGTTGGGGAGAGATTGCGGCGGGGTGTCGCCCCAGGGGTAATTGTTTTGTTCGAGACCGCCGCGGGCGGCGAGTTCCCATTCGGCTTCGGTGGGCAAGCGGTATGGGCGGGCGGTTTGCGAATGCAGCCATTCGCAGTAGCGGACGGCTTCAAACCATGAGACTGCGGTGACCGGCTGTTGAGGATGGTTGAAGTTTGGATCGTTCCAGCACGGAGGGCGCGGGTTTCCGGTCGCGGTGAGAAAGCGCGCGTATTCGGCGTTGGTGACTTGCGTGGCGGCGAGTTGGAAGGCGTCGATCCAGACGCGATGGATAGGGCGCTCGCAATCCTGACCGGCGTGGGAACCCATCAGGACCCAGGCGGCGGGAATCTGGATCAAGGCTGGTTCGAGCGGGGCTGGGTCCAGCGCGCGGGCGGGTAATTCGGGCTCGGTGGGAGTGCGCGTCATAGCGGTGGCCGCTGGTTGCCTACTGCGTTAGAGTCTATCAGCGTTGAATATTTACGACCTTTGAACATGGGAGGCCGCGATGGCGGAGAAGAAGCTGCGGTTTCAGGCGAAGATTCACGGGAAAGAGGCGGGAGTGGTCGCGGCGATTACACCGCCGGTGGATGTGATTGAGTGGTTTGGAACGCGAGCTCGTGTACCTATTCGCGGGACGATTAATGGTTTTGCTTTTCGATCGTCACTGATGCCCATGGGCGGCTGCCACATGATGCCGGTGAACAAGAGTCTGTGCGCGGGCGCAGGCGCGAAGGCGGGAGATTTGGTCGACGTGGTGATGGAGCGCGACGTGGAAGAGCGTACGGTCGAGGCTCCGCCGGAGCTCAAACGGGAGCTGGCAAAAAGCAAGAAAGCGCAGCAGCGGTGGGACGAGTTGGCGTTCACGCACAAGAAGGAGATGGCGAATTCGATCTCTGGGGCGAAGCAGGAAGAGACGAAGTGGCGGCGGCTCGCGAAGGTGATGGCGGTGCTGAAAACCCGGGCGAAGTGGACCGGATAGGTCCCCACTTCTCGCAAAGAACGCGAGAAATGGGGCACCCGCGATACGTTTGGAAACCTCAGGAATTCGAGCGAAGATGCAGCGCTACTTCGGCGATATTATTTTTCTGGAAGAGGCGAATGGCGGCAATGCCGGCGGCTCCGGCGGTCAGGCAGGACTCGGCGTTCGCTAGAGTGATTCCGCCCAGGGCCAGGACGGGGATTCCGATTGCGCTCGCTTGGCGAAGTGCGTTGAGGCCGGCGGGACTGGCGCCTTTTTTCTCGAAGACTGGGGCGAATACCGCGAAGGTTGCAGCTCCGGCGGCGGCTTGGGCTATTTCCTGTGGGGAGTGGCAGGAGATGGAGATGATTGGAGCTCGTGGGGAGTTTGCGCGGGCGGGGGCGCCCGCGCCACATTTTGTCCAGATCGTTTTCGCTTCTGTGGGGGAGATGTCGCTGGCGCGGAGGTGGACGCCGTTGGCTTCGACGGCTAGCGCCACGTCGGTGCGGGAGTTCAGCAGAAGGGCAGTGGCCGGTGGGCAGTGATCAGTGGCCAGTTTTTGCGCTTCGCGGATTACGCTTACCGCTTCTCTTGCCAGCGATTCCAGGTCGCGGGTGGGGAGATCTTTTTCGCGGAGCTGGATGTAGTCGACGCCGGCGCGGGCGGCTTCGTAGATTTTTTCGAGGAGGCGGCGACGGCGGTTGGACTCGTCGTCGGCGAAGGCAGTGCGGTCGGTGATGTAGCAGAGGAGGCAGCGAGGCATCTGCTGGCAGTTTAATTCACGAGTGGGTTACCAGGGGGCAACACCGAGGTTCCTCGGTTGCCGTCGCGTTCGCTCCGGCTGCTCTCGGAATGACAAGCGAAATTTGAAACGTGCTCGCTGTTTACGGCCTGGTCTTCGCAATCTCCGGGAGCGCTTCGCCTTCTTTTTTGGGTGCGCCGCCGAGGTGGTATTGGGTGAGGCCGTCGCGCAGGAACTCGAAGGCGTCTTCCGGGGTGTCGACGATCTTGAACTGGTCGAGGTCTTCGGGAGAAATGGTGCCGGCGTCGACGAAGGCCTGGAAATTGAGGATGCGGTTCCAGTATTCGCTGCCGTAGATGACGACCAGGATCTTCTTGGCCAGCTTGTCGGTTTGCGCGAGGGTAAGGATTTCGAAGAGTTCGTCCATGGTTCCGAAGCCGCCGGGGAAGATGACGAGTCCCTTGGCCAGATAGGCGAACCAGAATTTGCGCATGAAAAAGTAGTGGAACTGGAAATTCAGCGCCGGAGTCACGTACTGGTTGGGACACTGCTCGAAAGGAAGCTGAATGTTCAGACCAATGGTTTTTCCGCCGGCTTCGCGGGCGCCGAGGTTGGCGGCTTCCATGATGCCGGGACCTCCGCCGGTGGTGACCACGAAACGGTGGCGGCGGGCAGGAATCTGGATGGACCAGGTGGTCAGCATGTGCGCGAGGCGGCGGGCGTCTTCGTAGTAGCGGGCCATATTGACGGCAGCCAGGGCGCGCTTCAAATCTTTTTCGACGCTTTCAGCGGGCGTGGCGGCGTGATTCTGCCGAAGCGTGGCGAGAGTCTCGCTGGCGTCCTTGTGTCCTTGAAAGCGGGCGGAGCCGAAGAAGACGACGGTGTCCTGAATCTGCTCGCGGCGGAAGCGCGCCAGGGGTTCCTGATATTCCGCCAGGATGCGGAGGACGCGGCCATCGGGGCTGCTGAGGAAAGGCTCGTTCTGGTAGGCGACGGGCGCGGATTCGAGATGATCAGTCATAGGTGAGGTCTTTCGTTCATCGTTCAGGGCCCTCAAATCCCAGGCCCCAATCGCAGGTTATCAAAACCTGCTTACTGCTGCTCGTGGTAGTGGAGCGCCTCCCAAAAACCGATCCAGATATCGAGCAGTCCCAGGCCGCTGCAGAGGCCGCGGAAAAAGCCGTTGGAGACTACGGAGCGGAGGGCGGGGAATGAGAGTAGCAGGTAGTTGTCGGTCCACTCGGGCGTCCACGGAAGAATGATGAGCAGCACTCCGGCCACGGCACTGATCAGGACGAAAAGAAAGACGGAAGTACGATGGAGCCAGATCTGCACGGGGCTGTCGGCCGGGCGGGTCTCGGCTTCGAGAGGCGGGCCGAGAAGAGCGGCGCTGGAATCGGCCTGCTGCGGTGCCGGCTTGGGGACGGCGCCAGGAGCGCTGGAAACGGGCGAAGGATCGCTCATTCAGCGTACCTCCAGCAGCGTACCTCCAGCGTCACGAACCGGCGTCGCGAACCGACCGCGGGAAAATCAGGGCGGCGCGTAGTGCGAGATAATCCGCGAAATAATCTGCGAAATAATCTGTACCCCGAGTACAGAAAATTGGGGACGAAAGGCATCCGATTATTCTACGACTTCAGGGCCTTAATGCGCTCGGCGACGTCGCGATAGTCGATGTTGTTACCGTAGACCTCCATGAAGTGGCGGAGGGCAGCAGGCTTGTCGCCGGCGGTTTCGTGGGCGGCGGCGAGTTCGTAGTGGAGCGCGACGCGGGTTTCGCCGTCGATAGTGCCAACGTTGAGCGCTTTCTCATACCAGCGCACGGCCGCTTCGGGCACGCCTTTATCGAGGAAGCACTGCGCCAGCCAGGTATAGGTCTGCATGATCTGCGGGAAAGGATGCCCGTGATCGAAGGACTGGCAGGCCTTTTGCAATTCTCCGATGGCCTCATCGAGCAGGCCCATCTCCCGGAAAGCGATGCCCAGGTTGTAATGTGTCTCAGGATCTTCATCGGAGGAGGCCACGTCGGCTTCGAGATCGTGCCGGAGATCGCCAAACATTTCCGCGATATCGACCCCGGCGTCCTCGGCAAAGGGCGAAGCACTCGCAGCTGCGGGAGAAGTAACGCTCGGAGGAGTAAGGCCGGCGGCTGCGGCAGGCGCGTGGGCCGCGGAAATTGCCGCTGGCTTCGGAGCTTCAACTGGCGCAGGCCAGGCCACTGATGCGGTTGCTATGGGCGCGGGCTTTACTTGCACCGGCTTTACTTGGACCTGGGCCGGCGGCGCTGGAGTCGCGATATGGTTTGCCACGGAGGCCGATGCGGCAGCGCTCGCAGCCAGCGGTGGAATTACCGGCCCTGCGACCGGAGCGGCTTTCAAGAAGTCTTCCCCGAGCGAGGCTTCGATATCGGCGACAAATTCACCCAAAACCCGGGCAGTGACTTCGGCGGAGATAGCAGGCTCGGTATGCGCGGCGGGAGCAAGTCCTGGCTTGGTAGGCGCAGTCGCTGCGGGGCGAGCCGCTGGTTCGGCGGCTGGCTTGGTCACGGGGCCGGGCAGGAACGTGTCGCCCAACGAAGTTTCGAGGTCGGAAACGAATTCTTTCAGGACTCCCGGTTGATGAGCCGGCGCGGGTTCGACTTCCTGAACGTGCTGCTCAACCTGTTCAACCACGGGCTCAGGTTCGGGCTCGTGAGCTTGCGCTTGAACCTGCTCGGGAATCAGTTCGTGAGCTTCCTGAGCCTGCTCGTGAACTATTGCCTCTGGCTCGGTTACGACCGAGGCCTCGGCGACGACTGGAGTCTGTTCGACGGCTGGAGGCTCCGGGGCTGCGATCTCCGGGATTACGATTTCCTGGGCAACAATCTTCGGAGCAACAGGCTTGGGAGCGACGGTTTTCGCAGGCGCGGCTTTTGCGGGCGCAGGTTTTACCGGTACGGGCTTCGCAGCAACGACTTTCGGCGCGACTGGCTTCGGTACGATGATTTCGGGTACAACGATTTCGGGTTCGACGACTTCCGGTTCCTGGACGGCAACCTCTTCGACGGAAACTTCTTCGGCTGCCGCTTCTTCGACTGCCGGTGGAGGAGTGTCGTCGACGGTGATTTCGTCGACTGTAATCTCGTCGACCGCGAGTTCGGCGGCCGGGATGTCTTCGGAGGTAATTTCTTCCACGACGGGCTCGACCACGCGCGCGGCTTCCTCTTCTGCGGCTTGTGCCGTGGCGGCTTCGACTTCGGCGCGGATCTCTTCCAGTTGGGCGTGATCGCTGGTCAGAGTCTGGAGCTTGGCCAGCGCGGCCATCGCCTGCTCCGGCATGCTGTGAGCCAGATAGAAGCGAATCTCTTCGATGGTCTCGTCGACTTTGCCCGAGTCGGGGACTTCTTGAGCGCCGACGGCATTCTCGACCTCGACTTCAGCCGCTTCCGCGGCGGGAATGTCCGACGCTTCTACGGTGATCGAGTCATCCCACTCGGAAGAAAGGTCGATTTCAGCAGAAGGTTCGGTTGACGTCGCGGACTCGTCGACGACAGCAAACTCGGCATCAGCCTCGACGGTAATTTCGTCAGAAGACTCGGCAGCTGCGGGATCATCTACTGTAACTTCTTCCTGGTGCGCTGGTTCTTCTGCAGCTTCTACCGAAGACTCATCGACGGAGAACTCTTCGACCGCGCTTTCGGATTCTGCAACTGGCTTGGCATCGAGGAAAATATGTTCGTCTTCGCCGGGGACGTCGAGTGCGGGGGCCGAGGAGCGTTCCTCATAGCGTTCGGCCAGTTCGCCGTATCGTGAAGCTTCCTCGGGATATTCAGCGGCCGAGTAGACGCTCTGCAAGGTGCGGCAGCAGGCGGCGGCCTCGGCGAAACGGCCAGCCCGGGTGTGCAAGGCGGCTAGACGCTGATTGAGGCGAAGATCGTCGGGCGCCAGCGGCAAGGCTCCGGCCAGAGGTCCGAGGGCCTTGACGGGCATGTTGTAAGAGATGAAGAGTTCGGCGTCGGTCAGGGCCGCGCGGACGGCGAGTGCGATCTCGTCAGTATAGTGCTGGTGAACTGAAGGCGCGGTCGCTTCCAGATCGTCGATGAGGACAACGGCTTCTTCCGGTGTAATCAGTTTGCCGCCGGTGGTGCCCCCGAGCTGGCTGACCACCTGCTGGTAGTTCTGCATGTGCAGGGGGTTCTGGGGCTCGATGGCGGCCAGCTGCTGGTAAAGATCGCGGGCGCGGGGCAGATCGCCGGACTGCACGCTGGCGTGGGCCAGCAACTCGCTGACTTCGCTGACGTGCGTGGTCTCTCCGGCCTTGTGGAACAGGTCGAGCAATTTCTGTAGGGAATCGGGATTGTCGCGTACGTGGCCGATGATGGTGTGCAGGCTGTCGAGTACCTTGTCAGAGTTCTCGGCCAGCAGGCGCTCGGCGTGCTCGTCGAACACTTGCAGGGCTGTCTCGTACTGTCCGGCCTGCATTAGAGCGTCGGCGAAGCTGGCGATGGCCGTCAGATCGTTGTGCACGGTCAGCAGCTTGTTGGCGATGCTTCCGGCTTCGGATAGTTGTCCAGTCTGCAGGTAGGCCTTGAGCAGATCGCGCAGGCCATCGGGTTTCGAATCGAGGTCACCGATTTTTTGCAGGGTGGCCACGGCTCCGGCTGCGTCGCCCGACTCGATCATGTTCTTACCCTGCATCAGCAGGGCATAAGTGTTGCCCGGGTCGAGGGTCAGCATGCGCTGGAGAACTTCTTCGGCGCCGCTGAGCGAGCCTTTGGAGCGCAGGCTCTCCGCGGCGGCGGAGAATATCTGCCATGCTTCCGTTTTCTTGCCCAAGCGAATATAAACTTCGGCCAGGCGAACCCGCATGGTGCTATTGTCGGGATCCATCTCCAGAATCTTCTGGAAGATGCGGACTGCGTTCTCGAGTTCTCCGGATTTCAGGAATTCTTCCGCGACCTGCAGATATTGCGCGCGGGCGTCGTTGAAGAGTCCCTGCTGGCTGTATAACTCCGCCAGTTTGAGCAAGCTCTCAAGCGAGGGCTGGAGCTTGCAGATCTTCTTGTACATGGCGATGGCTTTGACCGTGAAGCCCTGGCTGCCATAGGCATCGCCTACAGTCTTGAAACATCCGGTAGCTTTATCGGTCTCGCCGAGGCGGGAGTAGAGATCGCCGACCGTATTGGTGACGGTCAGATCCTTGGCATCGTTCTTGAGGACTTTTTCGTACTCGGAGATGGCATTCTGCAGCTTGCCCTGCTGGACATACTTCTCCGCAGTGGCCAGCACCTTTTGTTTGTTGAAGCCGAACAATGCCATAGAGTGCGAACTCCAGACCTGGTCTTCGATAAAAGTCTTGATAGAACCTGTGACACATCCGGGAGAAAGCTCCCGCGTTCGTTGCTCCGAGGGCCATCTCCCTTATCGGCAGATGGACCGACCGGACAAGGCCAATTGTACGTCCGGACATCAGGAACCGCATGGTTACTAAGGGTTACCAAAAGGGAGTGTACGACTGGGTTACCAAGGGAATCGAGGGAGAAGTACTGGCTTATCCCGGAAGTCCGCCGATCCGGCGCGTCCCGATCTGTCGGTTTGGGCGCCCCGCCGGGGCGCGCTCTTAGACGTCTACCGTCATACCCAGCGTTGAAACGCCGGGCCATTCTCAGATGTCCCCGCGGGACATCAAGGCGCTTCACTGCGATTGAGTGGCAGCGAAGCCCCTTGTGTCGTGCTTCCCGCTAGTAACTGAACCCCTGAATCTCCGTGACCCCCGAGTCGGGGCCATCGACGAAACCGGTTCGCGTGCTGGGATGCAGGCCGATGTGCATTGCGACCACGTTAAACGTGTTGGAGAAATTGAATCCGTTGATCGTTTTCTGGAGATTGCCGTTGATGTCGTACACATAGATCGTGCTGCCGGTGGGCGTCTGGCTGGAAACGGGTTGGGCCACTAAGAACAGCTTGTGGGCGGCGTCGTACTCGACATCCGCGCCGCTGTAGAGTTGATATTCGCCGGTGTTCGGCAGGACGACGGTGAAGCCGGTCTCTGTGTTGAGATCGTAGAATTCCACGCTGGCGTCATCTTCGGTCGTGGTGACGGTGATGTTATCCGCGACATCGACCGCGATGCCATTTACAAAACCGAATCCGATGCCGGTAAATTCCGTGAATGTTCCCGTGACCAGATTGGCCACGCCAATCACCGGGAAGCAGCCGAAGCAGCCATCCCCTCCGCCGAGAATCGCCTCGTTCGTCACCGTGTTGAAAGCCATGGGTGGGGGCACGCTGGCGAAGTTGAGAGAATCCTGAATCTTGATGATTGGGCCAAAGGTGTTGGCGGCAACATTGGTGCTGAATACCCAAGGAATAAAATTGCCGCTGTTGTCATAGGCGAAAATTGCGGCGTTGGGCGTTCCTTGAGTACGGCTCACTCCCCGGATCAAATGCTCGGTACCGATCGGCGGCGTCCACTTCCCTGTGACTTTGTTTGCGGTGAGAGGATGGATGACCTCGAAGGTGCGCTGCACGTTGAACAAGCTGATCTCATGTTCGTGCTCGACCAGTCCGACGGAGTTGCCGACGACTCCCTCGGTAACGAAGTCGTCCTGGTCATCAGTCTGGCTGACGACCTTGAGGATTTTTCCCGTGTTCTGATCGAAAGTTTCGACGGCGGCCAGTTCATTGCCGTTTGACTGGAGCTGCGCTTCGCTGAGGACGCCTTCAGTGCCGCTCTGGTCGATGTCCCACCCGAAGATTTGTCCGCCAAATTTACTGTGTACGATGACCTTGCCCGCTCCGGCAGCAGGATTCGGCTGAAATGCGTCGGACTGAGCGACGCTAAAAGTTGATACGGCGCAGAACACGCCGACAATGGCGGCGGTGGTCAGTGGCCGAGAAAAATTGCGTTTCGTGCTTTGCATTCTGATTCTCCTCGATGGGTAAGCCTTGCAAGACTACCGTTTCTGGGGCGCCCGAAGTGTCATAGATTTGTCAAAATTGGCGGCAGACTGGCCGGCGGGTCGCGGCGCGGGTAGGGCGGTTTCGAAACTGTACTGTTTCCGGTCCCCGGGGGTCAGGGTTCCACTAAACTTGAGTTTGGCGGGCGGCTTTCTCCGAAGCTTTGAATCCTGAGTTTGGATTTCAAGCTTCAGATACGCCGGCCGCACCATGCTATGGCCGAATCGATCGCAGAGTTTTTTCTCGACAATTTTCGGGCACAACGCCACGAGCGCGCCTGCCGACAGCGCCGCGGGTACCGCACGGAATCGTTTACTTACGGTGAAATTCTGGATATGGCTTCCGGCTTCGCTCGCAAACTGGAGGCGCGGGGAATCGCCAAAGGCGATCGGGTGATGGTTTGGGGCGAGAACTGCGCGGAATGGATGGCCGTCTTCTTTGGGTGCGCGCTGCGCGGCGTGATCGTTGTACCCATGGACGACGGTTCCGCGGTCGATTTTGCGATGCGCGTTGCCAATAAAGTTCAGGCGAAACTGCTGGTGGCTTCGCGCCGGCATTTGCATGAGTGTGTGGGTGCGGGAGATTCGATTTCGACTATGAGCTTGGAGGACGTGACACACCTGGATGATGCGAGCCTGCGCCCTCAAGAAAACGCGACGTCGATGGTCGCGCTCGGGCGTGACGACACTCTTCAGATTGTTTTCACTTCGGGTACCACGGCGGAGCCTAGGGGCGTGGTGATTACCCACGGCAATGTGCTGGCGAACATCGCGCCGCTGGAATGCGAGATTCGTGGTTACCTGAAATATGAGCGGTGGGTGCATCCGGTGCGGTTCCTGAACCTGCTGCCGCTCAGCCACGTGTTCGGACAATTTCTCGCGCTGTTTCTGCCGCCTCTGCTGGGCGCAACCGTGATTTTTCAGGACGAGCTAAAGCCTTCGGAAGTGATCAGCACGATTCGGCGCGAGCGAGTTTCGGTGTTGGTGAGTGTGCCGCGAGTGCTGCAATCGTTGAAACAAAAAATTGAGCGCGATATAGACGACAGTGGGGAGCGCGAAGCGTTCCGGCGGCGGTTTCAGTCATCGAAGAATCAGCACTTCCTGCGGCGCTGGTGGACCTTTCGCGCCATTCGTCGCCAGTTTGGCTGGAAGTTCTGGGCGTTTATTTCCGGAGGCGCGGCGCTCGACAGCGAGACCGAAGAGTTCTGGGATCGGCTGGGTTACGCGGCCATCCAGGGCTATGGACTGACCGAGACGACATCGCTGATCAGCGTGAATCATCCGTTCCGGCTCGGCAAGGGATCGATTGGCAAAGTTCTGCCGGGGCGCGAAGTGAAACTGGCGGAGGATGGCGAGATTCTGGTGCGCGGCGGAGGCGTATCTTCCGGCTACTGGGACGGGGATCAGAAGAAGAAGTCTAGAGCGGATAAAGTTTTCGATGAACGCGATCCGGGTGTGCGCGCCTCCGATCCTCGCGCTTTCGATTCCCGCATCTCCGACGACCAAGGCTGGTATCACACCGGGGACATTGGCACGCTCGATGCGGCCGGCAACCTTTATTTCAAAGGGCGCAAGAAGGAAGTGGTCGTGACGCCGGGCGGGACGAATGTGTATCCCGAGGACTTGGAAGCGGCGCTGCGCCAGCAACCTGAAGTGAAGGATTGTGTTGTGGTGGGGATTGAGCGCGGCGGGAATGCAGAGCCGTGCGCGGTTGTGATTTTGTGCGGCGCGGAGAATCTGGAAGATCCGCAGGGGAAGGAAGCTCGGCTCGAAGAAGCAGTTCAGCGGGCGAACAGGTCGTTGGCGGAGTATCAGCGCATGCGCATGTGGGTCGAGTGGCCACAGGAAGATTTTCCGCGGACCAGTACGCAGAAGGCGCGCCGCAACGTGATACGGGAAGTGGCGCAGGCGCAGATTCTCGGGGAGCGCGCGGGAAAAAGCGCGGACTCGAGTGGGAAGGCGAGTGTCGAGAAAAGTTCAAACCGTCCGCTGGCGGATTTGATCGCGCGCGTCACCGGCCGCGCTGTGGGGGCGTTACGCGAGGATGCGAGCCTCGACTCCGATCTTGGCTTGAGTTCGCTGGATCGTGTGGAATTGTTCTCCACGTTGGAGGACCGCTATCAGGTCGACTTGAGCGAGACGCGGTTCAGTGCGGTGCGAACCGTGGGCGATCTGGAACGCATGCTGCGGGGAGATGCGCGACCGGGAGCGGCGTATCACTATCATTATCACTATCCCAGTTGGGTGCTGGGCTGGCCGGTCACCTGGCTGCGGATCGCGGCGCATTATCTGCTGATGCGTCCGGCGATCATCCTGCTGGGCTGGCCGCGCGTTGCCGGGCGCGAACACTTGCGCGGTGTGGAAGGACCGCTGCTGGTGGTCTCGAATCATATCGGCGACGTCGATGCGGGATTCATTTTGACCGCTCTGCCTGCGCGCTTCCGGCATCGTCTTGCCATAGCCACTCGCGGCGAGGATTTGGAAGCGTTGCGATCGCCTGCGCCAGATCGCGGATTCTTTGCGCGGATGTATGACCGGGCGGGGTGGATTTTGGGGGTCTCGTTGCTGAATTTATTTCCGCTGCCGCGCGAAGCCGGGTTCCGCAAGAGTTTCGCCTATGCGGGGCAGGCTGTCGATCGCGGCTGCAGTGTGCTGGTGTTTCCCGAGGGCCGGCATACTTCGGATGGAAAGATAAATCCGTTTCGTGCCGGGATCGGGCTGCTGGCGGGGAACCTCGACATTCCAGTTCTGCCGATTCGAATTGAAGGCCTGTTTGAACTGAAGCACGCGGGAAAGAGGTTTGCGGCGCCGGGGAAGATTCGCGTGCGCATCGGCGAGCCCATTCGATTTCCGCCGGGGACGGATCCGCAGAAGATTGCGGCCGAGCTGCAGGCAGCGGTGGAGCGACTCTGACCGCCTAGCAAGACCCGTGTTCGAGTCGAGAGTGGCTGAGTTCGAGCGTGGCGTCATCCCGAGCGGAGCCGCTTTTCAGGCGGAGAGAGGGATCCCCTGAAATTCGTTCCTTGGGAGATCCCTCCCGCGGCTGAACTATGCCGCGGGAGGGATGACGCAAGGACTAGAGATTTAAGCTGAGCCACTACCGCAAACTCCATCCAGGGAAGGTTCCGCACCGTTCTCGAGTCGCGCCCGGTTCCTATGGGTCGACGCGAATCTTCGCCATCATGCCGGCGTCTTCGTGGTCGAGGATGTGGCAGTGATAGATGAAAGTACCGGCGATATTCGGATCGCGGAAGTCCATGCGAACCGTGATGCTGGGGTAGGGTCCGCTGCCGGTCCAGAAGGGCACGGGAAAGGTATCCTGCATCGTTGGATTTGCGACCGGGACTCCGTTGACTGCCAGCACCAGGAAATGGATCTGGTGCATGTGGAAGGCATGTTCTTCGGAAGTGTGGTTTTCGATGGTCCAGTCTTCCACGGCGCCGACTTTGGT
>Ga0302324_100019005_pt1 | contig 13517 bp, 12 predicted proteins | sample Palsa_T0_1_FD_201949 | JGI IMG/M metagenome (GOLD analysis project Ga0302324, IMG submission 201949) | Peat permafrost microbial communities from Stordalen Mire near Abisko, Sweden - Palsa_T0_1 | ecosystem: Environmental > Terrestrial > Soil > Palsa > Peat permafrost | place: Sweden: Abisko...
TCGGGTATCGGTACGGGGAACTACCGGGGCTACATCTTGGCGCTCGAGTCGCGCCGGGCGGCTTTCAAGAGCCTAGGGGCGACTGCCACCGACCATGGGCCCTTGTCTGCTGAGGCGGTCGACCTCAGCGAGCGGGACGCGTCACGTCTCTACGACCGCCTCCGGACCGGCTCGCATGGCCCGGCCGATGCCCAGCTCTTCAGCGCTCACATGCTCATGGAGATGGCCAGGATGTCAGCCGATGACGGCCTCGTCATGCAGCTTCATCCGGGTATTTGGCGCAGCCACGACGCCATTGCGCTGGCTCGCTTCGGGCCGGATCTCGGTGCAGACTTCCCGTTGACGGCGAGCTTCACCGCGGCCTTGCAACCTCTGCTGGCTCGCTTCGGTTCGGTGCCATCGTTCCGAGCCATCGTCTTTACTGCGGACGAAACGACCTACTCGCGTGAGTTGGCACCGATGGCCAGTTACTACCCAAGCCTCTGGCTGGGACCACCGTGGTGGTTCCTAGACGCCCCAGACGCGATGGCGCGGTTTTGGGCCGCCATCACTGACACCGCCGGCTTCGCGAAATCGGCCGGCTTCGTGGACGACACGCGTGCCTACTGCTCTATTCCTGCACGCCATGACCTTGCGCGCCGCGCCCACTGTTCCTTCTTGGCCCGGCTGGTCTGCGAGCACCGGCTTGGGCTCGACGACGCCGGCGAGCTCGCTGCCGACTTCGCTTACCGGCTCCCCAAGACCGCCTTCCGCCTCGGCTGAGCGGCTAAGGGGCGACGAGAGCGTCCGTGAGAGCGTCGATGCCGGCCAGGTTATGGGCCAGATCAGCATCGAGGTGATAGCGGGTAGCGAGGACCGATGGAGCGTAGTACGAGACTTTGGTCTGGCCTTCGTCCGACCAGATCAGCGCCTTCAGCGGCAAGTCCAGTGCCGACAAGGGTGACGCAGCCATGACCGGCGTCCCAGCCAGCGGGCTGCCGAAGATCACAAGCGTGGTATCACGCAGATCGAGCCCAACCTCGCGGGCCGCTGCGCTCTGGTCGATCACGGCGAAAAGGGTCATCCCCTTCTCCCGCACCATCCCGGTAAGACGTTCGGTGGTAGCTGCGACGGACCGGGGGCTCAGTTTGGTGACGATCCCGGTCTCGTCCGGCGTGGCATCGGGCACTGCTGGTCCGCTCCTTTCGAAGGGCTCTACAAGCAAAACATAGCTCGCGTCGAGCGGCCCGGGCTACCCCCGTCGAACCGGCTTACGGGATCGTTCGCCTTAAGGGATCCTTCTCCTAGCAAAGGAAGAACCGATTTCTCCGCTTATGTCCGATTTGCTCAAGGCTCGTGCTCAAGGCTCCGATGGGACCAGAGCGAGCCATTTCATGTGGGGACCCTAAAAGGGGGCGGAGATGCAGAATGCTGTGGCCGATCAGCGGGTTCAGGCCGACACGCTTGGTGCTACCACAACAATTTCACTTCGGGATACGGTTTCAGGTAGCACGGGACAGGTTAGATCGGGAATAGAGGTAATTCCGGAAAATCCTTCCAGCTCCGGGCCGATCAAGGATCTCCACGCGGTATTCTGCCGCGACCTCCTTGAGTTCCTGGGAGATTTCAGGTCAGCCGCACCCAAATCGAGCTCCGTCCGCAGGTTGGGACAGGCGGCGGTAGCGCAGGGTCCGCCGGCGACCCGCGACCCAGCTCCGCACCAGGACATCCTTTTCGATTTCCTGCGGGCCTTTGAGGCTGCACCCAAAATGCGGCCCCTATCCCACATGGGCGTCGGTCGCGTGGCACCAGGGACAGCCGGCACGAGTGCTGGCTCAATAGATGTTCCCGCAATAGAGCCTCAAGCGGAGGACACTCCGTTCAGGGTCCCGCCCTACGTCTCGGCCGTGTCGGAGAACACGGCGGGCGACGAAGCCCTTCTCGACGTCGATGAAGTGTGGCTCGAACCGCAGCCCTCCCCTGCGCCTGTAGCAAAGCGGCCTACTCGAGCACCAGTCGCAAAACGGCAAAGCCCAGCGCCCGTCGCAAAGGGCCCCGCTCAAGCACCCGTCGTGAAGCAGTCGGGCGCCGTGACCGTAATAGAGAAGCCCGCGCCAGACGCGGTTGCGAAAGATCCAGCCCCAATGACCGTCTTAGAGGAGCCGGCTCCAGTCGTACCCGCAGCAAGCCCAGCCGTACCGAGCCCAGCCGTAGCGAGCCCAGCCATAGCGACGCCAGCTCCGCTGGTAGCCGCCAAACGGGCAGACGTGAAGCCTGCTTCGGCCCAAGCCAAGAAACGGCCAGAACCCCGGCCTGCTCCCGCGCCCGCAGTGAAGCCGCTCGGTCCGGCGGCAGCTCGTGCAAAGGCTATTGAAGAGGGCCTGATCGTCGAGATTTCGCCGCCTGCCCGTTCCACCTCTACAGCCCAGCAACCGGGGCCAGGGAGTGGCAAACACCGCTAGGCACCGGTAATGTGCCCTTTGAGCTGCTGCTTTGGAGCCCGAGAAGGGAATCGAACCCTTGACCTACGCATTACGAGTGCGTTGCTCTGCCGTCTGAGCTACCCGGGCTTGCGACATCTGACCTGCGCTGTTCCTTCCTAACCTCCTGATGGTACCATTGTGTTGGGCAACTTTTGGGCAACAACAGGTTGGAGGACGGGATGAAAGGCAGCTTGGAGCAGTTGGCCGAGGGCCGGTGGCGGCTCAGGGTCTTCGTCGGGCGAGATGGCGGCGGAAAGGTCCGACATGTGAGCCGTAACTTCACCGGTCCCAAACGTCAGGCACAGAGCGCCTTGGCCAAGCTGGTGGCCGAGGTTGAGGGCGGGCAGGTCACAAAGAGCCACCACGGCAGCTTAGGCGGGTTGCTGGACGCCTGGCTTGCCGACATCGAGCCGTCGAGATCGGCGCTGACTATGCGGGAGCATCGCCGGTCGGTCGAGAAGGACATCAAACCGGAGATTGGGGCCCTTCGCCTCGACAAGCTCACCGGCAAGGACCTCGACCGGCTTTATGCCCTCTGGCTCGGACGAGGGCTGTCGCCCGCTTCAGTGCGCCGCCACCACAGCATCCTTTCGGCCGCCCTGGGGCGCGCGGTGAAGTGGGATATGGTTCCGGCCAACCCAGCCGACCGAGCCACCCCGCCCGGGCTCACCCGGACGACCGTCACGGCACCCAGCGTTGGGGACGTGCAGCGACTTATCACTGAGGCTGAGAAGAGTGATCAAGTGCTCGCGACCGCCATTGCTCTGGGCGCGGTAACGGGGGCCCGTCGAGGCGAGTTGTGCGCGCTCCGGTGGTCGGACGTTGACTGGGGCCGGGAAACCTTACAGATCGCACGTTCCCTCACGGTCGTTCATACCGTAGCGACGGAGGGCCCGACAAAGTCTCACAGTCGGCGGGACATCGCCATAGACGAGGCTCTCAGCGCATTTCTAGCCAAGAGAAGAGCAGATCAAGAGGTTTACGCAAGCGCAGTCGGTGTGGGCCTCGTTGGCGATCCCTACATCCTTTCGAGGGCATCGGATGGCGGCATGCCCTGCCTGCCGGATGGCCTGACCTCCGGCTATGCAAGAGTTGCCAAGCGTTTGGGCATCGGGGGGCATTTCCATGGTTTGCGCCACTTCGCTGCTACGACAGCCATCGGCGCGGGCCTTGATGCTCGCACCGTCGCAGGCCGTCTCGGCCACGCCGACGCATCGGTCACGTTGAGGGTCTACAGCCATGCTTTGGAAGCGAGGGACCGCCAAGCTGCCGAGCTGCTCGGGTCCGCCGTCCTCGGGCGTGGCTCGTCAGACCTCCCAGCAGTTGAAGCAGGGCAACGAGCTAGCTAACACCTTGAGTCCGACTTCCTGGTTGCCGATGTGACGAATGTGGCAATCAGCAGCAGAACCCGAGAACGACACGGTCAGATGGCACTGAAACTGCTTCCTGATGGCACCACGTTGCGGGACTATGTCGTTGGAAGGGCGAATGCTCGCTTGTTCCTTGGCGTCGTTGCCGCGGTGACCGCGTTCTTGGTCGTGTTCGTTGCGGTTGTCCTGGTTCGTGGGGTGCTGGTAATTCCTGGCCTGGTCTTCTGTTACTTCGTCTTCAGGTACACCTGGCCCCTTCGGGGCATTGCGGTGGCCGACCAAGGGGTAGCCCTAATGGACCGGAGTTTCTTCCACGCTCGTCCGACCAGAGTGATCACAGTGGTAACGCCCGACGATCTTCATGTCGCGGAGAGTAACCACCGAAAACGAGTTTCTATAGGCGCGGACGTTGTGACCCTTCGCGGAGGAGTACCAATGGTTCGTCCAAGTTCTGATCGCCGCCGACACCACCGCTTTGGGCGTCAACGTCAGGCTCGACACGAACCGGCCAGAGGCTCTTGGCTTAAGTTAGCTCGGCTCCTTTGCAGCACCGTCATCGGGCCCGTGAACGGCTGCATTAAGGCGAATCAGGCTGACTATCCAGCGGCCCCGAAGCTTGAACGCGCCGGGTAACTCGTTACAGCGGGCAAGGTCGTAGGCGAGGTCCTTAGAAATTCCCAGTAGTGCCGCAGCTTCAGGCACGGTAACGACATTGGGGTCAACATTGGACCTAGGCATCGCATCGCACTTCGCGACCCGTTTCCCAGTCGAGGCGCCTCGTGGACGCCCCCTCTCGTACTTCGAGCTTTCCGCTGTCCACCACCACGCCCAGGTCGCGCTGAAGCTGGCGATAGCGAGCCTTGGTCTCCCTGCTTACGTCGGGTGACCGTCCCAGCGCCTGGGCCCATAGCCAGCCCAAAAACCCACCTTGCTCCCGCCACGTCATGCGTGCGGCCTCGACAACGTCGTAGACGGAGGTCATGCCCCCAACGACGACGCCCATATTCGACCAGAGCCAACGGTTCCGGGCCATCGCCAGACAGCTATCAAGGTGCAGGTCACGCACCAGGCGTATGTTGCCGTAATGGTCCAACCAGCCGTCGCGACACTGCGCTTCCCATCGGAGGGTCCCCTTTGGTGCCGAGCCCCCGGTTTCAACGTGCTTGTCGTATAAACGGACGGTGCCTGCGCCCGAGCCCGCCTCCAGTGTCTGTGCGCCGTGCTTGCGCGGGTCGGTGTAGAGCTTGTTCGTCCTAGCCCAGTTGCGAGGCAACGGAGCAACTGCGCGGATCGTGTCGTCCGGCCGGGACACGCCCTCAAAGTCCCTAGCCACGTCGAGACGACGTACCCGCCAGATGTCAATTTCCGCCAGCGGTGTCATGAACTCTTGGACTACCGGTAGAACATAACCCAACGCTTGGTGGGCTACCTCGACCGAGACAAGTTCCCAACCGTGGGGGGCCCATATCCGCGAAGGGTTACACTCGACTTTCCCTCTCGTCCGTCCCGTCACCCCCTGTTCCATTACCCCGACAAAGACCCCAGCCTCGCGGACCCTCAAGGTGCTGCCCCAAAATCGGGTCTCGGACAGGCGTCCGGGGTCCAGCACCTTTTTGCTGGACCACGACTCGGGTGCCTGTTCAAAGCTACTTATCGGGAAGGACAGGGATATCCGGTCGATGCCCACGAAAGGTTCACCCGAGGGTTCGGTTACCGAACGTGAGTTCGTTCTGTTAGAAGGGCAACCTGACCTGAGGGTGGCCGTCGGCTCTTGCTGGTCGCCTATCTCGGTGGGGGCCCCGTTCAGGCCCATCTCGTAATTCATCCCTATAGTGAGCCACACCCTCGGCACAATGGTCTACGGTGGCACCTAAGTCACGATGGTGCGCCACAGGGTCGGGCACTAACGTCAGTGGTATGGCTGCCCACGAGATCAGCATCCAGATCACTGACATGCGCGCACACCTGGTCGCCTGGATAGATGGGTACCCGGGATGGTCGGTCGCGGTCGATGCCGTCATGACCGAGGGCGGGGCCCCGGTCGTAGCTAAACTTTGGTTCTATCCTCGCCAACACCACGTCCCGGTAGGCGACTTGCTGCTGTGGGAAGCCGGGGACGCGGCAGGGGAGCACTCGTGGCCGGTCGAGTGGACGCCTGAAATGAGGGAGCAACCTTGGTCGGGAGAGGCGCAAGATGTCCCGGCAGGGGGCATACCCACCCGCCTGCTGCGCAGGGTAAATGTCGGCGAACTACTCAACCTGGTACAGCAGTACGCCCTTGCGCACGGTCAGACCCTTGCCGACATGGCGCGGCGGATGCCTTGGGATTTCGGGGACTATGTCGAGATGGCAGATCTGCTAGGTCGTGCCAAGCGCAAGAAGCCAGGACCGAAGGGTCACGGGCTCGATTACTACCTCGCATGGGCCCGTCGTTACGCGAGCCTGGCCCACGACGGTGACCCCCATCCCATCAAGACACTCGCTGAGGAGACAGACCTTCCACACGACTTTGTTCGGGACACCGTAGGTACCGCGCGCCGCTACGGCCTATTGACGAAGACCGGTCGGGGCCGTGCTGGAGGCCAGCTAACCCCGAAAGCGCTTCAACTGATTGGCGAAGACTAAAGCCCGGGAAGCAGCGGGCATCTGCTCGGGATTGAGAGCCCGTTGAGGCAGCGATAAGCCATCCCAATTGGCGGGACTAGCGCTACACTCAGGAACGTGCCTAGGCAGCGCCCACGACGTCTTCCGAACTATGAAAAACCTCCGCTTGACGAGGTTGCTATTGGGGTACATTTCTCGCCGATTAGGGGTATCGAGAGCGCTGTGGGGTTGTACTACCAAAATATTCGAGAAAATTATCCCGGCTTTTCGTATGAACCTCGACGTGATGTACCTGTCGAGCAACTAGGTTCTTCAAGAGACATCGGGCAACAGGTCGGAATTCCGCTCGGCATCACATTCCCCCAGATCGTCGGGGCACAGGCTGGTTCGAGACGCGTGTGGCTAACGAGCGTGGACGAATCTCGACTGATACAAATACAAGATGATTGGTTTGTTCATAATTGGCGCCATCGAACTGGACGATACGTACATTTTGAAGCCGTCTTCGATGAATTTGAAACCCGTTACGCGGAGCTACGGGAAGTGCTCATCAACAGTAATTTGGAGCATCCTCAGCCACTTGAAGTCGAGGTGACCTACACTAACTGGATAACTGAGCTTGATATTTCCGAGTTCTTGCGTGCTGGCGCTGCCGGACGGTTGTCTTTGCAGGGCGTTGGCAATCCCCCGGAGGCTCAATCGTGGAGCGCAAATTATCTAATCTCTCGAAAGGGCGCCACGGTAGCGAGGCTACGTGTGAGTTGTTCTCTCGCCACGAAACAACAGGATCGACAGATACAACAAGGTAACGCTTTTATGTTGTCATTCAAGGCACCCACCGCACCGAACGTTACCCTGGCGGATTTGGTGTCCTTGGTCGCGTTAGGTCGTGTGACTATTGTCAATAGCTTCCACAGGCTCACTACCGATTATGCCCACGGTCGGTGGGGATATATCCCCCCGTTGGGTCGAGCCGAGCCTGCGCCCCAGTGACTAGTTCAGGTGGTCGCCGTGCCGGGTGAGGTCGTATCAGGATTTGGCTGGAGCCGAATCGAAGAGATCGTAATGAACCCCGAAGATGGTAAGGCCGCAATGAGATGGCATAGTCTGGCACCCTCGAACAGCGGAAGCTCACAATTGAAATGGCCACACGAACATGAAACAAGGGGTGCGGGGTTAGAGAATACACCGGGACCCACCATGATGTCAGGGATTAGCCGCACGTTTGCCGGTGTGGCCTTCGTGGTGAGTTCGATTGTCCCGGGTTCATATAGCTCTAGTATGAATATAAGTGGGCAGATTGTCCCGATTGCCCAGACGGCGGCTGAGGGAGCATTAGCGCAGCCACGGACCCAGTTGCGATGGCTAAACTATGTTATGGGGCGGTTGGACGACTTGGAGAATGCAGGTGACGATCTGCGTCCCTCGGCTGATGCATTGGCTAGTGCCCGCACCCTGGTGTTCCAACTACTATCTGACAATACAAGAAGTCCGTCTGTTGTACCTTCCGATAACGGCGGAGTTATGCTTGCTTGGCATCAGGCCGGTGTCGATTTATATCTCACATTCGAGGATAGGGACAGCTTTGCGTGGGCACGACAGAGGGCAAGCGAGCGCGTCTTTTTGTCGGGACGCCTATCGGATCATCATCGTGAGGTACAGGGCTTGCTGGAGAAGTTAACTGACTGATGCCGAACGTCCCCTGTGGCGAAACGGGGCAAATAGCAGATGCTGACGCTATTTGGCGGACCTTCAAGAATGACATCAATTATCTTGAGTATGACGTTGACGCGGGCGGTTGGCGACCTGCGGCAACAATGCAGGCGTTCAACTTTGATCACACAACCCATGAAATGTCAGGCAGGTGGAGGGAGCACCTACAGGGGGACGGATGGGTGCCAAGGGGCCTGGTGAATCCAGGTAGCGGCTATAGCCTGGTCTACGAGGCGGACGCGGGTGCTTTACGGGCAGTGCTGGCCGATGGTGACCCCTTGACGGTTGACCACACACCCACGGGACCTACGCCTCCAGATTGCGCCCACGCCTCGGTCTACTGGCCGTTGAGGATGGAGGAGACACCGGCGCGTTCGAAGCGCCTCGAAGTTAGGAGCAGGTTGGCAGACCTGTTCCGGCTGGTTGAGGGAACGATCGCGTTGTTGCCGCCGAATTAGCTCAAGTGCCAGGCCGAGGGTGCGCACCCGCTTGGGCTACTCGGGATGCCGCACTGATAGAAGGCTCTCCTTCACGTTCCATCTGACGGGCGACGCCCCGACGGGACCGATAGCGAGATCCGGATCATCCGACTGGAGGAGGCACAGCATTCGATGCCCCACCAGCATGGCCATCCGGGCGGCGTTGGCGAAGATGTCGAGCAGGATGTGACTTCGGAACACTCCGCACTGAGCCACAAAGACGTTGAACCTGCTGATCACCATCACCGTCCCCGCTGACGTCGCGTCTGCGCACAACTGGTACAGCGCAACGTCAGTGAGATGGTCATTGAGCCCGTCGTAGTTCGGGTAAGGCTGGTCAGGGAAACCGAAACCCTGCGCCAGATCCTTGTGCATGTCGGTCTCGGTGTCCCACCCAGCAGCATCGAATGAGAAGATCCGATAGCCGTGGCTTCGGAGCCACTCGACGGTCTGGTTTATCATTGCCGTCTGCCAGAACAGATGTACGGGACTGTCTCTGATGAGGTACCAGTCTTGTGATTGTGAGAAGTCAGCCGCTGGGTCGAACGATGGCACCGAGACAGGCTACGTCGCATAGCTTCGCCCTTGCCCCCCCAATTGCTAGACCTCCGATCGGGTTAGCCCCACACGCACCAAGACCGGAGGCGACGGTCGGAGAATGTGGACGTCGGCCCACCGACACGAACCCCCACCCAGGCATGTGGACGGGAACATTTGTGTCAACGGCACCTTAGCCCCGGCCATGCCGCAGACGAGGCGATCCTGACCCTTCCAGTCGGGATTTCACAGTCCCATGGCTTTTGGCCCGTGCAGCGAGCGTCCCGTCCCGGCGAGTGAGGAGAGTAAGCCCTGGTCGATAGGCCAAACCCCCTCGCCAAGGAAGGCAACTTTGTAGACAACAACGGCAACCAAATGCGGCCACGGCTGCCTTCGAGAGCCACGGACGAACCAGGAAAGACCTGTTCAGGCAGTCTGGACCACGCCGATCGACGCTCTACTACGCATTACGAGTGCGTTGCTCTGCCGTCTGAGCTACCCGGGCCTGTTGAATGTCGCTCCTCGCCGCCGTGGGGGGCGGGAAGCTCGCCAAAAGCTACCCAGGCAGCGTAGCTGACCTGCTGGACAGGTGGCTGGACGACATCACTTGCCAGCTTCCCCTTCTTCACGACCACAGACAGTACTGCCACTAGCACGCTCCGTAGTGTCACAATGTAGCTATGTGTAACCATGAGTGACGCGGCGATTATGGCACAGGCCTCTGAGGCGGCTTTTGGGCTACGCCTGCCTGCCGAGCGTGGTTCCATCATCGAGCTGCCGTACCAGGTACTTGACAGCTTGCCCATGGGGATGGCGATCACCGATAAGCAAGGTAGGTTCGTCTGGGTCAACAGAGCGCTAGGTGAGTTGCTCGGCTATCGACCCGAAGACCTGTTGAAGCTGGTGATCTCCGATGTGCTCTTTTCTCAGGACTACGAGGCCGCCGTAGCTGCGGCGGAGGCTGTATTTAGCGGGAAGGTCCCGGGTTTCGAGCTCGAGGAGCGCTGGGTCCGGGCCTCAGGAGAGCCCGTGTGGGTCCTCGAAAGGGCGTCGGCAAGCGGGCGGTTGGAGGAGGCCGGCCCCGGGCCAACTGCTGAGCGGCCCCTCTTGGTCCGCCAGATCCTGGATATCTCTCAACGCCGACGGGTAGAGGCCGACCTTGCGGAGGTCGAGACCGAGCTTCGCCGGCGTAACACGGACCTGGAGCGGTCCAATGCCGACCTGGCCGAGTTCGCCTATGTAATATCACATGATTTGTCGGAACCGCTAAGAGTGATCTCTGGCCATGTCCGCCTTTTGGAGCGCCGCTACGCTGACGTCTTCGACGAACAGGCCGCCACCTGGATCGGATTTGCGGTCGACGGATGCGCCCGTTTACGCCGGCTCATCGATGACCTCCTGACGTTTTCTCGGGCCGGGCGCGAAGCGACCCCGCCAGTGGTCGTCCAATTGGACGCGATTGCCGCTAATGTCCTGGTGGACCTGGGCACGGCCATCGCCGAGTCCGGCGCCACCGTCCGGTTGCTCCCCCTGCCAGCCGTACTGGGCGAACCCACTCAGCTTAGCCAGGTGCTGGCTAATCTCATCGCCAACGCCGTCAAATTTCGAAAGCCAGGCGCGAGCCCCACGGTGCTGGTCACCTCTCGTCGTCTCGACAGCGAGTGGTGCGAGATCAGAGTCGAGGATGACGGCGCGGGGGTCCCCGAACGCCACCGTGAGCGCATTTTTCGGGCCTTTCAGCGGCTCCACACTCGCGAAGAGTACGCCGGTACTGGTATCGGCCTGGCCGTGTGCCGGAAGGTGGTCGAGCGCCACGGCGGGCGCATCTGGGTCGAGGACGCCGACCTCGGCGGTGCCGCGTTCTGTTTCACCCTGCCTACTAAGGAAGAAAAATGACACTGACCAATGTCGAGCCCATCCGAATTCTCCTGGTCGAAGACAGCCCGGGCGATATAAGCCTGACGATCGAGGCTCTCCGTGGGGCACGTGTCGCCAACGAGTTGTCTGTCGTGCGCGACGGTGAGGCGGCCATTGCTTTCTTGCGGGGAGAACCTCCCTATGACGGGGCAGCCCCGCCAAACATGGTCCTTTTAGACCTGAACCTCCCGCTCAAAGATGGCCGGGAGGTGCTGGCGGAGATGAAGGACGATGAACGACTCTGCTCTATCCCTGTGGTGATCCTGACGACTTCGGCAGACAACGGAGACGTCGCCGACGCCTACCGCAACCAGGCGGCCGGGTTCGTCACCAAGCCTGTCGACTTTGACGATTTCTTGTCCACCGTGAGGTCTATCGAAAGCTTTTGGCTGTCGATTGTGCGGTTCCCAATACCGTAAACAATTGCCGACCGAAGCTTTCGTTCAACTTCCGCGCGGACCAGACGACAATGTCACTGTTGGATGCTTTTTAGTGCAGGGATGATTATCGGACCACGGACGCTCGTCGGCCCACAGGGAGCGGATGTTCGTGGTATGTGCAATATTGGTTGTCGAGGACAACCTCGGTGACGTAAGCCTTATCAGGCAGGCGCTCGCAGAGGGGGCCCCTGAGGTCGAAATGACCGCGGTCGGCTCCGTCGCGGCGGCGGTGGGGGCGCTTGAAGCGGCTGTCTTTGACTGCGTGCTGTTGGACCTCGGCCTACCGGATGCTGCGGGGCTGGACGGGCTGGCTGCATTGCTCGCGCAGGGTGCGCCCCCGATATTGGTGCTCACCGGCCAGGACGACCAAGAACTCGCGCTGGCGGCCATCGGGCGCGGCGCCGAGGACTACCTCGTCAAGACCGGCCTGGCTCCAGATGTCCTTGCCCGCGCTCTGCGCTACGCCGTCGAACGACGCGCCGCAACCGATCTGCTCAGGAGACAGGCTGCGCAGTACCGCTTGACCGTCGAGTCACTCGGCGAGGGGCTGGTGGTCTTCGGGCGCGACGGCACCGTGCTCAGCTACAACAACGCTGCCGAGCGCATCGTCGGGTCGGCGGACCGCCTATCCTGCCTGGCCGGAGGCACCGAAGGCGGCCTCTTGCTCCTCCCGGACGGCTCGACGATCGAGCCTGGGGGTACTCCGGTACGGACCGCTCTGGAGACAGGGTGCCCCGTCGTGGACCTAACTGTAGGGGCCACCCGGCCGAGCGGCGAGGTGCGTTGGCTATCGGTCAACTGCGTGCCCGTGCCCGAGCGCGACCAAGCCGGCGACGTGGGAGTGGTCGTCTCGTTCCAGGACGTGACCATTAGCCGCCAGGCCGAAAGGCGGGTACACCTTGGCTTCGAACAGGCGGCAACAGGCCTTGCCCTGGCTGGCGGGGACGGTCGCTTCACAGAAGTCAACCCCGCGCTGTGTTCCATCCTCGGTCGTAGCCGCGACGACCTCCTTGGCAGCGTTTTGACTGACTACGCAGTTGCCGGTCCCAGCCAGGCTTATTACTCGTCCGAGCTAATCTCCCCGGCTGAGGACCAGCACACGGCGGAGATGCAGTTCCTCCGGCCAGACGGGACCGTTGTGTGGCTGTCGGCAATCACCACCCTGGTCCGCGAAGTTGGGGCCGAGCCCTACTGGTTCGAACAGGTCCGAGATATCAGCGACCACAAGTCCACCGAAGCGACCCTCGAGCAACTGGCCATTAGCGACCCGTTGACCAACTTACCTAACCGCAACCTACTGAAAGACAGGGTCGAGCGGGCGCTGGTCCGGGCCCGGCAGGCCGGCTCCCGGACCGCCGTCTTCCTTGTCGGGATTGACCGGTTCAAGGCCATCAACGACAGCCTCGGGCACTCCGCCGGTGATGCTTTGCTGGTCGCGTTCGCCGACCTTTTGCGGTTGGCCGCTCCCGACGTTACGGTCGCCCGCTTCGGGGGAGATGTGTTCGCTGTCGTAATCGAGCGGGTTGTGACCCTCGATGACGCCGTCGAGTGGTCGCAACAGCACCTTCTGGCGGCCACCAACGGTAAGTTCGAGGTCGAGGGCTCCGAGGTGTACGTGACCTCTAGCACCGGCATCGCCCTGTCGTCTTCGGGAGCGACGGCCGATGACCTTATCCGCAATGCCGACCTTGCCATGAACAGGGCGAAAGTGGCGGGCGGCGGCCACGCGGTTGCCTTTGAAGAAAAGGACCTGGAGGCTCTGCGCGAACGTCTCGAACTGGAGACCGACCTCCGCACTGCCATAACTCAGCACCAGATCAGCGTTGTCTACCAGCCGGTTGTGAGTACCGACAACCACCGCATAATTGGGGCCGAGGCATTGGCCCGTTGGCATCATCCGCGCTGGGGCCACGTTCCACCAGACACGTTCATAGTCGTTGCCGAACGTCTGGGCCTCATGGCGGGATTGACGTCCCACGTCCTTAGCGTTGCCTG
>Ga0302324_100019006_pt1 | contig 13517 bp, 14 predicted proteins | sample Palsa_T0_1_FD_201949 | JGI IMG/M metagenome (GOLD analysis project Ga0302324, IMG submission 201949) | Peat permafrost microbial communities from Stordalen Mire near Abisko, Sweden - Palsa_T0_1 | ecosystem: Environmental > Terrestrial > Soil > Palsa > Peat permafrost | place: Sweden: Abisko...
CGGAGCCATCGTCATCCTGCTGACGCCTCAGGTGATGCGCCGGGTGGGGCTCGGCCTCGCGCGCGACCTGGACCTGCCCGCCGGCCGTGTTGCCGCCGAGGTCCTGCCCGCCCAGGCGGAGCAGCGGTGAGGCCCAGCTAGCCCCCCGCAGCCGGTGCGCGGTGACCACACCACGCAGCCAGGGTTGGGTGCTTCTTCCATGTATGGATCAAGAGAAGGTCAAGAGAAGGTCAAGAAAAACATAGACACCTGCCCGTGATGCTTGTACCGTCCCGTCCCAACAGCGCTTTGCGCGGGTCAAGCACCAGGGGTTCCCTATGCATCGCAGACTCAGGCTGCTCGCCGCCGTCGTGGCGTGCGGGACATCACTCGCCCTGACGATGTCGGCTGTCGCCAGCGCGGGCACCCGGCCCAGCGCGGGCACCCGGCCCAGCGCATCGGCGGGCGTCATCACTGGCAGCATCATGAATGGGCACCGGCACGTATTCAAGATCGGCCCCGGCAAGATATTCGACGTGACAGCTACTCTCCATGGGGTCCGGCACGGTGACCGGCTGGCCCTGGAGTCGTACTTCCGCAAGCACCGGCATCACCCAAGAAGCCCGAAGCGCTGGCACGTGCTCGGTAGCTGGCGGCTCCACGCCGGCGAGCATCATTTCGCCGGCCGCACTTATGGCAGCTATCCCGGCCTGTTCACGCTGCGGGTGCAGTTCCTGCGGCACGGTCACCTGCTGCGCGGGTCACAGTCCAATCGGTTCTACGTCGAGGTGCGGCGGTTCCACGCCAAGAAGCTACGCAAGCCAAAGCACCACAAGCCACACCGCAAGCCGCACGGCAACAATGGTCTCCTCCACGGACTGGCGATCCCGCAGCACGCCACTACCGATGGCGTGCTCGGTGACTGGGACAGCGTGGAATGCGCGTCCCTCTCAGCCGGGCTGGGCGGCGGCGGTGTAGATGTCGTTCCGCCGTTCAGGCACCTGGGCAATGACGAGCCGGTAAATGCCGTCCAGGTGTCCTTCTACAGCAACTACTCCAACGGCTCGTGGGGACCTTGGCAGGAAGGCAATGTGCTACCGCAGACAGTCAACACTGATGGCGCAGGCCTGACCGATATAACCATCAATGCTGCCAGCGGCGATAGCAGTGCCTCAGATGAGCTAGGCACCATCCAGCCGCTGGACTTCTACGGCCAGCAGGGTTATCACACGATCGGCTGGGACTTGGCGATCCAGAACATCAACACCGGCCAATGGGGATGGCTCAGCACGGACATCGAGATCCCGGGATCTTACCAACAGTATGACTCCAACGGCAATTACGAAGGCCAATCCAGTACCTGCTACACCTATCACGGCGCGGGCTTCGGTGGGATCAGAGCCAAGTAGGCGCTAAAACGAGAGCTTGGCCCGGGTGGTCATCGGAGCCCTCGTCATCCTGCTGACGCCTCAGGTGATGCGCCGGGTGGGACTGGGCCTCCCGCGCGACCTGGACCTGCCCGCCGGCCGTGTTGCCGCCGAGGTCCTGCCCGCCCAGGCAGAGCAGCGGTGAGGCTCAGCTAGCCCCCGCAGCCAGGACCGCAACTGCCGATCGGCAACGGTCACGGCTGCGGAGGTCCGGGTTTGCGGCGGATCACGTCGACCACGACGATGTGGGAGTAGCGGCGGCTGCGGGCCACGTGCACGTCCTGCGCCCAGCAGGCCGCGCGGAGCAGATCGCGGGCGAACTCGAAGTCCTCGACGCTGGTGCCCGCGCGGCACCAGATATGTGCCTGCTCGCCGAAGGCTGTGGGCCTGATGCGCAGCAGGATGGGCAGCTTTCCGTTCCGCGTGTGGATCCAGGCCTGGGCGCAGCCCGTGCGCAGCCGGTGCGCGGTGACCACGCAGCGGGCGCGCGCAGTGACCAGCGCGCGGATTTCCGGCCACACGGCGAGGTTCAGCGCCAGCAGCCCGATCTCGATCAGGGCCCAGCGCCAGCCGTCAGCACTGGCCAGGGCGATCACTCCAGCCGGTAATCCGGCCAGCAGCGCCAGCTCGTAGCGCCACCGCCAGCCGATGACGAGCGGGTTCGGCCGGGCGACTGTGGTGATGCCTCTTTCCAGGCCGGCCAGCAGGCGGCCCTCGGCAAGCCGCCGCGAGCGCCTCCTGGTCGTCATCCCGGCCGCCCGAGTCGGCCGTGCCCGGCTTTCCGCCAGATATGTGGACGCATGCAGATCTTGATTCGGCCCGTGCCGGTGATACGTTGATTGGTGTACACCAGATCCCTTCTCTCATCCAGGGCTGGGAAGGTGACATGGGGCTGGGTCGATGGGCAAACATCGGCCCAGCTTTGCTGTGCGGCGTCAGCATCGGTACTGACTGTCTGACGCTGCCGCCGCAGGTGCGGTGCCGGCTGCGCGGCGGCTAGCCGCCGCGCGAGCCAGCTCGCTGGCGATCGCGGCTTGGGTTCGGGGGAATCAGCGGGCCTCCTCCCTGTCCCGGACCCGTGGGGTCCGCGGACGACGCTCTCGGGAATCCTCGGCCGACGTTGGCAATGTCCCTTGATTCTTGGCGCTGCCTCTGCTCTGATAGTGAGCCGCGAAAGCCAATTTCGCAAGTGCAGTTTTGGCTCGGCAAACGGTCATGCGGTACGGGCGATGCGCGGACGGGACACGGATCGTTCCGTGGGAGATATGAGGCTAAAGTGATCGGCGGCAGCCCGACGATCCGGCGCAGGGAACTGGGGGCGCTGCTGCGCGCGCTGCGCGCCGACCATGAGCTGACCGCCGAGGAGGTCACGGCGCGGCTGCTGTTCTCCCCGACCAAGCTGAGCCGGATCGAGACCGGGCAGAGCGGCGCGAGCCCGCGGGACATCCGAGACCTGTGCGACCTCTACCAGGTCACCGATCCGGCGGAGCGCGAGCGCCTGATGGCTCTGGCCCGGGAGGGCAAGCAGCGCGGCTGGTGGCAGGACTACGACCTGCCCTACGCGACCTACGTGGGCCTGGAAGCAGAAGCGATCTCGATCAGTGTCTACCAGTCCGGAGCGGTTCCGGGACTCCTGCAGACCGAGGAGTACGCCCGGGCGATGCTGCGCGCTGAGGTACCGCCGTTCAGCCCGCAGGAACTCCAGCAGCGCATCAAGGCGCGGCTCACCCGGCAGGCGCACCTGGTGCAGAGTGACGGGCCGCGCTACCACGCGATCCTGGATGAGGCGGCACTGCACCGGCAGGTGGGCGGGCGGCCAGTCATGCGGGCCCAGCTGCGGCATATCGCTGACTCGATGCAACTGCCGAATGTCACCGTGCAGGTCGTCTCCTTCGAGGCCGGAGCGCATCCGGCGATGGAGAGCGTATTCTCCATCCTGAACTTCGAGCAGCCCCTCGTGCCGGACATCGTTTATGTCGAGGGCCTGGTCGGGAACATCTACCTAGAGCGGCCCGCGGACCTGGAGAGGTACCGCAGGATATTTTCTCATCTCAGCACGATAGCGTTGAATCCAGCAGAATCGATTTCCTTGCTCACTAGCTACACTCGGTAAACGGCGGTATGACTAGCGGTCATCCCGACTGTACGCTATTTGCTCGGCTTTACTCCGGCCGCAAATTTATCGTGGCTGGCTTTTCAGTGAAAACCACAAAGTTCAGGAAAGGCGAATCTTATGGTGATGCGAAGAAAGATGACACTCACCGACCTGGAGCGCACCGGCCTCGTTTGGCGCAAAGCGCAGCTTAGTACCAATAACGGATCTTGTGTCGAAATAGCGTCCGTTACTGGCAAAATAGCCCTGAGAGACTCCAAAGACCCCAGCGGCCCTGTGCTTGTCTATACGCCTGACGAATGGAGCGCCTTCCTCGACGGCGCGAAGAAGGGCGAGTTCGACGATCTGGTTTCCTGACAAGCGAAACGCCGCCCCACTCCGGGAAAGAGCTCAAGGCGGCGCTCGCGCGGATCCCCCTCTTGGAGAGACCACGATGAAAGATCATAATCGCTCCGGCAACCCTGGCGGAACGTCTCGCGTGGTCGATTTTGGGTCTGATCGGCTTCGCGCTGATCCCCGGTGGTGACCGCTGGCTCCGGCGCGCAGCGGTAGGCCGCATGGTGGTATGGTCAAACTTATGGCTCAACGTAAGGTAACTCTCTCCCTTCCGGGCCACACGGTTGCCGCGGCCCAGGCCGCGGCCAAGCAGTCCGGCGCCCCGTTCAGCACCTACGTGGCCCGGGCGCTGCGGAACGAGACACTGCGGCAGCAGCTGGCGGCCGCGCAGCTTCCCGAGGACCGGGAGTGGCTGGACATGACCGAGGCGGACGAGGCTGACGGGTCGTGAGGCGCGGGGAGGTCCGCGTTGTCCATAGCAGGGTCGGCGCGCGGGATCGCTATGCCCTGATCATCGGCAACGACGCGCTGAATGAGTCCGAGGCCGCCTGGTCGGTCCTGACGGCCCCGATCGATACTGACGGCATCGCGCCCGAGACGCTGGTCACGGTCCGGATCACTCAGCCGCTGGCTGGCATAGCGCGGCTGGACAACATCAGTTCGGTTCGCAAGGAGCGGATCGGCGAGCTGGTCGGCCGGGCCGACCCAGACACAATGGATGCGGTCGGCATTGCCCTGCGCGCCGCCCTCGACTTGTGACTGGGCCAGGCATCGGTAAGCCAGAGCTCGGCATCAGGCAACCCAGAGGCGACCTTGCCGCTGCCGGGCTAACGGATTCCAATGTGCCATCCCGACGAGCCTGCTCGGCTCGAGGCGGGCCGACCTAACTGGCGGGTGTGGCCGGGCCGTAGCGCTGCGGCGCCCTCATCGGGCCCCGGGCTGGGTGGTAGGGGCGGATGAGATCGATCAGCTGGCCCACGTCGGGTATAGCGCTGCCGGGTGGGACGGTCCAGCCCCACTCATTTCCGCTCGCGGTCCAGACTTCCTGCAGGCTTGGGTACGGGCTGGTGAGTCCCAGCGTCTCGGGTGGGCCCGGGATCTTGGCGGCTAGCCGCGGGACTTTGGCGTACCACAAATCAACGACCAGGACGTTGTAGGCTCCCGGCCTCTGGATGGCGATGTAGCCCTTATTCATGACGGGCTGCCAGGGCAGGCCGCGTTCCTCTGCCGCGACGGCGATAGCGTCGACGAGTTGTCGGCCGGTTTCAATTCGATCTTGCGGAAGCTGCATCTCGCTGGCGTAAGTCTCCCAGGTCCAGCTGGCGGCTTGCCCAGGTGTCCTGGGCGAGCTCTTAGCCCAGTCATTGGGCCGGACGACCAGCTTGAAATGCGGTGCGGGCACGGAGTCAGCTATCCGCAGGGCCTCCAGCTCGATGCCGAAGAACCCGACGCCAACCACGGTGTTGTCGTTCAGCCACTCCAGGGCTGCTGCATGCTCCTCGGTTATCGACTGCGCGATCCAGATAACAACGTCGGCCTTGGCGCCGGCGCAGTAGGTGAGCAACTGGCCGAGATGGGTGTGGTCAGTCTGCTCAAGCTGGTTCTCTACGATCACGACGCGTCCCCGAGCGTCTTCAAGGAGCAGGTCCAGTGCGTAGCGGCCGACCGGGTGTTCGCGCTGCCGAAGCTCTAGGGCCAGCCCAACGGCCTGGCCAAGGACATCCAGGTTCTCCGCCAGCCATGGCGTGAAGTCTGAGGCTTCGTTCGGCCAAACTTCGCGCAACTGCACCGGTTCGAGTCGGCCAAGGCTTGCCATATGTTCCGTCTATCAGGAATTTCGGCGCGAGGGCACCGAACCCATGAACCTGGTATCCGGCCAAGCTCTCCGTCCAGCAAGCTCACCTTGGCCGGCGGTTCTAGCAGTAGCCGGACCCTCCGCTGCTGCTCTCGTGGTCGTATAGGCCGGCCCGCCAGTACTCGACGGACTCGCGCAGGTCACTGAGCGCCTGGTCATCGTCCTGCTCGAACGCGGGGATGATCTCCAGGATCAGCGCGACCTCCTCGGCGCCCGACCGGTCAAGCGCGGCCAGTACCCGCTTGGCCTCGATGACGCCCGCCTTGCTGGTCTGCGGCGTAAAAGGCCAGTGATGATCCGCGATCCCGTCGGACTGCTGCAGCTGAACCACAGGCGCCCGGGCTCCCAACTGCTCCAGCCATTCGTAGGGATCGCGGTCAGCGCCGGACGTGCCCGGCACGCACTGATGGCCGATGTCGAGGCAGAGCACGACCGGGACGTGCTTTTCGTCGCCCTCGGTCAGCAGGGACGACAGGCCGGCCAGCGTCGACGGCTCGCGCGCGGCGGCGAGGTTCTCTGCCATCAGCGAGGTGAGTCCCTGGGAATACGCGTACTCGGTCAGCTCTGTCAGCGAGTCACGCAGCTCGTCCCACAGCCGCCGCCGGCGGACCGGATGGCGCCAGTCGTCGACGCTCAGCGCGCCAAGGTGGCCGCCAGTCGACTCCGCCCCGGCCGCGGCGGTGAATTCGATGACCCGGCGGTACCAGTTCCGCGCCCGGTCCCGGGCCGATCGGTCCGGGTGCAGCAGCAGGTTCGATGAGTAGGCGGCAAGGCCGGTGAACGTCGAGTGCAGGGTGAGTCCGCCGGCGGCGCAGGCAGCCCGCAGCCAGTCGGCCTGATCGCTGATGTCCGCGGGGGAGGTGTCCAGCTCGACCAGATCCAGGCTGTGCTGGACCAGCTTGAGCCCCAGCTCGTCGCGGACCAGCCGGGCCCAGCGCTCGGGCCGCGGCCATCGCTTGACGGCGAAGCAGGTGTTGATCCCCAGCTGGTAGGAGGTCACGTCAGCTCCTGCGGGTTGTGTACGGCCCGGCTGGTCCGTACCTGGTCAAACCATGCTGCGCGGGGCAGCTCGAACGCGCTGCCCCAGCGGGACGGGATCAGGCGGCGGGCCCGCCGCCGTACCGCGCCGACCGCCTCCGCCGCCTCGGCCGAGAGCCCGGCGGCACCCGCCGCGAGCATCGCTGCGCCGAAGGCCGCCGGGTCGAGATCGAGATGCAGCACGGGCCGGTGCAGGAGATCAGCCTTCAGCTGCCCGGCCAGGTCTAGTCTCGCGCCGCCGCCGCCCACCCGCAGCTCGGACAGCGGAGATCCCGCCTGCTCCAGTACCGCCAGCGCCGACCGCACCCCCAGTGCCACCCCCTCGATCACGGCGAACGCCAGCGCCGCCCGGTCGTGCCGGTCGCTGAGCCCGACGAAGCCAGCGCGAGCCGTCGGGTCGTCGCGCTCCCCGTCGCCCAGATAGGGCAGGAACAGCGGCGCGGCGTCGACGGCAGCCCCGCGCACGCCGCGCTGCAGCCGCCGCCGGAATCGCTCGGCGTCGGCGGCCAGCGCACCGTAGGCCGGGTAGCCGAGCGCCCGGACTGCCCAGCTGATCGCTGCGCCCGTGGTGTTCAGCCCGAGCTCGGTGCAGAAGAATCCGGGCACGACGTGACTGTAGTGCGTGACCCGCCGGTCCGGCAGCGGGTCGAGCACGGCGGAGTTCAGGCACGATGAAGCTCCTGCCATCTCGCTGACCGGTCCGCTCCGATCAGCACCAGCGCCGAACGCAGCGCACTGGCTGTCGGCAGCACCGATGACCAGCGGCAGTCCCGGGTCCAGGCCCAGTTCCGCGGCGATGGGCCCGGGAAGCTCCGCCGCCACCGCCCACGGCGGCAGGACCGGCGGGAACAGCGACTGATCGATGTCGAAGGCGGACAGCAGATCGTCGTCCCAGGCACGCTGGCGCAGGCTGTAGAACAGCGTGGCGTTCGCGTGCGTCTGGTCCGTCCTGGTCAGGCCGGTGAGCCGGTGCAGCACGACGTCCCGGGGCTGGAGCACCACAGCAGTGCGGGCGAAGATCTCCGGCTCGTGCCGGCGCAGCCAGAGCAGCTTCGGGCCGACGTGAAAGGCCTCCGGCACGTGCCCGGTCCGCTCGTGCAGGGCGGCGTCGCCGATGCGCTCCCGCATCTGCGCCGCCTCTGCCACGGCCCGGTTGTCGCGGTAGAGCATCCCGGGCCGCAGCGGCCTGCCGCGCGAGTCAGCGGGCACCATCGTCGGGCACTGCCCGGTGAGGCCGATGGCGCGGATCCGCCCGACCGCCCTGGTCCGGGCGGCCAGCCCGCCCAGGGCAGCCACGGCGCCCTGCGCCCAGTCACGCGAATCCTGTTCTGCCCAGCCGGGCCGGGGCGAGGAGATGCGATACGGGCGGCGGACCTGCGCGACCAGCCGGCCCTGGAGATCGAACGCGATCGCCCTGGCGCCGGTGGTCCCGGCGTCGACGGCCGCCACCAGCGGGCCGCCAGCCGCGGCCGCCCGGGTACCGGCTGCCATCGTCACTGCCCCCGGCCGCTACGCCCGCTACGACCGGGCCGCCTGGCTGGCCCGGTCAGCCTGACCGGCCCGGGGCCCCTGATCGGCCCGGTCAGCCTGGCCGGCCCGGTCAGCCTGGCCGGCCCGGGCGGCCCGGGCCGCGTCCATGAACCGGTGCGCACGGGCCGGGTCCACCCGATTCCAGGTCACGCCGTCTGTCTTCAGGCTGGTGCCGACGATCACCGCGTCGGCCACCGCGAACACATCAGCGACCGACTCGGCCTTCACCCCGGTGTTCGCGACGACTGCCGTGTCCGGGACTGCCTCCTTGGCGGCGGCCAGGTCACTCATCGCGAACGGCACGCCAGCCGCCGGCCCGCTGATCAGGATCGCGTCGACACCCAGGAAGGCCGCGCCCTTCGCCCGGTCGGCGATGCCGCGCCTGCCGATGGCGCTGGCGAACTCGGGCGCGATGTTGTCAAACAGCGCGACGTCGCCAGCGCCGATCGCCTCCCGGTAGGCAGCCAGATCCCCGATGGCCGGCGCGATCATGCCGAGGTCGCTCTCGTAGACGCCGGTCAGGACCTCGCGGATGAAGCTGGCACCGGTCGCCCTGGCCAGTGCCAGGCTGGCGCGCGCGTCCCACAAGATGTTGACGCCGAACGGGACCCGGACCGAGGACCGCAGCTCGCCGATGACCGCTGCCATCGCGGCCGGGATCTCCGGGCCGACTGCCAGCTGGTAAGGCAGATCAGCCTCGTTGCAGAACAGCACCCCGTCCACTCCCGCATCCTGCAGCACGGCGAGGTCGCGGCCGACCACATCCGCCAGGTGCGCCCGCCCTGCCGCCCGGTCGTGGCGCGGGCGGCCCGGCAGGCCGGGGAAGTGCACCATCGCGATGACCGGCTTTGCCGTGCCGAAAAGGTCGGACAGGTCGGAGAGGGAGAGCGCCACCGGGCCATCCTTACTGTGCTAGCGGGGGTTACTGTGCTGGCTGTTACTGTGCTGGCGCAGGAACGCCAGGACGGTCTGGTTCCAGCGCGGCGGATCCTCCAGGAACGCCGCATGACCGCCGGGAAGCAGCGCCCACTGCGCGCGGGGGAGCCCGTGCAGCAGGCTGCGGGACAGGGCCGGCTTGATGATGATGTCGTCGGCCGAGGCCAGCACCAGCGCCGGGGTGGTGATGGCGGCCAGCCGGGCCGCGCAGTCGTGGGTCAGCAGCGCCGCGATCTGGGCGGCGAATGAGCTGGCCGGCTGGGTGGTGCGTTCCATCTCGGCCAGGAACTCCGCGAGCCGGCCCGGCTGGGTCGCGTAGAAGTCCGAGCTGAACACCCACGGGGCCTGCTGGCGCATCATCACCGGCATCCCCGCCGTCGCCGCGATCAGCGCCCACGCCTCGAAGGCGGCATAGGTGAGCGGATCTGGTGCCGCGTAGGTACTCGCCAGCACCACTGACCTCAGGTCGCCCGGATAGGCGGCAGCGTACTCCTGGGCGATGACGCCGCCCATGGAGACACCGGCCAGGTGGAACGGCGGCAGGGCGAGCGCGTCGGCCAGAGCCTTGGTGTCGCGGGCCATCTGCTGGCTGGAGTACGGCCCGGCGGGGTGGCCCGACTGGCCGACGCCGCGGTTGTCGAAGGTCACCACCCGCAGCCCGGCTGCCGCGAAGTCGTCCCGCTGGAAGGCCCAGCCCGCCAGGTCATCGCCCACGCCGTTGATCAGCAGCAGGGTCTGGGCGCCGTCGCCGTCGATCCGGTAGTGGATGTCGAGGCCATTGGCCTGCACGACCGGCATAACGGGCGCCTTTCTGCGGCGAGGACGGCTCTGCGGCGTGGAGGGCTGCGGCGTGGACGGCTGTGACGTGGACGGCTGTGGCAGCATGCTGCCACAGATGGGCGCCCCGTCACCCCTGATCACCGCCGGCCGGGACCCGGGCCAGCTGGGAGGCCAGCACGCAGCGGTACCGCTGGTACAGCTCGTCGTAGCGCTCGGCGCTGGCAGGATCGGGCAGCACCGGATCCGCCGGGTGGCACGCGGCGGCGACGGCCTTGTCCGGGTCGCGGTACGCGCCGACGCCCAGACCGGCCAGCATGGCCACCCCGGCGGCGGTGGCGTCGCCGGGGATCGGCAGCACCGGTATGCCGAGCACGTCGGCCTTGATCTGGTTCCACCCGGGCAGGCTCGCCGCCCGGCCGGAGACCCGCAGCTCAGCCGCCGCGGCGCGGTCCCGGCCGAGCACCTCCAGCAGGACCCGCAGGCCGAAGGCGACGCCCTCGAGCGTCGCCCTGGCCCAGGCGGCCCGGCCGTGCCGCAGCGACAGGCCGACTGCGGTGCCGCGCAGCAAGGGGTCGTCGCGCTCGCCGTCCCCGAGCACCGGCACGAACAGCAGCCCGTCGGCGCCGGCCGGCATGGCCGCGGCCTCGCGGTCGAGCAGCTCGTAATCAGCGGCCCGCGGCCTGCCGCCGCGCCCGCCGTACGCCAGCGCCGCCAGCCAGTCGACGGCCTCCCCGGCGGTGTTGATGCCGGTCTCGGTCAGGTAGCCAGCCGGCCGCGCGGGACTGGCGTAGTTCGCCACGTCCAGGTCGGGCAGCGGCTGCGCCACCGCCGAGTTGAGGCAGCTGGAGCTGCCCGCCATCTCGCTCACCGGCCCGGGAACCGTCACGCCCGCGCCGAGGGCACAGGCCATGCTGTCGGCTGCACCGGCGATCACCGGTACCGGTTTGGTTAGGCCGAAACGACGCACGAGCGCCGGTCTGAGCTGCCCGGCAACTGTCCACGAGGGGTAAGGCACCGGGAGCTGGCCCGGGTCCAGATCAAGGGCGGCGAGCAGATCGGCGGACCATGCCCGTTTAGTGATATCGAACATGGCGCTGGCGCCGGCGATCGTCCAGTCGGTGACAGCCTCCCCGGTGAGGGCGAGCGCGACATACTCCGACGGCTCCAGGAACTGCCGCGCCGCCGCGAACACCGCTGGCTCGTGCGCGCGGATCCAGCCGATCTTCGCGGCGGTATGGAACGCCGCGGGTACCTGGCCGGTCCGGGCGTGCAGATCCCGGTCGCCGAACCGCTCCCGCAGCGCAGCCGCCGCCGCGGTGGCGCGGTTGTCGCGGTAGATGATGCCGGGCCGCAACGGCTTGCCGCGCCGGTCGACCGGCACCACCGAGGGGCACTGGCCGGTGAGCCCGATCGCGAGCAAGGGCCGGCCCGGCCCCAGCTCGCTGATCAGCGCGCCGAGGGCCGACAGCGCAGCCCGGCGCCAGCTGACCGCGTCCTGCTCGGCCCACCCGTCGCGCGGGATCGCGGTGGGGTAGGGCCGGCGGACGGCCAGGACGCTCTGCCCGGCCAGATCGAAGGCCGCTGCGCGCGCGCCGGAGGTACCGACGTCGACGGCCACGAGCACCTCGCTGCGGCCGGAGGTCGCGGTGGCGGCGGTCATGTCGCTGGGGTCATGTCGCGGGGGTCATGTCGCGGGGGTCATGTCGTCAGCCGCGGACCAGCTGATGGCCCTTGATCTTGTCCTTGTCCAGCGTGATCAGCGCCCCGTTGAGCGCTCCGGTCGAGTAGTCGCTGCCCGGGTTGATGATCATGGTGCGGCCGAGCCTGCGGATGCCGGACGACTCGTGGATGTGCCCGTGCAGGCCCAGCAGCGGCTGCCGCGCCAGCTCGGCCTCCCGGACCGCGCTGCTGCCCACGGCGGCGTACTGAACCTGGCCGAGCACCGCCTGCACCTGCAGGTCGGCGTCCAGCTTCGGCGCGTCGTCGAGCTGGGTGGCCAGCGGCGGCGGGTGCAGGTTGAAGACGGCGCGCTCGGGACGGGTCAGCTGGTCGGCGCTGCGGGCGATGGCGGCGGCCAGCTGGTCCTCGGTCTCCTCCCGGTAGGTGTGCCACGGGGTGGTGTTGGAGTAGCCCCAGCTGATCATCTCGTGGTCGTCGTCCAGCCAGACGACCTTGCCCTCGCAGTGCGTTCCCCACGGGGCGGTGTCCAGGAGCTCGCCGAGTTCCTCCGGATCGTCGTTGCCGAGCATGAAGTACAGCGGCACGCCGCGCGGGCGCAGCCGCTCGTCGGCGATCTGCAGCCACTGGGTGAGCCGTTCCCGCATCAGCCGCAGGAACAGCGCGTCCAGCGTGCCGTCGGCCTGCATCGCCTCCAGCTCGCCCGGCTCGGCCCGGTAGGGGTAGTAGCCGTGGTCGGCGATCATCTTCTCCAGCGCGGCGAGCTCGGGGCCGTCCTCGACCGTCTGCTCCTTGCCGACGAACCGGGTGGTCCAGCGGTCGCCTGGCTGCCGCTCGATCTGCTGGATGGCCTTGCCGGCCAGGTCGGCGCCCAGGACCAGGACGTTGGCGCCGTAGATCGGGGCGGCGTTGATGAACTTGCGGAAGCACAGGCTCGAGCCGTGCAGGTCGCTCACGAAATAGATCGTCGTCTTGGCCATGTCACTCTCCCGTCGGGCCCGTGCTGCCTGACTGTGCTACCTGACTGTGCTACCTGACTGTGCTACCTGACTGTGCTACCGGGCGGCGAGCGTGTCGCGGGCAGCCCGGGCGGCGTCCATGAACTGGGCAGCACGATCGGGGTCGACGGCATTGAAGGTAACGCCGCCGTACTTCAGGCTGGTGCCGACGATCGCGCCGTCGGCCAGCGCCAGGATGTCGGCCACGGTGTCGGCCCGCACGCCGGTGTTCGCCAGCACCGGCGTGTCCCCCGCCGCGGCCTTGGCGGCGCGCAGCTCGCCGGTATCGGTCGGCGTGCCGGTGATCTGGCCGCTGATCAGGATCACGTCCACGCCGAGGAACGCCGCGCTGCGCGCCCGGGCGCCGATCGTGCGGCTGCCGATCGTGCTGGCGAACTCGGGGGTGATGTTGCTGAACAGGGCCACCGAGCCGGCGCCGATCTGCTCGCGGTAGGCGGCGATCGCCCCGAAGTCGGGCTGCATGATCCCCAGATCGCTCTCGTAGACGCCGGTGAACACCTCGCGCACGAACGCGGCGCCGGTGGCGGCTGCCACCGCCAGGCTGGCCACCGGGTCCCAGACGATGTTGACCCCGAACGGCACGGCGATCTCGCCGCGGACCTGGCCGATGACCGCTGCCATCGCGGCCGCGATCTCGGGGCCGGTCGCCAGCTGGTAAGGCAGATCGGCCTCGTTGCAAAACAGCAGCCCGTCCACCCCGGCGGCCTGCAGCGCCGTCAGGTCGCGCGCGACAGTGTCGACCAGCAGCCCTATCCCGGCGTCCCGGTCGTGCCGCGGCCGCCCGGGCAGGGCCGGCAGGTGAGCCATCGCGATGATCGGCTTGCCGG
>Ga0302324_100019008_pt1 | contig 13516 bp, 12 predicted proteins | sample Palsa_T0_1_FD_201949 | JGI IMG/M metagenome (GOLD analysis project Ga0302324, IMG submission 201949) | Peat permafrost microbial communities from Stordalen Mire near Abisko, Sweden - Palsa_T0_1 | ecosystem: Environmental > Terrestrial > Soil > Palsa > Peat permafrost | place: Sweden: Abisko...
TCAAATGTCCGCACAGGACCAAAAAGCAAAATCCCCAGCGCGATAAGAAGCTGCGTGAATCCGAGGACCGTTCTCCCTGCTAAATTATTCACGTTGCCGCCCGACCGGAATCCTGATTATTCGAGCAGACCCTTTGTCGAAAGAACGCCATCGGTTCCGGTACGCATCTTCGCCTGCATGAACGCCTTAGCGAATGCTTTGAACGATGCTTCGCACAGGTGATGCGCCACGTCGCCGTTCATCTGCATCAAGTGCAAGTTGAAGCGGCCGTTTTCGCTGACCGCACGGAAAAACTCGCGGATCATCTCGGTCTTAAGATCGCCGAGGTTCTCGACTAAAAACGTCACTTGAAAGTTGAGATAGGAGCGGCCCGACAGATCGACGGCGCACGCGACGAGCGCGTCATCGAGCGGTACCATCATCGAGCCGTAACGCGCGATGCCACTCTTGTCGCCCAGTGCTTCGTGAATCGCCTTGCCCAGCGCAATGCCGACATCCTCGATTACGTGGTGGTGATCCATCCCGTCGCCGCGGGCGACGAGTTGCAATCCGCAGCCGCTGTGTTTGGCAAATGCTTCAAGCATGTGATCGAGAAATTTGACGTCTGTTGAAATGTCGATCGGTCCACCGTCAAGCCGCAGCCGAAGATCAATCTGTGTTTCTTTGGTCGTGCGTTCGACCGTTGCGCTGCGATCGGTCAGCGGACCGTACCGCCGGTTGCTTTGCCGTTTGCGCCCGTCCGTTTCTCGATCGGTTCGGAGGCGTGAATATCAGGGCCGATATAGGTGGCTTGCGGGCGGATCAGCCGGTTGTCGCGCAATTGCTCGAGAATATGCGCGCACCAGCCTGCCATGCGACCGCACGCAAACGTACACGTAAATTCATCGCTTGCGATGCCCAAGCTCGAGAGTGTCGGTGCCGTATAAAATTCCACGTTTGCGTAAATGCGCTTACCCGGCTTGAGTTCTTGCAGCACCTTATTCGCGGCATCTTCGAGCGCACGCGCGATCAGATACCATTTCGTATGCGACTTCTCGGTTAACGCTTTCGCCATGTCTTCAAGATGCTGCGCGCGTGGATCGCGAATCTTATATTCGCGGTGACCCATGCCCATGATTTTCTCTTTGCGCGCGATCAGATCGCGAACGTACGGCTCGGCCTTCTCGGGCAAGCCGATTTCTTCGAGCATGGTCATGACTTTGCTCGGCGCGCCGCCGTGCAGGTCGCCGGCCAACGTGGCGACCGCGGTCGTCACTGAGCTGTAAATGTCCGCGTTGGTTGATGCCGTTACGCGCGCCGCAAACGTCGATGCGTTGAACGAATGGTCGGCGAGCAGCACGAAATAGATATCGAGCGCACGCTCGGCTTCGGCGATCGGCTTTTCGCCGCTACGCATCCACAGAAAATTTGCCGCCAAGTGGAGTGCAGGGTCCGGTTCGATCGGCTCAAGCCCGCGCCGGATCCGATCCCAAGCAGCCACGATCGTCGGCGTTTTTGCGATCAGACCGATGGCAGCGGCAGCGTTGGATTCGTGCGAGCCGTCCAAGCGGTGTGGAACGAAGTGCGCAAGCGCGGAAACGGCGGTACGCAGCACGTCCATCGGCCACGCATCTTTGGGGATCTCGCGTAGCATGGCGATGAGCGCCGGCGGAAGCGAACGCCCGGCCGAAATGGCAGCGGACAGATCGCGCAGTTCTGCCGGCGTCGGCAGATGGCCGTACAGCAGCAGGTGTACGACCTCTTCGTAGGTCGCGTTCTTCGCGAGGTCGTTGATATCGTAACCACGGTAGGTCAGTCGCCCGATCTGCCCCTCGACGTTACTGAGAACGGTCTCCCCAACGACAACGCCTTCGAGACCACGATCTACTACCGTACCAGCCATAACATGCACCGATTTCGTGCGAACAGCCCGCGCCTCCCGCGCGCAGGCTGCCCAAAGCTATTGCGGTACGCCCTGCGCGTCGTGGATGAGGATGTTCGCGATCGTTTCAAGCCCGGAAGGGTCGTCAGGGATGACGCGCCGGCCCAGCTCGATCACCGGGACGATTGCACCGGCGCCGAAGGCGGCGGGCGCGTCGTGGTAACTCAAGCTGGTCACCAGGCTACCGCGCGTCACGATCGGTGTTAGAAACGCGACCGCGTTTTGCTCAGATGCAGCAGCGGCGGTGCCGGTTTCATGCTGCGCGGCAAGCAACTCACTGCTTCCGGCAAGCAACAGGAGATACTCGTCGACACCCACGTACGACCGAAGTGCATTGGCGCAATCGACAAACGCGCGCGTCCCGCGATGCGCTTGAGCCGCAGCGACATTGTCGCCGGCGCGCGCGATCGTATACGCTGCCGTGCGCGCATCCGCACACCGGTCGGGAAGCCGCTCGCGATACTGCGGGCCGAACGGGGTAAGCGCCGTCGTATCTGCCAGCGCGGCCGTTCCGAGTGAGAGCAGCAGCGCCGCAGTGACGAGTGATACCGCATACTTCATGTGAAAGAATATACGCCGGTTAGCTTATAAAACGCCCGGATCAAACGTCTATTTGTGATAGTAGCTCAAGATAGCCGAGCGTTTGGTTAGATGATCGCGACGACGAGTTTCCCGACGTGCCTGCCGGGCGCAAAGAGCGACAGTAACGCGTCGGGCGCGTTTTCGAGGCCTTCGATCAGTGTTTCGAGGCCGACGATTTCGCCGCTTGCAACAGCGGGGGCGACATCATGAACGAAATCATCGAACCGCTTGTTGTGATCGGAAACGATATAGCCTTGTATCTTCAAACGCTTCGGTGTGACCAGAAACAGATTGCGCGGCCCCGGGACGGGATTATTGTAATTGGCGATCATTCCGCAGGCGGAGATGCGCCCGAACGGACGCAGCGTGGCGAGGGCTGCTTCGAGCAGCTCGCCGCCGACGTTCTCGAAGTAGAAGTCGATGCCGTCGGGCGCTGCCGCGCGCAATTGTTCGAGCACTTCACCTTCGCGCAACACGATCGTGTCATCGAAGTGCAGCTTCTCGTCGATCATTCGCGCGCTTTCGGCCGAACGCGTAGCGCCGATCACGCGCGCGCCGCGGCGCTTGGCGAGTTGTCCAGCGACATTGCCGACGGCGCCTGCAGCGGAAGAAATCAGCACGACTTCGCCGGCCTTGACATCATCGATCACAAACAGGCCGACCCACGCCGTGAAGCCCGGCATGCCGAGCACGCCAAGGTATGCACTGGGCGCGGCGAGTGCCGTGTCGATCTTGCGGAACACCTTCCCGGGCGCGACGGCATAGTCGCGCCATCCAAGCGATGAGAGCACGCGACTACCGATGGGCAAGTTCGCATCGCGCGATTGCTCGACGATTCCGACGGCGCCGCCCTCAAGCGCTTTACCCACCTCGAACGGCGGAGCATATGACGGACCGGCGTTCATGCGCCCGCGCATGTACGGGTCCACGGACATGTGCGTGTTACGAACGAGAACCTCGCCTTCGCCGGGTTCGGGAACGTCGACTTTTGCAAGCTCGAAGTTCTCCTTCGTCGGCGCTCCCCGCGGGCGCGCGGTCAACCGTATTTCTCGAGCGCGCATACGTGTGGTTAGACGAAGGTCGCGCGGCCAACGGCAAAGCCGACGAGCCGGTCGATGAGCGCATCGTACGAGATGCCGGCCTGGGCTGCTTCATCCGGTAAGAGCGATTGCGGCGTTAAGCCCGGCAGCGCGTTGATTTCCAAGATGTACGGCCGGCCTTCTTTGGTCACGATGAAATCGGTGCGCGAGTAGTCGCGTAGACCGATCAGACGATGCACCGAAAGCGCGAGCATCTGCAAACGCGCGGTCAAGTCGTGATCGATCGGCGCGGGTACGAGATGGCGCGAACCGCCGGGCTTATATTTTGCATCGTAGGAATAAAATTCGTCGCTGGTCACAATTTCGACAACGGGCAATGCATCTTCACCAAGCACCGCGCACGAAAACTCGCGACCCGGTATGAACTCTTCTGCCAGCACCGCGTTGATGCGGCCCGACATTGCGATCATCGTTTTTGTCCACTCTTCGTGGGTGCGAACGATCGAGACGCCCGCGCTCGAACCGCTGCCGCGCGGCTTCACCACAATCGGCGGATCGAGCGAACCGGGCAAGAGCGGTAACGTCCCGCCGGACAGATCGAAGGTATCCCAAGATGGTGTCGGCAGGCCTTCGGCGGCGAGCAGCTTTTTTGTGAGATGCTTGTCCATCGCAAGCGCGGAGCTGGTGATGTCGCTACCGGTATAAGGAATACCGAGCCACTCGAGAACGCCTTGTATGCAACCGTCCTCGCCGCCGGTTCCGTGCAGCGCGTTGAAGACGACGTCGGGTCGGATGTCGCGCAGCGCATCGACGAAACGCGCGTCAAAATCGAGCGACTGCGCGTCGTGTCCGAGTGTTGCGAGCGCGCGCATCACGCCGTTCCCGCTTTCGATCGAAACCTCGCGCTCGGCGCTGGGTCCGCCCATCACCACCGCGACTTTTAATTTAGCCAACGAATTCTCCGACGAGGTGGACTTCGAGTTGCAGGTCGACGCCGAATTGGTCGCCGACCGCACGGCGAACCCGGGCGAGCAGCGTGGTTACGTCACGGGCTTTGGCGTCGGCGACGTTGACGATGAAGTTAGCGTGGAGCGGTGAGACTTCCGCCCCGCCGACGCGCCAGCCCTTCGCTCCGGTAGCCTCGATCAGGCGCCCCGCCTTGTCGCCGGGCGGATTGCGGAAACACGACCCGGCGTTGGGCAAGGCGATGGGCTGCGTCGCCTTACGGCGCACCAGGCGCGCTTGCATTTCGGAGCGCACGTCAGCCGGATCGCCGCGTTCGAACGCTAAGGTGACGCGCGCCACGATCGCATCGCGCGCCAGCGTCGTGTGCCGGTAGTAATACTGTACGCTCACCGGATGCGCGTCGGGTTTGGTCGGCGTGTGTACCCACACCTCGCGCACGAACTCGCCGATCTCGCGATCGGTTCCCGCATTCATATACAATGCGCCGCCGACGCTGCCGGGAATGCCCGCCAGCGATCCGACGCCGACCGCGCCCTTGGATGCCGCTTGCGCGGTCAGGAGCGCCATTTGCGCCGAAGCACCGGCCTGCACGATAACCTGCGCATCTTCTTCGGTCACTTCGAGCGCAGCAAAGTCGCCGGCGAGCCGCACCACAAGGCCGCGCAAGCCGCCGTCACCGACCAAGATGTTCGAGCCCAGACCGAGCATGAACCATGGAACGCGGCGCTTGAACGCATGACGCATGACGAATGCAACGTCATCACTATTTTCAACCGTGATAAACGCGTCGGCAGGGCCGCCGATCTTCCACCAGGTGTGCGGTGCGAGCGATTCGTCGAAGCGCACGCGTTCGCCGAAGTACTCTTGCAGTGCGGCGCGGTCGTCCGCGCGCAACAGCGAACTCACTTAGGCGACCGGCACGGTTGCAATGGCGGCGCCCAGTTTGTGCGCAACGGTCGAGATCGAGCCGGCGCCGAGCATCAAGACGAAGGCGTTCGCCGCGACGTCCTGCGGAATGCGCAGGACGAGCGCTTCAACATCGTCGACATACACGACCGGGGTACCGGCGGCCGCGAGCGGTTCGCCGATCGAACGTTCGCTAATGCCGGGGATCGGATCTTCGGCCGCCGCGTAGACGGGCGTGAGATACACGCAATCCGCGCCCGCCAGCGCACGCGCGAAATCGGCGGCAAGATATGCCGTGCGGGTGTAGCGATGCGGTTGAAATGCAACGATGACGGGGCCGCTCGTTGCATTGCGCGCGGCCGCAATCGTTTGGGCGATCGCGGTCGGATGGTGTGCGTAGTCGTCAACGACCGTCATCGTAGCGGAGCGGCCCACGATTTCAAAGCGCCGGCGCACCCCGTGAAACCCATCGAGCGCGCGCGCAATAGTGGCAAACGGAATATCGGCTGCGAGCGCCACGCCGATTGCGGCAAGTGCGTTTTGCACGTTTATTTCACCGGGCACATTGAGCACGATGCGGCCGAGTTCGTCGCCGCGCATGTCAACGGTGAACGATGAACCCAACAACTCGTAGCGTATTCCAATGGCACGCAGATCGGCCGCAGCACGTGTGGCGAAGGTCGTTACGGGCGCCGTGACGTGCGCGACAAGCGACGCGCTGACGGCGTTGTCGACGCCGATGACGGCTGTGCCGGCGGCCGGCAGCTTTGCCAAAAACGCGGCGAATTGTCCCACCAGGCGCGGTAAATCCGCATCGCTTGCGATGTGGTCGTTCTCGATGTTCGTGATAACGGCGATCGTCGGCGAAAGACGCAGGAACGATCCGTCGCTTTCGTCGCTTTCGGTAACGAACCAGTTGCCCGAGCCGCTGCGCGCGTTTGAGGCAGAGTCGATACGCTGACCGCCGACGGCGACGGTCGGATCGTAGCCGGCGGTTTCAAAAATTGTCGCGACCATCGAGGTGGTCGTCGTCTTGCCGTGCGTTCCGGCAATTGCAACCGTCGGTGTCGTGCCGATGATCATCGCCAGCATTTCGCCACGCGTCACGATCGGGATACCGCGTGCAAGCGCCGCGACGTATTCGGGATTATCGTGGGCGATCGCGCTCGAAACGACAACGATGTCCGGTACTCCGACGTTGGCGGCACGGTGCCCGACGGCAACGACCGCGCCCTCACTTTCCAACTCCGCGATGAGCGGCGTACGCTTCACGTCCGAGCCGCCGACCCGGTCGCCGCGCGCCAGCAACAAGCGGGCAATCGCGCTCATGCCGATCCCACCGATGCCGACGAGATGATACGTCGTTTCCTTAATCACGAGAGTCACGGGCGATTTCGTTCGGGTCGGACGAATCGACGACCCGCGCCGGAATCAAGTCGTACACGCGGCCGACAATCGTCGCGACGGCGTCGCCCGGAACAAGTTGCGCCGCCGCCGATTTCATCTCGGCCAGACGGCCGGGTTCTAAGCACGCACGCAGCGTCCACCACAAGAAATCTCCATCGAGTTCGGCATCCGTTACGATCACGGCCGCGCCGCGCTCGGCGAAGGCCGCGGCGTTGGCGGCTTGATGCCCTTCGGCAAACGTGCCCGGAATAAGGACCGACGGCGTCCCCGTTACCGCAAGTTCCGCCAAGGTCGATGCGCCCGCGCGGGCGATAACAATGTCGGCAGCCGCATAGGCGTTCGCCGGATCGGGCAGATACGGAATGAGACGCACGACATTTCCGGGCGCAAGCTCGCGCTCTTCGGCTTGCATGTAGGCATAGTCGCGTTCGCCGCTGATATGCACGACTTGCCACGATTCGGGTAACGAGCGGCGCGTCACGAGCGCTGCGACGGCGACGTTAATAACCCGCGCGCCTTGCGAGCCGCCCATCACGACGATCGTCGTCCGTACCGGATCGAGATCGAGCGCTTCGCGCGCAATCGCCGGCAGCGACCGGCGTGCGATCGACGCGCGCGTCGGCGTTCCGGTTACGACCATCTTCTTGCCGAAGAAGCGTTCGGCTTCAGGATAGGCCGTCCATACTTCGTCGGCCAGCGGCGCGATCAGTTTCGTTGCCAAACCCGGCTGGGCGTTGACTTCGAGTAGCGCGATTGCTCCCTTCATAACGCCGAACAGCCGTAAGATGCGCGCCGCGACGACGACCGGAACGCACACGTATCCGCCGGTTGCAATTACCATCGTCGGCCGAAAGCGTGCGAGTGCAGCGAGCGCGACGAACAGACCTACCGTATTCACTGCGAGCGTGCGCAGCATCGCCCACGAAAGCTTGCGTTGCAACGCTGCACTCGGCACGAACGTTAGCGGCATATCCGTCACCAACGTCGCCTCGAAGCCGTTGCGGTTGCCGAAGAAACGCGGCTCGTAATCATCGGGCGCAAAGTCCGAACGCAGTGCGTCGTCGATCGCGAGTGCAGGATAGATGTGTCCGCCCGTCCCGCCGCCGGCAAACGCGACGCGCAGCTTCATCGCACGGCTCGGTGGCGTCCCACGTTAATGATCAGAGCGACCGCGACGAGCGACACGACCAGCGACGTGCCGCCCGAGGAAATGAACGGCAGCGGGACACCGGTGACCGGCCACGACGACGTCACCACGCCGATGTTGATGAACGCCTGGATCACGATCATGAACGTACAGCCCAGCACGAGCAGCATACCGAACCGATCGGGTGCGGCAATCGCAATACGGACGGCGCGAAACGCAAAGATCAAAAAGAGAACGATCACAGATAGCGCACCGAGTAGGCCGAGTTCTTCGCCGATAATCGCAAAGATAAAATCGGTGTACTGCTCGGGCAAATAGAAGAACTTCTGGCGCGACGCGCCCAGGCCCAGACCGAGAACACCGCCGCTGCCGAGCGCAAGCAATGACTGCACGATGTGGAAACCCGTGTTTTGCGCATCTTTCCACGGATCGATAAACGCAAAGATGCGGGCGCGCTGATAGGTGCTGTGGAGCACGGCGACGGCAACGACCGGCAGCATCGCAAGGCCCGACATGAGCAAGTGCTCGATCCGCGCACCGGCGATGAACAGCATGCCGAACGTCGTAAACATCAAGAGGCTCGCCGTTCCCATATCAGGTTCCTTGACGATCAAGCCCGCCAGTATGACCGCGACAAACAGCGCCGGTACGACGCCGCGCGAAAGCGATCGCACGTTTTCTCCCAGCGATGAAAGTTTGGCCGCCATGAAGACGACGATCGCCAGCTTCGCCAGCTCTGACGGTTGAAATTGGAACGGTCCGGCGCCGATCCAGCGGCGCGAACCGCCCGCGATGAGCCCGACGTGTGGAATGAGGACCGCCAGCAACAAAACAAATGCAATACCGACGCCGAATGGCGCCGCCGCCTTGAGCTTATGATAGTCGCAGCGGTACGCAACAAAGGCCGCAATGAGCCCAACGACCAGCCACACGAATTGCCGTTTCACATAGTAGCCGGTATCGCGGAAACTCGCATATGCCGTCGCGCTCGACGCGCTGTAGATCATAACGAGGCCGATTGCCACGAGTGCAGCGACTGCGGCAAACAACACCATATCGGGCGGCGCCGTATGTTCGGCTGCGCGCGGTCGCGACTCCGCACCCGACCGGCGGCGCGGCGTGGGGCGGGTGGCGTTACCGAGCATGTTCGTGGATGCCCGTTGCATCGAGCCCTTTGACGGCGGCGATGAATTTATCGCCGCGGTCCTCGGCCGAGGCAAACATGTCGAACGACGCACAGCCCGGCGAAAGCAAGACGACATCGCCGGACTGCGCCAGCGATGCCGCGGTAGCAACCGCTTCATCCATGGAGCCCGCCCGATGAACGCTCGCGCGCTTGATCGTCTTGGCGATATCGTCGGCAGCCTCACCGATCAGCACGACGGCTTTCGTGCGCGACGATGCGACGCGGCCGAGTTCGGCAAAGTCCGTACCCTTGGCCTTGCCGCCGGCGATCAACACAATCGGTTGCTCGAACGAGCGCAGCGCGGCAATGACCGATCCCGGGTTGGTCGCTTTGGAGTCGTCGACGTACGCGACCCCGTTGCGTTCGGTAACGGCTTCAAGCCGGTGATGCAACGCATGGAAATCGCGAACGGCATCGGCGATGGCCACGCGATCGAGCCCGGCCGCCAGCGCGACGAGAATCGCTCCCATCACATTTTCGACATTGTGTTTACCGCGCAGCGGAATCTCATCGAGCCGCATGATCTCGACCGGCCTCGGATCGCCGGTCGGCGGCGCGTACACGATCGTCTCACCCTTGCGCACATAGAGTGTCGTAATCCGATGCGGCTCGCCGGCAAACCAGAGCGCGCGCGCTTTGATACGATTCGTGTCGTCGCCCTGCGCGAGCGTACCGATACGTTCGTCATCGAGATTGCCGACGAAGGTATCGCCCGGCCCTTGATTTGCAAAGATCCGGAACTTCGCTTCGGTGTACTCATCCATCGAAAAGTAGCGATCGAGATGGTCGGGCGACAGATTGAGGATCAGCGATACCCGCGGCTTGAACGACCGAATCGACTCGAGCTGAAACGACGACACTTCGGCGATGACCCAATCATCGGCTTGTGCGACGGCCGTTTCGGCAATGAGCGCGTTGCCGATGTTGCCGCCGACGTACGTCGTCTTGCCCGCCCGCCGGAAAATCTCGCCGAGCAGCGCCGTCGTCGTCGACTTACCTTTGGTACCGGTGACCGCCACGATCGGCGCACGGCAGATCCGATAGGCCACCTCGAGTTCCGAATACACCGGAATCCCCGCCGCTTGAATCCGGCGCACGAGTTCGCCGTTGAGCGGAATGCCCGGCGATAATACCGCCACGGTTACATTGGGCAACACGTCGCCGAGCGCATCGGGCGCAACGAACGGCACGCCGAGCGATGACGTATCGATACCGGGGTTCTCGTCGGTTGCATATATGCCGGCAACGCGCGGCAAAAGCACCTCAATCGAGGCGCGGCCGCTGCGTCCGACGCCGATGACGAGAACGCGTTCGTTGCGATCGAACAGACCGCCGGAAATGGGAGGATTCATGTGCGCACCACGAGTGCTAAACCGGCGACGGCCAGCACGAACGAAGCAACCCAAAAGTACGCGGTCACCTTGGTCTCGTGCCAACCACCGAGTTCAAAGTGATGGTGCAACGGGCTCATCCGGAAGATTCGGCGTTTCGTCGTCTTATACGAAGCAACTTGCAAAATGACCGATAGCGCTTCAATGACAAACACGCCGCCGATCAGCGGCAGCAGCAGTTGAGCTCCCGTCAAAATCGCGCCACCCGCCAGCGCCGCGCCGAGCGCAAGCGATCCCGTGTCGCCCATGAAGACGCGGGCCGGATGGCGGTTATACAGTAAGAACGCAAGCAACGTGCCGGCCATCGCGATTTCGGTTGCCGCCACGCCGCCCTGCCCCGCGCGAATCGCGACGTAGGCGATCACCGCCAGCGGTGACAGCATCGTTCCCGCCGCCAGGCCGTCGAGTCCATCGGTGAAATTAACCGCGTGCGTCGTCGCTAAAATCACGCAGAGCGACAGCAAGTACCAGAACCAGGCCGGCGTCGCCCCCAAACCCAGCATCACCGTGCCCACCGTGTTCGTGTTCCAGAGCAGACCGAGAAATGTTACCGCGACGAGTGCCGTTAAGAGCAACTTCGTGCGCGCGCGCAAGCCGCGGTTGTGGCCGCTGCGAATGGAGATAAAGTCGTCCGCGAAGCCGATCGCCGCCGAACCCACGATGAGCACGACGAACGGCAGCGTCGTGCCGTCGCGCGCGAAACACAACGCGACCAGCGGCGCGATCAAGAACAGCAGCCCGCCCATCGTCGGCGTCCCGGTCTTGACTTGATGCGTTTGCGGCGCATCTTCGTACGCTTTCTGCCGGATCTTCAGCTTGGTGAGCCAGCCGATCAACGGCGTGCCCAGCAGCGCGGCCAGCACGAACGCGAGAACGCCGTCTAAGGCAAGGATCATGCGGCCTCCCGCAACGGATTCGCGCCGTTCCCGCGCCAGGTCAGGATGACGAGCGGCGTCTGCTCGTCGCTATTGCCGTGCGGATTGCCGAGCAGCGCGAGCTCAACGTTCGCACGCACGAGACCCGGCGAGATGCCGAGGGCCTTTGCTTTTCGCAGATCGTTTGCGTCAACGATCGCGAAACCGTAACCCAACTGCGCGCTCAAATCCGCACAGACGGCGTCGGGCTGCGCCGGCCCAAAGACGATTGCGCGTTCGTACGGCGGTAACGTCCCCGTGTACCCGTCGATTGCCGCGATTGCTTCGCCGAGGATTTCGTAAAAAACGCCGCGCTTGCCGACTAACCGTCCAACGACGTGTGCGATTGCCGCGTAAACGACTTTGCCGGCACCAACCTGATCGATGACGATTTGCACCGATTCGGGCTGGCTAACCGTTGCAAGCGCACCGGCGTGTCGCGAGAGCGCGTATGCGAGCCGCGACGGACGCACGAATTCGGCCGGAACGAAACGGCGCTGCGCAATCGCAACGGCCGTTTCAGCAACGACGATCACGTCGTCGATGCGCGCGATGCCGCGCACAGCATCTTCAACGAGCACGGCGATGTCGTCGCCGGGTCCGAACAGGCGCGTACGTACCGGAATTGCCACAAGCCCGTCGGGCAGGCCAGGCTCATGCACCGGCAACGGAATCATATCGAGGCCTCTGCGCCAAGACCAGCCGCAATCTCTTCCATCTTGTATTTGCGCGAGCCCTTGAGCAGAATGGCGTCGCCCGGTAGACGGTTCGCGTGAAGCCAGGCGATCGCCGCGGCATTATCGGCGTAGGCAACGACGCGCTCGCTCGCTGCGCCGGCATCGGTAGCACCGCGAACAATATCGTCGGCAAATTCCCCGCCTGCTAAGATGACGTCGCTGCTATGTGCGGCCGCTGCACCGACGCGGCGGTGCATCTGCGGCGCGTCGGTGCCGAGTTCCGCCATGCTGCCGAGCACGGCGATGCGACGATCCGCCGCTTCGCTCGCAAACGCGCTCAGCGTCGCGAGCGTTCCCGACATCGAAGCGTTGTAGGCATCGAAAATGAGCCGGCCGCCATCGGCAAGGATCATCGTTTCATAACGGCCGTGCGGCAAGTGCAACGCGGCGATGTGCGGCACGAGCGCGGCGGCCGAACAGCCGAGCGCAATGGCGCCGGCGAGCGCCGCGGCGAGATTGAGAACGTTGTGCTCGCCCGGAACCTTCGCGTCGATCGCAAGCGTGGTCCGCGCGATGCCGTCGTGTACGACGAGATGATGAGCGTCGCGCACGACGACGCCGGGTTCGCCGGTCGGCGGCGTCACGTTGCCCGCGCCGAACCACAGCGGGGGAAACTCGAGTTTTCCCGCGCGCACCCGAATGGCATGGTCACCGATCGGCAAGACGGCGCGGGCATGCGCGCGGAAAAGGCCCCACTTCGTTTCAGCGAGGCGATCGTGCGAACCGAAGATTTCAAGATGCGCTTCACCGATGTTCGTCAATATCGCAACATCGGGTTGCGCGGCGGCAACGAGTACATCGAGATCGCGATATTTGCGCGCTCCCATTTCAACGATCGCAACGCGCGCATCGTTTTCGTCGAGCGACAGCAAGAACTTGCTGACGCCGATCTCATTGTTCTCGTTCTCGGGCGTTGCGGCCGCCGGGACGCCGGCGGCATTGAGCAGTTGCAGCAGAAATTCTTTGGTCGTCGTTTTCCCCGCGCTGCCGGAAATCGCAACGACGTGACCTTCAAGTTTTCGGCGCGCCAGCCGCGCGAGGGCGAGGTAGGCGTGCAACGTCTTCGCAACGACGATGGCCGGGCGACCGGGCGGCACAGACGCAATGTCATCCACGATGCAGGCAGCCGCACCGCGTTCGAATGCCTGCGCAACGAACGAATGGCCGTCATAGTGCTCGCCGTGCAGCGCGAGGAACGTTTCTCCGCCCATAATGGCGCGCGTATCGGTCACCACGTCGAGCGCTGCGGGAATAAGCTCGGGATGACTGGTTCGAGCACCAAATGCAGCGACTGCGACTGCAGCGTCGAGCTTCACCGC
>Ga0302324_100019009_pt1 | contig 13516 bp, 13 predicted proteins | sample Palsa_T0_1_FD_201949 | JGI IMG/M metagenome (GOLD analysis project Ga0302324, IMG submission 201949) | Peat permafrost microbial communities from Stordalen Mire near Abisko, Sweden - Palsa_T0_1 | ecosystem: Environmental > Terrestrial > Soil > Palsa > Peat permafrost | place: Sweden: Abisko...
GCGCGGCAACGCCCCCAGCAGCCCGCTCAACACCACGGTGTCGCGCAACCGACGGCTGACGGTCGCCCGCGGCCAACTTGACGACTACCGGGCCATTCGGTCGCGTTACAACTGCGACGTCAACGACGTGGTGCTGGCGGTGATCACTGGTGCGCTGCGCAACTGGCTGTTGTCCCGCGGCGAGTCGGCCGCGCCGGCCGCGACAGTGCGGGCGATGGCGCCGTTGCCGGTCTACGTCGACGAAACATTCGACTCGTCGAGCCGAGGGCAGGCCATCAGCCAGGTAGCACCGTTTCTGGTCGACCTGCCGGTCGGGGAGGGCAACGCGGTGGTGCGGCTGTCGCAGATCGCCCACGACACCGAAACCAATCCGACGGCGGGCAGCCTGGTCGATGCCCGCACCATCGTCACGCTGTCGGGTTTTGCGCCGCCGACCTTGCACGCCATGGGAATTCGAGTCGCCACCGGCTTGTCGCCACGGTTGTTCAATCTGTTGATCACCAATGCGCCGGGCGCCCAGTCGCAAATGTATGTCGCCGGTGCGAAGTTGTTGGAGACCTACGCCGTACCGCCGCTGTTGAACAACCAAGTGCTGGCTATCGGCGTGACGTCTTACAACGGCATGTTGTATTTCGGCATCAACGCCGATCGGGACGCGATGAGCGACGTCGAGGTACTACCGGTGTTACTGACCGAATCGCTCGATGAACTACTGGAAGCCGCGCAGTAGAAACGCTGCTCGGGGAGAAAGAAGCAGCTCACGGCCTTACGATTCAACAGCATGACCAACAACGGATCCGCCGACGACACCTCGGCCAAGACAAAGCAACCGAAAAAGGCGAAGTCCCCGAAGACTCAGAAGCCGCCGCCGAAGATCCCTAACGATGTCTACGAAGCCGAAATGTTTAGGCTGCAAACGGAACTAGTCAAGCTGCAGGAGTGGGTGCGATTCTCCGGTGCTCGCATCGTGGTGATTTTCGAAGGTCGCGACGGGGCGGGCAAGGGCGGGACGATCAAGAGGATCACCGAATACCTCAACCCCCGCGTCGCGGGGATCGCAGCGTTGCCCGCTCCGAATGATCGGGAACGCGGACAGTGGTATTACCAGCGTTACATCGCGCACCTGCCCGCCAAAGGGGAGATCGTGCTCTTCGACCGGTCCTGGTACAACCGCGCCGGCGTCGAGAAAGTCATGGGATTCTGTACGCCGCAGGAGCATGAGCTGTTTTTGCAGCAGACACCGATCTTCGAGCAGATGCTGATCGACGATGGGATTCTGTTGCGGAAGTACTGGTTTTCGGTATCCGAAGACGAGCAGTTGCGCCGATTCAAAGCTCGGCGCAATGACCCAGTGCGGCAATGGAAATTGAGCCCGATGGATCTGGAGTCGTTGTACAAGTGGGAGGACTATTCCCGGGCCCGCGACGAGATGATGGCCCGCACCGATATGCCTTACAGCCCATGGTATCTGGTGGAATCGGATATCAAGAAGCACGCGCGGCTCAATATGATTGCGCACCTGTTGTCCACGATCGAGTATCGCGATGTCAAGAGACCCAAAGTCAAACTGCCCGACCATACAATCAAGAGCGGCAACTACCAGCGGCCGCCGCGCGAGTTGTCGACCTATGTGCCCGATCATGTGGCAACGTTGATCGGTGACACCGAGTAAGCGCTTTCCTGATTCAGATGGTTACTGATGCAGATCTACATCCCGGTGACCCTGGCCATGCTGCGGCAATTCGTCACCGACGGCTCGCTACGGCCGGTCAGCGGCACCGCCTTCGCGGTGACACCCAAGCTGCGTGAGGCCTACGCCGAAGGCGACGACGACGACTTGCGCGAGGTGGCGTTGCGTGAGGCCGCGCTGGCCTCACTGCGACTGCTGGCCGGCGCCGCGGAGGCTTCCGGGCAATCGGGGGACGAGTTACCGCCGCGACGCGCGGTGCTGGTGGCCGATGTCGGCGATGTCACACTGCGCCCCGATCTCGACGACGCCGTCGTACGGATCGTTGCCCCGGTGACCAGCGACGATGTCGTCGCGGCGTTCGTCGACAACGCCGCCGCGGAAGCGCGAGTCAAAGCCGCGGTCGCGGTTGTCGATGCGGCCGATCTCGGTGACGAGGACGCCGAGCTGACTGTTGGTGATGCACAGGATCACGACCTGGCTTGGTACGCGGTCCAAGAGCTGCCGTTCCTGCTTGAGCTGCTCTAACCCTGGCTACGGTGCCGTAAGTTACGGTACCGTAGGTTCTGTCCCAGCGAGAGGCAGGAGTTTCCTCAATGGACAGAAAAATATCGCGACCCGCCGCCGACGTCATCGAGACCAGGCCCATTACGCTGGCCGGAGTGGAGACCCACCCCGGCTGGCATGCGTTGCGCACCCTTGCTCGACGCATCACCACGCCTCTGTTGCCCGATGACTATCTGCGCCTCGCCAATCCGCTGTGGTCGGCGCGGGAGCTGCGCGGGCGTGTCCTTGACGTACGGCGCGAGACGCACGACTCCGCGACGCTGGTCCTCAAGCCGGGCTGGGGCTTCAGCCTCGATTACCAGCCAGGCCAGTACATCGGCATCGGGCTGCTAATCGACGGCCGGTGGCGGTGGCGGTCGTACTCGTTGACGTCCAGTCCGCACCGGAGTGCGCGCACGGTGACCATCACCGTGAAAGCGATGCCGGAAGGGTTCCTGTCCGCTCATCTGGTGGATGGGGTGAAGCCAGGGACGATCGTGCGGCTGGCCGCGCCGCAGGGCAATTTCGTGCTGCCCGATCCGGCGCCGCCGGCCATGTTGTTCGTTACCGCCGGCTCGGGCATCACGCCGGTGATGTCGATGCTGCGCACGCTGGTCCGTCGCGATCAGATCACCGACGTGATCCATCTGCATTCCGCGCCCACCGCCGCCGACGTGATGTTCGGTGCCGAGCTCGAGCAGCTGGTCCGCGTTCACCCGGGATACCGGCTGCGGTCGCGCGCGACGCGCGATCAGGGGCGGCTGGATCTCTCCCGGCTCGACACCGAGGTACCGGATTGGCGCGACCGGCAGACCTGGGCGTGTGGGCCCGAAGCCATGCTCGATGCGGCCGAGCACGCGTGGTCGGCGGCCGGCATCACCGACTGCTTGCACCTCGAGCGCTTCGCGGTATCGCGCGCCGCGCCGGCCGGAGAAGGTGGGACGGTCACGTTCGCCAAGAGCGGAAAAAGTACCTCAGCCGACGCGGCGACGTCGCTGATGGATGCCGGTGAGCAACTGGGCGTGCAGATGCCGTTCGGCTGCCGGATGGGTATCTGCCAGTCGTGCGTGGTCACCCTCGTTGAAGGCCACGTACGCGACCTCCGAAACGGCGCGGAGCATGAGCCTGGGACCCGCGTTCAAACCTGCATTTCCGCTGCGTCAGGCGATTGCACACTCGACGTTTAAGAGTTACCCGTTGGTAACCTACGGTTTCGTAGGTTACGATAGCGTAGGTCAAGAACTGCAGTCTGCTGGAAGGCGATAACGCGATGGCGATCACCGACCTCGATGTCTTCACACATCTGACCGACGCCGACATCGAAAACCTGGGCATCGAGCTGGATGCCATCCGCCGGGACGTCGAAGACACCCGCGGCGCGCGCGATGCCCGCTACATTCACCGCACCATCGCTGCGCAGCGTGCACTGGAAGTCGCGGGTCGACTGTTGCTGGCTTTCAGCTCGCGCCGGTCAGCCTGGTGGGCGGGGACCGTGACCCTTGGCGTGGCCAAGATCGTCGAGAACATGGAAATCGGCCACAACGTCATGCACGGCCAGTGGGACTGGATGAACGATCCCGAGATCCACTCCTCGTCGTGGGAGTGGGACATGAGTGGGTCGTCCAAGCACTGGCGCTACACCCACAACTTCGTGCACCACAAATACACCAACATCCTCGGCATGGACGACGACGTCGGCTACGGCCTGCTGCGCGTGACGCGCGACCATCCCTGGAAACGCTTCAACCTGTTCAACCTGCTGTACAACGCGATGCTTGCGTTGGGCTTCGAGTGGGGCGTCGGCCTCCAGCATGTGGAGATGGGCAAGATCGTCATGCGGCGGATGGACAGCGATGACGCTCGCGAGCGGGTCGAAGAGTTCCTGGCCAAGGCCGGCCGCCAGGTTTTCAAGGATTACGTCGCGTTCCCTGCGCTGACGTCCTTGTCGCCCGGTGCGAGCTACAAGTCGACGCTGAAGGCGAATGCGATAGCCAATGTGATCCGCAACGTGTGGGCCAACGCGGTGATCTTCTGCGGCCATTTCCCTGACGGCGCTGAGAAATTCACCAAGACCGACATGGTGGGCGAGTCGAAGGGGCAGTGGTATCTGCGACAGATGCTGGGTAGTGCCAACTTCAACGCCGGCCCGGCGATGCGGTTCATGAGCGGCAACCTGTGCCACCAGATCGAACACCACCTGTTCCCGGATCTGCCGAGCAACCGGTATGCCGAGATCTCTGTTCGGGTGCGCGAACTCTGCGACAAGTACGACTTGCCTTACACCACAGGGCCTTTCCTGGTGCAGTACGGCAAGACCTGGCGGACCATCGCCAAGCTGTCACTGCCGGACAAGTACCTGCGCGCTACCGCCGACAACGCGCCGGAGACGCGCAGCGAGTCGATGTTCGCCGCGCTGGAGCCGGGTTTCGCCGGCGCCGATCCGGCGACCGGACGTCGCCGCGGTCTGAAGACCGCGATCGCCACCGTGCGGGCGTGGCGCCGCGACAAGCGGGCCAAGCGCAACGGCGGGAACGAGCAATCGGCCGGACGGGACGATCTGGCCGCCTAAGCTTGGCGCGGTGGAGGTCGTCACAGCGCATCCGATCGTCGATGCCGTGCTAGATCGGCATCGCGATGCCTTAGGCGATGACTGGTCTGCTTACCGCAACCACGTGTACCGCTGCATCACCTATCATCAGCTGCTGCTTGGCTTTTCGATCCCCGACGGCGCAGCGCTGGCCTGGGCGACACACGATCTGGGCATCTGGACCGCCGGCACCTTGGACTACCTGATGCCCTCGGCCGACCTCGCGGCGGCGTACGCCGACGAGTTCGGTATCGCCGACATCGATCAGCTGCGCGCCTTGATCACCGAACACCACCGGCTGCGGCCAGTCGATGACCACGTCACCGAGACGTTTCGCAAAGCCGACCTCGTCGACGTCAGCCATGGCCTGCTGCACAACCGAATCGGGCGATCGGCCGTCCGGGCCGCCGTCGCGCAGTTGCCGTACTGCGGATTCCACGTGTTCCTCGCCAAGGGTCTGACCGGGTACGCCGTACGTCACCCGCTGCGCCCTTTGCCGATGATGCGCTGGTAATCCTCCTCGGTCAGGCAGCCTGGGCGATGGCCACCAGCCGCTGCAACGTCACCAGCTGCTGCTCGTGGTCACCCTCGAGTTTTGCCAACAGCGTGGTGATGCCGGCCGCCCGGTAGCGGCTTACCCGTTCGGCGATAATGTCTTCAGTGCCAAGCAGATTCGTCAGCTGGCCCAGGTCCAACGGTACCGAGCTGCGGGCCTCGTCGTGCTTGCCGGCCTGCCATAGTTCAACGACCGTGCCCACTTCGTCGCCGTAACCCAGTCGGGTGAAAGCTTGATTATAAAAGTTGTGGTTGTCCCCACCGCCTGAACCACCCGAGCCCATCGCGCCGATAACCGGGGTTCGATCATGGCGCCGACCTTCATGGCTGGCACACTACAGAGGCCGACATCGTCGCCGGCGGGCATGAGAGGGGCGAACCATGCGCTATCGCGACCTACCCACAGTCGAAGCGACTCAACGGGTTCGATGTGATGTCCCAACGGCCTGGGCGCTGGTGACCGACATCAGCCTGCCGGTGTACTGCTCAACGGAACTGCAAGGCGTCGATTGGCTCGATGGCGCCACCGCCGTCGAAGTCGGCGCGCGTTTTCACGGCCGCAGCAAGCATGAGGCATTCGGGGAATGGTCGACGGTGTGCGAGGTCGTCGAAGTCGACGACCAACGCCGTTGGGTGTACAACGTTGTCGGACCTGAGGGGACCAGTGCGACATGGGCGTTCGAGGTCGAGCCGACTAGCGATGGCGTCCTGGTCCGGCAGTGGGGCCGGATGGGCCCGGGACCGTCCGGGCTGACGCCGGCGATCGTGGCGATGCCGGACAAGGAGGCCAGGATCGTCTCCAACCGGCTGGCCGAATGGCAGAAAAACATGCAGGCCAACCTGGAGTGGGTGCGGTCGCAGGCCGAAGGCTGACGGTAGGCCCCAAGCGCGGCCTCGCAATCGGCGAGTTCAGAGCGACGGCATCAGTTCGAACAGGAAATTAGCGCCGGTTGCGCTCGAGGTGAGCGCTTCGCCGAGAGCTCCCGCGAAGTCGTAGCTGCCCGCTCCGGAAATGGCCTCGCTGCTATTGCCAATGACACTGGCGATGTCGCCTGTGACGTCGGTAGTGCTGGGCACGCTGCCGACGTCCGGTCCGGCACCGGCAAAATCATTGTTGCCGACGGCGGAGGCATAGCTGTCGTCGCCTGCGACATCGACGGTGCCTGAGTTGGATTCGCCGCCGGCAATGACTCCGGTGTCGCTGCCGTCAGCAAAGCCGGTATCGCCGTTGCCCGTGCCGGCGTCGGCGAAGCTGTCGGCGCCGATAGCGGTGGCGGAGTCCTCGTTGCCGACGCCAGAATAGGCTTGAGCGTCGGTTCCGTCGGCAAATGCGTAGTCGCCGGTGCCAAGGCCCGCGGTGGCGAGGGCGTCACTTCCATAGGCGATCGCAATGTCATCTGTGCCCGAGTAGGCGGTCGCGGTGCCTTCCTGGAACAGGGTGGACCCGTCGATCGAGATGGCCACGTCCAGGCCTGAGGCGGCTGGCGCGGGATCCGCGATCAGCGCCGACGGATCGAAAGCCGCAGGGTCGATATCGGTCGAGTCTGCAGAGGCGATACCTGATGTGGCGGCCACCGCCACCCCCATACCCAGTCCGACTGCCAGCATGCCGAGGCGGCCGATGGCGTTCGCGCGGCTCATGAGAATTCCTCTCTCCTCCGGGGTTCTGCCGGTCTGTTATCCGTTCTTACAAGAACCCAAGCCTGATCTCAGGTTGAGCTCAGCATACCAGAAGTTATGTAAAAGTGAATATTCCGTACTTTCGGAATCAAATACCGGGTTTTTGGAACCTAAATCCGGCCTGCGTGGTACCGGACATCGAGCTACCTTGCGGCAAAACGTGCAGGGGCCGGTCTCCGCGGTTCGCCGGTTTACGTCTCGCGCATTGCGGAAAGCAGCCGGCGTGCGGCGGCGACGCGGCGGGCGGCCGGGCCGCTCAGGGTGTCCAGCGCGCATTCGGGATCGGCGGGTGGGCCCATGTGCCCGCAGCCCCGCGGGCAGTCTTTGATCGCTTCGGCCAGGTCGGAAAAAGCCACCACCACGTCATCGGGTTTGATGTGGGCCAGCCCGAACGAGCGGATCCCGGGGGTGTCGATCACCCAGCCGTCGTGATCGAACGGCAGCGCCACCGATTGCGTCGAGGTGTGCCGGCCCCTGCCGATATCGGTCACCTCGCCGACGGCTCGATGCGCTTCGGGCACAAGGCGATTCACCAACGTCGACTTGCCCACTCCGGAATGACCCAGTAGCACGGTGATTTTGCCGGCCAGCAGGTGCGCCACGGCGTCCAGTGGATCTTCGCGGCCCGCGATGATCACCTCGAGATCCAGGTCGGCGTATTGCGCGGCGAAGGGCGCGGCGGGGGCGAGATCGGTCTTGGTCAGGCACAGGATCGGGGTGAGCCCGCCGGTGTAGGCGGCGATCAACGTGCGATCGACTAGCCCGGTACGCGGCGGCGGGTCGGCCAGCGCCACGACGATCAGCAGCTGATCGGCGTTGGCGACGACCACCCGCTCGGTGGGATCGGTGTCATCGGCGGTGCGCCGCAACACTGTTCGCCGCGGTCCACGACGGACGATGCGGGCCAACGTATCCGGTCGACCGGATAGATCACCGACCACGTCGACGTGATCGCCGACGACGATCGGTGTGCGGCCCAGTTCGCGCGCCCGCATCGCGGTGACCCGTCGATCGGGGGTATCACCCTCGAGCACACATCCCCACCGGCCGCGGTCGACGCTGACCACCATGGCCGATTTCGCGTCGAGGTGCTCCGGGCGGGTTTTGGTCCGTGGTCGCGAACCCTTATGGGAGCGCATCTTGGCGTCGGACTCGTCGTAGTCGCCCGGCTTCAAACTAGGAGCTCCGCAACATGTCGGTCCACATTCGAGGAAAATTCGGCAGCGTCTTGGCGGTGGTCTCGATGTTGTCGACCTCGACGCCGGCCACCCGCAGGCCGACGATCGCACCGGCCGTCGCCATCCGGTGATCGGCGTAGGACTGCCAGGTGCCCGGCCGCAGCGGCGTCGCGGTGATCTCCAGCCCGTCGGCGGTTTCGCGACAGTCGCCGCCCAGCCGGTTGATCTCGGTGCTCAACGCGGCCAGCCGGTCGGTCTCGTGGCCGCGCAGATGGGCGACGCCGGACAGCCTTGATACCGAGCCGGGGGCGGCCAGCGCCGCGAGCACCGCCACCGACGGCGTGAGCTCGCCGACGTCGCGCAGGTTGACGTTAAAACCCGGATAGGACTGCGGCCCCCGGACTTCCAGGAACGAATCATCCTGTTTCACAACGCAATTCAATTGCCGCAGGATACTCAGGATCGCGTCGGCGGGTTGGATGCTGACCGCCGGCCAACCGGTGATGCGAATCGTGCCCGCGCTGACCACAGCCGCGGCGATAAACGGGACGGCATTCGACAGGTCCGGCTCGATATGCCAGTGCCGCGCCGCGACGCGGCCCGGCCGAACGTGCCAGCGGTTCGGGGTCGTGTCGTCGACCTCGACGCCGGCTTGGCGAAGCATGGCGACCGTCATCGCGATATGCGGCGCCGACGGCAGCGCCTCACCGACATGCTGCACCGTCAGGCCGTCGGTGAACGATGCTCCGGCCAGCAGCAGCCCGGAGACGAATTGCGACGACGCCGAGGCGTCGATCTCCACCGCCCCGCCGGCGACCGATCCGGCCCCGCGCACCTGGAACGGCAGGCCGTCGCCGTCCACGTCGACGCCCAGACCGCGCAGCGCATTCAGCAACGGCACAATCGGGCGGACCCGGGCCTGCTCGTCGCCGTCGAACGTGACAGACCTTCCAGGGCCGAGACCTATTGCCGCCAGCGGCGGGACGAAACGCAACACCGTGCCGGCTAGGCCGCAGTCGATGCGGGCATCGGGCGGCGGGGCGATCGTTCCGCTGACCGCGAGCTCGTCGGCCGGTCCGTCGACCCGCAGGCCCAGCGCTTCGAGTGCACCGATCATCAGGTCGGTGTCGCGGCTGCGCAGCGCGCCGCTGATGGTTGAGGCGCCGCCGGTGGCCGCGGCCAGAGCCGCGAGCACCAATGCCCGGTTGGTCTGGGATTTCGAGCCGGGCACCGTCACCGTCGCGTGTACCGGCCGCGAGGTAAAGGGGGCGGGCCAGGTATTCACGTGCTCCATCCTGCCTGGTCGGCACGGGCGCCGGTGTCTCGACCCGAAGGCCTGCTGATGTCGGGGTTATCCACAGTTGAGCGTTGATCCACAGGTTGCGGTTCGCGCCATCGGCTCGTGGCAGCTTTGTCGGGCCGCTTCTTAGCGTCGAGGTATGGGTTCAGCGATCGGCGCCGGGCAGGCACGCGAGCAGATCTTGGCTGCTTTGGATGCGATCGATGCTGCCCACAATGCGGTGCGGGAGACGTCGTCGGATCTGGTGGGCAACACGTTTCGCGTCGAGGTGGCAGAGCGGTTGGAGACTCAGGAGCGTGCCAACCGAGGTCTGATGTACCGCATTTTCGCCGAGATCGCCGACCCGCCCGATGAAACCGGGTCGATTGCGCAGATGCGATCGCTGCTGTGGCAGCGGCTACGCATCCCACCCAACGAACTCACCCGACGGTTCAAGCTCGCGGTCCGGATCCGGCCGCGCCGGTCGTTGACCGGTCCGCCGCTGCCACCGGGGTTGCCGACGTTGGCGGACGCCGTTGCGGCCGGCGCTGTCGGCGACGACCACATCCGAGCGATATGTCGAGCGATCGACGTGCTGCCCGGCTGTGTCTCCCCCACCAACACGACTGCGGCCGAGCGCACACTGGTCAAGCAGGCGAGCAAGGTCGATGCGGGAATCGTCGTGAAGCTGGGACAGCGCATCGCCGACTACCTCAATCCCGACGGGCTGTTCAGCGACGATGACCGGGCCCGTCGCCGTGAATTGCATCTCGGTCGGCAAGGCGCCGATGGCATGTCGCGGCTGTCGGGGTTGCTCGATCCCGAGGCCCGCGCTTACTTCGAGGCGATCGAGGCCGCAGTCCGCCCCGGCCGTCATCAACCCGACGCCGGACCCGCAACACGGGACGACCGCAGCCCCGGCCAACGCAGCCACGATGCGTTGAAGCTCGGCCTCAAGATCGCGATCGCATCCGGTGGCCTTGGCGTACATCGCGGCCACCCCGTCACCGTGGTCATCACCACCACCCTGGCCGAACTCGATCAAGCGGCCCGCGCCGCGGTGGAGCCGTCGGTGTCGATGCCGGCCCCGGCAAGAACCGGTGGTGGTTCCCGGCTACCGATGCAAGATCTGATCCGGATGGCCGCCAGTGCAATTCATTACCTGGCAGTGTTCGACGATCACACCGAACGGCCGCTGTATCTGGGTCGCCAAAAGCGCGTCGCCAGCGCAGACCAGCGACTGATCTGCTATGCCCGCGACCGCGGTTGCACGCGGCCCAACTGTCTGGAATCGGGATACCGCTGCGAGGTACACCACTCAGACGACTGGGCACACGGCGGATGCACCGATGCCGACAAGCTGTATTTCCTATGCAGCCCCGATCACGGCATGGCAAGTCGCGGCGAATCCCACACGATCGTCACCGGAAGCGGACGACTCAGCTGGACCGATGGAACCGGCCCAGCCGAAATCAACCACGCACACCACCCCGACGAACTCCTTCGCGGCGATCCCGACCCACCAGATCGGCTGGCACCATAAAGGCATGTGCGGACGATTCGCGGTGACGACTGACCCGGCGGTGCTGGCCGAAAAGATCGAGGCGATCAACGAGGCGCGCGCGGCGACGATGCGGGCCGATCATCGGCCCGAGGAGGAGTCGGGCAATCGACTCGAGCCGGCCGAGTCGACGGGCCCGAACTACAACGTGGCGCCGACCACGACCATCACCACCGTGGTCCGCCGCCACGACGAACCCGACGACGAACCCACCAGGCGAGTCCGGTCCATGCGCTGGGGGCTGATACCGCCGTGGGTCAAGGCAGGGTCCGACGGTGCGCCGGAGTCCAAGGGGCCGCTGCTGATCAATGCCAGGGCCGAGAAGGTCACCACGTCGCCGGCGTTTCGTGCGAGCGCGAAATCCAAACGCTGCCTGATCCCGATGGACGGCTACTACGAATGGCGCGCCAACGGCGATACCGACTCCGGTAAGAAAGCCCGCAAGACGCCGTTCTTTCTGCACCGCGCCGACGGCGAGATGCTGTTCATGGCCGGGCTGTGGTCAGTGTGGAAGCCCGCGAAGGACGCGACGCCGCTGCTGAGTTGCACCATCATCACCACCGATGCCGTCGGCGGGCTCGCCGAGATCCACGACCGGATGCCGTTGATCGTGCCCGTGCGTGACTGGGATCGCTGGCTGGACCCTGACGCTCCGCCCGACCTCGACTTCCTAGCCGCTCCACCGAGCGTCGACGGCATCGAAATGCGGGAGATCTCGACGCTGGTCAACAACATTCGCAACAACGGGCCAGAGCTGCTGGAGCCGGCCGAGCCGCAGCCCGAACAAGCCACGCTGCTCTAGTTGTCGGCCGCGAACAACGATCCGCACAACTTTGTCCGTCAGCGACGGTTCCGGGCGCGCAACGGGAACTAGCATGCGTGTGTGAGTGCCTCCTATACATACACATTCGATGACATCCGGAACCGTCCGGTCGCGGTGATCGGTGCGGGGACGCTGGGACGGCGTGTCGCGCTGATGTTCGCCAGCCGTGGCGGAACCGTGCGAATCTACGCCCGCCGCGACGAGCAGCTGGGAGCTGCGAAACAGTATGTGGCCGAAACCCTTCCGAGAGTGATCGAGAATCGCGGCTTCGGTGAACCGGGCGTCGCGACCACCACGACATCTCTCGCCGAGGCGCTGGACGACGCGTGGCTGGCGGTGGAGTCGGCCCCCGAAAAACTCGAGATCAAGATTCCGCTATGGGGCGACATCGACAAGTCAGCCCCGCCCGACACCATCTTCGCGACCAACTCGTCGTCGTATCCCTCGCGTCTGATGGCCGAGAACGTGCGCGACAAGACGCGTTTGTGCAACACGCACTTCTACATGCCGCCTGAGGTGAATGCCATCGACCTGATGTCGGACGGCGAGACCGACCGCGGCCTGCTCGACACCCTGCTGACCGTGCTGCCCGAGTTCGGCGTCTACCCGTTCGAGGCACGTAAGGAGTGCACCGGCTTCATCTTCAATCGGGTCTGGGCAGCGATCAAGCGCGAGTCGCTGGCGGTGGTCGCCGAGGGGGTGGCCCATCCGGAAGACGTCGACGGGATGTACAAGCTCAACTTGGGCGCGCCGGCCGGCCCGTTTCAGTTGATGGATCTGGTCGGCTTGGACGTCGCGCTGGACATCGAGAATCACTACCTCGACGAGTTTCCTCAGCTCCCCAAGGGCCCGCGGGACTTGTTGCAGTCCTATGTCGACGCCGGCAAGCTCGGCATCAAGACCGGCGAAGGCTTTTACACATACTGAAACACGTTGCCCCAGTGAGCCCGAACGGTGCGCCAATGGCGTAGCCCTCATGTCAGAATCATTTCGATGGTGATTGAGGCTCAGGAGCAGGTGGACGGTGAGCGGCCGTCCGTATGGGCACCGTTGCGCAATCGCGTGTACCGCAACTTATTTATCGCCTCGTTCTGCTCCAACATTGGGACGTACATGCAGAGCGTTGCAGCCCAATGGTTTTTAGTGGAGAAGCACAGCAGTGATGTCATCGTTGCACTGGTCCAGACGGCGAGTCTTGGCCCGACGCTGCTTTTGGGATTGTTCGCTGGCGCGCTCGCCGATCTATTCGACCGGCGGCGCTTACTGATATTTCTGCAGTCGTACGCAGTGGTGGTCGCGCTGGCCCTTGCGGTGCTGACCTACCTCGGTCGCCTCACCCCGACGTCACTGTTGATGTTCACCGTCGCTATTGGTTGCGCCTCTGCGCTCGCTGGACCCGACTGGCAGGCGATTCAGCCCGAGGTCGTCCCGCGTGAGCAGATACCGGCCGTCTCGATGTTGGGCAGCGTCTCGGGTAATGCTTCCCGGGCCATCGGACCGGCAATCGGTGGCATCGTCGTGGCATTCGCCGGCCCCGCAGCGGTCTTCGCGATCAACGCCGTATCGTTCGCGGGAATCATCGTTGCTCTGCTGGTGTGGAAACGACCCAAGCAACTCGCG
>Ga0302324_100019013_pt1 | contig 13514 bp, 9 predicted proteins | sample Palsa_T0_1_FD_201949 | JGI IMG/M metagenome (GOLD analysis project Ga0302324, IMG submission 201949) | Peat permafrost microbial communities from Stordalen Mire near Abisko, Sweden - Palsa_T0_1 | ecosystem: Environmental > Terrestrial > Soil > Palsa > Peat permafrost | place: Sweden: Abisko...
AGCGTGGATGTCCCCAGGGAACTTTATCGAGCCCAGGTTCCCAGCCTGATTCTCCAGCCCATGGTCGAAAACGCAGTTAAACATGGCATTGCGAAACGAGCGCGCGGAGGAGCGATTCGGATTGTCGTGTCTCGCGGCAATGGGATGCTAACTCTTCGCGTCTCGAACGACGGTCCGAGCCTCCCCGCGGACTGGGAGACGACTCGCTCCGGAATCGGCATGTCCAATGTCCGAACCCGCCTGCGGAGCCTGTACGGGGACACCTTCGAGTTGAGCTTGCGGAATCAAGACGCGGGCGGTGTGGAGGTATCCGTTTCCCTACCCTTCAAGGAGGGTTGATTCGTGCACGCGAGAGAACGTCCCAAGAAAATTCGCGCGCTGGTTGTGGACGATGAACCGCTCGCCCGCAGCAATCTTACCGTGCTGTTGCGGCGTGATCCAGAGATTGAAATCGTCAGCGAGTGCGGGTCTGGCATCGAGGCACTGGCAGAGATTCGCACCTCGAAGCCGGATTTGGTTTTCCTCGACGTTCAGATGCCAGAGTGCGACGGGTTTGACGTCCTCGAAATGTTGGGCGGGGATCTACCTCCCGCGGTCGTCTTCGTTACGGCTTACGATCAATACGCGCTGCGGGCTTTCGAGGCAGGAGCGCTCGACTACCTTTTGAAGCCATTCGACGACGCTCGGTTCGATCGGGCGCTCGACCGTGCGAAGGAGAGAATCGCGCATGGCCGGGATCGGTCGCGAACGATGGAGTGGTTACCGGTTAAGAGCGGCGGACAAGTCTCGTTTTTGAAAATTTCCGAGATTGATTGGATTGAGGCTGCGGATTACTACTCATGCTTGCACGTAGGCGGGAAAACACACCTCTTGCGCCGCAGCATGTCGGAGCTTGATCAAGAGTTGGATCAGGGCGTCTTCTGCCGCATTCACCGTTCGACCATCGTTCAACTCGATCGGATCCGCGGTCTAAAGCTCAACGAGAATGGCGAATACGATGTGCTGCTCGACAATGGAATCAGACTTAGGTTGAGCCGACGCTACCGCAAGCAACTGCAATTTCGCCTGAAGGTTCGCCGTTCGAATTCCCCCTGATTCCTTCGCAAGGCGTCAGTTAGGCTGAGCTCCATCCCTTTCGTGTGGACTTGCAGGTACAAATAGGCTAGCCCAGTCGAAGCCGCCGTCCGGGTGTTGGGAACTTGAATTACTTGCCGCCTGGGCCGCGTTCGCTCGCGGTTGAAATTTCTTTGACAAATCTTGTGCCCACCAGCATTCAGACCTCCGATCAATCAACCTCTGAACGAAGGGTTGACGATCGAAGGAGAGATCGTACGGCTTTACGTCCCAGCCCCGAGATGAAGGCTCCGCAAGCAAATTGAGCCTCACTGAATCGCGTTGCCCTGAGTCGGCACTCCCCGCAGCGGAAAAGGCAGCGCCGGCCCGCGCGATGACCATTCGCCAAGTGCGATGGCAGTGATATAGTCGTCGTCTGTTGGCAGAAATGAAGGGGAGCGCGATTTTTGGCTCGCATCTCGAAGTCCCGTCGCAATGCGTCCTTCGCGCCGCTCGACGACATGCTGTTCGAAGTCAAGCCTCGCAAGCCGGTTCCCCATGAATTCGTGCTCGACGCGATCGCCACCCTGTCGCCTAAGACGCGCTCCATGTTCGGCTGCCTCGCGATCTACGTTCAGGACAAGATTGTTTTCATCCGTTAGCCTGGACTGACACCAAGTTCGAGACTGGCTGTTCGAGACGAGCGATATTGGTGGAGGTAAGGGCGCTACGCAATCACAGATCTCGCAAGCAGAAAGTGGAGCAACGATGAAATCGGAATTGCTGCGATTCAACGGCGCTGTTGAGCGCGATCCCGCCATCGATGCGTGGATGAAAGAGCATGCAGGTGGATTGGGAGCCATCGCTCATCAGTGGTTCGAGGTGATGCGAAAATGCGGGGACGAGGTCCGCGAGCTTTTGCATGACGGCTGTCCGGTTGCATGTTTGGGCGATGCGCCCTTCGGCTACGTTAATGTATTCACTTCGCACGCAAATGTGGGGTTCTTTCACGGCGCAGCGCTGCCGGATCCGGCGCGCTTGCTGCAAGGCACCGGCAAGTTCATGCGCCATGTGAAGTTGAGACCGGGGACCCCCACGAACACCGCAGAACTGAGCGGGCTTATCCATGCGGCGTACGCGGATATCAAGGCGCGCGTCGAACACGGCTAACTCGAGAAACGCATTCGGAGACCAACTCGAATGGGAACTGCCGGACTAGTGACAATCGGTCGCATAGTGTTTACTGATCGTGGGGATAGTGCGCGTATTGATTATCGATGATCAGTGAGCAGTGAGCAGTGAGCAGTGAGCAAACCGCCAACTCCCACTTTTCGTCGCGCGCAAACCTAACGAACGCCCCTCGACTCTTCGTGGATAAGATCTTCGAAGCCGGGTTGAGCTATGATCGTTTCTAGTACATTTGGGCGATTGATCTTGCACAGTTCCTAAAACAAGGGAGGTACCCACGGGATGGGCAGGCGCCGCGAGCCTCGCAAAGAGATCCAGGCGTCAGTGCGCATCTTCGGCACCGACCGCAGTGGCCAGGTGTTCTCCGAGAACGTAGTTACGGTCAACATCAGCCAGCAGGGGGTCGGGTTGAGCGGTGTCCAAGCCAAGCTCAAACTCGACGAGATCATCGGTTTGGCCTACGGGCAAAATCGAGTGCACTATCGCGTCAAGTGGGTAGGCGAACCCGGCACAGCCAGAGAGGGCCACGTGGGCTTACTCAACATTTCCCCGGAAAAACCTTTCTGGGATTTTCCACTACCCTCTCCGACGCCCGATAATCACCAGCCACGCGTTGCCGAGCAGCGGAAGCACCCCCGGTTCAAGTGCCATAATTCGGTGGAACTTCATACCCGAGACGGAGCCACTTTTTGGGCAACGATTGCAGATCTCAGCATCGGCGGATGTTACGTTGAGATGACCATCCCATTGCCGGCGGGAACCAAAGTGAGAGTCGGTATCTGGATCGGAGAAACCAAGTCCTGGGCGGATGGCGAAGTCACCTACAGTACGCCCGGCTTCGGAACCGGTGTGAAGTTCGCCAAGATTTCCGAACCGGATCTCGAACGAATCCGGCAATACCTCGGAACCCTCGCGCCCTTCGCAAAAAGGCCCACTTATGAGCGATGATCGCTCGGCAACTAGAGTACGGTTCAGTTCACCGCGTTGATCGCTGAGCGACCCTGCAGATTCAGGACCCACCGAAGCAACGCCCGCGATTCCGAACTGCGGCGCGAACGAATGATGTTGGGTGAAGAGCCTGTGACGCAGTTACAGGCATCCTGAAAAACAATGCCCTCCGTCTTTTCCCGGTCCGCCTAAACCTGAACCGAGACCTCTGGCGCGTCAACTTTGAGGGCAGAAATTGGGCACCGGCCAACATGCGATCACGAACGAATCCGGTTCACCGTTCCTAATGCTATTTCGGCTCGCTTTCCTTTTTGGGTGGCGCGCTTTGTTTTTGCGGCTTCGGAGCACTATGGCTCGGTTTGGGCGCGCTCTCTTTGGGCGCCGCACTCTCTTTAGGAGCACTCGGCTTGGGCGCAGCGGGCGATTCGCTTGTCGCACCAGACTTCGCTGCACGCGGCGGAGTCGAGGCATGCGAACTCGGCGCCGGAGTGGACGGCTTAGCCGGAGGATGAGCCGACGGCTCCCCACCCTTACTCGCATTCTCCGGCTTGCTGCTCGAGGGGTTGCTCTTGGTGGCAGGATTGGGGGTCTTTGCTTCCTTTGGGGTAGGCGAACTTTTCCCGGCGGGCGCAGATGCGCGCGCTTCCTTCGGTGACATCGCAGGCGCATGATAGGGCGCTCCGGCAGCCTTTGCGGCTACCACGCCGCGTCCGCTGAATTCGCCGGGCTTTGCTGTGGCGGCCACGGCCGGTGCGCCGTGATTGTTGGACGCGAACAAGGCCTTGTTCTGGCTGGCGGCATGTTCATGCTGAACCTGTGCCCCGACCGGAGGAGTATGCGGTTCACGAGCAGCCGTTTCTTCTGCTGGCGTTGGGCGGGCCGTTACCCCGCCTTCACCGCCGTTGAACGCGACGTGGGACTCGTTGTTTACGATGACCGTCTTGTTGACATAGACGTTGGTGATCTGGGTTGTGTTCACATTCATCACGGCGGTGTTATAGAAGAAGGCGCCACCGCGCCACTCGCCCCCGCCGAAACCGACGCCGCCATAACCGAAGCCATAGTTGATGCCGCCGTAAAAGCCAATGTGCGGGCCCCAGTATCCGCCATTCCAAGCATAGACACCGTTGTTCCATCCCCAGTAGCCGGGTGTCCAAAGCAGGCCGACGGGAGCGACCACCCAGGTGCCGGGTACCCAATAGTATCCGCCGTCGTCGTCCCAGGCCCAGTAGCCGGGAGTAAACAAGTAGCCAGCACCGGGACAAATCGGTTGCTCGTAAACCGGAAGCGCGGGTGGACCGATGCGGACAGAGATGCCGATGCTGATTCCGATCTGTGCGGAAGACGTGGAACAGAGAACTGTGGGAATCGTCAGCAGCAGAAGCCCGAAGGCTAGAAAACGGACTGCACGGTGAAGTCTCATCTTGTTTTTCCTCATGTCTGGTGCGCTTGCCTCGACAGCGGGGAGCGTCACGGTTGAACCCAATGATACATCGAACCGTGATCGGCTCAAACATCCGGGCGCAAAAAGTTTCCTCAGGAAGTTCGTTCAGAACGCTCCGCTTCAGAGCCCGGAGTGTCAGATCGGTTTCGTTCCCGTTGAGAATTCCCGTCATTGAGGAAACATTCGACGAGGTCGGGTTACTTCCCGGTTTGGCTCTGAGCGACAATGTAAGAACGCGGCGGGCTCGGGCGACTCGCCAACCTATCTCTCGCCAACCTATCTAAGAAGCATTCGCGCTCGCTCTAATAACGGCTTCGAGACGCTAGGATTGGTTGTTTGTTTTTTTCCGCTTCGGTCACATTCTGCGACCGATTCAGGGCGCCCTCAGGGCTCGCCCCGCCCTTGCGCAATTCGACCACCAGCCGATAGGGATTCGGCTCCAGGCTCACCGAGAAATCGATCTTGGCCTTCGTCTCGAGCACCATGCGCGTCACGCCGTTTACGGGCTGAGCCACGCGGATGCGTTCGAGCAGTTGATCGCCCACCTCGATTGTTTTCCATGCAAGGTTCGAAGCGAGCTGCGTACCCTGCAGATCGAAATAAATGCGCTCAGGATGAGCCAGGCGGTGCGCCTCATATTGCACCGGACCTTCAAGATTGACAACCACCGTACTCGAATCCGCCGACGACTGGTGCTCGATTCCGGCGACCATGGTAAGCTTCGATAATTTCTGCGGCTTGGCGGGTGAGTCAATCGCCTGGCTTTGATTGAAAGTCGCGCCCGGATCGCTGTTGGCCTGATTCGCTGCCGCCCCTGCGGACTGAGCGGCCGGCGGGTCCTGCGCCGCGGCGGCCATCACCGGAGCTACCCTTTCCGTTCGCGCTGTCTGGTTGGCCCGCGACGACCTCAGCTTCCACCAGACTCCTCCAGCTAATGCTGAGGCGATGACAAAACACACCAGCAGAACCAGCATGCCGCCCCGGCGGGTGAGGCGATCCGGTCGGTCGGCTGGCATCTCAGGTTCGGCGATGGGCACGGCTTCTCGCTCGCGCGCAGCCGATTCCAATTTCGTCGCCGCGACCGGTGGAGTCTCTGTAAACGGATCCTCATTGGGTGAGGCGGACGCTTCGCTAGCGACGGTCGGTTCGGGTTCGGAGGACGTCGCCTGCTCCGGCGCCGGTTCGTGCAAAGTCACTGCCGCCGGTTCGGGTAGGACCTTGTCTCTGGATGTAACTTGTTCCAGAAGCTTTTTGGCGATGACAACCACAGCAGCCTTAGTCAATTCAACCGAATCAACCTGGGCCAGCAGCATCGCAGTGGCCGCCGTTTCCGGCGTGGGCGGGGCCGCTTCGAGCTTCGTGGCCGCGACCTGCGCGGACTCTGCGAACTGGTCCTCATCCTCCGGAGTGAGCGCTCCCGGCACCAATTCAGCCAGCAGGCTCAGGTTGCGGACGTCGCGGTCGCTGAATCCGAACGGTTGCGCTGAAAACGCTTGCAGCAACCCAATTGTGCGCCTCGGCCCGCAGAGCGGCACCGCGACCATGGAGCGTACCCCCAAGCTTCGGCACGCCAGCCGGTTGACCCGTGCATCGGTCTCGGTGTCGTCGCAGCTGAGGATCTGGGCCGACAGAAAACAGGCCCCGGAGAAGGCTGAGTCGCGGTCGATGCGCGCGCCCAAGTCGGGCCGTACAGTACCCGCCGCCGCCCGCAAAACGATGTCGTTATTTTCCGCCATCGCGATCGCCAGGCCATCCGCCCGAGTGATCGCTACTGCCCTGTCTGCAATAAGTTGCAGCACCTCATCGAGAGCAAACTGTTCTCCCTCTTCAAGCCCCGGCTTCGGAACAGGCCCATCGTCCCCGGTCGGGCGAGCTTCCAGGGTTTTCCTGTTGCGCACCTGCTCGTGCAGTGCCGAAAATGCCAGTAAAGCCTGCAATGTGCTGTGCTGTAACGGTTCTTGCCGGGAACCTGCAGGATGGTCCATGAAGGAGCCCGGAGCGTTCTGCCCCGGCGGGCAGAAAGGTACGACATCCCCGGCAGGCGGAGTTCTTCCTTCAAGGCTCGGTTTGGTTGTCGCCTTCCCCATTTCCAAGCCTAGACAGTTTCAGGCGGAACAGTATGTGCCCCGAGCAAAACAATAGTCAATTAGTCACTTAGCCTACTCCATCGGGTGAATTACGCCCTGGTCCGGATGGGGGAGCTCCTGGTCGTTTCGACGGGATGGCCATAACTCGGCTTTCGCAGTATAACGCCACAAACTGCAATGCCGCTTCTGGTTCGGTACAGATAGAAACGGCTCGGGTCGGTCGAGAAAACGACTCCGGCTCGGCGGCTTTCAACCGGGTGTTTCGCTTGCCGAGTGAACGAGCTTCGCAGATCTCATGGCCAAGGCCGCTGAGTTGTGCATTTTTGTGATCTTGGCCACAATTGACTCATGGTTGAGGCAGTCGAGCCGAAGAAAGACCAACCTCATTATTATATGTCCCCCTGTAAGGGTCAGCGAGTAGCGCGACGAAGTGCTCCGGACGGGATTATCCTCTCCTTTTTCATCGCCATCGCATGCCTGAGCTGCGCTCGATGCTGGGCGCAGTCGACCTCTGACGACAGCAGCATTCGCGGCATTGTCGTCAACAGCGTGACGCGTGAGCCGATCGCCCGCGCTCTGGTTTCTTCCCTCGATAATCGCTTCGCCACTCTGACCAACAGTGAAGGACAGTTCGAATTCAGCCTTCCTGCGGCCGACCCAGCGAGCGAGGATCCATCTGATTCTGGCCCGCTCGCGGGTCGGCTTCACTCTGTTTCCAATCGTCCTTACGCCCTGACCGCACGAAAACCGGGCTTCCTGAGTGATCCGAACATTCGGGGAAACAACCTTCCGAACGGATCGTCGAAGGAGTTGACGCTTGCGCTTACGCCCGAGGCCCTGATCATCGGCACCGTCACTCTGCCGACGGCAGAAGCACCCGACCCCATTACGCTCGAAATCTTTCGGCGCGAGGTGCAGAATGGCCGTGCTCATTGGGTGCGAACTGGAAGCACTCAGTCCACCTCGGACGGTCAATTCCGTTTCGCGAACCTTTCGGCGGGCACCTATAAACTGCTGACGAGCGAATTGCTGGACCGCGATCCGCTCGATTCTGATTCGCTGAATTCTGATCCGTTTGCTTCTGATACCCGAGGACCGCTGTTTGGTTATCCGCCCGTCTACTACCAGAACGCACCCGACTTTGGATCTGCCAGCACCATCCAATTGGCCGCCGGTCAGACGCAGACAGTCGGCCTATCGCTAGTAAAGCAGCCCTATTACCGGGTCAAAGTGCCGGTGATCATGCCGGTTAGCGATGGGCAGGAGGGTGGCGTCGAAGTCAGCGTATATGCGAATGGACATAAAGGACCGGGATTTTCGCTCGGCTACAACAATGCTCACCACCAGGTTGAAGGCTTGTTGCCGAGCGGTACTTACACCATCGAAGCCTCGACCTTTGGACAGAACGTGTTGACTGGGATCCACACGATCACCATCAATGGCGCGCCGATCGATGGCCCGGCCATGGCGTTGGCGGGCCATAGCTCGATTCCAGTCTACGTGAAGGAAGAATTTACATCTGCCGACCACACCGGCTCTACGGTGTTCTCGACTGCTGGCGGGTCGGAATTGAGCGGGCCGCGTCGTTATCTGAACGTGACTCTGGCGTCGGCTGACGATTTTGGCATCGGCCGCGATGTTTCGCTGCGGCAGCCCGCCGGGCCCCCGGAAGACGCTTTGACCATCGAGGGCGCCGCGCCGGGAAGCTACTGGGTGCGAGTCGATTCGTCGCGCGGTTACGCCGCCTCGATCCGTTCGGGCAACCTTGACCTTCAGCATCGGCCGCTGGTGGTTGGCGCGGGAGGCGGAGCAGCCCCGGTTGAGATCACCATGCGCGATGATACGGCGGAGATCAGCGGCACCGTCGATGGAATTACGCGGCCGGCGCAGGTGCCCGGCGATCCGAACGCTGGCGTGGCACCGCGCCGGGTGCATGTCGATTGCGTTCCTCTTGCAGACAGCAGTGGGCAGTTCGCCCAGAGTTGGGTGCATGCGGATGGGACATTCGACGCGCAGGGGCTCGCTCCTGGCACCTATCGCTTGCTTGCTTTCGATGGCGAGGCACCGGAGTTCGAGTACCGGAATCCTGAAGCCATGCAGGCTTACGAGTCTAAGGGTTCCGTGGTTCGCCTAACCGGCGGACAGAAAGAACGTGTGCAACTGCAACTGGTTTCGACGAGCATTCCAGGGAACGACTAATGGGGAACGACGAGCAATAGCTGAACGATCGCTGCCTTAATAATAATGACTCCCTTTTTGCCATTTCCGCGATTGAGCCGCCGTTCCCTGAGACGATCAGGCCGATGCTTGGCCATCATCGCGGCGTCGTGCGCCGCGGTTTACTGTTCCGCGCAGGCGCAGATGGAGAATCGGACGCAGATTCCTTCCGGTCCCTACCGCATCGCCGGAATCGTGGTCAACGCGAAGGCCGGAAACCCGCTCGGGCGCGGCCGTGTCACCATCACCGACGCAAAGAATCGGCAGAGCGTGCAATCGCTCGTCACCGGCGACGATGGCCGCTTCGAGTTCCATGTTCCCGCCGGCAAGTACTCGCTTGGGGGCGCGAAGCGCGGGTTCATCGGCGCTCTCTACAACCAGCATGAGCAGTTCTCGACCGCGATCGTAACCGGAGCCGATCTCGATACCGAAAACCTCGTTCTGCGGTTGGCGCCGAGCGCCGTACTTACCGGCAAGGTGCTTGATGAGTTCGGAGATCCCGTCCGCAATGCGCAGATCACGGTCTATCGTGAGGATCGTTCCCAGGGCGTGAGCCGTATCAACCATTTTCGCTTCGCTTCGACCGACGATCAAGGCCGCTACGAAGTAACGCGACTGGACGAAGGCACGTACTTCGTGTCTGCCAAAGCGGAGCCTTGGTATGCGGTTCATCCAGCTTCGACTGCCGGCAACGCGGGGATCCTGCCTTCCCAGGTCGATTCATCGCTCGATGTCGCCTACCCCAACACCTATTACGGAGACGCCACCGAGGCCGAGGATGCCACTCCGATCCCGGTTCGCGGCGGCGATCACCTGGAAGCCGACATCCACCTCAATCCCGTCCCCTCGCTGCATCTCCTGGTGCACGTTCCTGAAGACGGCAGCCCGCACGGGATCATTTTCCCCACGTTACAAAAGCCTTCCTTCGACGGTCTCGAAGAGACCGAGAGCACCAGAATTCAGAGTATCGCTCCCGGCGTGTTCGAGCTAAGCGGAGTTGCCGCCGGCCGCTACACCGTCCGGATACCCGATTCCGCCGGCCATTCGAGAGAGTCGAGCGAAGTCGATCTCAACGGTGGTGGCGAACTCGACCTATCCTCCGGCAACCTGACGAGCAAGATCAAGGCGACAGTTAAGATCGAGGGCGCGGCCGAACTTCCCTCGTCGCTTCATATCCGGCTGCGGAACAGCAAGGGCGGAGTCAACGCGGCCCCGGTGGACGCCAAGGGCGAGGTCAATTTTTCGGACGTCGTTGCAGGCAAGTATGAGGCTTTGGCCGGCTCCGCGACGCAATGCTATTCGGTAGCTCGCATCGCATCGGAGGCCGGAATTGTTTCGGGACAGTCGTTGAACGTGCCTCCGGGCGCGACACTCTCCCTTTCACTCTCGCTCGTGGAAGGCTCGGTCACCGTCGAAGGTTTTGCGAGGCGAGACGGAAAAGCGGTTTCGGGCGCGATGGTCGTTCTGGTGCCGAAGAACGCGGAAGCGGAGCAAGATCGTTTTCGCCGCGACCAGAGCGATCTCGACGGAAGTTTCAGCCTGCGCGGCGTGATTCCCGGGTCCTATACGGTAATCGCCATCGAAAACGGCTGGGATCTGGACTGGGCCCAGCCCGGGGTGCTCGCGCGCTACCTCAAGCAGGGTGGGGCGATCGAGGTGGGAAGCCACTCCGCCACGGCCATCCATCTAGCGGACGACGTGGAAGTACAGACAAAGTAGCACTCGTGCCACGGTTGTGAATCGCTATCGAAGTTTGCTCGCAGCCCGTCCACCATCGTTAATTGGTCTGCATTTTGCTGCAAAAGAGAAATTAGTTGCATCATCAGAATCCGCGTCCGTAGCCGGCTAATTCTGATTGCGTTGGACCATGCCCGAGCGTATATTAGCCGACGGTTGTTACTTCCCCACAACTCATCAGGCGCAAATCAGCTACGTGGAGGATCATCGATGCACTCTGCCCGCAGTCGCACATTCCCTTGTCTAGCTTTGCTTGTATTTGTCGCTCTCAGTGGACGGGCCCTGGCCGATTATGACCGGGCGGCCGTCGGTACGTGCACGACTCTGGCTCACTTCCCGACGATTCAATTGGCGGTAAATTCGGTCTACCCCGGAAGCACCGTCGAAGTTTGCCCAGGCACCTACCCCGAACAGGTGGTTATTAACAAAAACCTTACCCTCCAAGGAATTGTGGGCTCGGGCGAGGATGCCGCTGTGATTTTACCTCCCGTAGGAGGCCTAGTCGCGAACACGACCGGTCTGATTTCGGGCAATCCGATCGCAGCCCAGCTCTTAGTGATAGGCGGCACGGTCTCGATCATCAATCTCACGGTGGACGGTACCGGGAACGGAATCACTGGCTGCGCTCCCGATCTGCAGGGGATCCTGTTCCAGAATGCCTCGGGCACGCTGAATCACGTCGCTGTGCGCAACCAGGTACCAGGCGGCGCGTTAGGTGTTTGTCCGGCCGGGGGGGAATCTATCTTCGTGGAGTCTTTAGCAGGCTCCTCCACCGTTACGGTCGAAAATAGTTCGGTTCACAATTACAACACGAACGGAATCACGGGAAATGGTGCCGGCACGACGCTGACCGTCAGTTCGAATTACGTCCAGGGGTCCGGGGTAGTCTCCGGCGGTGCGGTTCAGAACGGCATTCAGCTTGGCTATGGAGCCAAAGGCAAAATCACACTCACTACCGTGATTGACAACGTCACCGCGGGGGGGCCACCGTATGCAACCGATATCCTCCTCTTCGACGCGCTAGAAAACGGCGGAATTACAATCACCAGCAACGTAGTCGGCAATAGCCAGACTGGCATTGCCCTCGAGACCGACGGCGATGCCGGCGGCGCGAACCTTGGTGACGTTGTATCGGTTACCAGTAACAAAGTCTTTGGCACGACCGGCGATGCCATTGACGTCTGCACCAATGGGAATACCGTCACCAACAACACAATCTTTAATAATGGTAATTCCGGCGTGCATTTCGACGAGTCCTGCGGCGTTTACTACGGCGGCGTCACCGGCACCAACAACGTCGGGACCGGAAACACAATTGTAGAAAGTACGTGCGCCGGCATTCTCGATGATTGGGGCGCCACGGGCGGCAACAGTTACGGCAAGGAAACCGACTTTACGGTGCCATTCCTGGTCGCCTATTCCACCGGCTCGTGCCCGTTCGTTGCAGGAGAGGTGCGCGCAAAGGCTAAACGCGCGCTTAGGTTCAGCCCCAGGAAGTAGAACCGCGCAACCGCCAGCGTCCGCGTAAGAACAAAAACGCCGGGAGTCGGATTCCAGATTCCCGGCGTTTTTCTTTGCGCGCTAGCGCTCCACGTTGCGCGCAAGTTCTCGAGGGAGAAGGCGCGGACGAGGGCGCCAATTCATGCGAAAACAATGCTGCTCAATCGCCTTGTCAGAGGTTGTGTCTACTCGCGTGTATCCGATGCAGCTTTTCCGTGAGTAGAAATTGGGCGAGACCTCCAACAGTTCATAACAAGAGGAAGAACGCTGCTTGTTCGCCAGCTGTCAATCATCAATTTGTGTTAATTTGTGTATGTCTTGCCACTAAAGAACAAAAATTTGCAGTAGCTCATTTCGTCCGCGCCTTTAATTTATAATTTAGTAAATCGATTGCGTTGAACGCGCTCTCAGCGTATAGTTAAGTTTAGTTAGGATCTGCAGTTATCTGCTGTACTTCCCATAAGACCTCAGGCCGTAATTTTCCGATGTGGAGGAATTATCAATGCACCCTACTCGCAGTTTCACGCTCTCTTGCCTGGCTTTCGTTGCGATTGTCGCACTTAGCGGACAAGCCTTTGCTTCTTCAGCTACCGTTGGCCTCTGTGCTGGGCCCGGGACGCACTACACTACCATCGGCGCGGCGGTAAGTGCGCCCGGAGTAACCACGGTTGACGTCTGTCCCGGTACTTACCCCGAGCAGGTCAATATCACCAGCAACTTGAAGCTGATTGGAATTGTAGACGGCGCCACCGACGCTGCGGTGGTGATACCGCCATCGGGCGGCCTCGTTCAAAACGGACTGGACATTTTTGGCAGTCCCGTAGCCGCGCAAATCTTTGTCGCCAGTACAAGCGCAAGCCCGAGCGTTACCGTTTCGCATCTTACGGTAGACGGTACGGGCAACAACCTCACCGGTTGTGGTGGGGCCACGCTCGAGGGGATCTACTTCCAGAATACCGCCGGAATTATTACCGATAACGTGGTACGGAATCAGTATCAGACCGATTTCACCGACTATGGCGGCTGCCAGAATGGGTTGGCGATCAACGTCGAAAGCCTAACTGCTCTCGACGTAACCGTCTCCGATAATTCTGTGCGGGCCTATCAGAAGAACGGGATCACGGCGACTGGAGCAGCGACTGGCCCCGGTTCCCGCGGGCCAGCTGTCACGATCAACGCCAACTACATCGTTGGGCTTGGGGCCACGCCCATGAACTGGCCGGGAGGCGCAGGCGAGAATGGCGTCCAGATCGGCTTTGGGGCTACCGGGACGGTCTCAGGCAACATCGTGAACGACAACGTTTGGTATGGCGAATACCCCCAGTACAATTATGCTGGGC
>Ga0302324_100019014_pt1 | contig 13514 bp, 7 predicted proteins | sample Palsa_T0_1_FD_201949 | JGI IMG/M metagenome (GOLD analysis project Ga0302324, IMG submission 201949) | Peat permafrost microbial communities from Stordalen Mire near Abisko, Sweden - Palsa_T0_1 | ecosystem: Environmental > Terrestrial > Soil > Palsa > Peat permafrost | place: Sweden: Abisko...
CGTTCCAAGCGGCAACGCAATCCTCGATTCTGGGCGGACTGGGCGATCGCTTCATCTATCGAACCCAGGGGTCCAAGGCTGCATAGTTTTTCGAGTAGCTAACTGTTCGGGCGGAGGCCGCTCTTGATAAGGTAGGCCACTCGTCGCGCGATCACCTCGGTCTTGCCGGAGCCGGCACAGGCGATGAGTTGGAGGTTTGAATCGCCGTGATGGATAGCCTTTTTCTGCGATTCAGTGAAGAGCATTATTGTTCCTTCGTTTAGGTAACAGAGTTACTGCCTGGACCAAGAAAACCTTAAGATTCTTATCAGACCAGATTTTATCTGTCATCGGGATTGAACCGAAACATTGTATCCGGGCGTGTGGGCAACCCATAAGACTGCAATCTCCAAAAAGCCCGGCTTGCCCTTCAACCCTGCCCGTCAGCCGTCCGCGCGCTGCCGCTGCATTCTGCGATGTGATGAGCACGTAACGAGGGAGTCAGCGTGACGCGTCGGCTCCCCGGACTATCCGCTGATCGCTTCCTTCAGATCCTCATGTTCAAACGCCGACGCCATGCGATCAATCTCGTTTTTGCCGATACCGTGCCGGGCCGCTTCGGCGCGCCATTTAGAGACAGCTTTGCCGACTTGGGCGGCTATTTCGCGGGCCTTGGCAGCATCCAGTTCAAAATACTCAGCCACACTCATCGCCAGAGCCAGAGAAGCGGTGTTGTCATCCTCGTTGATTGCTGTGGTCAGGATACGCGGCTTTATGTCGGTCGGCACGGGGTTGAGGTCGTAAGCCGGCGACAGGCGCCAGCCGTCACTGCCTTCATAAAGAAAACCGTGGTTGCGGAGGTGATCGTCGGTATTGGAGATGAGGATGCTGAAAACAATCCGTCGCCACAGCGCTTCCATGTCCGCTTTCGGCGCGGCTCCGTGCTGGCGGAGGGCATCGACGATTTCGAGGTAACTGTGCGACTCGTTGTCTTTCGCGCCCAGCATGCTCATCGCGGAGAGAAACGGGATACGCCGCTTGCCGTCCCGGTCAAAACGCCGCAGCAGAAGCACGGGTTTCTTCGCAACGGTCTCGACGCGTGCGGCCGGCACGGCAATTCCCGCCTTTTTCGCAAGGGCGAGAGCCACGGCTTCCCAGACGACGGTGTTGACCTCGTCATCCTTGCGCGGATCCCGTCCGTCACAAACCGGCGACACCTGCAGCATGGATGGTGAACTGTCGATTTCGCCGGAGGCGGCGCTGGCGAAGGGCCAGAGCCTCTACCGGGCGAGAGACTATAAGGACGGGTTCTGTTGGGTCTACCAGAGCGCGATGAAGCGCAACATCGAAGCCACGTTACTCTACGGCGTCACCTATCTTGCCGGATGGACGGGAACCACAAACCCGAAGGAAGCGTTCGACGCATTCACCTTTGGGGCGCAGAATGGCAATCCGTATGGCGAGTACCTCCTCGGCAAATGCTATGAGCAGGGGCTAGGGACTCCGGCTGACTCAAACCTGGCTGCGTACTGGACCAGCAAGGCAGCACAGACGCCTGAGGGCAAGAAGCTTGTCGCAGAGGATCAGGCGGAAGCGGCGCAGAAAGCTCAAGCCGGGGCACAATCTCTGCTGTTTTTCCTGAGCTTCTTTGGCAGCGACGACGGCGATAAACCCTACCAAGATCCGATGTGTGGCGGCACTGTCGGCACGTGCATTCCGGCATCGAGTGTTGCTCTGCGGCAATCGCGCGGGATTCCGTAATTTCATCTGGCCGAACGCACGGCATTGCGGAGCGGGCCTCTCATGCCCGGCGGCGGAGCTGCCCCGTCGGATAGATCGGTAATAAGCACTGCTGTCTCCTTGATCGCTCACTGAAATCGCGCTATATCCGCGCGATGGACAGGACAGTGAGGAAGAAACGGCTGGAGCGGTTCTCGCGCAGCGAGCGGATATTTCCGGGCGGAGAGCATGAGACGGGCAATTGCACTGCCTGCGCCCGTATCATCAGCCAGCGATTTGGTGGCGAAGTGCGCGGCTACTATCACGCCGATAATCCGACGGCGCGGGTCGGGGAAACACAATACGGACACGACTTCGCCGTGACGCAAGACCGTTTCCTCGTGGACCCGTGGCTCTATCACTATTACGGCGAACCCCCGGTTTTGGACATGGACGCGCCCGCGGATCGAGCGGAAGCGGCGGCGCGTTACGGGCCAGAAGCGAACCTGGATCATCGAGAGATCTGCCTGCGTATCAGAACTGCGATGCTGAATGGGCGGCACAACTGCGGATGGATTCGGGCCAGCCAAGCGAGAGCCTCAAGGAAGGTAGGTTGCGAGCGGAGGAGAACGGGGATATATTGATTCGCAGCCGAATGACAAAACTAAATCCCGGTTACTTCGTTCGGATCTAGGATTTACAACGATCGCGGTTCTCGCGAGCGATCAGATCGTCGTACAACTGGTCGCAACGGTGGAATCTAGCGAATTGAAATTGGAGAAGGGGGACTCCAGCTTGAGCAGCTGGACGCCGAGCATCATATTGGCATTCGCGGGAATAGCGTTCTGTGTCGCTCGTGCACAGGGACCGCAGGCAAATGGCACGAGCCTAACGACTGCGGAGAGGCTGGAAGAGCCCGGCTGGTGGCCGACGAAAGGAGATCCGCCGCGCAGCCAGTATTCGGGAAGCGCTGCCTGCGCCGAGTGCCACCAGAAGATGGCACTGCTCCAGCAGTCGACACCGATGTATCACGCCAGTGTGCCCGCCTCGCGGTCGGATCTATTGACAAATCATCGACTGCTCCAATTTAAAGAAGGCGGCTTCAGCACCTCTGTCACGACCTCGCTTGAACGGGTCATTTTCGGCGCGACTGACGGAATTAATACTATGTCCTTGTCGGCGAGTTGGGCTTTTGGATTCAAGAATGGACAGACTTATATCCTTGAGAAAGACGGCGCTTACTTTGAGAGCCGTTTGAGTTTTTTCACAAACATTGGTTCCCTGGACATTACTCCAGGACAAGCTCCCGACGTGCCGGATGGCCTGGAAAGCGCGCTGGGCCGAAAGATGGGCATTGACCGAGCAATCGGCTGCTTTAAATGTCATACAACCGCGGCTGTTACTTCCACGTTGTTGGAATCGGAGAAAGCTAAGCCGGGGGTTACCTGTGAAGCGTGCCATGGACCGGGAGCCGGCCACATTGCGTCCATGACTGCGAATGACCCGGAGCAGGGGACGGCGATCATGGATCCTGCGGATCTTTCCCCCTCTGATTCTGTCGACTTTTGCGGGGCATGCCATAGCACATGGGCGGATGTGATGGAGGCGGCGGGCACGCCTGGCCCCGGGCTGATACGCTTTCAGCCGTATCGGCTTGAGGAAAGCCGCTGCTGGGGACGAAGTGGCGACGCTCGGATTACCTGCGTGGCCTGTCACGACCCGCATCAGCCACTTGTTCACGAACCGAGAGCCTATGACTCTAAATGCCTGGCGTGCCACGGGGTCAACAGGGAGTCCAAGGGGGCACATGCGGCGAGGACAGTATGCAAGGTGGCGGCCAGCAATTGCGTCACCTGCCATATGCCTAAATATGAGGTGCCCCAAACACATGCGGTGTTCACCGACCATGAGATTCGCGTGGTCCGTACGAGTGCTGTCGATACTGGCAAGTTGACCCGCTAGAATCTCCGTCGGAAGGGCCCCAAAACCGCTCAGCAAAATCATCACGCCGGACGAGCACTGAATAGCTTCTGACTGGATTCTTTCTTCGGACAGTCTGAGGTACGATACTGCAGCCGATTTTCTGAGTACCTGCTGCAACGAAATGGACGCTCCTCAGGATATTCGGCTCTTCAGCAAGAGCCGCCGAAACTCGGAAACTCGCACCATCTCTGCCACCTCGCGCCTAGGACAGCTGTATGGCGCGGTGCCGCGCGGTTCAAGAGGAATCAATAACGCCCAACCGCAGGAATCGCGATTCGAGTAAGCACCACCGGAACGGGTCATCTGCTTGCGTCCCGGAGAAGCCTGTGATGTGTTTAGTCTCAAGCAGCGCAGCGAACAGAAAAGAACGGGACAATTCTTTTCAAGCCTGAACCACCTCCCGCAACCGACACGTGGCTCACCAGCAGTAGGTTGCAACCACTTCAGGTGTGCCGGGAAGCTGATTAGTCACGATGGTGTGCAAGACAATTTGCAAGTTTTTCCTCTCCCATCCGTTGGGAAGGGACTTCACTAGCCTGAAAACCGACTGTGGTGTCGTAAGGAATTCAGCCGCGGCCTGAGTTCCTGCATAGCCCACTCCGGCTACTGCAATCACTGTTGTGTCGGTTTTCGAGTTCACGATCCTGGACACGATCGCGTAATCCTCCGTAAAGGAATCATTGGCAGACCACCTTTTTTGAGGGTTCGAACGGTCCACAATGGCATTACGCCCGCTGAAGACGTAGCGCAGATTTCCGGTCATGGCAAGCGTCCATGAGTTGTTATGCGCTCCTATGAGAATAGTGGGGCTTTGGCGAAGGTCGCCGTAGGTGACGTCTTGCCCGTAACGGATGTCAAATTGTCTGTTGCGACGTACCAAAAGAGATTCGACCTTCGTAATCGCGGCAACATCGCCGATCGTGACAAACGTATCCTTTGCCGGAAAGAGGTCCTTGGCATCGATCTTTGTACCCGAAGGCCATTCAATATAAGATTCGAATCCCATCTCTTCAGTTTGGTTTGGAGGGTGCTCCCGGTAATACTGGTCCATGTAAGAGATCGACAGTTGATAGACGGCATTCCCCCCCACGTAGATCAGGGCTGTATGCGGGTTGTCCAGAACTGGCGACCAAAAATGATTGAAGGCGCGCGACTCGGAAGAAAACAGGTTGTGCTGTATTGCAAGAATCAAGATCACCAATGATGCAGCAGCGGCGATCCACCAGAGGCGACCTCGAAATCCTGCAGAGCGCGGTCTGGCGCCAACTTTATTTTCCTGCCGGACCTCTGTGACCACCGGTTCGGCCGGGCTCTGCATCAGAGGTGGGTCTTCTGATGCTGCCAGGGGAAGCGGAACTGGATTCCTGTCGATACGCTCGAAAAAAGCCTTGAAGGACCCGTGGGGAACGCTGATCTGCACGGCGTGCCCCGGCACAGTCTGATAGTAGAGTGCGAGACGTTTCCTGAGCTCCCCGACACGTGCACGAACGATCGGGTCGGCATTGGTGTCGTAATCCGGGCGCCGCCCAAAGACTTCGATCCCGATCACTCTCTCTTTTAAGAGTTCGGCATGTCCTGACAGAGATTTGTCCACGATGTAGTGGAGGAGCTCCTGAGTCTGCTTACTGGATCGAAACGGAGTGCTCGTCATCATTTCCGCGAGCGCCTCTTGAATCTCCGATGCGGGGATCTCGAGAGCAGGCGAAGCATGCTGCGATGGTTCTTCGCATTCGACCGTACGTCCCATGGGAACCTCCGCCCGTAGTCTGGCCTGCGCCGTACTCTACTCCACGAGGAATGACGATGACAAGCGCCGCATTTTCTTCGCGATGGGCACGTACAGTACCATACAGCACCTTGCAAATTGCGTTAGAGTTATCGTTTACTGGCGCCCGTTGCAAAAAATGATGTTCTCTTCAGCGTTCGTTTTTGGCAAGATGCTTTCCCTTCAATAAGTTGCAAAAAAATGGGATGCCAGGAAATCGGAGCGGCCAAGGCGACCGGTAGACGAAAAATTTGACGAATTCCCCAGGAGGCAAAATGACGAGGTTACGTTTCGTAATCGCAGCAGTCCTGATGGCCGTGATCGGACTGGCCTTCCCTCTACTTCATGCGCAGTCGAGGAGTACGACAGCTTCGCTGTCAGGCACCGTAACCGACCCCTCCGGAGCCAGAATCGCGAAAGCGACCGTGAGGCTTACCGACCCTGAAAATGGGATTGTCCGCACTGACACGGCGAGTTCGACGGGGGAATTCACCTTCGCCCTGCTCGTGCCAGGGAACTATACCCTCGAGGCCGGCGCTCCGGGTTTCACGACAACCAGGCAAACCGGCATCGTCCTCGCTGCGGGAGATTCGGTGACCCTGGGGATCAGTCTGACGATCGGGGCAACGGAGAAAATCACAGTCAATGCGACTGGGCCGCTGCTTCAAACCCAGGACGCCACCATCAGCACCGACGTCTCCGCCAAACAAATTGAGGAGCTGCCACTCAATCTCAGAAATGTGCTTTCCTTCGCAACGCTGGATTCCGCTGTGAACGTGCAAGGCGACCGGCAGCTGCTGGCGGCGGGTGGGAGCGAAGACACGGCAGACCAGGATTACTCCTTCCTGAATTTTGGAGGCGGCTACTTCGGAACCAATCTGTTCCTGCTGGAGGGTGGCTACGATGTGGCCCAGGGCTGGGGAGGAGTCCTGTATTTGCCTGCCCCGGAGGACACCGACCAGGTCAAGGTAACGAGCTACTCGTTTTCGGCCCAATACGGATTCAGCACCGGCAATGTGATCAGCCTTACAACCAAGGCCGGTACCCACGACTACCATTTCGTTGCCGACGAGTACATACGCAACCCGGATCTGGACGCCAACCTCTACTTTAACAATTTGGCGGGCACCCCCAAGCCGAATGACCATCGCAATCAGTTCGGAATCGCCGGCGGCGGGCCGTTGTACATCCCGGGCATCTATAAGCAGCGGGACAAGACCTTCTTTTTCGCCAACTATGAGGGGTTGCGGCTCAACGGGGGACTCAGCTACAGCGCTGAGGTGCCCACTACCGCTCAGTTAGGAGGCGACTTTTCATCGGAGCTCACGAGCACTTCTCTGGGTACGGATTGCCTGGGCCGGACTATTTATCAGGGCGCGATCTACAACCCCTACTCGTTAGGCACGTGCCCAAATGGGTCGGCAGTGCGCAATCCCTATCCGGGAAACATCATACCCACAACCGGGCCAGGGGCAATTGACGCTCTGGCGAATAAGTTTGCCACCGGCAACTACTGGCCGGCTCCAAAAAATCCTGGGGGCGGTTACAACTTCAACACCACGGTGAACGCACCGACGACTTCCAACGAGTGGGGCATTCGCATCGACCACAACTTCAACGCGAATAACCGGATCTACGGCCAGTTCTCGAATAAGCACGAAGGAAAGGTTCAAACAGGGGCCTTTTACGGAGCGAGCGATGTCGCCGGACCCTATGTTTTCGACCCGAACAACCGCATGTTTGGGGTGCTGGGCTATTCTCACGTTTTCTCGCCGACTTTCGCACTAACCAGCGAGTTATTCTTCATTCGCAATCCCGGGGGAAACGTTGTCCAGGGCTATCCTTTCCAACCTTCCTCGCTCGGGTTGCCGGGCATCCTCGATTCGTGGACGCCGCAGTTTCCGCAGGTTCAGTTTGGTAACACTTTCAGCGGAAGCGGTTTCTATGCTCCGCTGGGAGCGAGCCAAGGCTCCGGCGAAGCCAGCTTCCCGCAGAATAACGGCAGCCTGACCGTGGACGTGAACAAAACTTTGCAAACGCAATCCATCTCCGTCGGGTATATGGGTATTTGGCAAACGGACGATGGCGGCAGGCTCACCGCGACAGAATTTAACTTCAGCAATCAAATGACTGCAGGTCCTAACCCGACGAACCTGAGCGGCGAAAGCCCCGGAGACGCGCTTGCATCTTTTATGGTGGGCGCCGGCAATCCCGGGGCCGGTTCGGGCGGCTCCACGGGATTTAATGCATTTCCCGCGCCAACCTACTACTCGCATGGGATGTACATTCAGGACGATTGGAAGGCGAGGCGCAATCTTACCATCAACCTCGGCTTCCGCTATGACATCCAGATGCCTCCGACCGCGCGGCATAACGAGCAGGCGTACTTCGGTTTCAATGCCCTGAACCCGATCAGCGTAACGGCCGGGATTCCAGCTTATGGCGAGATCGTCTACAACAATCCCGGGAACCGCTTCCTGTATAACCCTAACCTGAATGACTTCGCACCCCGCATCGGCTTTGCGTATGCCGTAATGCCCAAGCTGGTTTGGCGAGGCGGCTATGGCATCTATTACGCAAGAAACTTCTACGGCGGCAATGGACCGGACCCGGGATACTCGACATCGTCGGTGTGGACGTCATCGACCGACGGGGTCCACGTGACAACGCCCCTCGCGGGGGCGTTCCAGTCGGGACTGGTGCCGGTGACCTGGCAGGCCTGACCAGCGTGGGCCAGGCGCCCGGCGTGGTGAATCCGCACCGTCCCGATCCTATGACGCAGCAGTTCAGTTTTGGATTCCAATACGCCTTTACCCCCAACGACGTTCTGGATGTCAATTACGTGGGCAGCCGCGGAAGGCGCATTACGGTTGCTGGCTTCAACTACGGCCAACTCAACCCAAGCTATCTCTCTCAAGGTGCGGCGCTGGAAACCCTGGTGCCCGATCCGTTTGCCAATGCATTGCAAACCCTGGGGCTGCCGGCGAACGCCTGTGACTCGAAGCCCGGCATGATCGAACAAGGGTATTTATTGGAGCCGTACCCGGAGTATTGCGGCGGCGTCTCAGCCACGGACGAACCGGTTGCAACCAACAACTACAACGCACTGCAGGCCAGCTTCAAGCACCGTTTCAGCCAGGGTCTGCTGTTTACAGCCTCCTACACCTTCTCGAAGTTCCTCTCCGATACAGGCGGCCCGGAAGAATGGGGTTCGATCAATGGCGACCAGGGGGGATCGAGTATCCGCAACTTCTATAACCTGAAAGGGGATTGGTCGGTGGACGGCGACGATATCCCTCACTCTCTGGTTTTGAACTATGTGTATGATCTGCCGTTTGGCCAGGGCAAGAAGTTCGGCGGCGGCATGAACCGAGTTGAGGATGCAGTCGCGGGCGGCTGGGAGGTCTCGGGAATTACCACTGCGCAGAGCGGCTTCCCGATGTCTATCGGCGCCGGCGGAGATGCTGGGACAGTTTTTGGTGGGGGTCAGCACGCCGACTTGACCGGCGCCCCCTTCAAAAGCGGCACCTGCGGCGGCACCCAGGGCGTTCCGGCCATTCCTGTGGGAACGAAATACTGCTTCTTCAACCCGGCGGCCTTCGCGGCGCCGGCGGACTTCACCTTCGGCAACGCTCCACGCTACTTTTCCAATCTGAGAGCACCCGGATACGTAAACCAGGATCTGACGGCGGCAAAGTGGTTCAATTTCACTGAAAAATTGCGTTTCCAAGTCGGTATCCAGATGTTTAACGCTTTCAACCACCCCAATTTCGGCATACCCGCCGCCAGCGTCGGAAGCCCCAACTTGGGCTTGAGCTCAGGCACCCAGGGAGCGAGAGAAATGCAAGGTGTGCTGAAGTTGACCTATTAGAGGCCGTATGCGTTGGAAAGCACTCCTTGCGCTGGGCAAGGCGATTCCGCTCACGATCACAATCGTGAGCGGAGTCGCTGCGGCGCAAGATCGCGACCAGATGGTTCAATCCCTGCTGACTGATGCCCGCATGGCTCAGTCGAGGGGGGATTTTTCCCAGGCTGCCGAAGCGTATCGAAAAGCGGTTGCTCTGGACCCTGCCATTCCCGAGCTGTGGGCGAATCTGGGCCTCATGGATCACGAGTCAGGAAACCATCTGGAAGCTGTGAAAAGCTTTGAGCATGCCGCCCACTTGAATCCCTTGTTGTTTGTTCCTCAGCTGTTCCTGGGTCTCGAGTACCTGGAATCGGATAATGCCGGGGCTGCTCTCCCCTTGATCGAAAATGCTGTCAGGTTGAATCCCGGTGATTTGCAGGCCGCGCTTTCGCTGGGAAGGGCGTACGAAATGCTCGACCAGCCGGGTCGGGCTGCCGGTTCTTACTTTCGAGCGACCCAGATCGCTCCGACTAATGGAGACGCGTGGTTGCAACTCGGAACTGCTTATCTCGAGCAAGTGGAGAACGATGCTCGCATTATGACTTCGGCCTGGAACAACTCCGGGTACGTGAAACTACGAGCAGCCGAGACTTTCGCCGACGAAGACAAACTCGGTTCGGCCGAGGAAGCGTTTAAAGCGGCGTTGAACACTCCGTCCCCCGCCCCGTGCGTGCACGCCGAACTTGGAATCGTTCTCCTGCGTGAAAGCAAGGAAGCCGAAGCGCGAAAGCAGTTTGAAACAGAAAACCAAGCCGCCTCTCATTGCGGACTGTCACCGCTGGGAATTGCAGTTACCGACATCGCTCAGAGACATCCGGACATGGCGCTCAAAGAACTGACTGTCGTCGTAAATGCCGATCCTGACTTCGTTCGGTCAAGCCTGCCACTCTTTCGTGGGGCCGTATCGCCCGATCAGGCGCAACCATTCATTGCATTGGCTCAAAGCTCGAAAAGCGGCAGAGACTTATCCTTCGACATCGGTTCGGTCGTTCACCGTGTGCTCGTTTCCGGCGATCTGTCGATAAACGCAAATTCTGATTACGAACATTTAACTCAGAAGGCAACGGGAACGCACGAATCCGCAGAGCAGCTGTATGCATCCGCTCGCTTCGCTCAGTGCGACGAAGCGTTGAAACCGGCACTCGACAGACTGCCCCCCTCTCAACTGCGGCTCCTGGCTTCATGCTCCTTCTCTACTGGAGATTTCAAGACAGCTTCCATCGCCGGCGAACGGTTGAAGTCCTCCTTGGCCACTGCGGTGCAGGGACTTTACTGGGAGAGCAAAGCCGACCAAAAGTTGGCCGTCGCGGCCCTGACCCACGCCGGCGAAATCGACCCTGACTCGCCGGGCCTGCATCTTCTTATTGGCAATGCCTTTCGCCAACAACGCCGCTGGAGCGATGCGGAGGCAGAATACGAAAAAGCAGTAACGCTTGACCCGACCAGCCGTGCGGCCCGTCTCGGCCTCGGAATTGTGCTCTTTACAGAGTTAAAGACAGACGAGGCGTTCGCGATCGACAAGTCGCTTCTCGACGAAATGCCCGAGGATCCTGAAGCCAACCTTCTTGCAGCGGAGATCCTCGTTCAGGAACATAAGTTCCAGGCCGCGGAACCCTTTCTGCTGAAATGCCACAACGTTAAACCGGAACTCTTACCACGAGTTCACGTTCTTCTCGGTCGAGTCTACGGAGAAACGAACCGGCCTTCAGATGCTATAGCGGAATATAAGCTGGGAATAACTATGGACGAGGACGGAAGCCTGCACTACCAACTCGCGCGCCTCTACCAGAAAACGGGCAATGAGAATGCGGCGGCAGAAGAAATGCAGCTGTCGAAACAGCTTCGCGAACAATGGGATGACCGGGCGCATCTTGACTTGGGACAACCTTTGACGGAAACGAACCGCCAATAACTTTCATCCGAAAATTGAAGCACTCAGCACCATAAGCCGGTAACAGCGGATCCGACCGGCTTGATTCCACGGATTGCGACGTCCGAAATTCCAGTGAATTACTGCATAGCATTTCATGATCGAGGAGTCACTCTTGAAATCTTCAACCTTTCTGCGGGTCCTGGGTTTCGTTCTCATCGCTGCCCCATTTGCGGCTCAGGCTGCGTCGGACAATTCGGGAGAAATCACAAACACTTCGGATGGCGTCACCCTTCATTCCTCAGCCGGCACCCTGCGTGTCGCGGTGTGTTCCGAGCGAGTGATTCATGTAGTGGCAAGCCCGACTGACGACATACCGGATCCGATCGTGCCCGCCGCGATCCTGCACTGCGGCGACACTCGGTTTACCGCGTCCTCCACCGGGGCTGCGGTTTCCATCAGGACCAGGGCTCTTCGCGCCGAGATCGACCGCGCCACGAACTCCATCCACTTCTACGCCGCTGCGGGCGACACGATACTCAACGAGCAGCCTTCCGCTGGACGATCCTTAGTTCCTGAAAACACGGATGGAACGCAAACCTACACCGTGCGGCAGGATTTTCTTCTGTCGCCCGGCGAGTCTTTGTATGGATTAGGTCAGCACCAGGAAGGATTCTTCGACATACGAGACATACCCATCCGGCTGCTTCAGGCTAACACCAACATCGCGATACCTTTCCTGATCTCAACAAGAGGATACGGCCTGTTGTGGAACGATCCAGCACTGACGGATTTCAATCCTGCAATTCAGACGATTCAGCTCGACCAGAGCGGCCGCGCTGAATTTAAATCGGGCCCGGAGGGGGAGTACGGCTTTCTGCTCAGCGGCAATTTTCGCAATAAGCTGCAGCTTACAGTCGGCGATGACAAAGTCATTGATCTGAAAAATATGTGGCTGCCTGTTTCCGCCGGCGGGAAGATTCATTTGGCGTCAAACACGACTTACAACATTGCCGCTGAAACAGGAGGCAACACTAATCTCGCGGTTCGTTTTCCTTCGGATACAATGGCCTTTCAGTCCGAAGCAAGCAGAGCAATCGACTATTACTTTATTTATGGCCCGGAACCTCAACGCGTAGTTTCGGAATACCGTGAACTGACTGGCGAAGCCCCGCTTCTGCCGCGGTGGGCATACGGCTTCTGGCAATGCCGGGAACGCTACTCAAGTCAGCAGCAGATTCTTGACGACGCGACGGAATTTCGCAAACGTAACATTCCGGTTGACGCGTTTGTGCAGGATTGGCAGTACTGGGGAAAGTATGGCTGGAACGCCCTGCGGTTCGACGAGACGTCGTATCCGAATCCCGCTGAGATGATGTCTTCTCTGCACCAGCAGGACCTTCACATGGTTATCTCCGTCTGGGCCAAGTTTGGCGCCGAGACAGAAGTCGACCGCCAGATGATTGCCGCTCATCTTGTACTCACCAGCGCGGCAAGCACCGGAGAGCCCGGGGAAGCAAAGGAAAGCGAAAATTGGGTCGACCTTTTCGATCCGAAAGCGCAAAAGCTCTTCTGGTCCGATATCGACCATAATTTGTTCCGCGATGGCTTGGACGGATGGTGGCTCGACGCCTCAGAACCCGAAGGCGACCCGCTCAAAAACGACATGACATTCCTGGGACCGGGAAAGATGGTACGCAATGCCTTTCCGCTGTATGAAACCTCGGCCGTCTACAATGGCCAGAGAGCAACGGATGAGGCGAAGCGCGTTGTTATTCTTTCCCGTTCCGCCTGGCTCGGGCAGCAACGTAATGGCTCCGTCTCCTGGTCCGGCGATATCACAGCCAATTGGGATACGCTCCGCCGCCAGATTCCTGCTGGTCTCAGCTTTTCCATGTCGGGACTTCCCTACTGGACCACCGACATCGGCGGCTTCTTCCGTCCGATGGACCAATACACATCGGAGAGTTATCACGAGCTCCTTGTCAGATGGTTTGAATTCGGCGCCTTTTGTCCTGTCTTTCGCATCCATGGCTTTCGTTCCAGAACAGAGATGTGGAACTACGGTCCCGAAGTAGCGCGGATCCTCACGCAGTACGACGAACTGCGCTATCGCCTGCTGCCTTACATCTACTCGGACGCATGGGAGGTTACCAGCCGCGGAAAAACGATAATGCAGGCTCTCCCATTCGTTTATCCCGGCGATATCACGGTACGTAATGTGGACGATGAATACCTCTTCGGCAATTCGCTGCTGGTGAGTCCCATAACACAAGAAGCCGCAACGGCAC
>Ga0302324_100019016_pt1 | contig 13512 bp, 15 predicted proteins | sample Palsa_T0_1_FD_201949 | JGI IMG/M metagenome (GOLD analysis project Ga0302324, IMG submission 201949) | Peat permafrost microbial communities from Stordalen Mire near Abisko, Sweden - Palsa_T0_1 | ecosystem: Environmental > Terrestrial > Soil > Palsa > Peat permafrost | place: Sweden: Abisko...
CCCTTTGTACATCGGGAATGAAAACGACTCTGAGTTGTCGCCATCGCTCCACGTGTGACCCGTAGTGAGCCCGGGATTGCGGAGAACGGCCAATTCATTAGGATTCTTTACCGGTAGGCGGCGCAGAAGCACTTGGTTGAACACCGAGAATATTGCGGTGTTCGCGCCGATTCCGAGCGCAAGCGTCAAAATCGCGACGAGCGTGAAACCGGGGCTTCGACGCAAAGTCCGAACACCGTAATTCAGATCCTGCCAGATGGCGCCCATCGAGCTCCTTTTTGGCTAGCTAGCTTGGATTACTCAAACGTGCAGGTGTATACGCAACCGGACCGCGCGGAGTTCTTGCAGATTTTGTGCCAGGCCTGCCTGACGCTAAGGTGCTTATGTTCCGTTAGATAGGACAGTCAGGCTCAGATTGACCGCGACGCAATTGCCCGCTTCCGGGACGCGCGCTCACGAAAGCGAACACCGGCTGGGTAGCGAAATATTTGAAAATCTAAGCGTCGCGCTTCTCGCCGGATTCCGTCGGCAGGGAAGCGCCGATCCAGCCGCTGATTCCCGCGGACATCACGTAGACGTCCCGGTATCCCATGTCCTTCGCGCGGCGGGCCGCGTTCGGCGCCTTTCTACACATGAAATTCGAGCAATAGAACACCAGCGTGGCATCTCTGTCTGCCGGGAGATCGCTCTCGTTGTAGTCTATCGGGTCGAGAGGCCTCGCACTCGGCACACGCGCCGCGAGCCAGCTCTGCCGCGAGTTCACATCGAGGACGCTCACGGGCTGCTTCTGCATCAATTGCTCCAGCTTGCCGGGCGAGATGACGTTGAGGCCCAACAATCGTGCGAACATGGTTGCTCCTTAATCTCCGCGGCGCTTCAGAGTACGCTCGGCTTCGCCCGTCGCAGCCAGACCGCTTGCCCGACCGTGACCAGGATGGCGCTCGGCAGCAAGAGGAAAGACATAGCCTCCCCCAGATGAATTGGCAGCGTTAGCCATGCAATCGCAACCGCGAGACCCGCCAGCGCCCAGATCCAGCCGGCGAAACGTTGAACGGCCTGAACCTTTGCGGGGTCGCAATCCAGCGTCGCCAACGGCGTGAGGGTTTTCGGTATGGCGTTCCCGGTCACGGCCAGAAAGGCGCCCCCGATCGCCATCGTCGCGCGTAGCGCGATATCGTCGTAGTGGACCGCGGCGAGCGCCATGGCAAGTTTCGCGCCAAGCGAAATCGCGAGAATCAGGCCGGCTGTCACGATCCCCCTTCGGACGGAACCCCCGGCATCGCGGCGCGTTGCTCCTTCCTTGGGCTCGCGAGAAACGAGGGCAAGAGCCAGCGTCATCGCGGAGAGAACAAGCAGGACCACGAACCAGACTCTGGCGCTCTGGGGCCGCAGATACCAGTTCTCGGCGACGAGCAGAGTGTTGAGCGCGATCAACGCCGGCGGAATGTAGTTCCAAATCGGTTTGGCTGCCATCGTTAGCCCTCCTGCTTCAGTGGACGCAATCTTGTCCCGCTCTTTAACGCGGCCCGGCGTGCACCGCCCTGTGCCTTCATGTCCCAACCGACCGTCTGCGCGAAGCCGAGCAGCGCCTCCTCGAGGACGGACATCTTGAGCCGGTAGACGATTGTCCTGCCGTTTTTTTCGGCTTCGATCAGCCCCGCATTCTGAAGCACGGAAAAATGGGCGGACATGGTCGGCTTGGAGACGGCAAAATGGTCGGACAACTCACCGGCCGACATCGGCCGTTTGCGCAGCAGTTGCAGCACGCGGCGGCGCGTTGGATCGGAAAGAGCTTTGAACACGCTGTTCACAAATCTATATTTAGCTAATCATCGAACTATTGTCAAGCGCCGATTTCGAAGTCTCAGAAATCGGGAATGGGGATGATTCCAGCGTGGAAAACGTGATTGCGTTTGCTTTCAACTGGAGTCGCCCGGCGAAGCTCCCGGATTGCCGCCTACACGGAAGCTATCCATAAACGGGTTTCTGGGATGTTGGTCGAATGTCCAAGCCGCCAATCAACCCATTAATCGGAAACCGGCACGCGATCTGATGGGCGGCAGTCAGACCAAACAGAACTCGCCACGTGCGCGATGGTACTGGAACTCTTACATACTCGGCATTTGCACTATCGATAACGGTCTGCTAGGGTGGTCGCGGAGTTATGACTGGACAGCTCATTTTCGGAGCAGAAACGGCGGCAGCGAAGACGGCCACAGTGCCATTTCTGACCGGGACACCAAAACAATTAGAAATCGGCGTAACCCACAGAAAACAATCACCACGACTCGTTTCTAACCGGGACACGAATACAGGGCGTTCCGCACGCGATAAACGCGATTTTCGTGGCGCCGGCGTCTCCGGTTTCAGGAGTTCGATCGACCCCACCGAAGCACCGACATCGGTGTGCTCGGCGGCTTACAGATCTTTATGTCGGCAGCTTCGTCCCAGTGTTCTCCGCCACCATGTATTCGGCGTACCAGTCTGGCCAGTTCGCGTCGCGCTGCCCGGTGCGCTTTTCGTGCTGACCGTGAGCGGCTTCGGCACGCCGAAGTGCGCTCGCCAAATCTTCGGCCGACGCGAAGGTCGTCGTCGCGGGGTCGACGCGCCCGGGAAGCCGTGAGGTAATTTCTTGCAGCAGCCAGCCGTTGCCATCGGGGTCGGTGAAGGTTGCGAACGAGCCGTACGTGGCGTGAGCGGGCGCTGGCCCAGTGACGCGACCACTCGTGCCGTCGCGCTGGAACTGAGCGCCCGGCGTCGCAGCGTGGAACACGTCGCTGACCTCGACACCGCGAGCGGCGAGCTCGTCGCGGGCGGCCGCAATGTCGGAGACAACCAGGTACAAGCTCTGGGTCGAGCCGGGCGCGGCCGGCGTCATGTTCGTGCCGAATTGCACCGAGCAACCCGAGCCGGGCGGCGTGAATTGAACGATCCGAAAGCCGTTATCGAAGCGAAAATCGGCGTCGAGCCGCCAACCGATCTTCCCGTAGAACTCCTTTGCTCGGTCAACATTCGAAACGGGGATGACAACGACCTCGAGCTTCAAGTCGACTCTCGCGACGCTCGTATCGATGCCACGGACTGCGTTCGTGCTCATAGCTGTCTCCTGAGTTGCGTCATTTTCTTGCATTACGGTGATCGCGCAAAGTGGCCTATAAATTCGTTTGTAGATCTCGAAACTTGTCACCCGGCCGGATGCAGCCTAGAAGGCTCCGGATACTCACAGCACAACCACAACCCGCCCGGTCCGCACTGGATGTTCCACAAGCTCGTGCGCGCGAGCGATGTCTACAAGCGGGATTCGTTCGCCAATTTCGAAGCCTGCCCACCCCGCCTCAAGCGCAGCATTTAAATCGCGCGTTGCTTGCAATTTCGCTTCTTTCGGAAAATCGTCGCTCCCCAGAAAAAAAACACGAGTATTCGTCATAGCTCGCCAGGTTAAACGCCTTGCTCATCGCATGAACATCGAGGTCCGTAAAAAGCGGGCGAATGTCCGCTTGAAAGCTCGTCGGTTTGATCATTGCGCCTCCCAAATCTGAATCATGCGTATCTCGTGCTCAGAGTAGTGGCTTGCCCTATTTCCGAACAATCAAAGTTGTAACTCGGCAGCTAAGCGCCAGCAACGACGAACGCGCTCTTGCAAAGAACCGAGCGAAGATTCGATATCCCGTCCGCTGCGCCGCCTCACATCCCCGCCGCTGCTTCACGGAGCATGAAGCCTCGGACGAACTCCGCAATCTGATCCGCGGCTGTGTCCAATGCGAAGTGCCCTCCATCAACAACGTGCACTTCCGCCTTCGGCACGTCGCGGCGATAGGCTTCCGGCTCCGAGGGGTCAAACGAGAGCTCATACTTGCCCCAAATTACCAGCAGGCGCGGCTGCTTCTCGCGCATCCACGCCTGCCACCTCGGGTAGGCGTCGACATTCGTCCGGTAGTCGTAGAAGAGGTCGCTTTGAATGTCGCCCTGACCAGGCTGGCTAAGAAACGCGAATTCGTCCGTCCAGAGATCCGGGTCATAGCGTTCGACGTTGGGATCGCTCCCCACATGCCGCGTCCGCGTAGGTCCGAGCGACAGCAGATTTGTGCGAAGCGCGGCTTCGTTGGCAGCGCGATCGGCCCAAAATGCACGCCGCGTCTTCCAATTCGCTCCTAAGCCCTCGTTGTGCGCCACAGCATCCTGGACGATGAGCGCATCGATCCGCTCCGGATGCGCTAACGCCATGCGAAAACCGACCGGGCCGCCGTAATCCTGCATGTAAAGCGTGTAGCGCGGAAGCCCAAGCGCTTCGGTAAATCGATTCATGATCTCGGCGTAGTGATCAAACGTATACGCGAAGTTTTTCGGGTCCGGCCAATCGCTGTGTCCGAAACCCGGATAATCAGGCGCGACAAGATGATAGCGATCGGAAAGCCGCGCGAAGAGCGGCTCGAACATCCGCGATGACGACGGCAGTCCATGCAGCAGCAGCAGCGTCGGCGCGTCCTTCGGCCCGGCCTCTCTGTAAAAGATCGAGAGCCCATCTATCTTTATCGTGCGATAAAAAGTCGGTTGTTCCATGGGAGATTCCTTTCCTTGGCGCGAGTGGCGGGAAAGACGGCGCGCACGCCCTGCGCGCCGCTCCCTTCGATTTCACTACCGCAATGATCTGAACCCAGCTCGAAGATCTTCCGTGAACAGCTGCGGCTGCTCCCACGCCGCGAAGTGGCCGCCTTTGGGAGGCCGGTTGTAGTAAATCAGCTTGGGATACGCTTTCTCTGCCCAGCTCCTAGGCGCCTGGTAGATCTCGTCCGGGAAGGCGCTGACGGCGACCGGGATGGTGACGTTCCGGACGTCGAAAAAGCCGCCCTTGTATTCCCAATAAAGACGTGCCGACGAGACCGCCGTGTTCGTCAACCAATACATCGTGACGTTGTCGAGAATGTCGTCTCGCGTCAGGCCCTCGGGTACACCGTCGAATACGCGTGTAATCAGCGCGTAACTGGCTGCATCGTGATCGAGGATCCACCCTGCGAGTCCGACCGGCGAATCGGCAATCCCGTACAGCGTCTGCGGGCGATTCGCCATTTCCCCGGCGTAGCCAAGGCCGTGCTTATAGAAAAAGACGAGCTGGTTGTAGGCGCGCAATTCGTCGGCAGAAAAATTTGCCGGTGGCGGCGCCCCGGCAAGCGCCAACTTGTCAATGTCGGCGGTAACAGTGGCCGCCATGTTGGTGGACATGCCGAGCAATTCCGGAGGCGCCTGCAAAGACATCAGCTCCGTGACACAATTCCCCCAGTCACCGCCTTGCGCAACATATCGTTTGTATCCCAGGCGCTTCATCAACGCGATCCACGCCCGTGCGATGCGCTCCGGGTCCCAACCGGTCGCGGCCGGCTTGCCCGAATACCCGTAGCCCGGCAGCGATGGAATGACCACATCGAATGCGTCTTCCGCCTTTCCGCCGTGAGCAGTCGGGTCGGTGAGCGGCTCGATGACTTTCAACTGCTCAATGATCGATCCGGGCCACCCATGCGTGATGATCACCGGCAAAGCGTTCGGATGTTTTGAACGGACATGAATGAAGTGGATGTCGAGCCCATCAATCGTGGTGATGAATTGCGGCAGGGAGTTCAGCCGCGCCTCACACTTGCGCCAATCGTGATTAGTTGCCCAATAGTGCGCGAGCTTCTGCGTGGTCGCGAGCTGGACGCCTTGCGTCGCATCGGCGACCAATTCCCGCTCGGGCCACCGTGTCGCCGTAACTCGCCGGCGGAGTTCGACAAGCTCCTGTTCAGGAACGCTGATATGGAAGGGGCGGATCGCACTGTCTCCGCTCCCCGCAGGCGGCTTTTCAGCAACCGGGGTCGCACCCGCGGAGCTTGTCAGTCTGGATGGCGCGTTCGCAGAACCCATCACGCCGAACTTCGCAGCGGCAATGCTCATGGCCGCAGTGCCGACGAAGCGGCGGCGATCATGATTGATTTCTTCGGAAATATTGTTCGTACTCATTGGGGACTTTCCTTTCTTCGATGCTTGTATAGGTTGGACTGCTGGAACGGCAGGAGATTCGAGACGCGCTGACCGCATGATTTAGCGCATGTTCGCCTGGCTGTCAACGCAAATTGAGCCACTCGCCTAGCGCCGAAAGACGCGCTCGCCGACGAAGTGGGAACGCACAAACGCAGATGTCGCGCGGTGGCAATCGCGGGTCATTTGACGCGCCGGGGTTCGTCGATCGCTGCGAGATGTGGAATCCGATCAATCAGGATTTATGTAAGGTGAACAATTAGCCACGCCTTGTTAGAACGACGTGCGTGGAGTTTGCGGTCGCAATGTGTTCGGTACACTGATAGCCGAGTTTCAGCGTGTCGATACCGGTGAAAAGGTGTTCCCCCGAACCCAAGAGGACGGGCGATATTGCCAAGTGCATCTCGTCGATAAGCGCCGCGCGAAGGTATTGCCGAACAGTTTCAACTCCTCCGCCGATTTGGACGTCTTGCCCTTTTGCGGCTTCGGTTGCGCTCGTCAGCGCGGCGTTAATGCCATCGGCAACGAAATGAAAGACGGTGCCACCGTCCATGGTGATGGATGGCCGAATGTGCTTAGTGAGTACGAAGACTGGGGCGTGGAAAGGCGGGTTTTCGCCCCACCACCCCTTCCAAGTGTCGTCGGGCCAAGGTCCACGAATCGGCCCAAACATGTTCCGGCCTAGAATCCAAGCTCCGACATTGGCGGACCAGCGTGCGGCGAAGTCGTCATCGATGCCCGTCGCTCCGCCGTTACTTCCATGCATCCGCTTAAACGTTCTGGTTGCAACCAACCATTGGTGTAACCCTCTGCCTCCGACACCGAGCGGGTTGGCGAGGTCTTGATTGGGGCCAGCTCCGAACCCATCGAGAGAAATCGAGAAACTGTGAACCCGCAGTTTAGCCATGAATGTCCCATCCTGAGATCGAACCGCATCAAAAGCCACTCAAGAATTCCGGTACGATGCGGCAATACCGCCAGCACGGGCGAGAGGAGATCGAGCGGACTAGCTCGCTTTCGACTTCTCAAGCTCTTCGGTCAGCGCGGGAACAATCTCGAAAAGATCCCCGACGATTCCGTAATCGGCGACCTCGAAAATCGGCGCATTCTGATCTTTGTTGATCGCGACGATCGTGCGCGAGCCTTTCATGCCGACGACGTGCTGAATCGCGCCGCTGATTCCGAGAGCCAAATAGAGCTTCGGCGCGACTGTCTGCCCCGAGCTGCCAATCTGGCGATCCATTGGCAGCCAGCCTTCGTCGCAGATGGGCCGCGACGCCGCCAATTCCGCGCCCAGCGCCTTCGCGAGTTTCTCGGCCAATTGAATATTCTCGGGCGCCTTGATGCCGCGGCCAATCGCAACAAGAAGCGGCGCCTGCGTCAGATCCACGGCCTGCTTCGCCTCGCGGAATAATTCAAGCGGCTTCGTGCGAATTTGATCCGGTTGCAGTTCCACGCTCACGGCTTTCACCGGCGCTTTGGCGTCTTGACGCTTCGCGGCCTGATCGCCGCGAAAGGCGCCAGCCTGAAACGTCGCGATCCACGGCGCATCGCCCTCAAAGACCACATCCGCAGCTGTCCTGCCTTGAAACATCTGCCGAACGAAAATCAATTTGCCGCCCTCGTAGCGGTAGCCGGTGCAATCGCCGATCATGCCCTTGCCGAGCGACGCCGCCAACTTCGGCGCGAAGTCGCGTACCTGATACGTATGCGGCATAAGTACAAGATCCGGCTTGGCGCTCTCCACAACTTGGCGCAGCGCGAGCGTGAAACCATCTGGAGTGTATTGATTCAGAAGATCGTGCTCGACAAGAAGAACTTCGTTCATATCATATCCAGCGAGATCATCCGCCAACGCGGCGACACCCGTGCCGATGACGACACCACTAAGCGTCCCGCCCGTTTGCTTCAGAGCCTGCTGTGCCGCCGATAGCGTTTCAAAGCTCGTCTTGTTCCACTTGCCTTCGCGCTGTTCGGTGATAAGTAAAATCTTCATCTTGCGTTCGCCAGCCTCTTCTATAAAACGCGCGCGTCGTGTTTCAACTTTTCGACAAGCTTCGCGGCAATTTCTTTCGGCGTGCCGGTGAGGAACTCGGTCTTTTTCGTTTTCTGCGGAATATAAATCTTCTGCACGCGCTGCGTCAGCGCATCCGGTACGCCAAGCGAGCCGCGCTGCACGAGCGCAATCTCCTTCTTCTTTGCCGCCATGATTCCCTTCAGCGTGGCGTATCGCGGCTTGTTTATGCCGGACTGAATCGAGAGAACGGCTGGCAGCGGCAATTCCACCCATTGAAACCAACCGGCCTCAAGCTCGCGCTTCAATTTCATATGCCCTTCCGTCACTTCGATCTGCATGATGATCGTGGCGTGAGGAAGTCCCAGCAATTCTGCGAGCAATACGCCCGTCTGCCCGAAGCCTTGATCGTCGCTTTGCAGGCCGGTAAGGATCAGATCGAATTTTTCATTTTGAATCGCCGCCGCGATCGAACGCGCAGAGCCAAGCGGGTCAAGCTTGAAAAACTGATCGTCCACAATGTGAATGCCGCGATCCGCGCCCTTCGCCAGCGCTTCCTTGATCGTCTGTTTCACGCGCTCCGGGCCCATCGAAATCGCGACAACTTCGCCGCCGTGCTTTTCCTTCAGGCGCAGCGCTTCTTCGAGCGCGAAACCGTCGGGCTCGTTGGTCTCGAAGCCGATATCCGCCTCGCGGATCCACGCGCCGGTCTCCGCAATCGCCAGCGGCGCGTCCTTGGCGGGAACTTGCTTGACGCAAACGCCGATTTTCAACGAATCCCCCGATTAACGCCCAGTCGAATCGCCTCTGACGTCCGTGGAAAAAACGGCCGGGCGAGTCTGAGACCCGCCCCTACGACTCTTCCCACTTCTTGAACAGCAGCGACGCGTTCGTCCCACCAAATCCGAAGGAATTTGAAAGCGCGTATTGCACCTTGGCCTTTCGCGCCGTATTTGGAACGTAGTCGAGATCGCACGCTGGATCCGGAGTCTCGTAATTGATCGTCGGCGGCAAAATTTGATCGCGAAGCGCGAGAACGCTGATTCCGGCTTCGAGCCCGCCTGCGCCGCCGAGGAGATGGCCAGTCATCGATTTCGTTGAACTGACCGCAAGTTTCTTGGCGTGCTCGCCGAATGCGCGTTTCAAGGCAATCGTTTCGATCGCATCTCCGATCGGCGTGGAAGTCCCGTGCGCGTTCACGTAGTCGACTGTATCAGGCGTGACGCCGGCATCTTTCAAAGTCGCAAGCGTTACGCGGTAAGCGCCATCGCCCTGCTCGGCAGGCTGCGTAATGTGAAATGCGTCGCCCGACATGCCGTAGCCGACGAGCTCCGCAATGACGTTCGCGCCGCGCCGTTGAGCGTTCTCGAGCGATTCGAGAATCAGAACGCCCGCGCCCTCGCCCACCACAAATCCATCGCGTTGCGCGTCGAACGGCCGGCTCGCACGCTCGGGCTCATCGTTTCGGGTCGAAAGCGCTTTCATCGCCGCAAATCCGCCGACGCCCATCGGCGTGATCGCCGCCTCCGCTCCTCCCGCGATCATTACTTCCGCGGCCTGGCGCTGGATCAACTTCATCGCGTCGCCAATCGCATGCGCAGAAGCCGAGCATGCCGTCGCTGTTGCCGAGTTCGGCCCGCGCGCCCCGTATCGAATGGAAACGAATCCCGACGCAAGATTCACGATCGCTGCGGGTATGAAGAACGGAGAGATTTTCCCCGGCCCGCCCTGAAGAAATTTCGAATGTTCGCGCTCGATGACGTCGAATCCGCCGATGCCCGACGAAATATAAACGCCGGTGGAGTCGGCAATCTCGGGCGTCACCTGCAGTCCGGCCATCTTGACGGCGAAATCAGTGGCGGCCATGGCCAGTTGAATGAACCGGCCCATTTTCTTGATTTCTTTCTTTTCGATCCAATTGAGGGGATCGAAACCGCGAACCTCGCCGGCTATTCGGCAATCGAAATTCGTGGTGTCGAAATGGGTAATCGGGCCGATGCCGCTCTTTCCGGCGACGATGTTTTTCCATACTTCATCGGTGCCGATGCCACATCCGCAAACGAGGCCCACACCTGTAACCACAACGCGGCGATTCAATGCGCCTTCTCTCCTGTTCGGAATGGAACGGCTGGACTATTTCTTCGAGTGCTTCTCGATGTAAGCGACCGCGTCCTTCACGGTTGTGATTTTTTCTGCGTCTTCGTCCGGAATCTCGATGCCGAACGCCTCTTCGAAGGCCATGACGAGTTCGACCGTATCCAGTGAATCGGCGCCCAGATCGTCCACAAACGATGCGGTCGGAGTCACTTCGCCCTCGTCCACACCGAGTTGCTCGACGATGATCTGCTTCACGCGTTCTTCGACGCTGGCCATTCTGTATGTTCCTCCGCTATCGGCAAGCTGCAACCGCGCACTTGATCTGTCCGGACGGTCGCGCCGTGTCAAATTTGGTCAAGCCAAAGCATTCTATGCGCCGCTCGTGGCGCGGTCAACCATTGACGCCCCGTACCGCCGCCGCGCCCGCCTCAGCCCATGTACATTCCGCCGTTCACATCGAGGACATGCCCGGTTATGTACGCTGCCTCGTCGCTGGCCAGGAATACAATCGCTGTGGCGACGTCAACGTCCGTGCCTGCACGGCCCAAAGGAATTCGCCCTAGCATAAAATCCTTGACTTTTTGCGGCAGCGGCTCCGTCATCGGCGTTGTGATGAAGCCGGGTGCGACAGCGTTCACTGTAATATTGCGCGAAGCAACTTCCACGGCGATAGCGCGCGTCAACCCGATCATTCCCGCCTTCGCTGCGACGTAATTTGCCTGGCCGGGATTTCCCGTTTCTGCGACAACCGAACTCACGTTAATGATTCGCCCGGAGCGCTGCTTCAGCATCGCGCCGAGCGCTTGTTGCGTGCAGAGATGAGCGCCAGTGAGATTGGTGCGGATCACCGCATCCCAATCCTCGAGTTTCATGCGCAGCGCGAGAGTGTCGCGGGACACGCCGGCGTTGTTTACGAGTATGTCCAGCCGCCCGAATTTCGCCAGCACTTGCTGGAATCCAGCCTTCACCTGCGCGGGATCGGAGACGTCCATCGGCACCGCCAGCGCTTCGCCTCCAGCCGCCAGTATCTCGGCCACCAGCGTTCCGAGCTTCTCCACATTGCGCGCTGCCACTGCCACCTTCGCCCCAGCTACAACAAGCGAAAGCGAGGTCGCGCGCCCGATTCCCTGCGACGCACCGGTAACCAACGCAACTTTATCTTTCAGTGAAAACATATTGCGATCACGCCTCGGCTGTTTCCGCTCGCGCCTGGTGAATTTTTTCGAGCGCCGCCTGAAGGCTGGCGGAATCGTCGACTCCAACGCAGCGAACTGCCCGGTCGATCTGCCTCAGAATCCCGCTCAGCACTTTCCCGGGCCCGACTTCCACGAACATATGCACGCCGCTTTCGATCATCTCGTGAACGGAATCGAGCCAGCGAACCGGCAGGCAAACTTGCCGGATGAGCGCCTCGCGTGCTTCGTTGCCGCTCGAGATAGCCTCCGCGTCCGCATTTGTCACCAACGGAAAGCGCAGGTCGTGGAACTTTATCTCCCGCAAATCTGCTTCGAGCCGCTTCTGTGCCGGCATCATCAGCTCACAATGGAATGGCGCGGAGACAGGCAGAATAACGGCCCGTTTGGCCCCGCTCTGCGAAGCGATTTCCACGGCGCGCTTCACCGCGGCCGCCGTTCCCGAAATCACCGTTTGCTCGGAAGTATTAAGATTGGCCGCTGAGACAACATCGCCCTCCGCAGCCTTCTTCGTGATGTCGTGAACCTCGGCGGGAGCGAGTCCCAGAATCGCAGCCATCGCCCCTTGGCCTGCCGGAACGGCCTCTTGCATGTACTTACCGCGCTTGTGGACAAGCTTGACCGCGTCGGCGAAATCGAGTCCGCCCGCGGCAACGAGTGCCGAATATTCTCCGAGACTGTGGCCGGCGACGACGTCCGGCACAATACCCTTCTCTTCCAGAACTCGAAACGCCGCCACAGAAACAGTCAGGATGGCGGGCTGAGTATTCTCCGTCAGCTTGAGGTCATCTTCGGTGCCCTCAAAGCAGATTCTTGAAATAGAGAATCCCAATGCGGAGTCAGCCTCGTCGAAGACGCCGCGCGCGACCGGGAATTTCACCGCAAGGTCGCGGCCCATGCCTGGATATTGCGAGGCTTGTCCGGGGAACAAGAATGCAAGCTTAGCCATAAACGTGTCCGCTTCGTTTTCTCGTGGAATTTGCGCGAACAGCGAGCTGGGACGGGACCCGCCGCGCAGCGCGAGCTTGGTTATCCCTTAGCGGCCAGCGCGACTGCCGCCAGTTCTCGATCGATCTTTTCATTCACTTTGGATCGGCAAAGTTCGGCCGCCACGCGAATCGCGTTCTTGATGGCATTCGGATTCGAACTGCCGTGGCCGATCACCGCCGTCCCGCGAACACCGAGAAGTGGCGCTCCGCCGTACTCCGAATAATCAATCTTCTTTCGGAAATCCTTGAACGCCTTGCGCGCCAGAACATAACCAGCCTTCGCGCTGAGACTGCTCGTCAATGCCTTCTTCAAAAGCCCGGTAATGTGCAAGACGACGCCTTCACTGATCTTCAACGCGACGTTGCCGATGAAGCCGTCGCACACGATTACGTCCACATCGCCGTTGAATACATCCCGGCCTTCCACGTTTCCCGTGAAATTCAGCGTCGTCTGCTTCAAAAGATTCGCCGCCTCGCGCGTGAGCTCGTTGCCTTTCATTTCCTCTTCGCCGATCGAAAGAAGCGCAACGCGAGGGCGCTTCGTGCCGAAAATCGCCCGGTAGTAAATCTCGCCCATCACCGCAAATTGTTCCATCTGCTCCGGCTTCGAATCCACGTTCGCGCCAACGTCAATGATCACCGTTACGGTGCCTTTCGACGTCGGAAAAGGGGCGGCCAGCGCCGGACGATCTACCGCCGCCAGTGTGCCAAGAATAAACCGCACCGTCGTCATCACCGCGCCCGTATTCCCGGCGCTCACCAGTCCATCGGCCTTGCCGTCTCGGACCAGCCGTGCGGCGACGTGAACGGAACTGTCCTTCTTCCTGCGGAACGCCTGTGACGGCGAATCCGTCATCGCGATCACTTCCGTCGCGTTGGCGACATCGATCGGCAGCCCCTTGGCCCGATGCCGCGCCAACTCCTGGCGCACCGTCGCCTCAATGCCGACAAGGACCACGCGCACGTCAAGCTCGCGTGCCGCGAGGACCGCTCCTTCCACTTCGGCACGAGGAGCGTTATCTCCCCCCATTGCGTCAAGGGCGATGGTGATCATTTCTGCACCGATTCGAGTGGCGGGGAAAAGTTAGGCCGATCAGGCCTTTGTGTCAATAACTTCGCGTCCCTTGTAAAAGCCGCAATGCGGACAAGCATTGTGTGGGAGCTTCCGCTCGTGGCAATTCGGGCATTCGCCCAGGGTAGGCGCCGTTAG
>Ga0302324_100019017_pt1 | contig 13512 bp, 15 predicted proteins | sample Palsa_T0_1_FD_201949 | JGI IMG/M metagenome (GOLD analysis project Ga0302324, IMG submission 201949) | Peat permafrost microbial communities from Stordalen Mire near Abisko, Sweden - Palsa_T0_1 | ecosystem: Environmental > Terrestrial > Soil > Palsa > Peat permafrost | place: Sweden: Abisko...
CTGGGGGAGCCTCAGTCCCAGCGCGGCCAGGCACGGGGAACTAGCTGGTCAGCGCGGCGCGGGCCGCGGAATGCACCGCGTCCCGGTAGGACGCGCCGAACAGGCACGCGTGCACCAGCAACGGATGCAGCTGGTGCAGCGGGACCCTGGATCGCCAGCCTGCCGCCAGCGGCACCGTGTCGTTGTAGCCCGCCATGATCCGGTCGAGGTAAGGCGCGCCGAACAGGGCCAGCATGGCCAGGTCGGTCTCGCGGTGGCCGCCGTGCGCCGCCGGGTCGATCAGCCAGCCTCGTCCGCCCGACCACAGCACGTTTCCGGACCAGCAATCGCCGTGGATGCGGCTCGGCGGCTCGGCCGGGCCGGCCAGTGAGCCGATCCGGTCCATCACCGCTTCTACGAGCAGGCCGTCTTGCCGTCCCAGCGCGCCGGAGTCCGTGGCCAGGCGCAGGTAAGGGAGCAGTCTTCGGCTCGCATACCAGTCGGGCCACTGGGCACATTGGGTGTTGTCCAGCGGCAGGCTGGCGATGAATCCCCGCCAGGGCGCGCCGAAGGTGTCAGCTCCGGCCGCGTGCAGCCGGGCGAGTTCGGCGCCGAACCGGAAGGCGGCCTCGGGCGTCGCCTGGCCCGGCGTGATCATCGAGATGACCAGGGCGGCCCGTTCCGCGGCGAGCACTTCAGGGACCGGAACGGTGCCTGGCTCACCCAGCCAGCGCAGGCCGTTCGCCTCGGCGGCGAACGCCGCGGCGGAATCGGGGGATACCTCGTCGGCGATCACTTTGGCGAACGCGCGCCGGCCGCCTGCGAGGGTGATCATGAAGTGCTGATAGCCGTGCTGGGAGCCGACCTGACGCGCCTCGCGGACCGCGAGGCCGGATAGCCGCGCGATCTGGCTCGCGGTCCGGGGGCTCACGCTGGAGGCTCACGACGGGGGCTCACGCTCGGGTGTCGCGGCCGTCGGCCGCGGGTTCGAGCCGTCGCGCCAGCCGGGCGGCGATGACCGGCGCTGCGCTGCCGAGCAGGTCAAGCACGTAGCCAAACTCGGCCGCGTCCCCGCCGTACGGGTCGGGAATCTCGGCGCCACCGGCTTCATCCCCTCGACCCCGTCGATCCCGACCCTTCAACCCGCTCAGCCCGCCCACCTCGCCGAACAACCGGATCCGGTCACGGCCGGCGGCCCCGGCCATCCGCCGCAGGTCCGCCAGGTTGCGCGCGTCCATCGCGAGGACGAGATCGCGCCTGGCCAGCCAGGAGGGCTCGATCTGCCTGGCCCGGTGGGCCGAGCCGTCGTACCCACGGGTGGCCAGGGCGGCCCGGGCGCCCGGGTTCATCGGCTGGCCGGTGTGCCAGTCCCCCGTGCCCGCGCTATCCACCACGACCGCGCCGTCGAGGCCGGCCTCGGCCAGCGCCGCGCGCAGCACCGTCTCGGCCATCGGCGACCGGCAGATGTTGCCCAGGCAGACCAGACAGACCCGGTAGGGCGCACCGGGTTCGCGCGGAGGCGGCAGCGGCAATGAGGCCATATGGATGCAGTATGGCAGTACTGCAGCGAACTACCCGGCGGGCGGCCGGGAACCGCCCGCCAAGGCCGGTTCCGGGGACGCGGGCACGTGGTCGGGCACCCGGTCGGGACCGAACTGGGCATCCAGCCACCAGCCGACCCGGCGCCCGACCTTCTGCATCGGCCGTTCTACCAGGAGGTACGTCACCGAGCTGACCGCGATCAGGACTGCCAGGAACGCCGCGGCCAGCAGCACCTGCAGCCAGAACGGATGGTGCAGGCGCGTCCAGCTGAAATGGTGATATGACTCGATGAGCAGCGGGTGCAGCAGGTAGACCGAGAAGCTGATCAGTCCCAGCCAGGTCAGCGGGCGCGGCCAGCGCACGTGCCGGAGCGCGAGCCCGGCCCCGAACGTCAGGCCGGCCAGCGCGAACGCCGAGACCCATTTGCGCTCCCAGAGAAGTTCGGCATGCGCGCTCATGCCCAGGGCGTGGCTGTGCCACAGGCCGGCGGCGATGATCAGGGCGAACACGCCCACCCCGATCGCAATGGCCCGGCGCCATGGATACTGGCCCTGCTCGGCGCGGTAGAACATCGTCCCGGTGAACATCAGGGCCAGGATCGACAGCGCTTCCCACGGCCAGATCCAGCCGCCGTTGAAGGCGAGCAGCGCGATCGCGACCACCGCGGCCATGGCCGCGCCGAGCAGGCGCGACATGCCGCGAAGCACGACCGCGAACGCCAGGCCGGCCAGCACGGCCAGGTCCGCCAGCACCGCGATCAGGCGCGGGGTGGCCACGTTGTGGATGAGGTAGGCCTGCGGCAGCAGGCCGCCGATGGCCACCGCGGCGACGGCGAAGGCCAGCGCGTACCAGCTGCTGCGCTTGTGCACCCGGGCGATGAACAAGGCGGTGATCAGCAGGTAGAAGACCATCTCGTAGGACAGCGACCAGACCACGTTCGGCAGGTTTTCCCCGCCGAGCACGTTGGACATCATCAGCAGCTGGGAGAAAAACGACGCTTCTGGGTCAGCGCCCTCGCCGCGCAGCGACCCGAAATGCACAAAGTACAGCACCACCGCGATCCCCACGGCGAGCAGGTACAGCGGGTACAGCCGGAACAGGCGGCTGACCCAGAACGTCCGCACGCTGCCCTTGCGTTCCAGCGACGCCGGCACGATGTAGCCGCTGATGATGAAGAAGACGAAAACGCCGTAGTTGCCCGCGTCGAACCAGTTGTACACCTCGGCCCGCACATGCTGCAGCAGGTAGTAGCTCAGATGATCGAAGACCACGAACAGCGCGGCGATGCCGCGCAGCAGGTCGAGCCAGGCCAGCCGGCTTGGTGTCCCGGCCGCGGCTGGTGGCTGCGTGAGCTGAGAGGCTGAGGGTGATTCTGATGCCGACGGCACGACTTTACTGTCGGTCATGGATGCGTCACCCGCACAAACCTCGCCTTGCTTACTCATGTTTACGGTTGGATTCCGCACCAGGTTCAGGCACATAATAGCTTGGCCCCAGCCGTAGCGTCGGCCTATCAGTGACAGAGTTACCACGGTCCGTTCGGATTATTACTGGTTTCATGGTTTTCTTGGGCAGGTCCCATGACCCTCTCACCTGGCGCTGGGCACCGACGCTGGCGGTCCGCGATTCGCAACGGTGCGCCGATTGCTGCTAGGATCACAGCGTTCTTCACGCGCCGCTAGCTCAACTGGCAGAGCAGCAGACTCTTAATCTGCGGGTTCGGGGTTCGAGTCCCTGGCGGCGCACCCCCCATGACCCATTCTGACCTGGGGTTATATCTATTTTAGTTTCCCTCGTGAAGGCCAGTTCTGGCCCGTGGTTGCTGCACGTTTGCTCGTCAGTCCGGACCTAGTCGCACGGCGGCTGATCGTGCTCGGGTCCACCCCTTCCGGCGTCGTTACGGATAGTGAGGCCTGCTGGCAGGCGGGCCAGGCCGCCCGCGACCGTGGGGAGAGGTGCGGTCTGCCAGTGTGGCCACACGCGGGCCGCAGACCCGCGGAGAACAGGGGGACCGCCGCTGAGCGGAGGCCAGCGGCGGGCGAGCATCGCCACGAGGGGCCGGGCCATGCCCACGATCACCTGAGCGTCGGTCAGCCGCGGCACTTCTGCCTCCAGCCGATACTGTCGTGTGATCGTGGCGGGGGTTGGCTGGCGGTTGGCTGGCACCGTTGCTGTCAATGTTGCTGTAAGTCGTGCCGTCTAGCGTCGTGACCGCGCACTGCCTGGCCCGGACTGATGGTGCGCGGTTCCTGGCGTGCAGATCTTCGTGCTGTCAAGTAGAAGCCCATTACTATAAGACAGACTGTCTGCGGATAGGCTACAACTCGTTCAATCCCTCCTTCACCGAGGCCAAGGTCGTGACTGCTGGCGTAAGCCGCCAGGCCAAGAAGCGCCGCCACTCCCGAAAGAAAAAAGTACAGGCGCAGAGGTGCTGGCATCTTAAGGGAAAGCGCCAGGATTATGAGCGAAGCATTTCCCAGCAGGAACGGGATAGCTGCGCCTAGGCCATGTAGCGCCGACACGCTATTTTCTGGGAAAAATCCTACCATTATGACGCCCAGTCCGGATATGGCCATCGCGGCGAAGCCCGCTTTTGAGGCGCGACCATTTGCGAAATAGTGGGAGACGAGCACGGAGCCCAGCGTCATGGTAATGCCCAGCACAACAAACGACGCGTTCATCAAGTTGTGGAACGGCGAACAAACGTACCGCGCGTTCCAGGTCCCGCAGGCGGTGTTCCCCAGATCGCTAATCGTATCGCGGGACAGGTTATAAGGTGGCCTCCACTGCCGCGCCACAAAGAGCTGGACGACGAAATACTGAATAGTTGTCACATAAAGAATTGGCCCGAGCTTCGGGTAACGCGCAGAATGCTGTTGCGCCCAGCGGCGTGGTTTCACTAGCACAGTGAGTACCTGGCGTCGGGGCTGCTTGATCACGTTGCCGTCCAACTGCATGAACCAAGTGTGGAGGCACGAGCCAGCTTCCGGCCATGAGGGAAACCCCCGAGTCAACCCTGAAGCCAACCCTCTAACCGCGCCCACGACCTGCTGCGCTCCGAGGGACTCAACCTGCCAGCCCGCGACGCGCTCACTTAGTGGGTGACCCGGGCGGTCGGCCGGCCTAACTACCCACACCGGCGTGATTCCCGGTACGACGGGCCGGACCGACCCAAGCTCCGGACAGGCCAGCACGTGGTGTCGTCGGCGGCGGCCAGGCTCTGGCGGCCTTCGAATGCGTCGCCCGGGCAAGAAATGTGGTCCGGTATCGACAAGCTCACCGGCCCGGTGTAACATACAAACATCTGCTTGTACAAACGAACTTATGTGCAACCGGCAGAGCCCGCCAGAGAACCGGCAGAGAGCCCGCTAGAGAAAAGGTGCGACATGAACGACCACACCGCGATCGAGAGCTTCGAGGATCTCGACCAGGACTACCAATCGCGGCTGACGCTCACTGCGTCCGCCGATGCCGTGTTCGATGCGCTGACGACGATCGAGGGTCTCGCCGGATGGTGGACACCGGTGACGGGCGATGGGCTTACCGGCGGCGAGCTGACGTTCAGCTTCGGTCCGGCGTCGCAGGCCGTGATGCGGGTCGACGCGGCCGAGCGGGGTGCCGGGGTCCGCTGGACCAACCTCGCGTGCCTGGTCGAGGACTGGGTCGGGACGACGCTGCACTTCGACATCGAGGCAACGCCAGCGGGCGGCACCGAGCTGCGTTTCCGTCATGCCGGCCTGACGCCGCGGCTCGAGTGCTTCAGCGACTGCAAGAGCGGCTGGGACCACTTCATCCCGAGCCTTCGTGCCTACGTCGAGACCGGCACCGGAAACCCGAACCAGTCGGCGGCGGACCTCGCCCGCCGCGAGGCACGGGCGCAGCGCCGCGAGTCGGCGAACGCCGACTGAGATCCTTGTCGTCATGAGCGCAGCTCGGGGCGGTGCGGCGGCCGGCGCACCCGATGAGGGTGACCCTGCGGACGCCGTACTTCGGGCGCTCGCCGACCCGCACCGCCGTCAGATCCTTCGGCTGGTGCGGGGCGGCGAGCTGGCCGCCGGTGAGATCGCGTCGCACTTCGACGCGACGCAGCAAGCCGTCAGTCATCATCTTCAGGTGCTCGCCAAGGCAGGCCTGCTCAGTGAGCGCCGTGACGGCGCACGCCGGCTGTACGCGCTCGACCCGCAGGCTCTCGACCCGGTCCGCGAGATGCTGTCCGAGCTGTGGCCCTCGGCGTTGGAGCGGCTGAAGTACGTTGTCGAGCAGGATCAGAAGAAGAAGACCACTGCGCCGAAGAGAGCAGGTCGCAAGCCGTGACAGTTGCCGAGGTGCTGACGGCGACGGTGCGAATCGCCGCGTCGCCCGCCGATGTCTTCCCCTACTTCATCGATCCGGCTCTGATGGTCCAGTGGATCGGCGAGTGGGCCGACCTGCGCCCCGAGCCGGGCGGGAGGTTCGCCCTCGACTTCAGCAAGACGCCGGTGCGCGGTGAGTACGTCGAGATCGAGCCGCCGCGGCGGGTGGTCTTCACCTGGGGCGTGGCGGGCAAGGACTCGCTTCCGCCCGGCTCGACCACCGTGGAGATCGTACTGACCGCGGACGGGTCCGACACGGTCGTGGAGCTGTTCCACCACGATCTGCCGGCCGGGGAGCTCGACAGCCACCTCAAGGGATGGACGGCCATGCTCGACAGGCTCGTGCGGCTTCGCACGTAGGCCGCTGCCCGGCTCGAGGCTCTGACAGCGGCCCTCAGGTGATCGGAGGCAGGGCGACTCCGGTCTCGATGACGGTCTTGAGGTTGGAAAGGATGTAGGACCACCCTCGAACGCTGGCGGCGGTCTTCGGGGAGGCGTCCAGCCGGTCGTGGATCAGGGTCAGCTTGGTGAACCCACCGGGCTGTGCTTCGACCTCCCAAGTGACCCGGCTCTCCGGTTCGGCCGCCATCTCCGGGTCGTAACGGCTCTGCCAGGTGTGGACCAGGCGGTGGGGCGGCTCGTATTCGAGGATGACGTCGTCGCCCCAGAGCTGCTGGCGGTCGGGAGACCAGCTGCGAATCCGACCGCCCACCTCGTAGGTCACGTCGCGTTGGGCGCCGTGAAAGAACCGCGCCACGATCGCAGGGTCGGTGATCGCCTTCCAGACCTCGTCCTGCTTGGCGTTGATGTAGAGCTGGTACACCTGAGTGGTGATCAGGGCGTCATCGGCGGTTGTCATTTGCTGGCCTCCAGCTGGTCCTTGAGATCGAGCAGGGGGGCCGCCAGTCGATCCCGGTACTTGCCGATCCAGCGCTCGTAGATCATCCGGATCGGGACCGGGTTGAGGTAGTGGAGCTTGTGGCGGCCGTGCTTACGGCTGACTACGAGACCGGCCTGCTCGAGAACCGCGAGGTGCTTCATCACCCCGAAGCGGGTCAGGCCCGGCACCTCGGCCTCGAGTTCGCCCAGGTTCATCCCGTCGCGCTCGAAGAGCCGGTCGAGGAGCAGCCTGCGGGTCGAATCGGCCAGCGCCTTGAAGACCAGGTCGTCGTCACCCACGGCCCCAACTTAGGTGACTTGCAAGTCACGTGTCAATAGGGTCACCTATAAGCCGACCCGGCTGCGCCGCCCCCGCTCCACCCCGAGGCACCCGACCCACGACCCCAGGTCAAATCCGGGCGCTGCCAGCAGTGATCACGAATCGTGTCGGCCGCTTCCGCCGGACTCCCGCTGCACCGGAAAGCGGCCATCGGGCGCAATCAGGCACTCTAGATTCTAAGAATGCAGTGGATTCCCCAAACGTGCCCATATCCGGATTCAGGCAATCCTGTTACCTGGGCTGACTTCAGTCACCTTCTTTATCGTGGCCGGTCAGATGCACTGATGAGGCTAGGCATGCAGACGTAATGAGTCCGCTCACCTGCACATGGCTGAATCGGGCCAAAAGTCTGCCAATGCTTGAACCGGCTTGAGGCTGTTTCCGTTATAGGGACAGTTAACCGCGTGCAAGTGCACTGCGCGCGCCGGGCACCAAGAGGGGAACTGGCATGGCCGACCTGAGGGTGGACTATCAGCTGCTCGCCTCGATTCATCGCACCCTGACCGGCCTGACCTGGGAATTCCAGAACATCGAAGATCAGGCCAGGGCCTATGACAAGGCGTACGGGTCAAGCGACATCACCGCGGCGATGGGCAGCTTCGCCGGGAACTGGAGCACTCACCGTAAGACGCTGCTCGGCACCATGCAGAACCTCGACCAGATGGTCACCGCGACAGCGCAGACCTTCCACCAGACCGACAGCCAGCTTGCCAGCGACCTGAAGTAGGCAGCGCGGGGAGGACCAGACCAGATGGGACGACCACCGGGTTACCAGTGGCAGCCGCTCGGCCTGGACGAAGACCCGGTTCCAGGGGATCCGCAGGCGATCAGCGCCGAGGCCGCTCACCTGGCGTCGGTGGCAGATACGATCACCGGGCAGATCGCGGCGATGCGGAAAATCGCCAGTGACGACACAGAGGTCGGTCAGCACGCGGAGAAGATCCGCACCGCCGCGCGCAGCCTGGCCGGCTCGCTTCAGGCGGTGGCCACCCGGTACGCCAAGGTGTCCTCGGCGCTGTCCCGCTGGGTCCCGGAACTGGAACAGGCCCAGTCCCTGTCAATCCGCGCCCTGAACGAGGCCGAGGCCCCGTACGCCCAGCTGAGCCAGGCTGTGACGCGGCCGGCCGGCCCCGACCTGACGACCGCACAGAAACAGGAGATTGCCAGCTACCACACCTCGATGCAGCGGGCGCAAGATCAGCTCGACGCGGCCAAGGCGCTGCTGACCCGCGCGACCACCCTGCGCGACACCCAGGCCGCCCACTATGCCGCGAAGATCAACCAGGCCAGCAACGATAGCCTCACCGACCACGAAAGCCTGTGGGGTGACATTACGCATGCCATCGCCAGTTGCGCCTGGATCATCAAAGATGCCTGCATGGTGCTGGAGGTGGCAGCTGCCGTACTCGCGGTCATCGCCTTGTTCGCTACAGGTGCTGGCTGGCTGATCGCCGCCTTCGCCCTCACCGCGCTGGCCCTGGCTGGCCGGACGGTGCTGGCCGCCACCGGTAACGGTTCATGGCTGGACGTTGCGGCGGACATTGTCGCGCTCGCTACCTTGGGCATCAGCGGCGGCATCACCGGCGCGGCCGGGCTGGTCGGCCGGGCCGGATCAACCCTGTCCGACGCGGTTGGCGCTGGCGACCGGATCGTGACCGACGTACGGGCCGCAAGCTTGACCGGCAAGCTGGTGGAGGGCTTCACTAAAGCTACTGATGTCTTCGACAGCGCGGCGGAGTGGATGGGTAAATACCGGATCCTGAGCCCCTTGACTTCAGTGGCCGAGAAGGGCGCCGATATGTTCGAGGGCCTGGCCGATTTCGCCGATGATTTCCAGGATTACGCTCGGCCGCTAGCTACGGCGATGGTCAACGGAGTCGAACAGGAGTCAGCGCTGGCGCGTGCCGCCGCGGGCGGTGAGGATCTGGGAAATTACACCGCGCGGATGTCCGTCCTGCGTGATGCCTTCTCGTCCAGCCCGAAGATCATGGATCTTGCCGCCAGGTTTGACACGCAAGTAAACGTGGCCCGCTCGGTCATTTTCTCTAGCGCGGCCGTGAACTTGCTCGATGGTGCTGTGCTGCCGGGTTTCCCGGTCTTCGGGCCGGATGGCTGGCACTGGCAGACCTGGGACGTGGGTTTCTTCAACAAGCTGGATGATCGAATGACGACAGCCGCGATACCGCTCGACGTGATGACTGATGACGTGTGGCATGTGGTGGACTTCCAGTGGGCGTAGAACTGGCAAGCGGATACTCGATCGTGCTTCCGCCCGGGTGGCGGAGGATTCCGGTGCGTTCGGGTGCGGAGAAGGCTGTCCGGGCTGCCGTCAAGGAAGCGTTCGCTGTCTTGCCCCGTGATGCGCCGCCGGACCGGGTTGGCCCGCACCGCTTGGAGCTGGAACGCCGGCTGATGAAGATGGCGCGGGAGGCACGAGGTCATGGCGGTATCGACCTGTGCCTGCCGGTTATACCGGTCTACGGAGCGCCACTGGCTGCGTCGTTTATCGTGTCGGAGCTGTTCGGTGGGCAGTCGGCCGACCCGGCCGACATCGTGGCTCTGCTTATCGCCGAGGACGACACCACGCAGCCGGTTACCATCGACGGCGCCGAAGGGTTGCGAGTGGAGCGGACATGTGGCCCGGTACCAGGCAAGGGTGTCGATTCCGGCTCGCGCCGGGTTGATTACGTGCTGGCAGTGCCCGGCAGCCCGGATCGCTGGCTGGCGATCGCATTCTCGACCCTCGGCGCGGGAAATCCCGATGACCAGATCGCCGTACTCCTGACGAGCCTGTTCGAAGCGATGATGAGCACCTTCCGGTGGGGATGGGCAGACAGATGAGCGAAGCCGGCGCGACCGCCAGCCAGACCAGCGAGAAGGGCTGGGTACAGGCCCACGGCGACAGGCACTGCTGGATCCCGTGTCCGGCCGGGTTCCCGGATGGGCACGACCGCGATTCCTGGGCTGCCATGATGGCCGGAGCGTGGTGGGAACAGTCCGGGCTGACATACACGGCGACCGCCGTCGAGCAACTCGCCGCGATGCTCCGCCGGATCCACGAGCAGGGCTACGCCAAAGTCCCGTGCCACCAGATATGGATATACCTGCGGGATCCCGCGGTGCCACCGTTGCCGGTTCACATCGGTATCTGGAAAATGCAGGGCGAGCGGTACACCCGGCTGCGCTCGCTCAGCGGCGCTGACGATACCGCCAGCACGCGCCCGCCCGAAGTGACGGAGCTCATGACTGACAATCTCGGAACCGGGATCCGGGCCATGCGCTATCGGATGCGGGAAAGCGGGGCACTGGCCATGGTCGGCTATGCCTTCCGTTCCCAGGGCTTCGAGACAGACGTCCAGATCTCCACGGCGACTCGCGATCTTCGCCAGCTTGGGACCGCCATCAGCCATATCGACGGGTTCGTTCGCGGCATCACGGTCTACCCGCCTGGAGCGCTGGCATGAGGAACGCCGTCCCCCCGCAGTCCAGCCGGCTCCGGCGCACGATGCTCCGGATTGCCCCGGTGCGCTACCTCATCGCCGAACTGATCACCTTCGGCTGCCTGTTCGCAGGCATGGTGCTGGCTCGGGAATGGAGACCCGTCGGGGTGCCCGTCGGAACGCTTATTGCCTTCCTCGGCGGGACGGTCGTCACGATCTACTACCTGTACAAGGTCCTCGGCAGCTCCGCCGGGTGGGTTGTGCCCCTCACGCTCCTGATGATCGGGAACGCGGTCCTCGGCAACATGGTCATAGGGAATGGCACCGTGTACGACGCCGCGCACCCGCGCGGAACCCATCTGATCATCACCGGCACCTACTGGCTCGCGTGGGGAACGCTACTGGGTGCCATAGCGGTAACCGTGGCAGTTGCCGCCGCCAGCGGCGAGCGCTGGACGCGCCGCCACCCGCCCTACGACCGGTTCGAGGCCCACGCTCGCCCCCGCGGCAGCCTTGCGCGTCTCTGGCTTCCCGCCTAGCCGATCGGCACGGCGATGGTGATGAGGGTCCCGTCGCCGGTGTTCAGGAGGGCCCTGCCTGGTCTGACCGGGTGGCCGGTGTGAGCGTGGGTGAGGCGGGCGCCGATGAGTTCGCCTTCGGGGAGGGTCTGGGGGGCGGTGAGACAGCCGCGCCGGGCGCGCCTAGCGTCGGCCTGCCATCCGCCGAACCCGCTCATGAGACCGTCCGGGTCGCCGGCGCATACCAGGGCGAGTGACCTTCCGGCGCCCTGGGTGATGATCTTGCTGAGCTGCCCGGCGGCGTCGCAGTCAATGAGCAGCTCCGCGTCGTCGATTACCACCACCCCAGGGGCGGTGAGTGAGGCGATCGCCGCGGTGAGGTCGTCCTCGCCGAGGTCGGGATCGGTGAACGAGCCGATGACGCCGGGGGCGGTGGCCAGGAGCCGAAGCGGGGAAGGGCGCGGCGTCACCAGGATCACCTGGGCTCCTCCGGCCAGGAACGAACGGGTCATCGACGCCAGCACGCAGGAGCGGCCAGATCGGGCCGGGCCGGCCACGATAAACGCGGGCATCCCGTCGGACAGGTCTGGTCCGAGCGCGGTCAGTTCATCGCCGCCGATCCCTGCCAGTCCCCACAGAGGTCTGTGCGTCCCGGCGGGCGGGCGCAGCTTCCACGCGTCCTCGAAGGTGATCCGGGACGGCAGCACGTCTACCCGGAACGGGCGCCGCGAGCGGGGCACCCCGCTGTCGAGTTCGGCTGACCAGGCGGCGATCTGCCGCACGGCGGCCGCCTGGCCCTGCCCCGATGGGTCCGGGGCGAGCAGCGCGACCTGGGTTTCGCTGCCGGTCCCGGCCCAGTATGCCCGGCCCGGCGGGATGTCGTCGGGCAGGGTGCGGGGCCGCAGCCCGATCAGCGCGTAGTCGTCCTTCTCGGCCAGCTTGAACGCCAGCTTGTCCTCGCACATGGCCGCGATCCGCCCGGCTAGAAGCGACCGGTCCCCGGTCATGACCAGGTGGATACCGGCGCCGGCGCCCTCGGCGAGGATCTGGGTGATCACGTCGGTCAGGGCGCCGCCGCCGGCCTCGCCGAGCGTGGTGGTGAACCCCTCCCACCGGTCAAGCAGCACGATGATGTGCGGCAGCCGGTCGCCTGGCGCCGCGGCGGCCCGCTGTTCGGTGAGACCGGCGTACCCATCCTCGGCGAACAGTTCCTGCCGTCGCCCGAGCTCGGCACCGAGCCGGGTGATCAGCCGGGCGGCTCGTTCGGCCTGGGTGCGGGTAACCACCGCGCCGCAGTGCGGCAGGTCAGCCAGGGGCAGCAGCGCGCCGTTGCCGCAATCGATCCCGTACATATGCGCGTCGGCGCAGCTGCAGCTGACCGCGATCGACGCGGCGATGCTGCGCAGTAGCTGGGAGCGGCCCGACCGCGGCGCGCCGGCCGCCATCAGGTGGCCGAAGGTGTCCAGCTGCAGCGCCGCGGGTCGCTGCCGTTGCGTCTCAGGAAGATCAGTCAAGCCGAACGGCAGCTCTGCTTCTCCCCGGATCGGTGGCCTGGTCCTAGCGGTCGGCAGGTCGCGCAGCAGCAGCGTCCGAGGAAGCGGCGCCAGCCACGGGCTGGGCTGGGCAGGAATGCGCAGGCCCGCGGCGGCGTGCTGGATCTGCCCGACGAGCATCTTCAGGTCGGTCACCTCGTCGTCGACCTGCGGCGGGGCAGCTGGGCGCGATGGTTCCGGGCGGCCCAGGGCAGGCCAGTCCACCGGGATCACCCGGGGCCGGCTGGCTGCGGTTCTTGGGTCCATCCCCGGCCGGTGCCCGCCGATCCGTCCCGCCTGGAACGGCACCAGCGAGGCATGACCGAGCCGCACGTAGCCGCGTCCTGGAGTGGCCCGGGAAATGTAGGCCGCGTCCGGCGCCTCGATCACGTCCGCGCTCTCGGCCGCGTCGGTGACCCGCAGCGCGATCCGCAGGTTGGTATTAGCCCGGATGTCCGCCGATACCACCCCCGACGGCCGCTGGGTCGCCAGGATCAGGTGGATGCCGAGCGACCGGCCGCGCTGCGCGAGACCGACCAGGCCGGTGACGAAATCCGGCAGGTCCCGCACCAGCGAGGCGAACTCGTCGATCACGATCACCAGCCGGGGCAGTGCCTCTAGCTGGGGCGCCAGCAGACCGTCCGCCCTGGAGCCGCCGTGTGCTTCCCGCTCGAGCTGGGCGGTGTAGTCCTCGATGTCCTTGACCCCAGCCGCGGCCAGGATCCGCTCACGGCGGGTCAGCTCCGCGGACAGCGAGGTCAGCGCCCGCTGGGTCAGGTGCGGGTCCAGGTCGGTGACCATCCCCACCACATGAGGGAGCTGGACGCAGTCCTTGAACGCGCTGCCGCCCTTGTAATCGACCAGCACGAACGTCATCGCGTCGGGCCGGTTCACCCACGCCAGCGACGCGATCATGGTCTGCAGCAGCTC
>Ga0302324_100019021_pt1 | contig 13511 bp, 13 predicted proteins | sample Palsa_T0_1_FD_201949 | JGI IMG/M metagenome (GOLD analysis project Ga0302324, IMG submission 201949) | Peat permafrost microbial communities from Stordalen Mire near Abisko, Sweden - Palsa_T0_1 | ecosystem: Environmental > Terrestrial > Soil > Palsa > Peat permafrost | place: Sweden: Abisko...
GCCGCCGATTTCGCGCGCGATCGTGCCCGCGGTCTGATAATGGCCGTTGTTCTTGTACGGCGCGGCGACGATCACATAGCCTTTGTATTCGACCGGATCGGACACTTTCGCGGCCTTGCTGCCACCGCCGCCGAACAACGCGCTCCAGAACGACATCGCCTGCCTCCGCCAACAATGTCATGATAGGCTCAATCGCCATCACGGGTAAGGAGCTTGTGCCATGCCGAAGGGCTATTGGGTCACCGTCTACCGTTCGATTTCCGATCCGAAGAAGGTCGAGGCCTATGCCAAGCTCGCGCCGGCTGCGACGACACCGTTTGGCGCCCGCTACATCGCGCGCGGTGCTGCGGCAGAAGCGTTTGAGGCCGGGCAGAAGGAGCGCATCGTGATCTCGGAATTTCCGTGCGTCGAAAAGGCGATCGCGGCGTACAAGAGCCCCGCGTACCAGGACGCGCTGAAAGCGCTCGGCGACGGCGCCGTGCGCGACATCCGCATCGTCGAAGGCACGGATTAACGCTTTCCTTTTCGGGGGTTCCGCGGCCGATTGCAAAAACGCCCCGGCATTTCTATATAGGCGGCTTGCGTAAAGGCGGGACAGCGCCACACGGGCGGCCCCGCTTTTTCAATCCCATCCGATCAGGAGAACAACAATGCCGAGAAAACCGGGATTGAATTCGGAATTCGTCATGTTCGACGTCACTTACGAGGACGGCTCGCTTCGTTCCAACCGCAAGGTGCCGCGCGAGCTCCTGGAGAGCCTCGACGGCGACAAGGCGGCGTATGGCTTCCTGATCGAGCAGGACCGCGAGATTGCGGAAAAATCCGGCAGGGCGCCGCTGAAGATCCAGAACGTCACGCGCTCCGGCGCGAAGAAGAAAGCCCGCGACCTCGACTATACCGGCGCCGGCTGAAGCTTTCGTATTATCCTGTTGAAAAAACGGTATCCGCTTTTTCAGATGATGCCCTCAAGGTAGCAGTCCTAATACCCAACGCGGTTGAAATACTGGCGCAGCAGCGCGACGTTGCGCCGGTTGGCGCGGAAGTAGATGTCGAACGCATCGCCCGCGACCGGCACCGCGCCGACCGCACCTTCCAGAATCACATTCGCGGCCATGCGCGCGAGCAGAAGCTTTGGCACGCCGAGCCGCGACGCTTCGTACAGCAGATAAAACGACAGCGCCGACGCCGCGATATCGCCGACGCCGGGAATGAGCCGCAGTACGGCTTCGGCGCCGAACCGGATATTGGTGCCCGGCACGATCAGCGCGGTATCGAACACGGTCGCCAGCATATCGAGCCGGTCGAGCGCGGCACGGCGCGACGTCGCGTCGTAACGCCCGGCAAAAGCGCCGTAGTTGAAGCCTGCAAAGCGCGATTGCGAGAACGCCATAGCTGCAACCCTTTTAGCCTGTGGTTTCCTCACATTTGGGATGACGCCGCAGCGGCGCAAGGGCTCGCGCCGACTGCGTGCACCGCTTCCCGGTCAAGCCGCAGCGTCAGGCAGCAAGCGGAACCGCCGCTGCGGAGAAAAATATCGAGCGGCGTTTCGGTCACGCTGTAACCGCGCGTTTCCAGCTTTTGCCGCAGCGCCGGGCTGCACTGCGACATGATGATGGTACGGCCGACACACACGGCGTTGGCGGCGAAGCGCGCAGCATCCTCGCGGTCGAGCGCAACACGTTCGAATACCGCGACATGGTCGTGGAGCGTGGCGAGCGCGGCCGGCGTAAACGCGCCAGGATAGTACATCACGCCACCGCAGGGCAGCGCGCAGAACGCGGTGTCGAGATGATAGAAGCTCGGATCGGCAAGCGGCAGCGACAGACACGGCACGCCGAAATACGCCGCGATCGCGTCGCCAGCCGCCGCATCGGACCGAAAGCCGGAGCCGTTCCAGAACACGCCGCGGTGCGCGTCGAATAGGCAATCGCCGGCGCCCTCGCCCATCACGCCTTGCGGAAGCGTCGCTACCTCGTCGAGCAGCCCGGGCGCGCGCAAGGCGCGAAAGGCCGATGCAAAGACCGGTTCCTCGCCTTGCCGCTGTGGATGCCGAAATCGCGCCAGCATGGCGCGGCGATTGAGCACGACCGCGGCATTCGCGGTGAAGACGAGGTCCGGCAAGCCGGGCCGCGGCCGCAGCTCTTCGACCGCCGCGCCAGCCGCCGTCAGCGCCTGGCGCAATCCGGCCCATTGCCGTCGCGCTTCGGCGTGCAGCATGTTCGCTCCGCGCGCCCAGGCGTGCGGATCCATCCACGGATTGATGCTGTAAGTCACCGCGAAATGCCGCGGCGGACACATTAGAAAGCGAGGCTGCGAAGTTTCGGCGAGCGTCGCGTGAATGTTCATTGCGCTTCGAGCATGTCCTTCAACTGAACGGCCCTGAAACGAATCAGCAGGCCGATGGTAACACTTTGCCGTAAGATGGAAAGTTAACGCACGCATTCAAGCTTCGGACGCGCACCTTCTCCCCGCGTGCGGGGAGAAGGTGATTTCGCAGTCACACCGCATGGTGACGGTAGTGACGCACGCGGAAGTGCGACGGATACGCCGGCGCGTACGCGTAAAGACCGGACCGCCAAGTGGACTGCCAAGACGTTTCGAATCCTGTCGTCTCCACATAACGCGGCCGCGGCGCACGATCGTAACGAACCAGCTGATACCGCGGCTGATCGTACTGGGCTTGATCGAAGCGGTCTTGAACCTTGGCCTGCGCATAATAGCCGCTGGCATAGAGCGCGAGCGCGCGGCTTTCGTTGCCGCCCGCGGCGCGGTAGGCGCCGGCGAGATACTTCACGGCGTAGGTCATGTTGGTCTGCGCATCGAGCAGGCCTTCCGCCGAGCCGGAATAACCCATGGCCCGCGCGGTGCCGAGGCGGATCTGCATCAGCCCGTAATTGCCTTGCGACACGGCGCGCGGATTGCCGCCGCTCTCGCGCTTGATCACGCGTTCGACCAGCGACACCGGAATGCCGGCCGCGCTCGCGGCTGAAGCCGCCATGCCGTCGATCGGCGAAGACTCGCCTGCCGCCGCACTGCCGTTGAACGACGGCGGCCGTTGATAATCCTGCCGGCCGCCGAACGCCGGTTGCGCAAAATTCTCGGCCAACGCTGGCGCCGCTTCGCGCCGTGCCAAATAATGATGATGATAGGCCCGGACATGCGCCGATACATGCGCCGATGCCGGCGCGCTTAAAATCAATTGCGCGACGGCGAGCGCCGACAACACCGCAATCGTTGCAGGCAAGCGAAATCGTTCACGGTTCAAACACGCCATTACTTGGAGCTCCATGGGAGAAGCCCGACACCCATCAGACTTTCACAATGGGCCTTGTCACGATCAAATCCGGCCGTGCTTCGACCCTTTAGTGCTGCCGCCAAGGTCAAGTCGTGGCAGGGGAACAGCGACAAGCCGCCCGAGAGTGAAGCGCGAAAAATCCGCCCGCAGGCACCTCACCCGCTCCGCAATCAAGGATCGCCTCCAGATCGCGTCCTATTAGCTGAGTGAGATGGCTTAATTCCTAATTAGCTAGGAATAAAATCTATTAAAACGCCGTCCATGGTGATTTTCGCGGCAGTATTATTGCACCGCAACCCATGTTCCAGGGGCATACAATCCATGCAGATCAATGATTTGCAATTAACACCCCTTAAATATATTGCAGCGCACAACGATATAAGACAGGGACCGGACGTCCCCAAACCCATTGTTTCAAGAAGAAAATCGGAGATTTTCGTTATGACCTCGGCCCGCACCATGACTTCCAGCCACGACACCGACGGCGCACTCCGGCGCGGGCTTTCGCGGTTCGTCGGCGAGTTCGCCGCGGGTTTTGAGGCGATCTTCGAGATCTTCGCTAAGGCCGGCGACGGTTCGGCTGCTGCGCGAGCGCGTTTCCCGTCTGCGGATTGAGAGCATGATCCGGAAAAGTGGGAACCGGTTTTCCGAAAAGATCATGCTCCACTAAAATCACCGCTTTGCGGACAACTTTGGCTAGCAAGCGCTAAAGCCGATCCACACAAATTGACTGTGATTGCGCGCGTTATTTTTACGGGCGCAATGGCATGATGACGCCCGAACCAAAGCCCCCGTTGTGCGTTGCAATAGTGCCGGGATTATTCGCGCCCCTTAATCTTCCCCCAAGGCGCAAGCAGAAGGTGAAAGCCGATGGCCTCGTCGGACAGAATGCTGTCGCCTGCCTGTAGCTGCGGCAAGCCGATGCGGCTCGCCGCGTCGCGCACCATGCCGGCGCGTGACGAAACCCACATCGACGTTTTCCACTGCGCCGCCTGCGGGCACGAGATGCGGGTGACGGTGTGGGGCGAAGAGCGGCGGACGAATTCGCCGCCAAACTGGCCATTATTGGCCAGCCATTTTACCTGCGCCTTTCCGCGCCCGCTGTAAGCGGCCGCGATTCGCCTTGAAGCCGTCGCGCCCGATACCGGAGCGCGACGAAACCCACATCGACATCTTCAATGCGACGCCTGCGGCCACGAGATGCGCGTCACCGTATGGGGCGAAGAGCGGCGGTTATCATTGCCGTCATTGCGAGCGCAGCGAAGCAATCCAGCGCTCAATGCACGCCGCCCCTGGATTGCTTCGTCGCTTTCGCTCCTCGCAATGACATCTCTCTCGTCATGCCAAGCTTTGCTCCGCCTGCGCGGGCGATGACAAGCGCTACGACCGCCCGCCGAGCTGCTCGGCGAACAGCACCAGCGTCTTGCGATAGGTCTCGGAGTGATTCCACTCGTGCATCGCTTCGAAATTCGCGGTGCCTTCGTGATAGGGCTGTCCCGCCACCCAGCCGTTGGTGTGCAGCAGGTTCGCCGTCGAGGCGAGCACGTCCGGCACCGAGTGGCGCAGGTCGACGCGGCCGTCGCCGTCGAAGTCGACGCCGTACTTGATGTAGGATGACGGCAGGAACTGGGTCTGGCCGATCTCGCCGGCATAGGCGCCGATCAGGTCCCGCAACGGCAGATCGCCGCGCTGCAGGATCTTGAGCGCCGCGATCAATTCGCCCTGGAACAGATCGGTGCGGCGGCAATCCCAGGCCAGCGACGACAGCGTGCGGATCACCGGCAGCTTGCCCATGTCGCCAGTGCCGTTGTCGGTTTCCATGGTCCAGATCGCCATGATCATTTCGCGCGGCACGCCGTACTTCTGCTCGATGCGCGAGAACAGGTCGGCGTATTGCGCCAACAGCTTCTTGGCGCGGTTGATGCGCGCCGGGATGACGCGCGTGCGCGCATACGTCTCGAAGCTCACGGAATGAAACATGCCGTGCTGGCGGCGATCGAAAGCGAGCACGGTCTGGACGGCCGAAAGCCCGGCAAACGCGGCGTTGATGGTTTGCTGGCTGACGCCCGCCGCCAGCGCATCATGCTGCATCTGGGCGAGGAAGCCTTCGTAGCTCCCGCCGCACTGCGCGGCGGATGCTGGCGCGGCGAGGGCTAGCGTCGAGGCCGCGAGCGCAAATCCGGCGGCGATAGAGCGGGCTAATCCAAAACGCGAAATCATTCCTCACCTCGTTGTCGTCCCGCGGGGGTTTTACACGGCGGGACGGGACTTGTCCCAGCCCACACCCTCGTCACCACCGGGCATAGCCGTTCGAAGAACGGCGTCGCTTCGCGCGCCTATGACCCGGTGGTCCATGCTGAGGTGCGGCTACTAAAACGCCGAGGTGACGCACAAGCGGCAAGGCCGCATGGATTGCCGGGTCAAGCCCGGCAATGACGATTGAGGGGTGAGCGCAAATAAAAACCCCGGCCGAGGCCGGGGTTTTGCTTGAAGAAAGACGTGGATGGCCGGGACAAGCCCGGCAATGACGCGCGGAATCAGTTGTCCAGGAACGACCGCAATTTCCGCGACCGCGACGGATGCTTGAGCTTCCGCAGCGCCTTCGCCTCGATCTGGCGGATGCGCTCTCTGGTCACCGAGAACTGCTGGCCGACTTCTTCGAGCGTGTGGTCGGTGTTCATGCCGATGCCGAAGCGCATACGCAGCACGCGTTCTTCGCGGGGCGTGAGCGAGGCCAGCACCCGCGTCGTTGTCTCGCGCAGGTTGGACTGGATCGCGGCGTCGATCGGCAGGATCGCGTTCTTGTCCTCGATGAAATCGCCGAGGTGCGAATCCTCCTCGTCGCCGATCGGCGTTTCGAGCGAGAGCGGCTCCTTGGCGATCTTGAGAACCTTGCGCACCTTCTCGAGCGGCATGCCGAGCTTTTCCGCCAATTCCTCCGGCGTCGGCTCGCGGCCGATTTCGTTGAGCATCTGGCGTGAGGTGCGCACGATCTTGTTGATGGTCTCGATCATGTGCACCGGGATGCGGATGGTGCGCGCCTGATCGGCGATGCTGCGGGTGATGGCCTGGCGGATCCACCACGTCGCATAGGTCGAGAACTTGTAGCCGCGGCGATACTCGAACTTGTCGACCGCCTTCATCAGGCCGATGTTGCCTTCCTGGATCAGGTCGAGGAATTGCAGGCCGCGGTTGGTGTATTTCTTGGCGATCGAGATGACTAGGCGGAGGTTCGCCTCGACCATTTCCTTCTTCGCCTGGCGCGCTTCGCGCTCGCCCTTCTGCACCATGTGCACGATCTTGCGGAACTCGCCGATCTCGAGACCGGTCTCGCTCGCCAGCGTGTGGATGTTGGTGCGCAGGTCGCGGATGCGGTCCTTGTCGCGGGCGACGAAATTCTTCCAGCCCTTTTCGGTGAGCTTGGAGACGCGGTTGAGCCAGCGCGGATCGAGCTCGGTGCCCTGATACTGCTTGAGGAAGTGGTCGCGGGCGACGCCGTGGCTTTCGGCCAAGCGCATCAGCCGGCCCTCGTGGCCGACCAGCTGCTTGTTGATGCCGTAGAGATGCTCGACCAGCGCTTCGATGCGGTTCTGATTGAGCCGCAGCGATTTCACTTCCTGGATGATGTCTTCCTTGAGCTTCTTCGCCTTGCGTTCCTGCGCGGGCGACAGCGTCTCATTGTGCAGCTTGCCCTCGATGTCGAGCTCTTGCAGGCGGCGCAGCCGCTTGAAGGCGTCGGCAATGTTGTCGAAGGTCTCGAGCACTTTCGGCTTGAGCTCGGCCTCGATCGCGGCGAGCGACATGGAATTCTCCATGTCGTCCTCGTCGAGGTCGGCATCCGCGATGGCGGCTTCTTCGCCTTCCTCGCCAGCGCCGTTGCCGTTCTTGAACGGGGTCGCGGAAGCCGGCGCCGACGGCGGCGCAACCGCCTGCGGCGGCACATAGCCGGGGGCGCCCGGGCCTGGCGCGACCGAGCCCGGGATCGGCTGGCCGTCCGGGCCGATCTGCGGCGTCACGATCTTGGCGTCGGGACCGGCATAGGTCGCTTCAAGATCGATGATGTCGCGGAGAAAGACTTTTCCTTCGTTGAGTTCGTCGCGCCAGATGATGACGGCCTGGAAGGTCAGCGGGCTTTCGCACAGCCCTGCGATCATCGCCTCGCGGCCGGCCTCGATGCGCTTGGCAATGGCGATTTCGCCTTCGCGCGACAACAGCTCCACCGAGCCCATCTCGCGCAGATACATGCGGACCGGATCGTCCGTGCGCTCGGCCGGCTCCTTGGCTTCGGACTTGGCAAGCGCCTTCGGCGCCGCCTCGACCAGTTCGCCGCCCTCGGACTCCTCTTCTTCCTCTTCCTTCTCGTCCTCGTCGGTGTCGGCTTCCTCGGTCTCGACGACGTTGATGCCCATCTCGTTCATCATCGCCAGGATGTCTTCGATCTTCTCGGAGGTTACTTCCTCGGAAGGCATCACGGCGTTGAGCTGTTCGTAGGTGACATAGCCGCGCTTCTTCGCGGCCTTGATCATCTTCTTGACGGCGGCGTCGGAGAGATCGAGCAGCGGCTTATCCGGGGCCTCGGCGCCATCCTTTTCCTGGGTCTCGGGGGCGTCCTTCACCGGCGCGGCCTTGGCCGTCTTCACGATGGTTTTGGTCGCCGCGCTCTTCGTTGCCATGTGCATAAGCCTCCAACGCCTTTCCCCTACCCTGTGGCGTGCCAGCCACGGCGGGGTTGGGGACTAACGCGTCCCCCTACCCTATGGTGTGAGTCTCCACACCCGGGGGTGGCGACCCATGATTTGGCCGGTTCCCCGGACGGGAACAGGCAAACGGGCAGTGCCCCTGCAGCACTACCCGCGATTCGAGGTCTAAACCATCGCAGAACCGCGTTAAGCAGCCACTAACCACAACAACGGGGGCAGACCTCGTGTTCCCCGCCGCCGGATCGCCAAAATCGCCCCAAAGCAGGGGCGACAGACCCTCCCCAAAAGGGACGAATATGTGACGCGGCTATGCGTTCCAGGCAACCCCTAGAATGAGCGGGTCGGCCTGCCGGATTGCGCCCCGAAACCCTCGACCAGGGCCTCGGTACCGTCCAGCGAGGAGAGCCGCGCTTTGACATCGAGGAGCCGGGAGTAATTTGCCTCGGAATTATCCTGTCCGAGCGCCAATTCCGCGTCCTTAAGCTCCCGAGATAGTGAATGCCATTGCCGATGCAAGGCAACAAGCTGCCGCCATGTCAGTAAAACATCGTCGGGCGCTGCTTCCGGCCGGGCGCCCCAGACCGACAGCGTGGTGATCGAGCGCTCGATCCGGCGGAGCGTCTCGCCAAAACCGGAGCGCTCAAGCTCCGCGACCAGCGCCGCGTGGTCCCCTTCGGTCGAGTGGCCGCCGTCGTGGGCGAAATCGCCCGCCGTATGGTGGGCAAATACATCGATCAGCGCGCCTTTAAGCCGCTGAGTGTCGGGATTGCGGAACTCGGCTTCCGCCAGTTCCTCCATGTGGTCGTGCAGCAGCCACGGATGATTGACCGCGGCCTGCAGCATCAGCGCCTCGCTGCGGGGAATAGCGGCGCGCGGGCCGCGATGCAGTGAGCTTGCGGCAAGCTGCGGACTAGAGGCGACGTAATTATTCTCGTCGCGCGAAAACGAGGCGCGCGGACCGGGCGGACGCGGCGGCGCGCCGGTAAATCTGCCTGCGAATCCTGGCCGATTATCGTAGCGCTGATCGCGCGCGGCGGGCCGGCGCGTTGCAATATTGACCGGCGCGAAATGGGTGCGCAGCCGCGTGGTGAAATCCTGCCGGTAATAGCGGCGCACGGTTTCATCGGCGATGGTCGCCGTCACTTCGTTGATGCGCGCTTCAAGCGCGGCGCGGCGCTCCGGCGTATCGAACCCTCCCTGTTCGCTCTCTCTTTGCCACAGCATCTGCGCGAGCGGCTGCGCTGAGCCGAGCACGTCGGCAATCGCGTCGCGGCCGCCGGAGCGGGCGAGATCGTCGGGGTCCTGGCCGTCGGGAAGGCCTGCGAATTTGAGACTCTTGCCGGGCTTGATCAGCGGCAGCGCGATATCGATCGCACGATAGGCGGCGCGGCGGCCGGCGCCATCGCCGTCGAAACAGAGGATCGGCTCGTCGTTCATTTTCCACATTAGGCCGAGTTGATCGGCGGTGAGCGCGGTGCCGAGCGGCGCCACCGTGGCTTCATAGCCGGCGGTGACCATGGCGATGACGTCGACATAGCCTTCCACCGCGATCACCTGCGCGCCGTCATGGGCGGCCTTGCGCGCAGCGGCGATGTTGTAAAGCGTCGCGCCCTTGTGAAACAGCGGCGTCTCCGGCGAGTTCAGGTATTTCGCCGCGACCTCTTTCTCGAGCGCGCGGCCGCCGAATGCGATCACCCGGCCGCGCCAATCGGAAATCGGAAACATGATGCGATCGCGGAACCGATCGTACGGCACCGCGATATCTTCGCCTGAGACCAGAAGCCCAGCCTCGATCATGTCCTCAACCGGAATTTTCGCAGCGCCCAGATGTTCCTTCAGCGCGTACTGATCGGCGGCCGCATAGCCGAGCTGGAATTTGAGCTGCGTCGCCGACGACAGCCCACGGTCGGCGAGATAGCCGCGGCCGCGCGCGCCGTTGCGTGACGACAGCGTCGCCTCGAAGAATTTCGCCGCGAGCTCGCAGATATCGTGCAGCGTCTTGCGCCGCTCCTCGCGCGCTTCGGCTTCCGGCGAATAGGCCGGCAGCGGCACGCCGGCCTCACCCGCAAGCCGCTCCACCGCTTCGGGAAAGCTCACCCCTTCGGTGAGCATCAGAAAGTCGAAAATGTTGCCGTTCTTGCCCGAGGAGAAGTCGAACCACATCGCCTTGGAGTCATTGACGAAGAATGACGGCGTCTTTTCCTTGTTGAACGGCGAAAGCCCTTTCCACTCGCGCCCGGCTTTGCGCAATTTGACGCGCCGGCCGACGACTTCCGAAACCGGAAGCCGCGCCCGCAGCTCATCAAGGAATTGCGGCGTGAAGCGCATGGTGATTCGCCTGGACGTGCAAGGGTAGCGCAGGAGTGCCCTCAATATAGGGCGGCAGCCGCCGGAGCGACGCCCGGGCCGTTTAGTCCCGGTTATCCACAGCTAGCGACGGGCGCGAGCGGACCGCATCCGCCGACGGCGCATGCGGCAGAACCGGTTGCCTCGGGGTTCACCCACGCCATAATGATGCGGTGCCGGCAGCCCACTACGGCACCATGACATAGCGTGGAAGGAGTACAGAAGGTGCCGCCGCGGCGAGATCACCGTCGGTCTGCCGCGGCCGCGTACGCTGGCGACCACGGAACTGCCGGCCTTCGTCGAATTCACCCGCGCGGTACGGCGCCGCCTGAACACTGCATCCGTTATCGAGTAGCGAACATGCAAGACATCAATGCCAAGACATTCTGGAATGCCGTCGGCCAGCGGGCCATGGGAGTCTCTATCGTGACGGCGACGGGAGCCGACGGCCCCGCCGGCTTCCTCGGTCTCTCCACCGCCCATGTTTGTGCGGACCCGCCGCTGATGCTGGTATCGATCGACAAGAAAACAAGCGCGTTGCAGCCGGTGCTGGAGAGCCGTCACTACGCCATCAATTACCTTGCCCACGACCAGCAGGCGCTGGCCGACATCTTTGGCGGCAAGTCGGCGCTGAAGGGCGCCGAGCGGTTCGGCACCGCCTCATGGAGCACGCTCACATCCGGCGCGCCTGTCCTGCATGACGCCGCGGGCGTCATCGATTGCGTGCTGGAGGAGGCGATCGAGCGCTTCGGCGTGACGATCTGCATCGGCCGGGTGGTTGATTTTGCCAGCAGCAGCCGCGCGCCGCTGATCTTTCTCCGCGGCCGGTATCTCGCGGCGCCGGAACCGGACCAGCCGCGATAAAGCCGCATATGCCGATACGGCCGAACGCTATGCGACAATCTCTCTGCTTGATTGACGGAGCCGCCGCTGGTCGAGCCGGTCAGTTCATCCGCCACCCATCCGCCGTGTAACCGAACAACCGCTGCACCCGGTAATAACGGGCAGAGCGCGGCGCGGTGAGGCCCCAAAGCTCGGACCGGCCGGCGGTGTATTTCCAGTAATTCGAATCGTGGGTCTGGTAGCTGTCGTCGACCTGGAGCACCTCGGCGGCGTATTCCAGCGGCACCTCGTCGGGCCCGCAGAAATAGGCGAACACATTATTCCCCGGCCCGTGGCGGCCCGGACCCCATTCGATCGGATAGCCGTTGTCCTTCATTCGTCCCATGCCACGCATCACCGAGTCGATATCCGGCACGTCGAACGCGATGTGATTGAGAGTGGGCAAACCCATCTTGCACATCACGATCGAGCAGTGATCGCTGTTCGAACAATGCAGGAAGGTGAGCGGCGCATTCTCGTCGTTGATCCTGAAGCCGAGTACCTTGGTGAAAAACGCGATTGTTGCGTCGTGGTCGTTCGTGTTGAGATTGGCATGCACGATCTTGCGCGGCTTATCCGCCTTGTCGGCGTGATCCGCGTGGTCTTTCATCTCGCAAACGAAACCGAGATTGCGGCCGTCGGGATCCTTGCAGCCGAAGCCATAACCGCCGCCGGCGGACTTCAGCACTGCCGGCGCGGTCGCCGCGCATCCCGCAGCCGTCACCGCTTTATGCAGCGCCTCGACATCGGCGCGGTTCGCGAGGTCGAAGGTCAGGCGAACCACCGCCGGCTGCGCGCCACGGTGCAGCCCGAGGATGTGGTGATAACCGGCGGTGCCGCGGAAATAATGTGCGTCATGATTTTGCGCGACCGGAGTGAGGCTCCACACCGTTTCATAGAAGCGCGACGCCTCTTCCAGGTTGGTGGCGGCCAGATCGGCACTGCGCAGGCCACGAATGAGACAGTCCGGCATGATGGTTTCCTTTAGAGCACGATCCGGAAAAAGCCTGCCCTCGGACTTGATCCGAGAGTGGATACCGGTTTTCCGAAAAGATTATGCTCCAATAAAATATCTAGATCATGATCCGATTCAACTTGATCGGATCATGATCTAGCTACGAAGTAGCCGGCGCGTGGCTTCTCCGGCCAGACGGGCACGCTCCGTAATCGGCAGGTTTCTGGTCGCTGCGTTCGGCGCTTCGACCGCGATCGGCGTATCGGGCGGAAACGCCGCGACAAAAGCATCCAGCCACAATTCGCCATCTCCAGGATAGAGACGGTTGCCGCGCGCTTCGTCGCGGTTTTTCTCAGGCGCGGGCTTTGCCTGCGGCGCGTCGCAGAGATGAATGTAGGAGAACAGCGCCGGATCGTAGGCTGCGATGTCGGACGGATGACCGCCGGAGCGGCTCAAATGCAGCGCATCCACCAGCAGGCCGGCATCCTGCGGCGCGGCCTCGGTGAGGAATGCGTCCGCTTCCCGCAACGTGCCGAGCACCGAATACGGAATGAATTCCAGCATGGTGCGGAGCCCGCAGGCATAGCCTGCCGCGCACAGCTTGCCGAAATTGTCCGAAAGCCGCGCTCGGTCGTCGTCGAGCGCAATGGTCAACACATATTTGGCGCCAAGCTCGGCGCCGGTGCCGAGCGCGGGCTTGAGCGCCTCGATCCGCGTTTCCGGCTTGAGCCAGATCGCTTCGACGTCGAGAATTTTCAGGCCGGTTTCGGTCAGCCGCTGCTTGATCCGGCGCTGCAGATCGGCGTCGCCGACCACATCGGTGATCTCGCGCTGGGCAAGCGCCGGCACAATGCGCAAGCCGACAGCATCAAAGCCGCCGGCCGCCGCGGCATCGATCAACGCAAGCGGATCGGCATCAAGCACTGTCAAATGCGCAAGCGATAGTAATCTCAACCCCGCGTCCTCACTGCGTTCTCCTTCCCGGGACGAGCTTGCCACGTCCGCGCGCAACGCCAAAGCCTTCTGTGCGCTTGGCGCGGCATACGCCAACATGCGTATTCGCCGCCGCAGGTCCCGCGCCTAGTTTGGCCCCGACGCCCGCACACCGGGTTCATGCGAGGAGACAGTCATGACGCAGACGGCAAACGCAACAGCCCCGAAGGTCGAACTGAAGAGCTTCGGCAAGCCGGAAGAAGTGCGCGAATTCCCGAAGGGGCGACTGGAACTAATCAAGGTCGGCGGCGCCACGATCGGACGCGCAGTGTTCGAGCCTGGCTGGCGCTGGGCAACTTCGGTGCAGCCGATCGTCAAGACGGCAAGCTGCGAGGCGCCG
>Ga0302324_100019023_pt1 | contig 13510 bp, 8 predicted proteins | sample Palsa_T0_1_FD_201949 | JGI IMG/M metagenome (GOLD analysis project Ga0302324, IMG submission 201949) | Peat permafrost microbial communities from Stordalen Mire near Abisko, Sweden - Palsa_T0_1 | ecosystem: Environmental > Terrestrial > Soil > Palsa > Peat permafrost | place: Sweden: Abisko...
AGGTGCTTTGCGGTGGGAGCGCCTGATACACTCCGGTCAAGAACCTATTGGAGCTTTAACACGCGATGAAACACACTGTTTTGATTCTGATGATGGCGGCGAGCGCGGCTGCCGCCGCTGCCCAAACACCAGCCAAGCCAGCTAACACCACCGCAGCTACTGCGGCCAAGCCGGCTGTCCATACAGCTGCCGCGCCTTCCCCCTTGATCGCGCCGATGATCAAGGCGCCGGCCAACATTCCGCAATACAGGGGAATTCAGCATCCGGTCTTTACTATTGCGTTGCGCTTCCAGGAGATCAAGATCGGCACCGGGGCCGAGGCTGAGCCGGGCAAAGTGCTCAAGATCTTCTACACCGGGTACAGGGCCGCGGACGGGGTCAAGTTTGACTCGACCAGCGACCACCCGCGGGCTCCGCTGAAGGACAAGGATGGCAAGCCAGTGATGGGCGACGACGGCAAACCGAAACTGGGCGACATACCGCCGTTTCCATTTCATCAGGGAATCGGCAACACAATTCCGGGTTTCGACCAGGGATTTGGCGGCATGAAGGTGGGCGGCAAGCGGCGCATCTTTATCCCTTGGCAACTGGGTTATGGAACTCGCACCATTCCGGACCGCGGTGCTGATCATCCGGGGATTCCGGCGAAGTCGGATTTGATATTTGACGTGGAACTGCTGGACGTGGCTGATGCGCCTCCGCCTCCTCCGGCGCGTCCGATGGGCGGGATGCCGGGTGGACGACCGATGCCGATGCCGCCTGGAGTCAAACCACCCCAGGGCGCAACGCCTGGGGCGCCGGGAACTGCTCCCACAATCAGGCTGGCGCCTGCACCTGGAACACCGGCTGCGCCAGGAACTGCTCCGGCTCCGTCGACGACTCCCGCGCCTCAGACGACGCCTCCGCCGGCTAGCTCGACGCCGGCCACGCCGCCTGCAACGACTCCTCCACCGGCGACTTCGACACCTCCTCCTGCGACAACCACGCCGCCACCGGCCACGACGCCGCAGCCGCAGACGCGATAGAGATGTTTGTGGTTTCCCAGGTCTGAAAATCCAGACCCTGGGGCACCCAGATCGTGTGGCTTATTCAGTAAATGCTGTGGGCAGTTGCAAAATCAAATCTGAAAATCTCAGGCCACGCAGAGGGGAAGTTCCGGCGTGGCTTTGAGCAGCTGCCGGGTGTAGGCATCCTGCGGATTGGCGCAGAGGGCTTCTGCCTCGCCTGTTTCTACCAGGCGGCCGCGCTCCATGACGGCAATGCGCGTGCTCAAGTAGCGCACCAGCGGCATGGAATGGGAGATAAACAAATAGGTGAGGCGGAGTTCGCGCTGCAGGCGGCGGAGCAGGTTTACGATCTGCGCTCCTACGCTCACGTCGAGTGCAGAGACCGGCTCGTCCAGAATCAGCAGGCGAGGGCGCAGGGCCAGGGCGCGGGCGATGTTGATTCGCTGGCGCTGCCCGCCGGAGAACTGGTGCGGATGGCGGTGGAGCGCGGATTCGTCCAGGCCCACTTCGGCGAGGAGTTCGATGGCCTTGGTGCGGAGCGCGGCGCGGCCGGTTTCGATGCCTCCCTCATGGCGATGAATGAGGAGCGGCTCGGTTACGATCTCAAGCACATTCATGCGTGGATTCAGAGCGGCATAGGGGTCCTGGAAGACGGGCTGCATCTGGCGGCGAAGTTTATGCAGGTCGGCTGCTGAGGCTTGGGATACGTCTGTGCCGTTTACGCGGATGGTGCCGCTGGTGGGCATGGCCAGGCCCAGGATCATGCGGGCTAGCGTGGTTTTGCCGGAGCCGGATTCGCCGACAAGGCCGAGGGTTTCGCCGGGCTCGATGATGAGGGAGACGTTGTCGACTACCGTTTGGAGCCGGGTGCGCAGGCCGGTGCGGCGGGGATAGGACTTCGAGACTGCGGTCAGTTCGACCAGTGGCATGAGTTCGATGGTAAATCGGGGGCGTGGACGCCCGCGATACTGCCGGCCTGGAGGCCGGCGCTACTCCGCTGCGGCACTGAGCTCGGTTAGTCGAGGACGGGGTGAAGTTTGTGGAAGCCTGTTGCTTGCTGGTAGGCGGAGGCGAATGCGGCTAGCTTGGCGTCCTGGTAGTGGGCGGCTAGAAAGGTGAGCGAGACGGGCGTGCCGGGGCCGCCGATGTCGTCGTGGTCGCCATCGTCGATTGCGGGCGGCTTGGGCGCGTCGGGGCCACGCAGGCCGTTGGGGAGGATCAGCGCTGGATGGCCGGTCAGGTTGGTGGCTACGAGCTGCATGTCTGTGCTGGGCGTGACGATGATGTCTACCTGGTCGAAAAGCGCGGAGACTTGCTGGACGGCCAGGGTGCGGGCGCGGTTGGCCTGGATGTACTCGACTGCCGGGTAGAACCGCGCAATGCGAAAGGCATTGGGCCAGTCTTCGATGCCCTGCTCGGTGAGAAGTGCGTCGCGGCCGGTCATGGTGAGGTCGTCGAAGGAGGCTGCGGCCTCGGCGGTGAGCAGGGCGGCCATGGCGCCGTAGGGGAGCTTGGGGAGTTCGACGGGGATCAAATTGATTCCCATTGCCCGGAGCTTGTCGAGGGCGGCGACGAGGAAGCGGCGGTCGTAGTCGCGGCGGGCGCGCCAGGCTTTGGCGTCGGCGTTGGCGGCTTCGCGTTTAGATTTTTCTTCGGCGGTTTCGTTGGGCTTGGCTTCCTGCGGATTTAACGGCTCGGGTGGGTCGAATTCGGATTTCAGATAGCCGATGCGGAGTTTTTTCCAGTCCAGGCCGGGATTCCAGTCGAAGGTCGCGGGGTGGACAGACGTGTCTTTGCCGTCGGGGCCGTAGATGGCGTCAAGAACGAGGGCGCAGTCTTCCGCGGAACGGGTGATGGGGCCTAGCTTGTCCATGGTCCAACTCAGGGCCATTGCGCCGGTGCGGGGGACGAAGCCGAAGGTGGGGCGGAGCCCAGAGCAGCCGCAGCGCGTGGAGGGTGAAGAGATGGAGCCGAGCGTCTCCGAGCCGATGGCGAAGGCTACGCATCCGGCGGCTACGGCACTGGCTGAGCCGGCCGAGGAGCCGCTGGAGCCGAGTTCTGGGTTCCAGGGATTGCGGGTGCGTCCGCCGAACCATTTGTCGCCCATGGCGAGTGCGCCGAGTGAGAATTTGGCGACCAGGACGGCGCCGGCTGCGTCGAGGCGCTGGACTACGGTTGCGTCTTCGTCGAAGGACTGGCGCTCGAAGCCTCCTGCGCCCCAGGTGGTGGGATAGCCTTTGACGGCGAGCAGGTCTTTCGCTCCCCAGGGAATGCCGTGGAGCGGGCCGCGGTATTTGCCGGCGGCAATTTCTTCGTCGGCTTTCTTGGCCTGGGCGAGGGCGCGGTCTTCGGTGAGCGTGATGACGAAGTGGAGCTTGGGGTCGTAGCGCTTAAGGCGGGCCAGGTACATCTGGGTGAGGGCGACAGATGTGACCCTGCGCGCCTCCAGCAACTTGCCAATCTCACCGACCGTGGCGAAGGCGAGATCTTCGACGTGCGCCGGGGCCGAAGGAACAGCATAGAGAATACTCCCGGCGGAACCCTTGACGGCATCACCACAGGGCGATGTGTCTACCTTTGCTGGTTGCGGAGTCGCCGCGGGCAGCGGGTGAAACACGAATGCGGGCGCTACGGAATTGGGCAGCTTGAGCGCGCGGATCGGGTCATAGGAACCGCGCTGGTCGTTGAGGCCGTCGAGCATCAGCCTTTTCTGGTCGGCGGTGAACGGGCCTACGCCGGCTAGGGCTGAGGCCTGGTCGATCATCTCCGCTGTGATCTTGGGCAGGTCTTTGTGATCGGGGTCGGCTTGCTGTGCTTGCGCGGCCAGCGTGTATAAAACTCCGGGCAGCAGCGCGGAGGTGATTCCGGCACGGCTGCAGGCGGTTAGAAATTTTCTGCGATCGAGTGTCATGATTTAGATCCTTGCTGGAAACAATAACAAATGCAGCTGGGAATTTGGTTGGGGCGGGGATTCGCGTCGGCCCTCCGGGGCGAAGAGGTTGGCGGCGGCGGTGGACCCAGGACTCCGTCCGCTCACGCGGACTGCGGCCTGGGCTATTTTCGCTTTCTCCCTGCCGGGAGAAATTTCCGGGGCTTAATCCCGTCTGATTTGGAGACATCTTATTCAGTGGCTTGAAGTCCAATGTTCCCTCCGGATTGCCGGGCGAGGTTCGCAGTTTGCCACTCCAGCCGCAAAAACAAGAACGCGGTGCCCTGGCCCCGACCCAGAGGGCACCCCGGTCCCCCGGTCCCGCAGTCTCCAGATTGGTTGGTGGGGCGTTTCGATGTCCGCTGAACGGGGACGCAGCGTGAATCCCCCACAGCTCTGGTCCTCAACCCTCCGGCAAGACAAGCGGTCCTCACGCACCGCCCGGGGTTAGTGTGTGCTCGACAAAGCTTTCGTCCGTATCGACGGGCACCCGGCTCCGTTGCCGCCTGTATCGACTGATGCGTCTTTTGCGATAGACTCCTCGCTATGATTCATGACGGGCGGAGCAGGAAACTTCCCTTCGATGCGGCAGAGGCGGTAGAGCATTTGAAAGCCGCGGATGCGAAGCTGGGCGCGCTGATTGAGCGGGCCGGGCCGTTCACGATGCGGCTCGATCCTTCGCCTTCGCCGTTCGAGTCGCTGCTGGAGTCGATCCTCTATCAACAACTGCACGGCAAGGCAGCGGCTACCATTCATCGCCGGGTGCGGGAGTTTTTCGGGGGCGATCCGACGCCGCAGATGCTGATTGACACCCCGGACGACCCGTTGCGCGCCGCGGGAGTCTCAGGGAACAAGATCAAGGCTTTCCGCGATCTGGCCGCGAAGACGCTGGACGGTACGGTGCCTTCGCACGCGGCCATCAAGAAGCTCTCGGACGCGGAGATTATCGAGCGCCTCACGGCGGTGCGGGGCATTGGCGCGTGGACGGTGGAGATGCTGTTGATTTTTCGTCTGGGCAGGCCAGATGTGTTTCCGGTATCGGACTACGGTGTGCGCAAGGGCTTCGCGCTGACGTTCCAGAAAGTGCCGAAGACGCGCGCGCTGGCGGCGGCTGATCTGCCCAAGGCGGATGTGCTGCTGAGACGCGGAAAGAAGTGGACGCCGTTCCGCAGCGTGGCCAGCTGGTATTTGTGGCGGGCATGCGATCTGGCCAAGGGGAAGGCGTCGGCGGGGCGGTCGGCATGTTAGCCTTCGATTCGCGGCGGCCCTCTGGGACGCCATTAATGAGGGCGATGACGACCCAGGGTTTCGTCTGCCGCGCCGGACTTCACCCTGGGCTATTTTCGGTTTCTCCCTCCGGGAGAACGGATTCATGGATAACTGATGGCACCGAGTAAACGCTTCATCTGCATTCATGGACATTTTTATCAGCCGCCGCGCGAGAATCCGTGGCTGGAGACGGTGGAGACGCAGGACTCCGCTGCGCCGTATCACGACTGGAATGAGCGCATCTGCGCGGAGTGCTACGCCACCAATGGGGCGGCGCGCATCCAGAACAACAAGAACCAGATCACGCGGATCGTAAACAACTACGCGCGCATCAGTTTCAATTTCGGCCCCACGTTGCTGAGTTGGCTAAAGGAAAATGCGCCGCGTACTTACCGCATGATTCTCGACGGAGAACGACGCAGCCGAACAAGCTATGGCGGGCACAGCTCCGCGATGGCGCAGGTGTACAACCACATCATTATGCCGCTGGCCACGGAGCGCGACCGGATCACGCAGATACGCTGGGGCATTGCCGATTATAAAAACCACTACGGCGAAGCGCCGGAAGGGATGTGGCTTTCGGAGACCGCGGCGGATTCAGAATCGCTGGAGTTGATGGCGCAACACGGCATCAAGTTCACGGTGCTGGCGCCGCACCAGTGCAAGCGCGTGCGCGGGCTCGAGAATGGCGCGAGCTGGGCCGAAACACCTGGCGCATCGGTTGATACCACGCGCCCTTATATGGTGCGATTCAATTCGGGTGCGCAGATTGCGGTGTTCTTTTACAACGGGCCGGCATCGCGCGCCATCGCGTTCGAGGGACTGCTGAACTCGGGTGAGAATTTTGCCGGGCGTTTGAAGTCGGGATTCAGAGAGGGCGCGCAGGCGCAACTGGTGCATGTGGCCACGGACGGCGAATCGTATGGCCACCACCACAAGCACGGCGAAATGGCGCTGGCCTATGCACTGTTGCTGCTGGAGAGAGACCGCACTGTGAGACTGACCAACTACGGGAAGTTTCTGGAGCAGTTTCCGCCGGAATATGAAGCCGAGATTGAGGAAAACACATCTTGGAGCTGCGTGCACGGTGTGGAGCGCTGGCGGTCGAACTGCGGTTGCAACGGCGGCAGGCCGTTCTCGCAGCTTTGGCGCGCGCCGCTGCGGCAGGCGCTGGACGAGCTTCGCGACGCGTTGACTCCGCTCACTGAGCAGGAAGGCAGCAAGCTGCTCAAGGATGTGTGGGCGGCGCGGGATGGATACATCGAAGTGGTGCTCAATCGGGCGCCGGAGCAGACGGCGCGTTTTTTTGCGGCGCACGAGAACCATGCGCTGAATCAGGCAGAGCGCGTGCGGGCGCTGGAACTGATGGAGATGCAGCGCCACACGCAACTGATGTACACCAGTTGCGGATGGTTCTTTGACGACATTGCGGGCATTGAAACGGTGCAGATCATCGCCTATGCGGCGCGCGTGCTGCAACTGGCGAAGGAAATCTTCGGCGACCATGCGGCGGGGATGGAGCGGGCGTTTCTGGAGCGGCTGGCGGAGGCCAAATCGAACGAGACCAAATACGGAGATGGAGCGCAGATTTACAAATCGAGCGTGGCGACGATGGAGCTGGGCCTGGAACAGGTGGCCGCGCACTACGCCATCAGCTCGATGTTTTCGTCGTTTGCCGAGGAGACTGACCTGTTCTGCTACCGCGTGCGGCGGATTTCATACGAAGTGCACTCATCGGGGCGCGGGCGGCTGGCGATGGGCCGCGCGCATATTGCCAGCGCAATCACCGGAGAGCAGCAGAGCTTCTCGTTTGCCGTTTTGCATTTCGGCGATCAGAACATTACGGCCGCGGTAAAGCCTTACACCGATGCGGATGCGGGGGAGTTTGAAGACTTTGCCGCGAAGGCCACGGAGCAGGTGCAGCGCGCGCTTTTTCCCGAGGTGATTCGACTGCTTGACAAGGAATATGGCCGCATAGACTACTCGCTGACATCGCTATTCAGCGATGAGCAACGGCGCATTGTTGGGTTGATATTGAACTCGACGCTGTGGGATATCGAGAGCTCGCTGACCACCATCTATGAAGATCACGCCAGCCTGCTGCATTATCTGTCGCAGGCCGGGCTGCCCAAGCCTCCGGCCCTTTTGCTGGCGGCGGGTTTCGCCATCAATGCGGGCCTGCGGCGGGCGCTTGAGTCCGACCCCATCGACATCGCGCAGATGCGCTCGTTCCTGACGCTGGCCAAGGCGGACCAGGTACCGCTGGAGACGGCAACGCTGAGTTACATTGCCGACCAGCGCATGAAGCGCGCCATGGTGGAGTTGCAGATGTCCGGCGGATCGCTCGAGATGCTGGACCGCGCGCTGACGCTCGCGCTTAACCTGTCGGAGCTGCCCTTCGAACTGAACCTTTGGCAGGCGCAAAACATCTGGTACGAGATTCTGAGCACGTCGAACAATGCGCTCACGTCGATGAGCAAAGAAGACCGGCAGAGCTGGGACGAGCACTTCGGTGGCCTTGGCACTTTGCTGAAGATTGACTGCTCCAGCATCACGGCCGACGATCTCGCGGTGGTTTCGCCGGGGGATTGAATATGGCGGAGGGAGACACAACATGAAAAAGCCAGTCATTTTTCTTCGCATCGCGTCGGTCCTGACGTTGATTCACGCCGCGCTGCACACCATTGGCGGAGTGTTCAGCAGCCCCGACCCTGGGCCCGCTACAGTGGCCGTCGAGGCGATGAAGGCGAACCATTTTCTGCTGATGGGAAACATGCGGAGCTACTGGGAGTTCTATCGCGGAATGGGGTTGATGGTCACGATATTTCTTACGTTCGAGGCCGTTGTTTTCTGGCAATTGAGCTCCCTGGCCAGGACCGATGCGAAGCGGCTTCGGCCGATTCTGGCTACATTTGCAATTGCGTATTTTGCGATGGCTGTAAACTCGCAGATTTATTTCTTTCTGGCGCCGGTGATTGTTGAGACGGTGATTGGAATCCTCCTCGTGTTGGCTCTTGTCACAGCTAAGCCTCAGGCCGCGGCGGCCGCGCCGGCGGACTGAAACAAGCTGTGCCAAGCACTGGGGGACTATCGTCCGCGCTACAGGGTATGCTTGTCTGCATGCTTCCCAGGCACGTCGGAAGGTTGATTGTTTTCGGCTGCGTGGTTGTCGCGGCGGCGGGGTTTGTGTGCCTGGTGGTGAGAGTGGAGACCAAGGGACCGGGGGCCAGGGACTCGATAGAGGCGGCGGCCGTATGAAGAAGATCCTTCTGCTCGTTCTCTTGCTGGCGTTCGGCGCGAGCGGAGCGTTGCGCGCACAGACCTTCGATCTCACTCGTCCCGCTGAGCCGGTCGTGTCGCTCGACGGGCTATGGCGCTTTCATCCCGGAGACAATCCGGCGTGGGCTGACCCGAAGTTCGACGATTCGCAATGGACTCTGCTGCGCTCTGATAGAAATTGGGCCGAACAGGGATACAAAGGCATGTACGGCTTCGGCTGGTACCGCTTTGCGGTGGTGCTTCCCGCGGGACTCGTTGACGTGTCCATTAAGCTGCCCCGCATCAACGCCTCCTATGAGCTCTATGCGAACGGAATACTAATCGGCTCATTTGGCGGCATGCCCCCGAATGCCAAGTCTTATGCGGATAGCGGTTTGGGCAAGACATTCAATCTGCCTGCCAATCTGGCGTCGCAACAACACATTGAGTTCGGCCTCCGCGTTTGGTTGCCCGAAGATGGCCGTTTGCAGGGCGGCGGTGGCCCCGCGGAGGGCCTGAGCCTGATCGGCGCAACCGCGGAGATCGCGCGCCGCAATGCCATCGATCGCTCCGCAACGCTGTTCCATTATTCCCCGGGAATCCTTGTGATTCTGCTGGAGCTGCTCTCGGCAGCCGGTGCGTTTTTCCTGTTCTACCAGCAGCGCTCGGAACGCGAATATTTCTGGTTTGGCATCCTGATGCTGAGCCGCGCAGGGTATGAATTCGCGGTCATGTATCAGGACCTGGTGGTTGTGGAGATTCAACGGATGAATATGATCCGTGTCTTCCTCGTCTTCTTCGCCTACCAGGTTGCGGAGCTGTTCTTTTACCGTTATCTGTTGAAAGCCCGGGACAGCAGGTGGTTTCGTCTTGCAGTCGCGAGTGTCTCGATGAACCTGTTGGTCGCCCTCAGCTTCGCCTCGCACCTGTCCAGCCAGGGTCTCATCTATGCGCATTTCGGAATGACGCTGTTTTCCCTTCCCTATTACATCTGGGTTCTGGCGCTTTTGTTCCGCCGCGCGCACGCGCGATTCATGGATGCGCGGCTGTTGCTGCTGCCGGCCGTGCTGCAAAAGCTGGCCCAGATTTGGAACCGCGTGGCGGCGACCACATTCTCGATGGGCTGGCAGCACAAGTTCGGCCTATTGACGCAGATCACGACCGAGCCGGTGCGCGTGGACCTGGTGCAACTGGTGAACACCATTTTTATGCTGGCTGTTTTCGCTATTCTCATTCGCCGGTTTACACGCACGCGCAGCCAGGAAGAGAGCTATGCGCGCGAGTTTGCCGATGCGCGCGAGGTGCAGCAATACCTGATCCCCGCGCATCTGCCCGCGACACCGGGGCTTGTGATTGAGAGCCAATATCTGCCTGCGCGCGAAGTAGGCGGCGATTTTTTCCAGGTGCTGCCGGACGCCAAGGATGGAAGCGTGCTGGTCGTCGTCGGCGATGTTGCAGGAAAGGGTTTGCAGGCGGGCATGCTGGCTACTCTGATTGTGGGCGCGATTCGCGTCGCGGCTGGTTTTACGGGTGATCCGGAAAGGATTCTTGCGCTGCTGAACGAGCGCATGCAGGGGCGTGGACTGGTGACTTGCCTGGCGTTGCGGATTGAGCGCGATGGGAAAGCGGCTCTGGCGAATGCCGGTCACTTGCCTCCTTATCTGAACGGGAATGAAATGCAGATGGAAGGCGCGCTGCCGCTGGGCGCGGTTCCAGGGGTCGAATTTCCCGCGCTTCAATTTCAACTTGCCGCCGGCGATACGCTGATGCTGATGTCGGATGGCGTGGTCGAGGCGCAGGATGCAGTGGGCAAGCTGTTCGGGTTTGACCGCATCGGGCAGTTGCTGCGCGAAAAAACAACGGCGGCCGGATTGGCCGTGGCAGCGCAAAACTTCGGGCAGGAGGACGATATTACCGTGCTGACCGTAGCGAGATCGGCGGCTGTCGCATGAGAAGGCGCTCCTTCTTGACGCTCTTGTTGCTTGCGGGCATGAGCGCGATGCTCTGCGCGCAGACAGCTGCGCCCTCAGCAGACGATTCGGATATACGCATCATCGATCGCGCCCACGCGCAGGATTGGTCGAGCGACATCGTTACCGGCTGGCGGGCTCACGAAGGAGACGACCCAGCATGGGCGAGATCCGGCTTCGATGACTCTGCCTGGGAGACAGTACGGATCGATGATCTGGGAGGTACAAAGGCTGGCTGGACAGTTGGACCCTCACAGGCAGGCTGGCGCTGGTTCCGGCTGCATCTCAAGCTGCATGAAAACCACCCCGATCTCGCGCTACTGATCGATGGCGGCGAAGGAGCTTATGCGCTTTATGTGAACGGCATCGAAGTGCCGGGTCCGCATCTCGGTTCCAGCTTCAGCGTCAAGCGGCCCACGGAGCGCGCCGTGCCGCTGGACGTTCCGGGAACGGACCTTGAGATTGCCTTGCGCACTTTTACTCCGCCAAGCTACCGGGTGTGGCACCTGCCGCTCTTCATGACCGTGTCGCTCGGGACGCCCGATGCGATTGAGAACGAACGTCAGGGCCTGGAAAGCTTCCGCATCTACTCGGCGATGCCCTCCATCTCGATCAACCTTTTGCTCATCCTTGCGGGCATCGCAGCTTTTGCGCTTTATCGCAGCCAGCGCAAGCATCGCGAATATCTGTGGCTGGGGATGTATTTGTTCCTGCAGGGAGCATCGTACTTGGCCTGGGGCTGCCAGCAGGCAGGTCTGTTTCCGCTTTCGGCCAACTTCCTGTTCAGCGATCCGCTGCTCTATCTCATCGCCATCGCCCAAATTGAGTTCACTTTCAGTTTTGGCGGCCGGCGCGTTGGGCGGGCGTGGCGGGTGTATCAGGTGTTGCTGCTTGCACCCTTGCCGCTGATCTGGCTTTCATGGCGGGGTCAATTCTCCAGCGACGCGTATATCGTGATTGAGGCCCTCATCCTTGTCCCGGTTGCCGTGCTGCTGCCCGTTCTGCTTCTGATTTGGTATCGGCGCGGAAATCGCGAGGCGGGATGGCTTATCCTGCCCAGCCTGTTGCCAGCAGCTACCGTCTCGACGTATGACCTCGGCACCTTGTCCATCTTCTTCGGTTGGCAGCGTCTCGATTTTCTCGACAATACTATTCCGTTCGGCCCGATTTCCGTCCAGCCGGCCGATATCGGCGATTTCCTCTTTCTGCTCGCCATCGCAATTGTGATGTTTCTCCGCTTCACGCGCATAAGCCGCGAACAGGCGCGCTCAGCGGCGGAGTTCGAAGCTGCCCGCGAGATTCAGCAGCGGCTGGTGCCTCCATCGCTGCCTGAGATTCCGGGATTTTACGTCGAGGCGGCCTATCTGCCCGCGCAGGAAGTCGGCGGAGATTTCTATCAGGTGCTTGAACAGCGGGATGGCTACGCGCTCATCGTTGTGGGCGATGTGAGCGGCAAAGGCCTGAAGGCCGCGATGACTGGCGCGCTTGCCATTGGTGCGCTGCGCACACTGGCAGATGAGAATTTATCTCCGGGAACATTGCTGTCGCGGCTCAATCGCCAAATGTTGGCCGCGCAGGAGAGCGGATTCATCACCTGCCTCTGCGTGCGCGTGTCGTTTCAGGGTTCCGTGACCATGGCCAATGCCGGCCATCTTTCCCCGTATCGCGGCGGCGAAGAGATCGAAGTTGATTCCGGCCTGCCGCTGGGATTGACCGCCGGTGCGGAATACGCCGAGACGCATCTCGAACTCGCGCCCGGCGAAACCCTCACGTTGCTCTCGGATGGCGTGGTGGAGGCGATGAACCCGCAGCATCAGTTGCTGGGCTTCGAGCGTGTGCGGGCCATGAGCGGCCAGTCCGCGCACGACATTGCGGCCGCCGCGCAGGCCTTCGGCCAGGAGGACGACATCACGGTGCTGACGCTGAAGAGGACGGTACCCGCATGATGGCTGCGTTGATTTTGGCTTCAGGGGTGCCGCTGATGCAACAACTCTTTCCGCCGGTGCCGCTGATCGAACAGGTGCACCGCACGCCAATGCTGATTTTCGGCGTTCTGCAGTGCTGCCTGGCGGCGGCTTTCCTCGCGCTGTGGCGGGCGGCGCGGGATTATCGTGTCTTCTCGACCCTCGGCTTCTTCTACGCCTGCGTTGGCACAGAACAGTTTCTGCAATACTTCGGCGGATACAATCGCCCGGTTTGGAGCTTGCGGGCCGTGGCGGTTGCATTGCTGATGGAAGCGGCGGGCGAGGCGATGCAGGTGCCGCGCCGGAGCTGGACGCGGCTGTTTTGGCCGGTGTATGCGTTTGCGGGCATCGCCACGTGGTTTCCCTCCATGGGCTGGGTCAATGATCTGCCCGCACTGCTCTCTGAAGTGGTGCTGGGGGTGCTCATCGTTCAGGGTTTCCGGCACGGAAGTCGACTTAACCGCATAGTGGCTGCCGCGTTTGCTTTCCATTTCTTCATGCGCTTGACCATTTCTTCGAATTTCCAGCGCGTGACGGGGATGAAGAATTACGCGACGATCGGCGGCTGGCAGTGGCAGTACACCACCATGGGAATCACGGCATTGGGAGCGGTGACGCTGGCCATCCTGGTACGCGACCTGATCCTGGACCGCGCTGAAAAGCAGCGTCTGGCTGCTGAACTGGCGGCCAGCCGCGCTGTGCAGCAGGTGCTTATCCCGGATGAAATTCCCGCTATTGCCGGTTTTCAGATTCAATCCGTGTACAAGCCATTCGGAGAAGTGGGCGGAGATTTCTATCAGATTCTTCCGCTTGCCGATGGCGGGGTGCTGATTGCGATTGGCGACGTGAGCGGCAAGGGCATGCCCGCGGCGATGATGGTGAGTCTGCTGGTGGGAACGCTTCATGCGCTAGTGGAGACGACGACGAGTCCAGGGCAGCTTCTGGCCGGCCTGAACCGGCTTACTCAGGCGCGCAGCCATGGCGGCTTTACAACCTGCCTGATTCTGCGCGTGGCCGCCGATGGAGCGGTGACGTTCGCCAACGCAGGCCACATCGCTCCCTATCGCAGCGGCGCCGAAATCGAATGCCAGAATGGCCTGCCTCTGGGGCTGG
>Ga0302324_100019029_pt1 | contig 13509 bp, 6 predicted proteins | sample Palsa_T0_1_FD_201949 | JGI IMG/M metagenome (GOLD analysis project Ga0302324, IMG submission 201949) | Peat permafrost microbial communities from Stordalen Mire near Abisko, Sweden - Palsa_T0_1 | ecosystem: Environmental > Terrestrial > Soil > Palsa > Peat permafrost | place: Sweden: Abisko...
TGAAGCTCAAGTTGAATCCGGTCCGGAATTTGCTCGAGGGCAAGCGCATCATTTTGATCGATGACTCCATTATTCGCGGCACCACCAGCCGCAAAATCGTGCGCATGGTGCGCTCCGCTGGAGCTAGAGAGGTACATCTGCGCATCAGCTGCCCGCCCACGATCTCGCCTTGCTTCTACGGAGTGGATACACCGACTAAGCGCGACCTGATCGCTGCTAACTCGTCGGTCGAAGAGATTCGCCAGTACATTGAAGCCGATTCGCTTAACTATCTCTCCCTGGATGGGCTGGAGAAGGCGTGCGACGGGGGCGAGGGCAACCATTACTGCACGGCGTGCTATACCGGAGACTACCCGACGCAGTGGGTTGATGTGGCGGAGATTCTGCCTGCGACTACGGCCGCTTCGTAAGTTAAAGCAGCGCGTTTTGCGCAAAGCCCGCCTAACCGTATCGGTCGCTGATGCACCCAATGCACCATGATGCGCTAATCGCACCAAAATAAAATGCGTATGCGGGGGCAAAGTGGATTACCTTGTCCGCTGCGATCAGCGAACTCATCCGCCGGGCCGAGCAGGCGCCAGAGCCAGTGAGCAATTCGCCTAGCTAGTTTCTGTCGCAAAACCGGGAAAAGCGCTGGTCCCCGGCTTATGCGCGGACATCGGACGGTTTACTACTTCCCCCATGCGTGGGCTGGCAGCACACGCGCCGTACTTCACAGATGGCTCCGCAGCGACCCTGACCGATGTGGTGAACTTCTATAACAAGCAATTCAACATGAATCTAACAATCTAACGGCTCAGAACATTGAGGACCTTGTGGCATTTATGAATACGCTGTAAGCCGCAGCGGACTTCATACGTCCACGACGTTTCGGGGACTGAAACACTAAGCTCCGCCGTTGGTGCGACCCTTTGGGAGCGGTTGCCGATCACTTCTTCGGGAAGAGATAATGGGCAACTATATAAAAGATGCCTAACAGATTAAGAGTGGTGCTGCCAATCGCAGCTAGGAGAACGCCTTGGGGCAAGGAAAACGAAAGCCCGAAGAAGTGACCAAAGCCATCCAACAGAAGAATGGTGAAAATCGATAGAAGCCAAAGACAGATCAGGCAGAATATGCGGTGTGCATATTTCTTCCGCTCATCGATGTCCTGACTGAGGCCCCTCAGTTGCGCTTTGAGCTGGCTTACTTCAAGGCTTTGTTTCTCTAATTGAGTGTTGGGATCGGGCTGATCTGTGACTTTCTCGATTGCGGTGGCATTGATTGTGCCGAGCTTTACCTTTGCATCTTCTGAGGTCGATGGCCCGTCCTCACTTGGCATGCGCCTCGGCCTCGAAAAATGCCTTTATCTTTTCATCTGGTATCGATATTGAGCGTTTTCCGTCTTCGTAAACCTGGGACCACGGGGTTCCGGGCAAATGGGTAGCATTGGACAGCTTTGCCGATGTGAAACCGCCATACACTTCCCAAACCCGCCCTATGATCTGCCGAGCGAATTCCTTCTCGGGAGTGTCAGGAAAATCGTCCAACGTCTGCTGGTAAAACTGCACTTTGCCCCCGTTGAAGCTGACCGTGTAGGCAGGTTCTGTGATCGGGCCATTACCGTAAAGCTTGAACTCGCCATACAAACTTGGAATTACGGGGCCATATTGCCAAGCTTCAATTCGCTCAGTTATGAGAGGCTGACCAGTCAGCGCCAAACACCAGCCATGTGCAAAATAGACTAGCTTCTGCAATTTCATGGGGGTGAGCGGCGAGCGTTCCCTCCCGGCAACTCTGAGAAATTCGTTTGCAATCACGATGGCGGTAAACGGCATAAGACTCCAGAGTATGGCGAAGAAATGGCAAATGCAACCAAAGTGTTAGAGAAAGCGTCGCCTGTGCAACGATTTTTGATCAGTCAGTTCGCGTCGTCTTCGGTTCCGCCGAACAGCCAACTCGGTCGATCGTTCAAGGCTCAACCGCCCTTTTTGCCCGCTTCTGAAGCCGGCTTAAGCACGATATCGGCTGTACCAAGCGGCAAGTCTAGTACATAAAACGAATTGCCAACATGTGTCTTCCGTGCGAAGGGCCGCGAAAGCGCACGTTCCAGGCCGAATCGAACGACCTAGGCGCGATGTTCTCTGCCGATATGGGCTTGAGAAGTGCGCCCGTTTGTCGCTTCCGCGTGCCGCTGCGAAACCTGCCCTGGAAATCGCCGTCTCGCTCGAAGTGCTTGAGGGGGCCGCCAGAGGCTTTAGCGGACTCAGGAGGGAGCATTCTCGGTATAATTTCGAGCCAGAGGATGATGGTTATTTCGTCTGGCCCGAAACTCCTCCGAATCAAACGCGCACCATGGCTGGGTCACAAGTAGGGGAGTTTCGTGGACAGAGAGCGTGTGCGTATGCCCAAATCAATGTGGCAACGTTGCTGCTTGCGACCGATCCCCGGCCACCAGTTTTCAACTGGCCTGCCATGCCCGTGCGACTGCTCACGGTTACAATGGTCGGGCCTGACCAGCCGCCAACATGGATCCCTTTAATCGGCGCATTCTCGCAGAAGACCTCGTTCGTGTGCGCCGCCCCGACGAACTGGAGCGGTATGCCGCGGCACAGCGGCAGGCACGAATTGATCCGAATCCCCACCAGATTGATGCGGTTATCTTTGCGCTTCGACGACTTCGCGAAGGCGGTTGCATCCTCGCAGATGAGGTCGGGTTGGGCAAGACCATTGAAGCCGGCTTGGTTATTGCCCAGAGCCGGGCCGAAGGGGCCCAGCGCATCTTGCTGATCGTGCCCAAGTCGCTGCTCGGGCAGTGGCAGGGCGAACTGCTAGACCTCTTTGGCATTCAAGCCCGCGAAGCTGATGGAAATTTCCTCCCACCCGGTGTCTATCTGGTCGGTAGGGAATTCGCCGGCAGCGAGCGCGGCTCAGCATCCCTGGGTGCCGCCCCTCCCTTCGATCTTGCTGTAATCGACGAAGCCCATGAAATTTTTGCGGGATTACATAAGAGATTTGGACCGGACGGGATTTACGACGAAAGCTCTGAGGAAGCGTTGATGGCCCACCGGGTGAGGGGCCTCCTCCGTTCTACGCCCGTGCTCTTGCTTACAGCGACCCCAATGCAGAACTCGCTGGTTGAGTTATGGGGCTTGGTGCAATATGTCGAGCCAACGGGGACGCTGCTCGGCGATCTCGCCACCTTTCGTAAAGTGTTCTGCTCCGAGGATGATCGCACCTTGGTTCGTGGTCAGGAGCACGAACTACAACGTCGTCTCGGCATGGTTCTCCAACGAACTCTGCGGCGCCAGGCCCAGGAATTTCTCGACCGGCCCTTCACTCAGCGGCGATGCAGGCTGTACGAATACGCCATGAGCGAGGCGGAACGATCGCTCTACGACGACGTGACCGAATATCTTCTCGAACCCTCTCTATTTGCGTTTTCGGGCAGACAGCGGCGATTGCTGCTGATCGGTTTTCACCGAAGAATGGCTTCTTCCATCCCAGCCTTGGCCGCCAGCCTGGAGAACGTCGCCAGCCGGCTGCGCCGCATACAGGCGGGGCAGCCGGCCTATGAGACCGCTGTCGAGTTGTTCGGCGATCTGGAGGACGAGGCCGAGATCGACGAGTTTGTCGACGAAGCGCCATCGCCCGTTCCGTCAGAAGCCCTCGCCGAAGAACTGGCGCGCGTAGAGGCCTTTGTTGCTCGCGCGCGAGCCCTGCCAGACGATGCGAAGGCGAAGAGATTCAAGGATGCGATCAAGGTGATCCTCGACTTAGGACGAAAGGGCCTCGGCAGCGGCAAGGCAGTCGTCTTCACCGAGTCGATCACCACGCAGGATTATTTGCGCAGCCTGTTGCTGAGCACTGGTATGGGCGATGAGGAAATCACTTTGTTTCGCGGTGTCAACGACAGCGAGCGGGCGCGACAGGCGTATACGCGGTGGATAGAGGAACAAGGTGGGAATCTGCCCCCGGGGGGAGCGCCTAGCCGTGAAGTGGCCGTTCGGCGGGCGCTCCTCCACGAGTTCCGCACCCGTTCCAAGGTCTTCATCAGCACAGAGGCCGGAGCAAAGGGATTAAACCTACAATTTTGCGAGACTGTGATCAACTACGATTTGCCGTGGAACCCGCAGCGGATCGAGCAGCGGATCGGACGCTGCCATCGTTATGGTCAAGAGCGCGACGTTACCGTCATCAATTTCACTGCCAGTGATAACGAGGCGCAGCGGCTGACCTTCGAAATTTTGAGTCAGAAGCTTGATCTGTTCGGCAAGGTACTCGATGCCTCCGATACGGTGCTACACGAACCACGCAGTGACAATCCGGAGATTTTTGTTCCTGCTCTTTCTGTAGAGTTCGAGAGTGACCTGCGAAGCATCTACAGCCGGTCCCGCACCGGGGACGAGGTGACACGAGAACTTGCCGCACTACGCGACAAGATGTCAGAGCGGCGTGATACCTACGAGAAGGAATACGAGCGCACTTCGCAAATCATCGAGTCGCGGTTCGACGAGAAGGTCCGCAAGGTCTTTAAACACCTGAGGGAAGACCTGCCCATTGGGCTTGCAGACCTCGATCGGGACATCGCTAACCTGGTCGAGGGCTTTCTCGCCGCGCGTGGAGTCGAGTATAGACGTTCCCACGAACCGGGACGCGTAATCTTCGATATCGCCGAAGGGCTCATCCTACCCGCGGAGCTTGGTCAGGCTCGTCGCTTCGCGACAGGCGATGCGCGGGGCCTGAAGGACATCGAGGCTTTGAACCTGATCCACCCACTGGTTCAAGCAGCGATCGCCGATGCGCGCACCCGATCAGTCGACGGATCAATCAGGCTGCAGCTGCCAGGCGACGCATCCGCGGGGCTGGCTGCACTAGCCGGAAAGCAAGGACTGCTCTGTGTCGCGCTCGTCGATTACGCGGGCTTCGAACCTGTCCAGAGCCTGGTGCCGGCGGCCGTTGTGGATGGTACTCCGATCGATCCATGGCTGGCTGCAGAAATTCTGCGCTTACCCGCCGTGGAGGGCACTGCAGTCAAGAGCATAGTAGACGCGCAATCAGTCGATGATGCTGTGGATGAGGCAGTCTACGTTGATCAACGCCGTATCGAAGAGGATGAAAGTCGGCACTTCGAGCGGGCCATCGGCCAACTGGAGCGCTACGTCGAAGATAAGATTCTCGTCTGCCGGCGTGAGCGGGCGAGTATCACGGAGAAACTGCGGTCCGCCCGAACTCGTCGTGATGAGGTGGTCGGCGCCAGCGCGCGCGAGCGGATCGAGGCGGAAATTCTTCGGCTCGCCAACCGGGAGCAGAGTCTCGAACACCGTATCCAAGCCCTGGAGTCCAGGGAAGACGAGGTTTACAAAAGATGGCGCGAAAAATACTACGACCTTCATTATCGGACGCCAAAGGTCACCCGCCTGATGCATACGACGTTCGAGATTGTTCCACCGAAACGGGAGACGTCGTGCTGAAACTGCTGCACACTGCCGACTGGCATCTTGGGCGGCGCTTTTCGTTTTTTCCCGAAGAGGGACAAAAGAAACTGTCACGCGCACGTATGGACGTCGTTACGAAGATCCTCGAAGTGGCGCGGCGCAACGCGGTGAACGCTATTTTGTGCGTGGGAGATATTTTTGACGACCCAGATCCGACCCCAGATTTCTGGCAGGGGCTAGCGAAAATCTTTCGAACCCACCCAGGTACGCATCCGCCGCTCTTCCTGGTGCCTGGCAATCATGATCCATTGACTCCGGACTCAGTATGGGCGCCGGGTCACCCCTTCCGCGCACAGTTGCCGGAGTGGGTGCACGTGGTCGATCGGGAAAACTTTACCTACGAGCTCAGCCCAACGGCGATCCTGTATGCGCAACCGTGCCAATCCAAGGCGGGCGAGAAGGATTTAGCCATGACGCTGCCGGCCCGCGAACCTGACGACGAACGTCTCCGCATCGGCTGTGTACACGGCTGCACGTTTGATGTCCCAGGATACCAGACGAACTTTCCCATAAGCCGGGATGCGGGCATCCAGCGAGGACTCGACTATCTTGCTATTGGGGACGCCCACTCGTTCCGCGACGTTACGGAAAGTGTTCTCGTGCCGACGGTGTATCCGGGTGCCCCTGAACCCACCGGCTTTGACGATCGAGGTGCCGGTCATGTTGCATTGGTAGCGATGTTTCGGCGAGGGCTCCGGCCTCGCGTCGATGCCGAGAAGGTCGCGTTCTGGCGCTGGATCGAGGTGCGCTGCCGGGATATGAACGAGCTGCGAAACTTGCTGACCACACCGGATCTTGACCGGCACGTGGTTAGATTGCGCCTCGACATGACGGTTTCTCTCGCCGAGGAGAGCGAGGTAGAGCGGATCCTGAGCGATCTTCGCGGTACCGATGCGACCCATGGCCGGGCAGGTGTGTTGGTTGAAGATCGGTCCGGTCTGCGTCTGCAGACAGGCTCAGGGAATGCTTTTCCTAAGGACCTGCCGCCTGTCCTCATGGACACAGTGACGCGGCTCGACGGGCTCGTCGCAGACGCGACCGAAGAGTGGGAAAGGGCCAGAGCGACCCGGGCGCTCGCGCACCTCTATAAGCTGCTGCAGAGCCGGGATTCGATTGGCGGTCACGGAAGATGAAACTGCTTCGCCTGCATCTTCAAAGTTTCGCGGCGGTCGGCAATGTGGAGGTCGAGTTCGGCTCGGGGCTCAACGTACTTTACGGGCCGAACGATCTGGGGAAATCAACGATCGCTGAGTCGATTCGCTTTGCCTTGTTGCTGCCCCACTCATCCACCCACTTCGAACCATACGTAGCATGGGCAGGCGGTGGCGATCCTACGGTAGAACTGACCTTTGAGACCGAGGCACAACGGATCTGGCGTGTGCGCAAGCAGTTCGGCAAGACGGGTTCGTCTGTGCTGGAGGAATCGAGGAACGGAGTCGATTTTGAGGAGGTGGAGCGCGGGAGGAAAGTGGAAGGAAAGTTGCGGGAGATACTCCGGTGGGGCATCCCCGAACCTGGCGGCTCTCATGCGCCAAAGGGTCTGCCAAGCAGCTTTCTCGGAACCGCACTTTTATCGACACAAGCGGATGTGAGTGCAATCCTCGGCCAAAGTTTGCAGGACGATTCAACTGCCACCGGGAAAGAGCGGATTGCGGCGGCGTTGCAAGCGGTCGCACAGGATCCTCTCTTTGTCGAGTTACTCAGGAAAACTCAGGAACGGCGGAGCGCAGCATACACAGATAGCGGCGCAAAGAAGACTGCGAAAGGCAGCGTCTTCAAGGAGGCCGCAGAGCGGGTGACGGAAGCCAGAAAGGAACAGGAACGTCTACAGGAATTGGTCGACGAATCAGAAGGCGTGGAACAGCAATTGCGCCAACTGAGCGGCACGAGAGTCAGCATCCAGGAGAAATGGGCGATTGCGGCAGCGAAAGTTGCCGATCTGGAGCTGCTAGAGCGGCAGGCGGCGGTTCGTTCTGAAGCAGAGAGTCAGGTGCGGATAGCCGAGAAGGAGGTGCAGCGAATTAAGGACTTGGGCACTGAAGTCGCGGAAACGAAGGCCAGGATTGCGGAGCTAAGTCGTAAGGAGACGGAGGCCAGGAAGGCAGTTGAGGCTGCACGCGGCCGTCAGGCTCAGTCTGAAGCTGCCCGCGCATCCATCGAGGAGCAGTTGCGCGCTGAAGAGTCGGATCCGAAGCAAGCCACTCTGCAGCTTCGCCTCACGTTGGCGGAGCAGGCGGTCCAACGTGCCCAAGATAAGGTCGATCGCATTCTGAACGCGAAGAAGGTATTCGATGCGACCCAGGCCGTCGAGCGTAGGCTGCACGAGCAAAAGTCTTTTTCCGCCGATGCACACGAGAGGTTGTCCCAGGCGGAGGCTAAAGAGAATGCGGCGATCGCAGCGCGCGATCGGTGCTCCCTTCTGGAACGCGCCTTGGAGATGCAGGGCGCCGAGAAGCACCTGCAGGTTGCGACGGCTGCTGCCGGTCAGAGAGCTGGTCTGACGGCCAGCATTGAAGAGACTCTCGGGCAATGTGCTTCCCTGACTGAGCGGCGTAAGTTGATTGTCGTTCCGGCTCCAGAGATGCTGGTACCGATGAATAGACTTTCGACGGAGTTGGCTACGGCGCGAGGGGCGCTCGATGTTGGTTTTGTAGCAATCGTAACTCCCGATGTTCCTCTCGACCTGACGCTACGGCGGGACGGGGCACGAGTTGAATCAATATCGATCGCGCAGTCCTGGGAAATTGAGGCCGACTCAGAGCTGGAGGTTGGCATTGCCGCTGTCGCTACCTTTCGCGTGCGCGGCGGTCGACGTGAAGCGCAAGTTAAATTTGCTGCTTTGGAGGAGCGGTGGATTCGAGAAGTTCGGGTGCACCTCGTCGCCGCTGGAGTTAGCGACTTAGATGGTCTAAGCGCGAGGGTCAGAGAAGCTCAAGAACTGGATGCCGAGATCCGGCAAAGGGAAGCGGAACTAAAGTCCTTGAAGAAGCAGGTGGCCTCGCTCGGTGACACGGAGCACGCGGTGCGCCGGGCAAAAGAACAGTTGGAAATCAGACGGGCGGCGCTCGGAGGAGCCGCACTTGAGGTGTTAGTTGCGGAACTTTCTGCATTAGGTCCCGATGCGAGCAGGAAGTTGGACCGGCGGCGACACCAGTTTTCGATGGATGTGCAGGGAGCGAACGAACACGCGAAGCGGGCGGCGAACGAACACGCGATCGCCGAAGAGCGGGCTAAACAACTGAATGCGGCGCTGACGACAGCCATTGCGGAGCAAAATATTGCGCTTCGGGCTTTTCCGGAAGGCATAGACGCTGCGTTGGCCACTGCGCAGATGGACCATGAGGCCGCGGTTGGCCAGAAAATCGCCATAGAAACCGAATCGGCGTCCTTGGCTGCCGAGGGTAAAGCGAGAAGGGTGCGACTCGAGGCTGCCCGACATGAGGCTCACAGCCGTGCGGAGAAGGCGAGAGAGGAAGTCACGTCTACGGATAAGGAGCGCGAGGCTGCCATGACTGGCAAGGCATCGCAGATAGGCGGCTTAAACGAGTTAGAAAAAGCACTGGGTGCTTCCGACCTTATGCTGGCTGCTGAAAGGCTCCGTGTGGTGACTGAGCATTACAACGCACACCCGGTCGCGGATCGAGTTGTGACCGAGGGCGAACTCAACGCCTCCCGCGCCGTAGCGGAAGCTCTGAAATCCGAGATCGAGGGGATCGATAAAGGTATTCATCGGGCGCACGGTGCCCTCGAGCAAGTCGGAGGTTCGGTAGCCCGTGAACGTTTGTCGGACGCGACCGAGGCGTTCGACTTGGCGGAACGCCTGGAACGGGAGACCGAAGCGGAGTACGAGGCATGGAAGCTTCTTCTGGATCAAATGAAAGAGGCCGATGCCGCCCAAGCGAGTAACCTGGGTCTAGCACTTGTACCCGCCATATCCGAGCACTTCACACAACTCACGCGGCAACGCTACGACACCGTGAAGCTCAGTGCGCAGCTGGGGACGGAAGGCGTGGTCTTTGGGGGGACCGTCCGCTCGACCGAGTATTTGTCAGTCGGAACCCGTGAGCAGCTCTCCACGATTTTTCGGTTGTCGCTGGCAGAGTATTTGCGGACCACGATTGTGCTTGACGATCAACTGGTGCAGAGTGACGCGAGCCGCATGGACTGGTTTCGTAATTTGCTCCGAGAGAAGGCCCGATTGTTCCAGATTATCGTGTTTACGTGCCGTCCTGGAGACTACCTTCCGCAAACCGCGCTCGTTCCCGAAGGAAGCTCGCTGCAAGCAGATATGGACGGCGAACTGACACGTGCGATAGACCTAGGCAAGGCTTTACGCCGGCGTTAGATCCGCGGAGATATCGGCGGATGCCCCGCTTGGAGGGAACGAGTTAATCCTTCGCGTTGGGATCCCTCTTTTGCTTGCGTCTGGTCTCCTTAGGCTATTGCAGTTTAATCAGCAACGACTAAGGGCGACCTGATGGCCGCCAACTCTTCGGTCGAAGAGATTCGCCAGTACATTGAGGCCGATTCGCTTAACTATCTCTCCCTGGATGGGTTGGAGAAGGCGTGCGACGGAGGCGAGGGCAATCATTATTGCACTGCCTGCTATACCGGCGACTACCCCACGCACTGGGTTGACGTGGCGGAGACTCTGCCCGCAACCACGGCGGCTTCCTAGGCTAAAGCATTTCCCTTCTACTCCGCACAGGTGAGCGTAGCGAAGTGCGTCTTAAGCCCTTTGTTTCACGAAGGTGTTCAATTTACGTACATATGCCCTAAAAGACTAACTTTCCTGAGAACTGCGCGACACGTGGAGTTATAGGGGATTCGGTTGCCGCCGTGCTGGAGATGGCGCCAAAGCCGGCACCCTCGAGAACAGTATTGGGATTATTCAGGTTGTTCCGGTTGATCGCGTTGAAATACTCAGCTTTGAACACGAAGGCCTTTGATCCTTCAAACCGAAAACTGCGTGAGATTCCGGCATCCCAATCAAAATAACCAGGGCCGCGGAAAGAACCTTTGACTACATTGCCAATGGTGCCGGCCGCCGGCAGTGAGAAATCGGCAGGATTGAGATAATTCTTGCACGGAACTTTCGATGATATGCAGGCTCCGCCTCCATAGGGCCGCTGGCCATTCCACACGGCACGATCTGACAACAGGGCCGTCCCGGAGATATCCGATCCGGCGGTGACGGTGAGCGGTTGACCAGATTGTGCCTGGATGATACCCGTAGTCTCCCAACCGTTGACGATTTCCCGCACCGCAAAGTTGCTGCGAGTTAGCTTGGGGAACTGCCAGACGTAGTAGCCAGAAAAGACGTTCGTACGGTCGAAGTCCGAGGGGCCTATGTCCAGCCGCTTATAATTCGGCTGATAGATGGGAATCGCGTATGGAGCGCCAGGACCGCTAGAGGGATTCACATCTATGGTGTTGTAAGGCAATGTATCCATAGCTTTGGCAAACGTATAGTTCCCGGTTACGCTCAGACCATTCACAATGCGATGTTGAATGCTCGCTTGCAGAGAGTTATAGGCTCCATTCCCACTCATACTGGCTATGTCGATATCGCTGAAATTTTTATAACCTCGGCGGGCGTTTGCGCCCAAGGTGCTCCCAGGAATGTAGATGGATGGATTGTAGTCGTCCTGGACGAACATATGGGAGGACCGGGAACCCGCATATGCGATCGTCATTATCGTGCTGTTGGAAAGTTGCTGCTGCAAGGCGAGGTTATAGGCGTAGGTCAGTTGCACATGGAATATACCCGAGGGATCATAGGCCTCGACTTGAACCGGCAGCGGAAACACGTAGCTTGATGGGGGCTGAGGAGGGCCAATAAATGGGTCTGTAATGCCCTGGTAAGGATTGCTCAAGCTACCCTGCGGAGTGGTCAGGGCGACAGACGTCGAAAAGGGAGTGATTTCCGACGGAGTCTGGTTGAAAAGAGCGGGCAGCCGCGTGTCATAGAAGAGGCCGACGCCGGCGCGAACGCTGAGCGTACCGTCGCCATGCACGTCATAGGCGAAACCGACGCGCGGCATGACATTCTTGTAGTTCGCCTGAACACCTTGTTCCGGTACTCCTGCGTCTCCCGGAAAAAGCAATCCCGGAGGGGCGAGCGGGTAGACCGTTGACACCCGGCCCGCCGCATATGCGGTTGGACTGAACTGCATAATCTTATGATTTGCCTCCGACCATGGCTTGAATGGTTCATACCGCACTCCATAATTAACCGTCAGCTTATTCGTGGCCCGCCAGCTATCCTGGGTGTAGAACCCGTAGAACTGATTCCGGTCGTTTAGATATTGGCCGCTTCCCTGATTGAAGGTGTAGATATAGCCGAGCAAGAAACTGGCCAAAGCGTAGTTCGTTCCATTCGAATTGAATGTAAAGGAACCGGAGTTATTGAAAAAGCTATTGATGTCAACTTTGGCTAGTTCGGCATGCACACCGAAGGCCATGCTGTGGCGCCCCTTCACCCAATACACCTCATCGGAAAGGGTGTAGTTATTGCGCCGGAAGATCGCTTCCGCAGAGGTTCCGAAGCTGAAGAAGCCGCTTACGCTGAAGCCGGCGAGCGCATTGATAGGAGGCTGGGGAATGTTGACGCCAAAACTGGCGATGTTTGGAACGTCGGACAGTGGACCGCGGGTGGATACTTCACGGGAGTAATTGACAACAAGAGTATTCAGTAGATTGGGCGAGAAGGTGTGCCTTTCGGAAACCAACGCGCTCAGCACCGGAATCTTCGACTGATCATTATAAGTAAGCAGGTTGGTTGGATCGTATACGCCGGCTTGCGCAAAGCCGTTGCGATAGAAGTGGAGAGTGACATGATCGGCTGACCCCACATCCTGATCCCCACGAACGAGAATCTCGTTGAAGGTTTGGATTAGAGGATTCTGATAGTAAATGGCGCCATTGCCGCCGACGCTAGACAGGGCCTTCGTAATGGCGACAGCCGCCGGATTAAAGCTGCTCGGATTGAGCATATCCCCGGGGTACGGTTTACCGGTAAACGGATTGTTTATTTGAACTACCTTGCCGATTGGATTGTCCGGGTTGCTGGCACTCTCCAGCGCCGAAAAGTCGCCATTCAGATTGGCTTGGGTAGCAATGAACGATCCGACGCCGCCCTGTTTGTCGTGATTGATAGTCCGTTGATAGCCGACAAAAAAGAAGCTGTGCTTGATCTTGCCCAGATGGGGAATTTCCACCGGACCACCAAGGGTTCCTCCAAACTGATTGCGCTTCAGCGGATCGACCGTGGAGGAAAAAAAACTCGACGCATTGAAGATGCCATTGCGAACATACTCAAAGAGATCCCCGTGGAATTGGTCACCGCCGGATTTGGAGATGATGTTCACGACGCCGCCGGCATTCTGTCCGTATTCTGCATTGTAGTTGTTGGTTTGTATGCTGAATTCCTGGAGGGCGTCAGGAAACGGAAAGGGCTGATTGATACTGTATAGCTCGTCTATATTATTGCCGCCATCGAACATGAAGTTCGTATCGGCGGTGCGTGCGCCGTTCACCGAGACGGTAACGGCCGATGGAAATGCCTTCTGCGTTCCCTGATCCGCATTATCGACCGGACCTAGGATCACGCCGGGAACCTCTTCTGTCAACTGGGCCGCATTCCTTCCGTTTAGGGGCAGCTCGTCTACGCTCCGCTGACCAATCACGCTCGACAAAGTAGCGGTGGTGGTGTTCACCTGAGCCGTATTCGCGGAGACGACCACCGTCTGCGATCCCTGCCCGAGCTGGAGGGTCACATCGACGGTCACCGATTGATCCGCCTGCAATAAGATGCCCACCTGATCGAACGTTTTGAATCCAGTTGAGGAAACGGAAATGGAGTAACTCGCCGGCGGCAGCGACGGGAAGACATATTGACCGCTGCTATTCGAATTCACAACGGTTTTTGTGCCGGTGGTGCTTTGGGTCGCAGTAACGACGGCTGACGGGATGAGAGCCCCCTGAGTATCGGCCACTTTGCCGGATAGAGACGCCATTCCCTGCCCAAGTG